>Ga0209415_10006764_pt1 | contig 20246 bp, 19 predicted proteins | sample PeaSoiSIISIP2007_FD_187696 | JGI IMG/M metagenome (GOLD analysis project Ga0209415, IMG submission 187696) | Peat soil microbial communities from Weissenstadt, Germany - SII-SIP-2007 (SPAdes) (version 2) | ecosystem: Environmental > Terrestrial > Soil > Wetlands > Peat | place: Germany...
ACGAAGCCATACTCGGCGGGGTCGTAGGGAATCCCTCTGTATTTATGCAGTTGCAGGAGGGCTGAGGCTTGCTTGAGGTCGCGCTCCTGCTGGCGGCGGCGCTCGTACTGGATTTCGCGGAGGTTCTCCGAGACTTTTTGGAACTGGCGGGAGAGACGCTGGCCGTGCAGGCCGAGGGTAGCGAGGGCACGGTGGGCGTCGACGATGTCGTAGTCAATGGCAGCTTGCTCGGAGGGTGGGTTGGCGGCGCGGTCGAGGAGGGCGGCTTCGAGCATTGGGATGCGGTTGAGGCGCCAAGCGGTGTCGGCGAGCTCCTGGGTGAGCTGGGTTTCGGTGGCAGTGGCGGGTTTGTATTCGTCGACGAACTGGCGGCAGTGGAGCTGGTAGGCCGCGAGGTCCTCGGTGGCGAGGACGGGGGAGCGGCTGGTGAGGCCATGGGTGAGGGCGTTCTGGGAAGAACGCTGTTTGCCGGCGGCGGTGCGGGGGCCGGTGGAATGGAGCGCGTTGGCCTGATTTACGGCGGCGCGACGTTCTAACCAGCGATCGACTGGATCTGTTGTTTTTTGCGTTGCTGGAGCTTGGGATGCGGTTGCCATTTGTGGACACCTCGTCACCGGGATAGCACGAGGGGGCGGCGGATTACGGGCGGGGCTGAAATAGTTTGTTGAAGGGGAGGTAGAAAGAGCTTTCGGAAGTTCGTGACTATGGGAGACCATAGTGGCTGGTCACTGCACGACGGGCCGACTAACCGTCAAATTAGACATCGCGCCGGATTATCGGAAGCCGGGGGGCTAGATTTGAGACTGATTTCTGCGAATTCAGCGCCTTCACGGAATGTATAGCGTTCATGGGTGCGCTGTTGGGGCGGGTACGGCTCAGACGCCGATACTGTTCCAGTTTTGAGACCAGATTCCGCGACATTCGAGAGCTTGATTTTCAAGGCTTCGCACGCTGTCTCAAAACCTACCCGTTGCGAAACACACCGGTGTGAAACACCGGGGGCCGTCGCATTCAAAACGATCTATACTAAATTGCCATGTGCCCACGCACCGTCACTCTTCTCGTTGGTGTTCTGTGCGTTTCAGCTGCCGCCAGCCCGCAAGATCAAGATTCTGGTTCATCGGGATCGCAGGTCAACAGAAAATACGACCGTTTCCAAGACGAGACGACCATCAGCGTAAAAAAAGACCTACCCGAGGCGGAGGAAACCGACACAGTTGTGATCCATTCCGCAAAGCTCATCATCGAGCACACCTGCAAAGGCGACGTTGCGCAATGCCCGCCGGGAACTGACTTCGGCATTACTTTCTTCTTCATCAACATCAGAATGTCGAAGTTTCAGAACGCTAGAATTACATTCCGTGTGGATGGCGCGCGCGTGCCAGCAACGAAAGTTCTACACGATAGCAGCGTCCTTAATGCCTACCAAATAATGGAGACCGTTAGCGCCATTACTCCCTCGGCTACTTTGCGAAAAATAGCCACTGTGAAGGCAGTCGAAGTCCAGATTGGGACGACGGAGTTCGCGCTGAGCGATGAAAGCATGGCTGCGTTTCGGGCCATCAGCCAGACGATTAAGGCGGGTCCACCAGCAAGAGACGCACCGAGAAAGTCCCCCCGAAGTGAACGGGTGCCGCAGAGCTATGAAGTCTACAAAATCGGCGCTGGTCTTGCCTGACGGCGTTAAGGCTGGTTCGTTGCTGACCCTTACATACGAGGATCCGGACCTTGGTCCAACTCCGTATCACGGTATAGTCCTGGGCCTGAGGAAGACCAAGGGGATGCACCTGCTGAAGATGTTGATTGTTTACTGGGATGATCTCCCCGAGTACGTCGCCATCGACCTAGAAAGCGGGACGCAAGTTGGATCGATTTCCCAAGAGGGGAACGACAAAAGCCTGTACGAGGTCAGTCGGATTGAAATCTGCGACCCACACGATATTCTGCACATGATCGGTGATGAAGGGTATTGCGACCGCGGGGAACCTTACACAGTATCCGGCGGCAGAACAGAGTCGAACCGCCGCCGTCATTAAGGCGATACGCTCCTTACCCCAATCTCACAAAGGACCCATTTTGAAACATCGGCTTTCCCACGTTAACGAGAAACGGCCATTGGTGAGGAATGGCAGGTAGGTAATTGTTAAGCTATTTCTGATATGCAATTTCGAGCGTTGCAGCCTCCCCGGCGATTTTTGTTCGGTCCCGGGCCCAGCATTGTAGAACCCAGCGTGTATGAAGCCCTGGCGAAACCGCTGGTAGGTCATTTGGACCCTTATTTTATTGGCGTTTTGGACCAGGTCCGGGAGATGTTGCGGTCCCTCTTCGGTACGCGCAACCCGCTCACCTGGGCCATTTCCGGCACCGGATCGTCCGGCATGGAGACCGCCATTGCCAATTTTGTAGAACCGGATTCGAAGTTCGCCGTACTGGGCTGCGGATTTTTCGGAAGCCGCATGGCGGAGATGGGCCGCCGGCAAGGCGCGCGCGTGGTGACGCTCGAAAAGCCGTGGGGCGAGGTTTTCGGTTACGACGAAGTGGCCGAGTTTGTGCAACGCGAGCGGCCCGCGGTAGTCGCGTTTGTGCATGCCGAGACATCGACCGGCGCCTTGCAGGACGCTCGGCCTATCACCAAAGCTGCGCGCGAGGTGGACGCGCTGACCATCGCCGACGCCGTGACCTCGCTAGGCGCCGCGCCGGTAGCGGTGGATGAAATGGGCATCGACATCGCCTATAGTTGCTCGCAGAAAGGTTTGAGCTCGCCGCCGGGCCTTGCGCCGTTCACGGCCTCGCCGCGCGCGGTTGAGCGATTGAACGCCCGCAAGACGCCGGTTCCCGAGTGGTATCTCGATTTGCGGTTGCTGGGCGAATATTTCGACGGGCACAAATATCACCACACTGCGTCGGCGACATTGTTCTACGCTCTGCACGAGTCGCTGCGGCTGATCCACCAAGAAGGCTTGGAGAACCGGTTCGCGCGCCACTCGCGAGCGCATCAGGCGCTGGTGGCTGGCTTCGAAGCCTTGGGATTACAGATGCACGTGAGGGAAGGCTATCGCATCCCGCACCTGAACACGCCGCGCGTACCGGCAGGAATGGATGACGCGAAGGTGCGCAAGCATTTGCTGGAGAAAGACGGGATCGAGATCGCGGGCGGCTTTGGTCCGCTCGCCGGCAAGATTTTTCGAATCGGATTGATGGGGCCCATGGCGAACGACGAATGTGTGCGGATGTTTCTGGCCAAATTTGGCGAAGGGCTGAAGGTGGCGGCGTGAGGACCGTGCGCGTCGCTGTTACTTTCGGAAACGAAGCCAAAGTCGGCACCTACGAACTGGCGTTGCGAGAGGCCGGGATCGAGCCGGTTCGAAATCCGGAGTCGCTGGATTCCCTCGACGGCCTTTTGCTCACTGGTGGCGCCGATATCAACCCGGCACTCTACCGCCAGGAACGCGTGCAAGAAAGCGACGCGGCCGATGATGCCAGGGACGAACTGGAGATCCGATTGCTCCGGGAGGCTTTGGCAGCGGATCTTCCGGTGCTCGGCATTTGCCGCGGCTTGCAATTATTCAACGTGGCTTGCGGAGGCACATTGGTCCAGCATTTGTCTTCCACGGACGTGCACCGGCAGAAGCCTCAGAATGCCGAACCGGGGAAGCATCCGGGGGCCCACAGGGTTTGGGTTGCGCCCGGCACCCGCCTGGCCGAGATCATCGGCGGGGGTGGACACGATGTCAATTCGCGGCACCATCAAGCTGTCGAGTGCCTGGGCCAGGGACTGATTGTGACCGCCATCTCCGAGGACGGTGTCATTGAAGCGATCGAGAGGCCGGGAGCCGCATTCGCGGTCGCTGTCCAATGGCACCCGGAAGATCGTATCTTCGTGAACGAGGCGGATCGAAAGCTATTTGAAGCGTTTGCCGCAGCCATCGCTCCTCGCCCGTAAGAAACACTAAAACCTGACTTCACTTCGCCGATAGGAGTAGTTGAAGTCATGGCTCGCATACTCCTTCGGACGTTCTTAATAACCGCCGCTCTGGCGTCGCTTCCGATCTTCGCGCAGCAGGATCGCGGCGTGACGGCGCCTGGAATCGTTTCTGCCAAGATTCGTGGCGCCAGGGACTTAGGGCGGCTCGACCCATCCGAGAAGATCAGTTTTGTCACCCTGGGTTTGCGCAGATCGGAGGCGCAGCAGGCAGCGCTGAATCGCCTGCTCGAGGAACTGCAAGATCCAGCTTCGCCGAATTATCATCAGTGGCTCACGCCCGAGGAATTCGGCGAGCGCTTTGGCGCCGGCACCAACGATCTCGCGCAAGTGACCGCTTGGCTTAGGTCACAGGGTTTAACGGTGGAAGATACGGCTCGCGGACGAAACTGGATCATCTTCAGCGGCACAGCTTCGCAAGTGGAGGGGGCCTTTCATACCGAGCTGCATCGCTACGAAGTGGATGGCGAACGGCACTTTTCGATTGCCTCGGATCCGTGGGTTCCCGCGACTCTGGCGCCGCTGGTGCTGGGCTTTCGCGGCCTGGACGATTTTCGCGTGAAGCCCGCATCCAAGCATCCGCAGTACAATCCGCCGGGAGGCGATCCAGTGCTCCACGCGCTGGTGCCTGGGGACATCCAGACGATCTATGACCTGGCACAGCTCTATGATGCGGGTATCGATGGTACCGGGCAGACGGTTGCGGTGGTGGGCGCAAGTCAGGTTTACGCGAACGATCTCCAAGCCTTCCGCGCCAAGACCGGCCTGGCCTCACTCAAGGCGCAATCGGTGATTTACGGAACGCAGCCGGGGGTCACGGGAGCGCAGGACGAAGCTGACATCGATTTGGAATGGGTTGGCGCAGTGGCGCCGAATGCGAGCATCATTTTCGTTCAAGCGCAGGACCCATTCGTCGCCGCCCAGTACGCCATCGACCAAAATTACGCGCCGGTGCTGAGTGTGAGCTTCGCCTCCTGCGAGGCGGATGCGTCGGGATTCGCGCCGGAAATCACCGAGGCGCTGGCCCAGCAGGCCAACGCGCAGGGAATTACCTGGCTGGTCGCCTCGGGCGATCAGGCGTCGGCGGCTTGCGATCGGGACGCTGCCACGGGGAACATGCCCGCTGTGGCTACGCAAGGCCTGGCGGTGAATTATCCGGCGACGCTTCCCGAGGTCACAGCCGTCGGCGGAACGATGTTCAATGAAGGCGGCGGCACTTACTGGAGCGGTCAGAATAACGCGATCTATGCTTCGGCGTTGGCGTACATTCCCGAGGTCGCCTGGAATGAAACGGCGGTAGACGGCATCATATCCGGAAGCACTGGCGGCCCGAGCGTTCTATTCTCGAAGCCGGCCTGGCAAACCGGTCCGGGAGTGCCGAACGACGGCGCACGGGACGTACCCGACGTCGCGCTGGCATCCGCGGCGCAGCACGATCCTTATTTGATCTTTACCAACAACGGCCAGATCTCCTATGTAGGCGGCACCTCGGTGGCGACGCCGGTGTTTGCGGGAATGGTGGTGTTGTTGAATCAGTATCTGGTCTCGAAGGGGCTTCAATCCAAACCGGGCTTGGGGAACATCAACCCCACGCTGTACCGCCTCGCGCAGTCGGCGCCACGGGCATTCCACGACATCACGCAGGGCGACAACATCGTGCCGTGCTCGTCGGGGACCGGCTGCAACGGTGGTTTCATGGGGTATTCGGCCGGTCCAGGATATGACCTGGCGACCGGTCTGGGTTCGATTGACGCGACCAATTTGATCACCCAATGGACCACGCCCAGCACTGTATCGGCCGCCATAGTGACCGTGATCGCGACTCCTTCCAGTGTGACGGTTGACGGTACAACCGATTTGACAGCCATGGTGATCGCGTCTCTCGGCGAAACACCAACAGGATTGGTTTCTTTCGTTTTTGGTTCTACTACTCTCGGTTCGGCCACACTATCCGGGTATGGCAATACCGCCACGGCAACTCTCAAAATTTATGGCAGCCAACTGGCGGTTGGGACGGACACAATCACCGCGGTTTATGCAGGGAATTCAAGCCTGAACAGCGGTTCCGGGTCCGTAACACTCACCGTCACGCAGCCGGTTGCAGCCGCAGCCGTGGTTCCTTCGTTTACGCCGAATCCGGTTTACGAGCAACAGACCGACGCGGACGGGTATAGCTGGTTCTTCACGGTAACGTTGACCGAGACAAACGGCGTAGGGGCGACCTTGACTGGATTTACATTCGGAGGAACGGACTACTCGTCTTCGATTCGGTCCTTCTTTGGAAGCTCCGCGATCACAGGTTATGGAACCCTGCAAGGCGCTCTGCGCGTCAAGCTCGACAAGGTTCCTGACACGCTGGTGCTCGGATTCAGCGGAATAGATGCCAACGGAAATAACTGGTCGCAACAGATATCAGTGCCCTTCTACGGCAGGCAGACCACGGCGTCGCTGGCGCTGTCCAGTTCGCCGGCCACCGTGGATCAGGATCCGGGCGCACCGTCGGATTGCCCGTTCCTCCAGCAGATCAACATTCAGGAACAAAACGGTTACGGCGTGACGTTCACGCACTTTACGGGTGGGGGCCTGGACCTGACCGGCGACATCCAAAACTTTTTCGGATCGCTGCGGTTGCCGCCCTTCGGAGCTCTGGAGGCACAGATTTGCTGGACCGGAATCAATCCGCCGGAGATGCTCCAATATGAAATCGATGGGATTGATACCTCAGGAAACAAAGTGGTGGCCACCGGTTCGGCGCTGTTCCAAGGGCCGGCCAACAATGCCGGCACGCTCGCTCTTTCCGACAATGTCATCGCGCTGAGCGCTGTCGACTCTTCACAAAACGCGAACGCCACTATGACTGTCAATGTGCCGCAGGGGCAGGCGTGGAGCCTGTTGGTGCTCCCCTCCAATCGGCATACCGGCTGGCTGGTGGTTTCGCCGCTCTCGGGCACGGGGCCGTCGCAGGTGTCAATCAGTGCCTACGGAGCCGGTTTATCCAACGGCGTATACTATGCAGACCTGGCCATTCAGTCCGTAAACACGCTTCCGCAGTACGTCAATCTGCCGGTCGTTTTCACGATTGGGGAATCGTCGAATCTGTCCATCCAGAGCGTCACGAACGGAGCTTCCTTCCAAAACGATGCGGCGGCGCCCGGCATGGTGTTGTCGGTTTTTGGAAGCAACTTAGCTCCGTCTACCCAAATAGCGTCCGGTCTGCCTCTGCCCCTGAGCTTGGCTGGCGTCTCGGCAACTATCGACGGCGTTGCCGCTCCCTTGTATTTTGTCTCTCCGCAACAACTGAATATTCAGGTTCCCTACGAAACGCGCGCGGGGTGGGGGCTGCTTGCCGTGAATAACAACGGGCAGGTGACGAACTATTTCTTCGACGTCTCGTTCTCGGCGCCCGGGATCTTCACCGACGGGAACGGCAACATGGTTCCGTATGCGAGCGGCAGCCGGGGCCAGACGTTGGTCATGTTTGTTACGGGCGAAGGCGATGTCAATCCCGCGCTGGCCACGGGCGACTCGCCGACGCCTGGGACCGCGGTGTCCGGTTTGCCATCGCCGGTACTTCCAGCGACGCTCACGATCGGCGGCGTGTCTGCGAAGATCGATTTCATTGGCGTTCCGCCGGGCCTGGCGGGAGTAACGCAGATTAACTTCACCGTTCCGGCCAACGCGCCGCTGGGAGTGCAGCCGGTGGAATTGACCGTGGGGAATGACATCGTTGGTAGCGTCACGAGCCCGGCGGCAAACTTCACCGTGAACCCTTAGGCGAAATCCTTAACCGATGGCGGCGGGACGGACGTCGCGCAGAACCGCTGCCCAGTTGGTGAATCCCCGGTCTTCGCCGTATTGGTCTTCCTCCACGGAGAACGCGGCGTCGATGGGTTCGCTCACCGCAAAATCCGCGGCGCGCTCCGCGAAATTCCACGCTTTGGGGAACAGGCTGCGGCCGCCTTGCCGCAAGTGTACGCGCAGGTGCTTCTCTTTCATAATTACCGGCGCGCTCGCGACTTCGGCGCCCAGGATCGCCAGCACCGGGGCGGGATTTCCGAATCCGAACGGCGACATGGCGAGCAGTTCTTGGATGGCTGGGCCTGTTGTCAGCTCCCGCAAACTCACCGTCGCGTCGATGGCTAACTGCGGCTGGAAATCAGCCGGGGTGAGCCGCGATCCGGCATACGCGTTCAAGCGGCGGCGAAACTCTGGAACCGATTCCGCGCGCAGGCTGACACCGGCCGCCTGGCGATGCCCCCCGAAGCGCGTAAATAGATCCGGCATGGATTCGAGAGCCTCCAGCAGGTGAAACGGCGCGATGCTGCGGCCCGAGCCTTGCGCCTGACCCTCTTCTTCACTCAGCACGAACACGGGCCGGTAGAAGCGCTCCACCAAGCGGCTGGCCACGATGCCCACCACGCCGCGATGCCAGTTGAGGCCGGAAAACACCAGCACGGTCTGATCGTCGGTGACCGGCACGCTCGCGCATTCCTCCAATACCAGGCGGACGATCTCGGCCTCGGTGTCGCGGCGCTCCTGATTGAGCGAATGAAGCTGGGAGGCGAGCCGCCGCGCCTGTTCGGGGTCCTCCGTCAGGAACATGCGAATCACGTTCTGCGCGTCGTCCATGCGCCCGGCGGCGTTCATGCGCGGGGCAATCTGGAAGGCCACCTGGCGCGCGCTGGGTGACCGGCCATTCATCAGGCCCGAAAGCTCCAGGATGGCCTGCAAGCCGGGGTTCTTGGACTGATTCAACCCATCCAGCCCGTGCTTGACGATCACGCGGTTTTCGCCCACGAGCGGCACCACATCCGCGACAGTTGCGATGGCCACCAGCTTCAGAAACGACTTCATCACGCGCGCCAGCTTTTCGGCCGGCCAGGGTAGCGTCGCGAGCAATGCGTGGACCAGTTTGAAGGCAACGCCGGCGCCGCAAAGGTTCTTGTCGGGATATCCGCAGTCCCGGCGATTCGGATTCAACACCGCGAGCGCCGGCGGAAGTTCGGCATCCGGCAGATGATGATCGGTGACGATCACGTCGATGCCGCGCTCGCGCGCTTCGCGCACCACTTCGGAAGCTCGAATGCCGGTGTCCACGCTGACGATCAGGGCGATTCCCATGGCTGCCGCGCGTTCGATCACGTCGGCGCGCATGCCGTAGCCGTCTTTTAAACGGTGTGGCACGTGGAAACTGGCTTCGCCGCCGGCCATCTCGATGGCTTTCTTGAGAATGACGACGGATACCGTGCCATCGACGTCGTAGTCGCCGTAAATCAGAATCTTCTCTTTCGCCGCGATGGCAGCTCTGATCCGCGCGACGGCGTCCCGCATTCCGGTGAGCAACAGCGGATCGTGCAGATGTCCGAGGTCGGGCGTGAGGAAGCGGCGGGCGGCGATGGGGTCGCTGAAACCCCGGCTCAGCAGCACACGGGCGGTGATGGATTGAATCCCGAGTTCGGCAGCGAGAGCTCGGGCGGATTCGAGGTCAGTGTTGGGAATTAGCCAGCGGGACCGCTCCCTTGGCGCTCGAATAGGGCTCATGGTCGCAGCTCAGTTGCGCGAAAAATAGCCGCTGATGGGCGAGTCGTCATCGCTCTCGTCGGGATCCGGGACCAGGAGGAGGATCTCGTCCTGCATCTCCGTGAATTCGTCAAACCATTCGGTGCGCAGGTCAAACAGAAAGACCCGCCCCTGGTGATCGAACGACAGCTCGATAGCGCAAATCGAGCCTTCGTAAGCGCGGAGTTCGTTCAGCCGCTCCTCGAAGTGGCGAGCTTCTGGAGCGGGCAATTCGCAAGCGTGCAGTTTTTCGATGACCTCGTCGATCTGCTCGGAGAAAAACTCGCGCTGATGAAAAACGATCAGCTTCACACCGGCCGCCCGCGCGGATTGAACGAAGAGCCGATAGTCGGGATACTGATCGCAATCCCAATAGACCGCCGGCGCGGTTTCGAGCGGCCGGGAGTAGCCGTAAAACACGGCCAGCCCGGCTTCTTCGAGGTAAAGTTCAATTTCGGGCTTAAGAATATCCAGGTTCGGTCTCATCGATGGAGGGACGTTATCAAACCCTTCACGGTATCACAAGGGCTCGGGGCCCGTTCTCCTTATAGCGACGGGCCGAGAAAACTTTACTTCCATTCCGGAAACGGATTGATGCGCCCGCGGCAGGAATCGCGGATCAGATCAGGCACCCGGCGGCGGCGCGACATGAGTCTTTCGAGCATGGCCTGGAGTGCGGCGCCGTCCTCGGCCACCCATTCGGGCGGAATCTGCTTTTGCGCCGTATCGACCACCTCTTCGGGGAAGTAGACCACGCGATCGAGCCAAGGCTGGAAGTCCTCCCATCCCCGGACTCTCTGGTAGACGGCCGGCCGGAAGTAGAGGCCCTGCAGGGGCGAATCGGGAAACTTCCAGTGCGGGCCGTCGAGTATGTAGCCGTGGTCCATCATTTGTGCAACGAAACCCGCCCGCGGCGCTTGTGCGCCGGAACCCGCCCGCGCCGCTTGTGCGCCGGAACCTGCTCGCGGCATAGGTGTGACCAAACCGGCGCCCGAGGCCGTTTCGCTCGGCGGGCGCGTCCATTGTCGCAATCGTGCACGAAAGAAAATGGACTGCCGCGCGTCCGCGTTGCTGATCCATTTGTCGAACGCCAATACGCCCAGAAAGTCCGCGGCATTGACCACCTTGTCGAGAAGCGTATCCGGCAGAAAGTCGTAGACCATCACTTTGGCGGGATCGCCTGGATAGCGCGACCCGAAATGCCAGCCGGGTTCCACCGCCTGATGGCGCGAACCCAATTGGATGTAGATATCGGGATTGGACTCTAGAAAATCCGGCGAGAGGTTGACAATCGCGGCCTCGGGCGTCGAGATCTGGAGGTAATTCAGGAAAACCGAAGCGATCCATTCATTGACAAGAATGCGGCGATGCTGCGGATTGTTGCGAAATTTGACCACGTAGAAGTTGCCGTCGCCGCACTCGATCAGGTGCGCCTGCGCGCCGCCGCGCATCTTCCGGATCAGGCGTATGGCTTGGAGCGGCATGGCGAGAGCAAAGGATCATTCTATGCGGGTGTTCGCCGGAGCGCGAACACGGCACGTTGAGAACGTGCGCCACATCCGGCTACGGACCGACTACACTAGAGATTTGCCGCCCACGGCGGACCATTCCAGACCAAGGACAAATGACTGATGCCTGATGATAGTTCCAACGCTGTTCCTCCCGCACGCAACACCGACGAGGTGGCCCTGGAGATGATGAAATTCGTAGCCGTTACGACGGGCTACGGCAAGGGAGGCAGCGCGGCGGGTTTCGCCGGCAAGGGATCGAAGACGCCTGAAGAGTACGCCGAGGCTCTCCTGCAACTGTTCGAGCGTTGCCGGACGGTGATCAATAAGGAGAAGGCCTGAGATCGAACTTCGCACAGCCAGACCGCCGGAGGCGATGGTCGATCTCAGGCGTCGATGCGCCTGAGCCTCTAGCGACGCTTACTTTTTCTTCTTGGCGGCTTTTTTCCCCGCCTTCTTGGCCACCGCCTTCTTGGCGGCCTTCTTTGCAGCTTTCTTGGCGGGAGCTTTCTTGGCAGCCTTGGCCGCCGCCTTCTTTACCGCGGCTTTCTTAACCGCAGCTTTCTTGACCGCGGCTTTTTTTGCCGGTTTTGGGGCAGCCGCTTTTTTAGCAGGAGCCTTGGTTGCCGGAGCGGACTTCGCCGCGGCTGGAGCAGACTTCGCGGCGGCTGGAGCAGACTTCGCCGGGGCTGGAGCAGACTTCGCGGTGGCCTTCTTGACCGGTTTCTTTTGCGGCGGCGCCTCGCCGGCCGGAGTCATGGGAGCCGGGACCGCAGAGGGAGTCGTGTGAACCGGCTCGGGAACCGGCTTTGTCAATTCGTCTTCGTCTTCATCCTCCGGACCGTATTCGCCGACCTCGGTGGTTACATCGATTTGTTCTTCTTCATATCCGAAATCGTCGTCGTCATCCGCGGTGAAGCGCAAGCTATCAACCATTATTCGTGCCTCCTGTTGGGCTAACCACACCCTAGAATAACTCGTTTTCTTTGGAAGGCAAGACCTAACTGCGCACTTTTTGGCGAGAGCCATGCACAACGATCTTGACGAGCGATTACGTGCGATTCTCGGCTGCGATTGGCCGGTGTTAGTTCGCTGCAGTGCGGTGCTTGGATGCGACGCTTGCGGTGTGGTACGTGCTTGCGTGAACGCGTCGCGCGGGCGTGGTGGCGGGTGTATTTGGGGGCGTCCGGCGCGCGGCCAGGGCCTTCCGCGACGGGTGGCCACGAGAGGGGGAAACCGCATTCCGCGCAACCACGCGCGAAGGACGGGACACCGCCGGAATCACGAGCAGGTCACCAGGGACGGGCGCAGCGCTCTCAGGTTGGGCGCTTCCAGGTTCACTCCCGGCCACGTTCTGGTTAGCAGACGTTAGCGTGGATATCGGAGTGGCATAGCGGCGGGCAATCTCGGCCAATGTTTCGCCCGGCACCACCCGATGGATTCTCCAATCTGCGCGATGAGCGGCGGGTACCAGATCCAACGCCGACTTCACGGCTGCAAGCGTCCCCTTGGGCACTCTCAACTGATATCGCTCCGGCGCGGCTGATTTGAGCAACGCGGGGTTCAGATCCTGGATCTCCGATACCGGGCGATCGGCGGCGTCGGCGATCAGCGCCAAGCTGGTGGGGGTGTCGAGATCCATGGTCTCGTACTCCAACGAGCGGTCCGGGTCCAGGTTCTCAAGGTCGTAGTCCTTGGGGTTTTTGGCCATGATGGTGAGAGCCACAATCACCGGGACGTAGTTGGCTGTCTCATGGGGAAGAACGTTCAAGCGCCGCAATTCCCAGAAATCCGCGTAGCCGGTACGCTCCACGGCACGCTGCACGCACCCCGGACCGCAGTTGTAGGCGGCCATCGCCAGATACCAGTCGCCGAACATGGCATAAAGATCGTGCAGATGCTTGGCAGCCGCGCGCGTGGCCTTCTCGGGATCCAATCGATCGTCGGTCCCCGGAGTCTGCAGGAGCCCGTATTGGCGCCCGCGGAACTGCACAAACTGCCACATGCCCACGGCCTGCTTATTGGACCGAGCGCGAGGCAGGAAGCCGGATTCTACCTGTGCCAGGTAGATCAATTCCTGGGGCACGCCCTCGTCGTCGAGGATGCGCTGGATCAGCGGGCGGTACCGGCCGGAACGGCGGAGGCCATTGACCAGCACCTTTCGGCCGCGCTCGGTGGAAAAGTAATGCACATAGCTCAAAACCGCGTCGTTTTCCTGGAGCGGGAGCTGGGAGACGGTGGCTTCAATCTCCTCTTTGACCTTAGGACGCAGATTGGGATCGATGGGGAACGTCAAGTCGAGAATGCTGTCGAGCGGCGACTTATCGTAAACCATTTCGGGCTGTTCGCTCGCCGCCGCGCCGAGTCCCTCGAGGTCGTAATGGTAGATGGTGTCGGCGATTTGATCGAGTTCGCGCTCCAGGCGTGGCCGATCCGGAACGTTGTCCGGGGCCGAAAGCAATACGTCGAGCGCTGCATCGAACTCGCTCCGGGCTGCATCGATATCGTTGAGCTGATAAAAGCGCTTGCCGGCTTCCAGATGCTCGTGCGCTCTGGCCACGCGGCTGTTCGCCTCCGCCTGGCGAGCTGCCGAGGCTAAGGCCCGCTGGACTAAATCGGGAGAGTCGGTGGCATAGAGGTTGGCCGGGAATTGTGGAGGCGCTTCAAAGCTTGGCTCAATGGGAACCGGAATAGAGGGAAGAAAGGAAAGCTTAAAGGCTTGTTGCTGCTTGGTAGCGCAACCGCTCGTTAATAGCAGGAGCGAGAAGGTCAATCCGCCGATCAACGCCGAAGCGCGGTGACTTGGTTTCATCGAAATCCGTATTCTTGTAACGATCTATTAAATCTCAGAACTCTGAATCTATACTAGACCAGCGGCGGGGTCAAGCTCATTCTTCCTAGGGCAATAGTAATATATATAACACAACTACGGACCGAGCTACTTTCTTGATCGGCGCGTACCGGCAATACTGTAGTGCTAAATTGGCGGTGCGGTGATCAACCAAAAGTTCTAAGGTCATCGCGCTGGCCGATGGACTCCGATTCTACGAAAAGCGTTTCATCACGGAAACGGGAAACCGGGACGCCGCGATGAGGAGCCGGCGGGAAGGCCGGCCCTGAGCGCTGCACGACTGCCCGGCTCAGGAGGCCGTAAGTCCATGAACCGGCTTGGGATCGGGTCGTTGATTTGCTGCCGGCTCGTTTTCCCGGCCCCCGGACACATTTTGGCGAGGCTATCGCCCCGGCGGTGCGCTACGATTCTACTGAATGGCTTTCATCGCGGTATCGGGTGAACCGGGATGCCGGCATGAAGAGCTGGCGCGGATGACGGCCCGGCGGCTCGAGTGCGAACTAGTCACCGAATCCAAACTGGAAGAAATGATTGCCGGACAATTTTCCGACCAGTTCCATGACTCGAAGTCAATCCCGGACCAGGCTTGGCGCCCCGTAGCGGCTTCCATTCTGGCGAGTTTGGGGTTGGATCATCACCACTTGGTCGTGTGCTGCATAGGCGCCGAGATGCTGGCGCGGGATCTACCCTCGGTGTTCCGATTTCATGTCGTGGCGCCGGAGTCGATCCGGCTGGATAATTTGATCGCCGATCGCCAGCTCAGCCGAGGAGATGCCAAAACACGTCTGCGAAAACTGGCGTCCGCCCAAGCGCTCATTCGCAAGCGGCGTTTCGGGCAGAAGGCCAGCTCGGCGACCGGTTTTGACCTGGTGCTGAACGCGCAGGCGATGGGGATGGCTGAAATGGTGGACGTTTTGGTGTCGGCGGTGAGATCGCAGGGGCGGTTGGAGGCTGCGCCGCTGTCGGCTTCGGCCGCGGCGCAAGTGCAGTTTCAAGTGCGGCTGCAACTGGCTCGATGCGGTCTGGCTCCATACCTGGTGACTTCCCCGGATCGGATTCGCGTCGGGCGCAAGCCGTTTGGCCATCCAAGCGAAGAGGTGTTCGCCAATTTGCTCGACTTTTACCGCATCGCGTGGGACTATGAACCGCGCAGTTTTCCACTGCAATGGGACAAGGACGGCAAGGTTTCCGAGGCCTTCACACCGGATTTCTACCTGCCGGAATTCGACCTCTACGTGGAACTGACCACCATGAAGCAGGCCAACGTGACGAAAAAGAACCGCAAGATCCGGCTGCTGCGCGCTATCTATCCCCACGTAAACATCCAGGTTTTTTATCAGAAGGACGTCCAGGATCTCGTGATGAAGTACCGGTCCCCTGAGCGGCTCGGTACAAGCAAAGAACCATGACGCCGCCCGCGATCGAGCGTGTTCTCTTCACTGAGGAGGAGGTCCATCGAAGGATTCGCGAGGTGGCCGCCGAGATTTCCCTGCATTACGCGGACCGGGAGCTGAAGCTGGTGGGGGTGCTGAAGGGTTCGGTCTTTTTTCTGACAGCATTGGCGCGCGAGTTAACGGTGGCGGTGACGGTGGATTTTCTGGGCATTTCCAGCTTCAGTCCTTCCAAGGCGGCGCCCGGTATGGTCCGCATCTCCAAGGACTTAGACGAAAGCATCGAAGGCGAGCATGTATTGCTGGTGGAAGATATCATCGACACCGGATTTACAACGCGCTACCTGCTCCAGCACCTCTCCGGGCGCGCACCGAAATCTCTGGCAGTTTGCACGCTGCTTGATCGGACGCCACGGCGGATCGTGCAAATTCCTTTGGATTATCGCTGTTTCGAGATTCCAGACCGTTTCGTTGTGGGCTTCGGCCTGGACTACAGGCAGCGCTACCGCAATCTGAAGTACGTGGCGGTACTCAATCCGGAAATTGGGGGTTAGGGATTTGGGATTGGGTAGCGGCATCGAAGACTTGGCGGCCATTAAGGAAGGTTTCGAGGATTTGGAGTTGGCGGCCGGCTACGTCCAGGCGGAAGCGGACCAGATCGGCGCGCTCACCGGGATTAAGCCCGCGCTGGCGCGAAGGGACCCGGCCGACTCGGGCAGGATTTCGGGTGGCAAGAGTGACGGCCTCGCGCAAGCTGAGACGCGCAATCCGCATGACGTTCGCTATGGCACGATCCATCCGCAGGGCGGATCCGGCCAGGCGCGAGACTCCGGCACCTTTTGACCCGCCTTCGTCACCCTCTGACCCGCCTTTGGCTAGGCGCACGCTTCCATCGTCGTGCAGCTCGACATCGACTTCGCCGAGCCGATAGCGGCCGGGAGCGCACCCGGCGGGCATGACCGCGTCGGTTACCAGAAGCGATCGCTCCAGGCCTTTGGCACGTAGCGCGACGTTCAAGAACGATGGCGGCAGATGAAATCCGTCGACGATGAAGCTGGCAGCGAGACGATCTTCGGCAAGCTGGTCCCAAAGATAGTTGGGATGGCGCGGGAGCACAGCATCGGCGCCGTTGCCGAGATGCGTGGATAGCGTGGCACCAGCGCTGACCGCGTCGGCGATCTGAGAGGCGGAAGCCCTGGTGTGGCCAATGCTCGCGACAACGCCCTGCTCGACAATCTTCTGGATGAAGCGCGGCGCTTGCGGCCATTCGGGCGAAAGCGTGACAAGGCGAATGTTGCCACGCGCGGCATCCTGGAAGCGATGGAACTCGTCGAGATCGGGCGGCCTGACCCAGCGGGCTGGATGCGCGCCACGCGGGCCGTCGTCGGGAGAAATGTAAGGGCCTTCGAGATGGAAAGCCTCCATGGCGGCGCCCTGTTCGATGGATTCCTTCGCACTCGCGAGGTTGCGCAACGCCGCGTTCATGTTTTCCGGCGATCCAGTGATCACGGTGGGAAAGAAGCGCGTGACGCCGCATGCGAACAGGGCGCGGAGGGACAGCGCAATCTGCTCGTGGCTGGAGGCGGCCGAGTTGTAATCGACGCCAGCGAAGCCATTGACTTGCAGATCGATCCAGCCGGGGGCGATGAAGACTCCATCGCTGAGCGGACGAATCAGGTGATCGACGACGTTGATGGCGCTGTCAAACGAAACTTCCACGAACGCGCCGCTCGAAACATCGAGGCCGGTGACTTTCATTTCTCACATTTCTCCAGAGCGCGGGTTTATACACAAGTTTCCCACAGGGTCCAAACGCTAAGCATAAGATTTGATTCACGGAAAAAAGTTGTTGAAAACAGCGAAAATGGCGTGAAATAAAGCTGGCGCGAACGACCAACACCTGTTACAACAGAATGCATGATCCCTCGCGAGTGCGGTTCCGGCGGTTAATCTCGGGGGAGGTGGCCGTCGGAATCGCACTTGCGGATCGTCCTTCCGCTAAGTCCTAGGTTTTTCCGGAAAAGGTTGAAGCCCGTGGCTCAAACAGTCACGGGCTCGTTTTTTGTGATGCGCGTGAGCCAGGCGAAGCGATCCGGCGCGTCGCCATGCACGATACCGAAGAAGGCTTTTTGCAGCTTTTCGGCCACCGGCCCCCGCGACCCTTTGCCGACTACGATGTGATCCACCGAGCGGATGGGCGTAATCTCGGCAGCCGTGCCGGAGAAGAAGACTTCGTCGGCGATATAGAGCATCTCGCGCGGAATTAGGGTCTCGGTTACGGGAATACCGAGCGATTCGGCGAGTTGCATCACCGAGTCGCGCGTGATGCCGGGCAGAACAGACGCGCCGAGAGGCGGAGTCAAGATCTTGCCATCGCGGACCACGAAGATGTTTTCCCCGGACCCCTCGCTCACATAGCCGTGGGTGTCGAGCGCGATGCCTTCGGCGTAGCCGTTTAAATGCGCCTCCATGCGGATGAGCTGCGAGTTCATGTAGTTTGCGCCTGCCTTGGCGAGGGCGGGCAGCGTATTCGGCGCGATGCGGGTCCAACTGGAGACGCAGACATCGACGCCTTCGGCGAGCGCTTCCTCGCCCAGATATTTGCCCCATTCCCAGCAGGCGATGTAGGTTTCCACGGGATTGGCAAAAGGCAGAACACCGACGTCGCCGTAGCCGCGCAGGATCAGTGGACGGAAGTAGCACGAGTCCATCTTGTTGACGCGGACCAGTTCACTCATGGCGTCGGCAAGCTCTTCGGCGGTGTGCTTCACTTCGATACGATAGATTTTGGCGGAATCGAGCAAACGGCGGATGTGTTCGCGCACCCGGAAGATGGCCGGCCCGGAGGGCGTGGCATAACAACGGATGCCTTCAAACACGGAGCTGCCGTAGCTGGTGACGTGGGCAAGAACGTGGATTTTGGCATCGTTCCAATCGATCAAGCGACCGTTATGCCAAATCTTCTCCGTGGGCTTTAACATGCCTAATTATAGCGCCCGATGGCGGTTTTGGATACTTTGCGCGGCCACGCTCGGGACGCTGCCGGCGCTGGCGCAGTTGAAGCAACTCAAGCCGGGATTCAACCTGTTTTCGGCTGAGCAGGACATTCTACTGGGGCGAGAAGCGGTACCGGAAGTGCAAAAGCAAATGACGGTTGTGCACAACCGCGAGATGGACGCCTACTTGAGCTTGCTACTGCACAAACTCGAGAAGTCCCGCTACGCGCACACGCTCGATCGCGACGGATCGCGCGGCGAGTTGTTCCCGTTCTCCATCCACGCCGTTTACGACAAGAAGATCAACGCCTTTTCGTTGCCCGGCGGTCCTCTGTTTATCAATACCGGGGCGATACAGGCGGCCGACAATGAGGCGCAACTGGCGGGCGTGATCGCGCATGAGATGTCGCACGTGGTACTGCGGCACATGACGAATCAAGCATCCAAGCGCGAGTTGGTTGCATTGCCGGCGTTGCTGGCGGGCGCGGCGACGGGCCGTAGCCTGCTGGGACAACTGGCGCAACTCGGGATCGTGTTTACGGCGAATTCAGCGCTTTTGAAGTTTTCACGAAGCGACGAGGCGGAGGCGGATTACAACGGCGCGGAGATAGTGGCGGACGCGGGCTACAATCCGATCGAGATGGCGCGGTTCTTTGAAAAGCTGGAAGAAAAGGCCGGGCGCACGGGCGGTATCGAGGAATTTTTGTCGGATCATCCGAATCCGGGGAACAGGATCGCCGCGATCAGCGATGAAGTTCGGGAAATGCCGCGGCGGAATTATGTTGAGGATGAGACCGGGCAGTTGGCGCTCGTGCGGGAGACCATTCGGCATATGGCCGCGCCAGCGGAAGTTACCAGTGGTTCCGCTGCGCCCGGGGGTTCCGCTCCTCCCAGCGAGTTGCCTAGTAAGGAGCTTGCGACCTTCGAGGGGCGGACGTTCTCATTTCGCTATCCAGGGAATTGGCAGGTGCGGCACTTTGAGCGAGGCTCGGAGCAACCGGGAGACGGGCCCGATGCGGTGACCATCGGTCCGCGCGGCGGCGTGCTCCCGGAATCGGTCGGCTATGGGCTGCAGGTCAATTATTTCGCGGGCGATTCCGAGGCGTTGATCCACCGTCTGCAGCAGGAGAATGCCGGGATGGAGATCGAGCGGGAGGCGCGCAGTATTCAGGTTGACGGGCAGCCGGCGCTACTCAATACGCTCCACTCCCGGTCGCCTTACGGTGGCGGCGAAGTGGATGTGCTGGTGACTGTAACGCGTCCGCAGGGGCTGTTCTATATCGTGTTTGTCGCGCCGAAGTCTGAGTTCGAAAAGATCCAGCCGGTGTTTGAGGATGTGCTGCGGTCGGTGAGGTTTCGCTAGCGCGGCTGGTCGGAGAACAATTCGTCGAGGCGAACGCTGAGCTGCCCGGCGGTCAGCGTGCCGCCGCGATCGATGTGTTCCGGCTCGTTTCCGGAATGATACTGCCAGCCGGTTTGTTTTTCCGGATTGATCACCCAGCAAAACGGAACGCCCCAGGTGTGATACTGCTCGCACTTGGTGAGCATGGGGCCAATCCGGTCCTCTGGGGAAAGAATCTCGACGCAAAGGAGGACGGGTTCGGTGGGGTACGGACCCTGGATTTCAGGGGCAGCGATCACGTCGGGGATGAGGTATTTGGTTGGGCTCAGCCGTACATGGACTTCGGCCAGCGCTTCGACGCCCTGCCGTTGGAGCAGGACTTGTAACAAAAATTGGATGCGTGCGTGAAGCGTAGTGGGCATTGCCTTGGGGTACAAGACGCCATCCACGTATTCGCAATACGGTTTTTCGGTGCGGCGGAGGTAGTCCTCGACGGAAACTATAGCCGTGGCGCTCATGCTGAATTCTATTCTACGCCGTGGAGAGCATTTTCTCATTGAAGAATGAGCCTGAAGGCGGGAGCGAAGCGATCCGCAGACAGGGTCTCCTTTCTTGAG
>Ga0209415_10006765_pt1 | contig 20242 bp, 18 predicted proteins | sample PeaSoiSIISIP2007_FD_187696 | JGI IMG/M metagenome (GOLD analysis project Ga0209415, IMG submission 187696) | Peat soil microbial communities from Weissenstadt, Germany - SII-SIP-2007 (SPAdes) (version 2) | ecosystem: Environmental > Terrestrial > Soil > Wetlands > Peat | place: Germany...
GGTTGCCGTCATCGGCTCCGATTGGCTCCTTTCATCCAACTAGATTCCGCCCATGCTGGGCACACTGGCGCAGGCCTCCGGGCCTGCGAGCGGCGTGGCCCTGTGGCGCAGGCCTCCGGGCCTGCGAGCGGCGTTTCTGTCTACGGCTCTTTGCACTTGCCGCCCGGGCAGCGATTGTTCTCTTCGCAGATATACTCGAACAGCCCCATCTTGTCCCAATCCGGGCGAGCCTTCATCTCGAAGTCCTGGGTCCAGGCGCCCGCGAAGACCTTGGGATCGTCGATGGTGAGCTGGTAGGAAACGGTGGAGGCGTCCTTCCACTTGATGTGCTCGATGGTGCGCAGAGCCTCGCTGTGCATGCGGTACTCTTTCGGGTCCGTGTAGTAGTAGTCGTCGAGCCCCCAGCGCTTGAAATTTGTGGTTTCCACCACCAGCGTGTCGCCTTCCCAATGGCCCACGGGATCGCCGTAAAACATCGGCTCCAGGCCCTCGCGATGCGGACGCCCATCCATGGGGATGATGCGCGTCATGCGTTGAAACTCGTGCACGATCACCAGGTAGTTCTTGTTCTGGACCATTTGCACCGCATTGGCCGAGAGCATCCCCGACGGAAACCCGGCGGGCATGCAGAAAGACCTGGGCTCGTCATGCTGAGGATCGCCAGTGCGTGGCTCGAAGAACGGCTCGCCTCCGGCTTTGAGCGGCGCGAACTTGCTCTTGTCGAAGATGGTCGCCGAACATTTGCAAGTCGGTCCGCCGATCGACTTGGGCCACTCGAAGGTTCCACTGAAATCAGGTTTGCCGTCAGAGGTGCGGGGAATCTTCGCGTTCTGCGCATGAACTCGCGCCGGGACAAGGAGTCCAGTGAACAACGCCGCGGCGAGCACAGCCGCGCCCGCGCCCAGGAACGGACCGAAGGATCTCATTTCTTCGTCTCCGGAAGTTTGTCTTCGGCCCCGGCTGTAAACACCATGCGGCCGTCGGGGAAGGTCACCGTTCCGCCGGTGCCGTTGTTGGATCCGTCCTTGGCGCGAAACCCGCGCACCACGATGGTCATTCCCGGCTGGATCACATCTTTATTAATGCCGCGCCGCATCAGTTGGCCCGGCGCGCCTCCGGAGAAAGCCCAATGCGTCACCGTCCCGTCCGTTCCCTTGGCGTCAACGAAGAACCAGATGTGCGGATTCTGCCATTCGACCTTGGTCACCGTTCCGGTCACGGTCACCGGCTTGGTGTCGTCATATTCCGCGTTGAAGGAATGATGCGCGGCCAACGGAAGCGCCAGCGGCAGCGCGGCAAACAGGAACCATGCGGGTTTCATATGCACCTCGGTTTAACGGAAGAATAACGCGGCCAAGGCGCTAAGTCAATTTCAGCGCGTCCCGATTTCTTCCATGCGGGAAGCCCTGCCGGGATCCCGCACCTGCGCCATCATCTGCTCCCGAGTTCTGGGTAGCGGCCCGTGAGACAAATCCGGGGAAGCCTCCTGAATCGCGAGCCCCATTTCCACCAGCCACGGAACGCGGAGGTGCGCCGCACGCAACAACTCGCGCTCCCGCATGACCTCTTCGATGGGGCCCTGCGCGGCGATGTGGCCGTCCATCAGGACCCATGCCTCTTCCGCCCATTCGTAAGCCAAGTCGGTGTCGTGCGTGCTGATCACGATCGTCGTTCCCGCCTCGTGCAGACGGCCCAACAGACGCAGCATGGAAGTGATGCCGTCATAATCCAGCCCCGCCGCCGGCTCATCGAGCAGAAGAATCCCCGGCTCAAGAACCAGCACCCCCGCCAGCGCGACGCGCTTCTTCTCACCTAGGCTGAGTTCGTGAATGGGCCGTTCGGCCAGATGCTCGATTCCCAGGCTCCGGAGCGTGCGCATCACCAGTTCTCGCGCCTCCTCGGAGGCGACGCCGTTGTTCAGCGGTCCGAAAGCGACATCCTGTTCCACCGTCGCGCCAAACAACTGATCGTCGGGGTCTTGCAGCACGATCCCGACCTTGCGGTGTAACCAGCGTAAGTTGGATCGCGAGTAATCCAGGCTCTGACCCAGCACCGTCAGTTCGCCTTCATGGGGCCGCAGCGTACCGTTCAATAGCAGCATCAGCGTAGACTTGCCCACGCCGTTGGCGCCCAGCAGCGCGACCTTCAGTGGAGATCGCAGCGCGAAGCTCATATCGCGAATGGCCCATTGGCCCGGACCGTAAGCGAAGCTTACCCCTCTCGCCTCTAAAATCGAAGCCATGCAGCCTCCTTGGACAGGCGTCCGGCGATCAACAAAGCTGCCTGTAGCGCGATAATTCCAGCCATGACGCCGGCCGATGCGGCGTGCCTCGGCGCGAGCACCCAAAGTTTCCCCGTGTAGCCGCGCGACTCGATCCCGTTCTCCAGACGCCGAGCCCTTTGTACGCAGCGCACGAACAATCCGCTTGCCAGCATTGAAAGCGCGCGCATGCGGCTGCTTAAATCGCCCCGGCCCAGCCGCCAGGATTGCGCGCGCGTCATCTCCGCCAGAGTCGTCGCGGTGACGAACAGGAACCGGTAGATCATCAGCGACAGATCGATCAACACCGTGGGGACCCCCAGCCGCTGGAACAGCGGAGTCAGCTCCATCAGCGGCGTAGTCCATCCGATGAACGCAAGGCAGGAAATGGCCGCGATGGAGCGCATCAATAGTCCTGCAGCGAACGGCAGGCCACGCCAGTCGATCGACAGGGAAAACCGCGCAAGCGAAAAACCTCCGCCGGAACTATTGATTTGAACAAGAATTCCGAGCGCGGTCAGAAGCGCGAACGATACTGGAACGGCGAGCACGCCCAACCAGCTGGAGACGGGGATTTTTGCGCCCGCGGTCGCCGCCAGCGTCACCACCAACGCGATGGCCAGACACCAGGGCAGCGGTGGAACCAGCAACGCGACCAGCAGCAGCCCTCCGCCGAAAACGACTTTCTCCCACGGGTTGCGGTGGCGCCAGGCGTTAGTAAAAGCAATGTCGCTCAGATGCGGATGCAGATCCAGGTGCCGGTGTGAGCCGGCTTCCGCCCTGCGCTCGCGGCGCGAGCGGAACCAATACACCGCCCAGGCCAGCACGGCGATGCCGATCGCCGCCTGCAAGGTGAACAGCAGAGGCTCGACGGCTTCGCTGGGGATGAACATCGGCCTGGCGATCGGATGATAGTCCGGGCGGAGCGTTTGAATCGCGGTGACGGCCTGGTCGTCGCTGCCCACCGGCTTGTTAACGTTCGCGAACATGAAGGCTCCGATGATGGTGCCGAACACCACAAACAAAATCGCAGTATTGGCCGACTGGAAACGCCCTTGCGCATGCGCCGGAGCCGCACCCTGCAAACCGACCGCGTCCTCCGCCGCAAGATTACGCAACAGCACCACCGTGAGCAGACCCTCGGCGATCGAGATCGGAATCTGGGTGATGAGGAACACCCCCAGGAATTTGATGAACGATGCCGCATAGCCGCCATGCGCGGAAGGATACGCCAGCGCCAGTTGGCACGCGGTGGTGACATAGGTCGCCAAATCGCCCACCACGGTGGAAAAGAAGATGCAGCGGTCGCGCTTCCAACCCATCCGCATCAGCGACCGCAGCAGTACCCACATGGCCCATGGACCGGCGATGCCGAGGGAGAACAGATTAGCGCCCAACGTCGTCAATCCGCCATGCGCCAGCAGTAGCGCCTGAAAAACCAACGTCACCAACGCCAGCGCCGGCATCGCCGACGGCCCAAACAAATAGGTCCCGACCGCCGTGCCGGTGGGGTGGGAGGAGCTGCCCGCAAGTGATGGCAACCTCAGCGCGCTCAAAGTGAACAGGAACGCCGCCGAAGCCGCAAGCAAAACCCGGTTCTCGCGCTTCTTATCCAGATCCTTCGAAATGATGCGAACGCTGACCACCACGGCAGGCAGCGATGCGGCGCCCCACGCGATGCAGTGCGAAAGCGGCAGAAATCCTTCCGCGATATGCATCGCTCAAGAGCGTCCTTCCTTCTCAGAGGCGAACGACGGCAGCAGCCGCGCGGAATTCGCGATGAACAGCAGCTCGGAGGAGACATGAATCACGGCGGCCCACACGGGATTCAGCAACCCTACAGCCGCCAGAAGCACGCCCACCGCGTCGACCGCCAGCGTGCCCGCGAAGTTCGCATAAATTATGTTGCGGCAGCGGCGCGCCACTTTAAGGACTTCCGTGAAGCGCAGCAGATCGTTGCCCAGCAGCACCACCGCAGCGCTTTCCCGCGCAACGTCGGTTCCCGATCCCATCGCCACCCCTACGTCCGCTTCTAGCAGAGCCGGAGCGTCGTTGATGCCATCACCCAGCATGACAACATACTTGCCTTTTAGGCGGAGATCGCGTACCCACTCCACTTTTTCTTCGGGGAGCATTTGGGATTGGACCTCATCCACTCCCAGCGCTTTCGCGATGGCGTCGCCAATCTCTTTTCGATCCCCCGTGAGCAGGACCGTCCGGCATCCCATCTTCTTGAGCTCACGCATGGACGCGCCGGCTTCCTTGCGGAGAACATCCACGATCAGCAGCGCGCCTAGAAATTTTCCGCCTGCCGCGACCATTACCTCTGAAGATTCCTGTCCGCTGGCTTCGCGGGGCGGAAAGGAGACTGCTTCCGCTTCCAGCAACTCCCGGGTGCCAACGATGGTGCGCACGCCGCCGACCTGGCACACGATTCCTCTGCCTGGGAAATATTGAAATTCTTCCGGCTCTCCCACGGCCAGCGACCATTCCTGCGCTTTCTTGACGATCGCCTTGGCCAACGGGTGCTCGGAGAACCGCTCTGCGGATGCAGCGGTCCGTACGACATCTTCGAGGCTGACGCCCTCCGCCGCTTCGACGCCTACAACCTCCGGAGTTCCCAGCGTCAGCGTGCCCGTCTTATCCAGCACGACGATATCGACGTTACTCAGCCCCTCCAGATAGCGCCCACCCTTGATAATCACGCCCTTCTGCGCGGCGCGGCCGATCGCACCGAGGATCGCCAGCGGCGTGCCGGCGGCGATCCCGCACGCGCCCGCGACAACGATCACCGAAATCGTCGACCGCGCATCTCGCGTGATCCAAAACGTCAATGCCGCGCAGGCCAGAGCGAAATAGACCAGGTAACCAGCCAGGCGATCGGCAATCTTCTCAATCGGGGCGCGCGAGTGTTCGGCCCGCTCGACCAACTCGATGATGCGTCCGAATGCGGTGTCCTGCCCGATCTTGTCCGCTTGGATCTCCAGCACTCCGGACTGGTTGATGGTCCCCGCAAATACTCGTGAGCCGGGGATTTTTTCCGCCGGCATCGATTCTCCCGTGATGGTCGCCTGATCGACGAAAGAATGACCGCTGACGACCGCTCCATCCACGGGAACGTGACCGCCTGGCCGCACCAGCACAACGTCTCCAACGTGCACGTCCAAAAGAGCGCGCGGCGCCACGCGGCCCTCCGATCGCACTTCGACGGTCTGCGGCAGCAAATCCAGCAAATGACGGATAGCCCCTCTGCCGCGCCCCACCGTCAACCCTTCGATGATTTCGGCGATCAGCACGAAGAGAGTAATCAGCAGCGCGGTGAAGAACTCGCCGATTCCCGCCGCCGCCGCCAGCGCGATGGTCATGGAAAGTTCCATGGTCATGCGCCCCTTGAGCAAGTCCGCAATCGCTTCCTTGAAGATTGGATAGCCGCCGATGGCGATACCGGCCAGAGCCAGCCAGTCGATTCCACCGGCTCGCGGGACCCCGCCCGTCCAGACCAGCAGAAGAATCAGCGCCACCAATACCACTCGAGCCCATTCGACGCGGCTTCCGGCGGGATTGTGTTCCACTTCTTGGTAACACGCCGGTTGGTGAGGCGCGGACGCAGCGGCGAGCGCGGAAGGGTCTTCGACTCCCGCAGGTGAATGTTTCGCAGCCGCGCCCGCCATGGTTCGCCCCCTCTTAGTTGCCTAGTTGTTGGTGTTGAGCCGCCAAGTTGCGCAGAGCCTCGGCCGCCTCCATCGAATGCGCCGCATAGTGGCGCGATTCGGCGGCCAGTTGGGGAGCTGCTTTCTCATACTGCTTGGCCAGAGCTTCATGCTCCCTGGCGTCGGTTTCGTGATCCGCCGCATGGGCGGTATAGTGTTTTGCCAGTTTGCGATGATCCTCGGTCTTGGTGGAGCCCACTAACTTCGTAAGTTCCTCGTGAGGTAAAACGTGTGCCGTCATAATCAACTCCTTTCCATGCTTTATGAGCATCTCCACCGCCGCAAAATGAGCGCTGCAAGCTACTAAAAACACACTAGTTCCTTGCCAGGCCGAAGCTTTGCCTGTGGCCTCAGACGCAGCCGTGCGCTAATTAACGCACTCCGGTAACCAATGCTCTCGGCGGACCGCCTATATCGTACAGTCTTTCCGCATGCAAAGTGGCCCCGTCAGCGTAGGCGTGCGACTGAGGCTTGCTCTACAAAATAAAGCAGTTAAGTAGTTTTTCGAATCTGCATTCAAACCTGTTTTGCATGCAACTGATTGGAGTAAATGCAAGATGATTGGACCGGATAGACCCCGTGGCGGCAACTCAGAATTCGTCTCCCAGACCGGCCGTGCTCTATTGAATGTAAGGGAGATGATTCTCAGGGGCGACTTTCACCCCGGTGAGCGAATCTCAGAGCTGCCGATGGTCGCGCGGCTGGGCGTCTCGCGGACTCCCATTCGCCTGGCGCTGGACCGCCTGGCCAGCGAGGGTCTTCTCGAAGCCTCTCCTTCGGGCGGATTTGTGGTGCGTTCCTTCGCCCTGTCCGATATCTGGGACGCCATCGAAATGCGCGGCGTGCTGGAAGGCACCGCGGCGCGCTTGGCGTCGGAGCGGCTCGCCAACGACCGCGAGCTGACCCACATCCGCCACTCGATGAGTGAGATGGACGCCTACCTGGGACCCGTGCCCAATATCGACTCCTTCACCCGCTACCTGGACCTTAACGACGCATTTCACCAGGCGGTTGTGGATCTGGCCAAGAGTCCCATGTTGCGCCGGAGTCTGGACCAGGTGATGTTGCTGCCGTTCGCGCAACCGAGCAGCGTGGTCTTTGCCCGTTCCAAAATGCCCGGCGCGGCTGAGTTGTTCGCCATCGGCCAGGAGCATCATCGTGTCATTCTGGACGCCATCGCGCACCGGCAGGGAGCGCGTGCGGAGGCCGCGGCGCGAGAGCACTCCGGCTTGTCGCGGCGCATTCTTGAAGCGGCCTTCGCGGACCAGGAAATTCTCAATTGCGTCCCCGGAGCCCGTTTGATCCGCCTGCCGGCTTGATCGAAAATGCTTTAATATACGGTGGATGACTAGGTTAGTCGGGGTGACCCACACCGGCGGAGTTGCCGTTGCCGCCATCGACAATCCGCCCGTCAACGCCCTCAGCCCCGGGGTTCCCGAAGGAATCCTGGCGGCAATCGATGCGGCGGAGCGCGACCCCGCGGTTATCGCCGTGGTGGTGATCGGCGCGGGGCGAACGTTCATCGCCGGCGCCGATATCAAGGAGCTGGAGCGCGCGGCGTCTCCCGATCCAAATCAGCGCGGCGCACAAGGCCCAGATCTGCACGAGCTGCTTCAACGCATCGAAGACTGCCCCAAGCCTGTAGTCATGGCGATCCATGGCACGGCTCTCGGCGGAGGCCTGGAAGTGGCCATGGCCGGACACTTCCGCGTTGCCACGCCCGACGCTCAGATGGGCCAGCCCGAAGTCAATCTCGGCATCATTCCCGGCGCAGAAGGCACGCAGAGGCTGCCGCGCCTGGTGGGTACGGCGGCGGCGGTGGAGATGTGCGTCTCGGGCAAGCCTATCCGGGCTCCGGAAGCGCTGCGGCTGGGGTTGATCGACCGTGTGATCGAAGGCGATTTGCAGAGCGGGGCCGTTGAGTTTGCGCGCGAAGCCGCATCGGGCACGACGCCCATTCGGAAAACGCGCGAGCGCAACGAGAAGCTGGCTGCGGATCCGAAAATTTTCGAGGCGGGCCGGGAGTTGGCGCGCAAAACCAGGCGGAACATGATCGCGCCTCTGGCCGCCGTCGACGCGCTTGAAGCCGCGGCCACGCTACCCTTCGAAGAAGGCTGCAAGCGCGAACGCGAGATCATGCGCGAGCGCTTGGCCTCCGATGAATGCCGCGCGTTGATTCACGCGTTCTTCGCGGAGCGGGCTGTGTCCAAGATCGCGGACATTCCCAGCGACACTCCGGTTTTGCTGATCCGCAAAGCCGCCATCGTGGGCGCGGGAACGATGGGCGCCGGCATCGCCATGGCTTGCGCGAATGCCGGCATCCCGGTGGTACTCAAAGACGTCGATGAGGCAGCGCTCGAGCGCGGCATGGCCACCATCCGCAAGAATTACGAAAGTTCGGTGGCCAAGGGGCGCTTTACGCGAGAAGTAGCCGATCAGAGGATCGCCTCCATCCATCCGCAAACCGGCTACGACGGCTTCGAAGACGCGGATCTGATTATCGAAGCGGCCTTCGAGAGCATGGAACTGAAGAAGAAAATCTTCGCCGAGCTCGACACAGTGGCCAAGGCCGATTGCATTTTGGCGACCAACACTTCCACGCTCGATATCGACGAGATCGCCCGCGTCACCTCGCATCCGGAGATGGTGGTCGGCCTGCACTTTTTCAGCCCTGCAAACGTCATGAGGCTGGTGGAAATCGTACGCGGCGTGGAGAACAGAAAAGGAACGCGCGGCAAGAGCGTGATCGCCACCGCGCTGGCGCTGGCCAAGAGGCTCGGCAAGGTGGGCGTGGTGGTGGGAAACTGCCGCGGATTTGTGGGCAATCGCATGATGCTCCCGTACATGCGCGAGGCCCAGTTCCTGGCCGAGGAAGGCGCGACACCGGAGCAGGTGGACGCCGCGCTCTACGATTTCGGCATGGCCATGGGCATTTTCGCCGTCGACGATATGGGCGGCATCGATGTGGGGTGGAGAGTTCGCCAGGAGTACAAACATTTGGACAAGCCCGGCGTGCGCGTCCCGCTGGTATTGGACAAGCTGTACCACATGAATCGCCTGGGCCAGAAAACCGGAGCCGGCTGGTACCGCTATGGCGGCGACCGCAGGCCCATCCCCGACCCCGAGGTTCACGCGCTGATCGAACGCACCGCCATCGAGGCCGGCATTCCTCGGCGATCGATTTCCAATCAAGAGATCCTCGAGCGCTGCATCTATACTCTGGTCAACGAGGGCGCGCGCATTCTCGAAGAAGGCTACGCCCAGCGCGCCGCCGACATCGATGTGATTTACATGACCGGCTACGGCTTCCCCAACTATCGCGGCGGGCCCATGTGGTACGCGGACACCGTCGGTCTCAAGAACGTATATGCGCGCGTCCGCGAATTCCACCAGCGTTTTGGCGAGCTGTGGGAGCCCGCTCCGCTGCTGAAGCGTTTGGCGGAGAGCGGAAAGACCTTCGCGGCACATGATGCAGATCGCTCGTCATGAAGGTTCGTGACGTTCACTTTGGCCCGAACTCGGTCACACAAAGGACTGCGCCGGACGGCACGATCTATGTGGAATCCATTTATCCGCTGGAAGAGTATCCAGATAGCCTGACCGATTCGCTGGATTACTGGGCGGAGCGGACTCCAGATCGAGTGTTTCTGGCGCAACGCGACCAATCTGGCGAATGGCGTACTAGCACTTACACTCAAACTCGCTCGGCCGCCCGGAACATCGCGCAAGCTCTGCTGAGCCGGCCTCTGTCGGTGGAGCGGCCCATCGCGATTCTTTCGGGCAACGATATCGAGCACGCGCTCCTCGGCTTGGGCGCAATGTACGCAGGCATTCCCTATGCGCCGGTTTCGACAGCCTATTCGCTGATCTCCTCCGATTTCGGCAAACTGCGCCACATCTTCGGCCTGCTCACGCCGGGGCTGGTCTACGTTTCGGATATTCACACGTACCGCAAAGCCATCGATGCGGTTCTGCCGGCCGATGCGGAGTTGATTACTCGCGACGCCTTCGCGACGCTGACGGCCCGAACTGGGCAGGCCGGAGACCTGCCCCACAGCAATCCCGATACGATCGCTAAGATTCTGTTTACCTCCGGCTCGACCGGCGTTCCCAAAGGCGTCATCAATACGCAGCAGATGCTCACCAGCAATCAGGAAATCGTACGCTCCATTCTGGCGTTCGTCGCCGAGGAGCCTCCGGTGCTGTGCGACTGGATGCCCTGGAATCACACCTTCGGCGGCAATCATGATTTCGGATTCGTGCTGTACAACGGCGGCTCTCTCTTTATCGACGAAGGCAAGCCGACCCCCAGCGGCATCGAGACCACCATCCGCAATCTGGAGGACGTCGCGCCTACAGTGTATTTGAACGTCCCCAAAGGCTTTGAGGCCCTGCTGCCGTTCTTTCAAGACCGTCCCGGTTTTCGCGAGCGCTTCTTCAGCCGGCTGAAGCTGCTGTACTACGCGGGCGCGGGCATCTCACAACCCGTCTGGGATGAGCTTCAGCGCCACGCGGTCGCCGCCTGCGGGGAAGAAATCGTAATGTTCACGGGCCTGGGGTCGACTGAGACCGGCCCGGCGGCGCTGTTCCCCGGCAAGGATCTGAAGCGTGCGGGCGATGTCGGCCTGCCCGCCCCCGGCGTCGAGCTGAAGCTGGTTCCCAGGGAAGGCAAATTGGAGATGCGCCTCCGCAGCCCCAGTGTTTTTCCGGGCTACTGGCGCGAGCCGGAGCTGACGCGCGCCGCCTTCGACGAGGAAGGTTTTTACCGCATCGGCGACGCGTTGCGTTTCGCCGATCCCACGGACATCTCGAAAGGCTTCGTCTTCGACGGCCGTCTGGCCGAGGATTTTAAGCTGTCGACCGGGACCTGGGTGAGCGTGGGTCCGCTGCGTGCGCGGTTTCTGCATCACTGCTCGCCATGGGCGCAGGACGTGGTAATCGCCGGTCACGATCGCGACGAAGTCGGCGCGCTGATTTTCCTCAACGTCGTCGCGTGCGCCGGCCTAACGCCGGAGCAGACGCAAGCCAAATTCCAAGGCCTGTTGGAGGAGCTAGCCGAAACGAGCACTGGCAGCTCTAACCGGATCGCCCGCGCCATGATCATGACCGAAACGCCGTCTATCGACAAGCACGAAGCCACCGACAAGGGTTCGCTCAATCAGGGCGCGATCCTGCGCAATCGCGCGGCGCTGGTGGAGGAGCTGTATTCCAACGAGCCTTCGCCACAGGTCATCATAGTCTCATGAACACCGCGGAACTGGTTGCCATCGACACGCACGTCCATATCGAATCGGAGGCCACGGGTAACGCCGCCGACGAAGCGGCCAAGAAATATTTCGGCAATTCGGGCGCGGCGCGCGGCCGCAAGGAGCTGGCGGAATATTACCGCTCGCGCAAGATCGGCTGCGTGGTCTTCTCCGTTGACGAGCGTTTGACCGGACGCCCGCCCGTGCCCAATGAAGAGGTGGCCGCATTCGCCGCGGAAAACAGCGATATCGTGATGGCCTTCGCCAGCGTCGATCCCACCAGAGGCGCGGAGGCCGTGACCGAGGCCAAGCGGCTGATCGCCATGGGAGGCATTCGCGGATTCAAGCTGCATCCGCCGCTCCAATGCTTCCACGCCAACGACAAGATCGCCTATCCGTTTTATGAAGTGCTCGCGGAGGCGAAGCTGCCGGTGATCTTTCATACCGGTCACAGCGGCATCGGTACGGGCATGCCCGGCGGCGGAGGAGTGCGCCTCAAGTACGGCAACCCCATGGACATGGACGACGTGGCCGTGGATTTTCCCGACATGCCCATCATCCTGGCCCATCCGTCGTTCCCCTGGCAGGATGAGGCGATTTCGGTGTGCCTGCACAAGCCGCAGGTGTATATCGATCTTTCCGGCTGGTCGCCGAAATATTTTTCCCCGGTGCTGATTCAATACGCCAATACGCTGCTGAAGCGGAAGATGCTGTTCGGCTCGGACTATCCTCTGATCACGCCGGACCGCTGGCTCAAAGACTTCGCCGAGATCGACATTCGCGACGAGGTCCGGCCGCTGATTTTGAAAGAAAACGCGATGCGGTTATTCGGGCTGGGGTAGAAAGCGGCTATCGGTGCAACGCCCTACTTCATCACGTTCGTGACGGTTACATCCAGGCGATGTCCAATGCGGAAGCCATATAGGCCGTTGACATGCAGCCCAGCGGCGGGCTGGCGATTGACTTCCGCGCCGTTGATGCTGAAGACAACGTTGCTGCCGGTGACTTGAACGGAAAGAGTGTTCGTCTGCTTGCCGTCGGCGCCCTCGGGTTTGATGGCTTTGTTTGCAGTCCAGGGCACCACGGCGGTTACATTGGCGCCACTGCGGTTTGCGATGTAAAACTCGCCCGCTTGGCGCACCAGGAAGTAGCTATACACCTGATTGTCGGCGCCCAGGTTCGACCCGCCGAACATCAGTCCATACGATGTCGGGTGGGTCGCTTTTGCGTTCTGGGTAAACGTCGCCGAGAATTTATGATCCCCGGTCGCGGTCCAAGCCGGGTTGTAGAACGTGCCGTTATTGGAAGGCGGGCCACCCATCGTGAAATGAAAGGTGCCGCCCTCGACCATCAGTTTGTTGTCCTGGCCGGTGCCGGAGTCAGCCCGCACGGACCAGCCATCGGCCAAGTTACCCGCAGCTTCGACGACAAAGGGAGTGGCGAGACCCATGGTCAACAGAAGGACCGGGTATCCATTCGCAATGGTAGAACGAAACCTATTAAAGAGAGTCATAAGAGTCTTCCTTCCGAAAGTATACTGGACTCGATCGTCGGCGTGTAGGACGAAATAGAAAAAGGGGAGCAGGCGGCTACGCTCAAGGCCGGCCTGATCCCCCATTCGGACGCGGGCTGCTGCTCAGGAAATGGCTACGTAAGCAGTGTTGCCGCCCCGATTCACCAGCAGAAGAACGGGGTTGTCCTTCTGCACCGAGCCCATGGCGCGACGAAAATCCTGGGCAGTCGCCACCGGTTGGTGATTGACCTCCTGGATTACGTCGCCCTGCTGTAGGCCGGCTTCAGCGGCGTTGCTGGAAGGATTGACTTGGTCAACCACAACGCCCTTGGTCTGCGGCGCGAGCTTCAACTGCTGCGCGAGATCCGGCGTAAGATTTTCGACCGTAACGCCTTCAAGCACGCTCTCCGAATTCCCAGACGATGGTCTGGAGACCGAGGCGTGTTCCTCGTCGGAGGGAAACTCCCCGAGCGTCACGGTGAAGTCCATGGCTCTGCCGTCGCGCATCACTTTCATGTTGGCTTTGGTGTTCGGATCCATGGTGCCGACGCGCTCCTTCAGTTGGTCTGCATCGCTGATCGGCTGGCCGTTGAGCTCGGTGACGATGTCACCCTTCTTGATACCCGCATTCGCCGCGGGGCCGCCGGGAGTGATGTCGCCGATCATTGCGCCGCCGGCATTGGTATGGAAGGCCTTGGCTAGAGCCGGCGTCACGTCTTGGATATGAACACCGAGGTAGCCGCGATCGACTTTCCCGTGCGCCAGGATCGAGTCCATGTCGTGCTTGGCCATATTGATGGGCACGGCAAAACCGATGCCGACGTTGCCGCCGGAACTTCCGACAATGGCCGTGTTGATGGCGATCAGATGACCTTCGTCATCCACCAAAGCTCCGCCGGAGTTGCCGGGGTTGATGGCTGCGTCGGTCTGGATGAAGTCTTCGAGATCTTCAATTCCCAATCCGCTGCGCCCGGTGGCGCTGACGATGCCCTGCGTTACTGTCTGTCCTACTCCGAACGGATCGCCGATGGCGAGAACGATGTCGCCCACCTCAACCTTGCTCGAATCGGCCAAGGTCAGGGTCGGGAAATTGGTTCCCTCGATTTTGATGACCGCGATGTCGGTACGCGGGTCGGTGCCGACGACGCGCGCCTTAAACTCGCGCTTGTCATGCAGCGTGACCATAACCTCCGACGCGCCATCCACCACGTGATTGTTGGTCAGGATATACCCGTTGGGGCTGACGATCACTCCGGAGCCGAGGCCCTTCTCACGCTGGTCCGGTTGAGGCACATTGAATCTCCGGGACGGACCGTTGAACTGGCCGCCGCCGGGGCCGCCGGGGCCGCCGGGACCCAGCTCGCCAAAGAACTGGCGAAAGAGATCGTCGGGCGAACTGCCGTCGCCGGCCTGCGCCTTCACGATCTTGGTTGACGAAATATTAACCACCGCCGGCACTACTTTCTTCACCACGGCCGAATAGCCGTGCGCCGCGGCGGCTTCGGAGCGTTGCGTTACCCGGACATCCGCCGGAGGGTTGGCACCCTCATGCAGAGCCTCGGCCGCCCGCAACCCCACGAAACCTGTTACTGCGAGGACGGCCGCAATCGCAGCCGTCCCTAACTTGATTTGCATCCCTCTACCTCCATATCCAGAGTAGGGCGGGGCTTCGCCGCTGCCCATAACCTGAGAAGGGGATACGAAGTTACTTCGGAAGGCTATAAACTTGCAGGCTAGGAATCTTGGCGGGCTGCCCTAGGGCGAACCCCGCGGAAGGAAAGAACCGGCCATGCCAGTCACAAACGGCGGCAACTCCGTCACAATCAAGGATTTGGAAGACCTCGACGAGCACATAACCGCAGTCGTCAGGAAAACACACCAAGAGCTTCTAACCGAGCTTCAAAACACGCAGCTTGAGGTGGAGAAGCTGCGGACGGAGGTACACGAACTGAAACAACAGGTGCCTCCTAAACTGAAGACCTTATAGATAGTTCAGCGCTTCTCTTCAGCCGGATGCTGGGCGGGTTTGGCCTGCGGCTTGGCGTTGGCCTGCGGTCTGGCTTGAGCTTGCGGCTGGGGATGGGCGGCGGCCTGGGGCTGCGGTTGAGGCCGCGCGGCCTGGGGCTGCGGTTGAGGCCGCGCGGCCTGGGGAGCAGAGGCCGCTGGGCCATGATTCGCTGCCGTAAAAGGATGGCTCACCGCTGGGTTGGCGGGGCGCCCGTGATTCACGGAAGCCAACTGGTTGCGATCCGCTGCAGCGGCCTGCTCATGTGACATCTGCACTCCGCTCGGGGGAACGTGTGGCTCGTTCATTGCCATCCTCTCCTGCGGGCTCGGCTGCGCCTGGATTCCGTTGGGGCCGTTGAAGCTGGTCCGGTTCACCGTGGTGTTGTTGATGACGGTTCGGTCGATATAGGTATTGTGGATCACGGTGGTGTTTACGTTGGCGACCGCAGTGTTATAGGCGAAATGGCCGCCCTCCCAGCGTCCCCCCGCGAATCCGACGCCGACGTATCCGAAGCCGTAGTTCACGCCGCCATAGAAGCCGACGTGCGGACCCCAGTATCCGGCATGCCAGCCGTAAAAACCGCCCGCGAATCCCCAATACCCGGGGGTCCATAGAAAACCGACTCTGGGTGGAAGGACCCAGGTCCCGGGTACCCAGAAGTAGCCGTCGGGTCCGTAGGCCCAATATCCGGGTGTCCAGATGTAGCCGTCGCCGGGAATAATCGGCTGGGTGTACACCGGCAGAACAGGTGGAGCGATTGTAATGGAAACATCTATACCCGCAAAGCACGTTGCGGACACTGCCAGGTACACGGCCGCGAGCAGGAACTTCTGAATTGAGTTCGTTCTCATACGTTCACTCCTGACTCTAGAAACCCACAGGGCGCAAGACGTTGCGGGAAACTCCGCTTAAATTCGCTTCATTTAGGGACTTACGGCTTGGCTTCCTTCCGATACGCAATTGTGATACATTGTCCGCAGACCTTCTTTTGGAGGATGTGCAGAGCTATGTTCATAACAAAGAAGCACCTTCCGCGACGAACGTTCCTTCGCGGAGTGGGTGTGACGATGGCGCTGCCGCTGCTGGATTCCATGGTCCCGGCGCAGACGCTATTGCAGAAGACGGCCGCGAAGGCCTCGCCGCGCTTGGGTTTCGTGTACATCCCGCACGGCGCGATTATGGACAAGTGGACGCCCGCCTCCGAAGGCAAGGGTTTTGAATTCACGACCATCCTGAGGCCGCTGGAGCCGTTTAAAGATCATGTCAACGTGATCAGTGGATTGGGGCATCGCGCCGCCGATTCGACAGCGGTGCATTCGCTGAGTCCGACAACCTGGTTGAGCGGCGTCCGCCCGAAGCCGACGCAGGGCGTGGACGCATTCGCGGGCGTGACCGCGGATCAGATTGCCGCGCAGCGCATCGGCCAGGACACCATGCTGCCTTCGCTCGAGCTCGCAACGGAGGATCACTCCGGACTGATCGGCGCGTGCGATCGCGATTACGGCTGCATCTACATGAACACTCTCTCCTGGCGCACGCCCACCACGCCGCAGCCCATGGAGATCAATCCGCGCAAGGTCTTCGAGCGCATGTTCGGCCAGGGCGGCAACGCCGCGGACCGCTTGGCGCAAGCGCAGGAGGAGCGCAGCATTCTGGATGCGATCACTGAGCAGGCCTCCGATTTGCAGCGCAGCTTAGGCGCGCAGGACCGCTCCACGATGAACGATTATCTGGAGAACGTTCGGGAAATCGAGCGTCGGATTCAGAAGGCCGGGCAAGCGCAAGGCGAGACGGATGCGGATTTGCCGCAAGCGCCCGCGGGCATTCCGTACAGTTTTGAGCAGCACATCAACCTGATGTACGATTTGCTTGCCGTTGCGTATCAGACCAACGTCACGCGCGTGGCTTCTTTCATGGTCGCTCGCGAGGTCAGCAACCGGACCTATCCGCAGATCGGCGTGCCGGACGGGCATCATGCCACCTCGCATCACCAGAACAAGCCCGACAAGATCGAGAAGCTGGTGAAGATCCAGCGTTATCATCTGACGCTATTCGCGCGGTTTCTGGAAAAGCTGCAGTCTACTAAGGACGGCGACGGCACTTTGCTGGATCACTCGATTCTGCTGTACGGTAGCAACATGAGCAACAGCAACGCGCATAATCATTTTCCCCTGCCCAATCTGGTAATCGGCGGAGGCGCGGGAACGCTCGAAGGCCACCGTCATCTGAAGTTCCCAGATCACACGCCGATGTCGAATTTGCTGCTGGCCCTGCTGGACAAGGCGGGCATTCACCAGGACACACTCGGCGACAGCACCGGTGCTTTAAATATATGATTTCCCGCGGTTGGCTATTCCTGACGCTGGCGTTGACGTTGACGGCGGCGGACACTCGTTTGGTGGACGCGGTAAAGGCCGGGGATCGCGCTGCCGCAACATCGCTGCTCCAGCAAAAGGCCGATGTGAATCAGCCTGAGGCGGATGGCACCACGGCGCTCGCCTGGGCTGTGCGGCAGGACGACGCGAAACTCGTTGATCAACTACTCAGCGCCGGGGCCGACGTCAAGGCTGCGAATCGCTACGGCGTCACGCCGCTGTTTCTAGCTTGCCAGAACGGCAGCGCCGCTATGATCGAAAAGTTGCTGAAGGCCGGGGCCGACGCCAATGCTACGGTCACCGAGGGCGAGACCGCTCTGATGACTGCATCGCGAACGGGCAATCCGGGCGCGGTGAAGGTTCTGCTGGATCACGGCGCGGCGCTCGACGCCAAAGAATCGTGGCATGGGGAAACCGCGCTGATGTGGGCCGCGGCCGAGGGGCATCCCGAAGTCGTGCGCCTGTTGATCGAGCACGGCGCTACCGTCAACATCCGGTCCACTACCAATGTGTGGGCGCGGCAGACCACGTCCGAGCCTCGCGAAAAATGGCTGCCGCTGGGGGACCTGAGCCCGCTGATGTTTGCCGCCCGGCAGGGTTGCCTGGAATGCGTCAAGATCCTGGTGGATTCCAAGGCCCACATCAACGCCGTGGACCCGGATGGCATCAGCGTCACTCTTCTGGCCATCATCAACGGGCACTATGATGTTGCCGCGTACCTGGTGGACAAGGGCGCGGAGGTCAATCTCGCGGATCGAACCGGCAGAACGGCGCTATACTCGGCGGTCGATTTTCACACGCCTCCGCAATCCAACCGGCCGGCTCCCAAGGAACTGGATAGCAGCGTCGCCAGCCTGGATCTGATCAAGGATCTGCTGGCGCACGGGGCCAACGTCAACGCCTCGCTGAAGACGCAGCAGCCGTATCGCACCAAGCTCGACCGTGGCGACGACACGATGCTGACCACCGGCACGACGCCTCTGCTGCGCGCCGCCAAGGCCGGTGACGTCGATGTGGTTCGTCTGCTGCTGGAAAAGGGCGCCGATCCAAAACTGGCGACGCGCGCCGGAATCAATTCGTTGATGGCCGCGGCGGGGCTGGGCACCAAGGAAGAGGACACCACCGGCCGGCACAAGACGGAAGCGGAGGCGATCCAGGCGATCGAGCTGTGCCTCAAAGCCGGCGCGGACGTGAACGCGGTGGACACCCGGGGCGACACGGCTCTGCACGGCGCGGCCGGGAAGGGCTACGACGAGGTGGTGAAGTTTCTGGCCGAGCACGGCGCCAATCTGAACCTGAAGGACAAGCAGGGCAAGACGGCGCTGGATGCGGCGATCGGCAACGCGGGCGGCGGCGGCGGATTCGACGGCAGCCGCAAGGACGTCCACGAGAGCACCGCAAAGCTGCTGCGGCAGTTGATGGCGGCCGACGCGGCGAAGGCCTCGGCGCAGTAGCTCACGCCGGATCACCGAGCCCTCTGCCCCAGTTTACCGGACACTCACGATCAACGGCGCAGCGTTTCCACGGAAGCGCCGAGGTAGTCGACTTGAAGAAGCGTCGTAATGGCGACCCGGTGACAGGCATGGCGCTCATCGTTTTCCTCCGAGGTATCAACGTTGGCGGGCACAGGACCCTTCGCCCAAGCATCTTCGCCACAGAACTGAGCGACTATGATGTGGTGAATGTAGGCGCGGCAGGAACGTTTGTGGTTCGAAAACCTGGATCTCGAGCAAAGTTCCGTGCTGAACTGCTCCGAAAGCTGCCATTCGAGGCGGAAGTTGTGCTCTGCGACGGTCGCGATCTTATCCACCTGGAGACGGAGGATCCGTTTGGATCCGAGCCGGCACGCCCCGATATCGTTCGATTCGTTAGCATCCTGGCGAGACGTGGCCGCGGTCCGGCTGACGTTCCATTCACGCTACCGCCAGACGGGGAGTGGTTCGTGCGAGTTATCGCGTCGAAAAACCGTTTCGTCTTTGGAGTGTACCGCCGCCACATGAGGACGATCGGCTATCTTGGCCGGATCGACAAGCTGTTCGGCGTGCCGGCGACCACACGCAACTGGAACACAATTCTTGCCGTTGTGCGGATTTTGAAGAGTAAGGAGAAAAAGGCCGCTGGTTAGAGCCGCCGTGATGCAACCTAGCGTTGCACTTTACAGCCGCCTCCCTGGCGGTTGCGGCTCAGAATCGGGGGTAGCGCTTGACCGCTCTGAAACTGCGGGTATGATTGGGTGGAAAGGGAGCGAAATGATCCGAACACTCAAGATGACGCATTGCCTTCCACTTGCTACTGTGGCGATGTTCTTGACCGTCACCGTGGCGGCCAACGCGCAATGGGATCCATATCCGTGGAAGAGGGTTCCCCGAACCCCCGATGGCAAGGTCGATTTGAATGCGCCAGCGCAGCGCACCTCCTACGGCAAGCCCGATCTGTCCGGCTTCTGGCTACCGGAAAACCCCACCAAGTATCTGCTGAACCTCGCCGCCGATATGCGGCCGGAAGACATACCGCTGAAGCCGTGGGCGCGGGAAGTCTACAATCAGCGCATCGAAAACAACGGTAAGGATCATCCCGGGGTGTCTTGTCTGCCCTCCGGCATTCCGGAAAAGGACAACATCCCCGACGGCCTGAAGCTGGTGCAGACCGAAGACCTGACGCTGCTGCTGCACGAATCCCGAACGATCTACCGGCAGATCTTCACCGACGGGAGGCCGCTCCCCAAAGATCCACAGCCGACATGGATGGGGTATTCGATCGGCCACTGGGACAAGGACACGTTCGTTGTTGAGACAATCGGGCAAAACGGCAAGACCTGGCTGGATATGAAAGGGCTGCCAGGGACCGAGGCGCTACGCGTGACCGAACGCTATTCGCGGCCGAAGATCGGGCACATGGACGTCGAGGTCACCATCGACGATCCCGAGGCGTATACGAAGCCGTGGACCGTCAAGCTGGCCTGGCGCCTGCTACCTGATACCGATCTCATCGAGAGCATCTGCGAAGAGAACAACCGGGACCCCGCGCACATGGTCGGAAAGTGACAACCGCTCCCTAACCCGGCATAGCCGGAACCAAACAGGTTGGATATTCTGACCGGATGGTACAACTGACGGAGCGGCATGCGGAT
>Ga0209415_10006766_pt1 | contig 20242 bp, 17 predicted proteins | sample PeaSoiSIISIP2007_FD_187696 | JGI IMG/M metagenome (GOLD analysis project Ga0209415, IMG submission 187696) | Peat soil microbial communities from Weissenstadt, Germany - SII-SIP-2007 (SPAdes) (version 2) | ecosystem: Environmental > Terrestrial > Soil > Wetlands > Peat | place: Germany...
GTCGAATTCACCTCGATGTCGAAGACCTATTCGATGCCCGGCTGGCGCATCGGCTTTGCCGTCGGCAACGAGCGCATTATCGCCGCGCTGGCGCGGGTGAAGTCCTACCTCGATTACGGCGCATTCACGCCCATCCAGGTGGCGGCGGCGACCGCGCTCAACGGCCCCGACGATTGCATTCACGAGATGCGCGCGATCTATCGGCGCCGCCGCGACGCGCTCGTGGAATCGTTCGGCCGCGCCGGCTGGGTCGTGCCGCCGCCGCAGGCGTCGATGTTCGCCTGGGCACCGATCCCCGAGCCGTTCCAGCCGCTCGGCAGTGTCGAATTCGCCACGCTTCTGGTGGAGAAGGCGAGCGTGGCGGTGTCGCCCGGCGCCGGCTTCGGCGAGCATGGCGAAGGCCATGTGCGCATCGCGCTGGTGGAGAACGAGCAGCGCATCCGGCAGGCCGCCCGCAACATCCGGCGCTTTCTTGAAACGGGGCCGGAAATGCTGCACAACGTCGTACCGCTTGCGACGCGACGTTAGTCGGCGTCGCGCTCTTTCATTCCAGGTTAGCGACGTTATGGCCAAGCCGTTGAAAGTCGGTCTTGCCGGGCTGGGAACCGTCGGCACGGCCGTCATGCGTCTCCTGGAGCATGAACGCGATAAGCTCGCGGCGCGCTGCGGCCGGCCGATCGAGGTGGTCGCGGTCAGCGCGCGTTCGCGCGGCAAGAAACGCGGCATCGACCTCAAGAAGTTGCGCTGGTTTGCCGATCCCGCAAGGCTGGCGGCCGATCCGGAAATCGACGTACTGGTCGAGGTGATCGGCGGCGCCGGAAACCCGGCCAAACGCGCCGTGGAGACGGCGCTTGCCGCCGGCAAGCCGGTGGTGACCGCCAACAAGGCGCTCTTGGCCAGCGAGGGGTACAAACTGGCGATGCTGGCCGAGCGCCATGACGTGGCGCTCAATTTCGAGGCCTCGGTTGCCGGCGGTATCCCGATCGTCAAGACCTTGCGCGAGGGATTGAACGGCAATTCGTTCAACCGCATCTACGGCATTCTCAACGGCACCTGTAATTACATCCTCTCGCGCATGGAAGAGGATCGGCTCGCCTTCGCGGAATGCCTGCGCGAGGCGCAGCGTTTGGGCTACGCCGAGGCCGATCCGTCGTTCGACGTGGAAGGTCACGACACCGCGCAAAAGCTTTCCATCCTGGCGAGCCTCGCTTTCGGGACCAAAGTCGATCCCGGCGCGGTTTACGTCGAGGGCATTTCCTCGATCACGCTCGCCGATCTCGACGCGGCGGCGGAGCTTGGCTACCGCGTCAAACTTCTCGGCGTTGCGGTGCGCACCGAAGCGGGCATCGAGCAGCGCGTGCATCCGACGATGGTGCGCAAGGATTCCGCGATCGCCCAGGTCATGGGCGTGACCAACGCGGTGACGGTCGATGCCGAAGGGCTCTCCCCGATCACATTGGTCGGCCCCGGCGCCGGTGGCATGGCAACCGCTTCCGCCGTCGTCTCCGATCTGGCCGATATCGCCCGCGGGGTGCGCATCCCGCCATTCGGGCGTCCCGCCGCGCGCATGACCGCGATCCGCAAGGCGCCGATGCAGCGCCACGAGGGCGGCTATTATATCCGCTTGCTGGCGCGCGATCGGCCCGGCAGCGCCGCCACCATCGCGCGGCGGCTGGCGCAACGGCAAATCTCGCTGGAGTCGATCGTGCAACGCCACGAAATCCGACCGCCAGGCGGCGGCCAGGCCGGCCGCTCCGGCGCGCCGGTCCCCGTTATCCTCATTACCTACGCGACCAGCGAGGACGCGGTGCGCAAGGCCCTCGCCGCTGTCCGCCGCGACCGGGTAATCTCCGGGCGCCCGCAGGTGATCCGGATCGAAAAGAACTGACCGCAACAGCAGGCGTTATCGCAAGGAAAAGAAGATGGCCTCGATCACCGTTCCGCACAGCATGATGCTGGAGCGCATTCTGGCGATGGAGATTGTGCGCGTGACCGAACGCGCGGCGGTCAATGCGGCGCGGCTGCGCGGATGCGGCGAAGAGAAGGCCGCCGACCAGGCCGCCGTCGATGCCATGCGGCGCGAGCTCAACAAGCTGCCGATCGACGGCACGGTGGTGATCGGCGAGGGGGAGCTCGACGAAGCGCCGATGCTGTTCATCGGCGAGAAGGTCGGCGCCAAGGGCGGGTTCAAGGTCGATATCGCCGTCGATCCGCTCGAAGGCACGACGTTGTGCGCCAAGAACATGCCCGGCGCCATCGCCACCATCGCCATGGCCGAAGAGGGCACGCTCTTGCACGCCCCCGACATCTATATGGACAAGATCGCGATCGGCCCCGATTATCCGAAAGGGGTGGTCGATCTCGACGCGCCGGCCGATGAAAATATCCGCAACCTCGCCAAGGCCAAGGGCGTGAAGCCGCAGGCCATTACCGCGATGATGCTCGATCGCCCGCGCCACGCCGATCTGATCGCGGCCGTGCGCAAGGCCGGCGCCTCGGTCAGTCTGATCACCGACGGCGACATCGCCGCCGTCATCCACACCGCCGACCCGGACAAAACTGGCATCGATATCTGTCTCGGCATCGGCGGCGCGCCCGAAGGCGTGCTGGCGGCGGCGGCTTTGCGTTGCATCGGCGGCCAGATGCAATGCCGGCTGGTGGTCGATACCGAGGAACGGCGCGAGCGCGTCGCCAAGATGGGCATCAAGGACCCGCGCAAGAAATATCAAATCGAGGACATGGTGCGCGGCGACTGCCTCTTTGCGGCGACCGGCATCACCGACGGCCGCATGCTCGCCGGCGTCAAGTTCGGCGACGGCATCATCGAGACGCAGACCGTGGTCATGCGCTCGGTCACCGGCACCGTGCGCTGGATCAAGGCCGAGCACCGGCAACTGGAGAAGTTTTAGGCGGTTGCATCGACCCGCCGCGTGGGCGTGGAATCGGCTAGGCTTCGTCGATGGGCTTCGAATCACGCGGATTTACCGTGACCGACGGACTTTTCCTCGGTGTCGAAAATTCGGCGACCGGGCGCGCCTGGCGCGACCGGCTGGACGAGCGCGGTTCCGCGCGGGCGCTGGCGATCGCCCAGCGCCACGATGTTCCCGAGTTGCTCGCCCGCATCCTCGCCGGCCGCAATATCGAGGTCGATGCGGTCGAGGCGTTTCTCGATCCTTCGATCAAGCGGTCGATGCCCGATCCGGACGTGCTCACCGCCATGCCGGAAGCGGCGGCCCGCATCGCCGACGCGATCATGGGCGGCGAAACGATCGCAATCTTCGGCGATTACGACGTGGACGGCGCCACGTCGGCCGCGTTGCTCGCTCGCTTCCTGCGCCAAGCCGGCATCGAGCCCCTGATCCACATCCCCGACCGTCTGTTCGAAGGCTATGGCCCCAATGTCGAGGCGGTGCGCGCGCTCGCCGCGCGCGGCGCGACGCTGCTGGTGACGGTCGATTGCGGGACCACGAGCGTCGAGCCGTTGGCGCAAGCGCGCGTGCTCGGCGTCGATGTCGTGGTCATCGATCACCATCAAGCCGACGAGACGCTGCCGCCGGCGGTGGCGATCGTCAATCCGAACCGGCGCGACGATCTTTCCGGCCTCGGTTATCTCGCCGCGGTAGGTCTCGTCTTTATGACAGTCGTGGCGGTGAACCGGGTTTTACGTGCCCGCGGTTTCTGGACCGAAAATCGCCGCGAACCCGATCTGCTCACATTCCTCGACGATGTCGCGCTCGGCACCGTCGCCGACGTGGTGCCGCTGATCGGGCTCAACCGCGCCTTCGTCGCCAAGGGTCTCATCGCGCTGCGCCGGCGCACGCGCGCCGGCCATGTGAGCCTGATGGATGTGGCGCGCCTTTCCGGGCCGCCCGAGGCCTGGCATCTGGGTTTTTTGCTCGGGCCGCGCATCAATGCCGGCGGGCGCATCGGCCGCGCCGATCTCGGCGTGCGGCTCCTGCTCGAAGACGATTCCGTCGAGGCGGCGCGCATCGCCGCCGAGCTCGACCGGCTCAACCGCGAGCGGCAGATCATCGAAGTGGAGACCGTGGCGCAGGCCGAGGCCAAAGCCATGGCGGCGCTCGGTATCGAGGAGAAAGGCGCGGTGGTGGTCACCGCCTCGGAGGGCTGGCATCCCGGCATCGTCGGTCTCGTGGCGGCGCGGCTGAAGGAGAAATTCGGCCGCCCGGCCTTTGCCATTGCGCTCGAACCGGGCGGCATCGGCACCGGATCGGGACGTTCCATCGCCGGCGTCGATATCGGCCGCGCGGTGCGGCGCGCGGTGGCGGAGGGGCTGATCGAAAAAGGCGGCGGCCACGCCATGGCCGCCGGCGTGACCTTGCGCAAGACCGCGCTCGCGCCGCTGCGGGCTTTCCTCGAAGCAACGCTTGCCGACGATGTCGCCGCAGCGCGCCGCGCCAACGGTCTCATGATCGACGGCGCGGTGAGCGCGGCGGCGGCCGACGCCGGCCTTGTGGGGCTGATCGAGCGCGCGGGGCCCTTCGGTTCCGGCAATCCGGAGCCGGTGATCGCGCTGCCGGCGCACACCGTCGCTTATGCCGAAGAGGTCGGTCAGGCGCATATGCGCGTGCGGCTCAAATCCGCCGACGGCTCGGGCGTCAACGCCATCGCTTTCCGCGCCGCCGGAGGCAAACTCGGCGCCGCGCTACTGGCGAACCGCGGCCGCCGCGTGCATGCCGCCGGCTCCTTCGCGCTCGATCGCTGGCAGGGCGAAGAGCGCGTGCAATTCCGCCTCACCGACATCGCTCCGGCCGAGCCGTTCGGCGGGCGGTGAACGGTCAAATATCGTTGGGCGTCAGTCCGATGCGTTTAGCGATGCGAGCTAGCATCTGTGGACCGATTTCATCACGGTCGTGGAAGGCAAAGACGTAATCCGGCCAGCCCGTCCGTTGTAGAACCCAGTTTGCCGTTTGATGGTCCAACCTTGACGCAACAATGCGGCCAGAACGCGCTGCGCCTTCGCGGCCGGCCAATCGCTCATGCCGCCTTGAAAACGTCCGCGATTTCGCGGGGCAATGGCTCGCCGTGGTCAAGGCGGTCGGTGATAACGCGCAATGCCAGTGCTTGAACCTTGGCGCTCGCGTCGGCTTTTGTCTGTCCGTAGGCCAACACGCCGGGCAGCGCCGGTACTTCCGCGATCCAGCGGCCGTCTTCTTCTTGCTCGCTCTCTATTCGAAACATGAGCACAGATTTATAGAGTTTGTTGCTTTCGCTCAATACTATTGCTGAACTATTGCTGAAAGCAGCTAACTTACACCTCAATCTGCCCCTCAAGATAAAGCGCTACCCGTCCGGCGATGCTCACGCGGTCGCCGTGGAGCGTGCAGCCAAGCGCGCCGCCGCGGCGCGAAAGCTGGCGCGCTTCGAGCTCGGTCTTGCCGAGACGCTCGGCCCAATAGGGCGTGAGCGTGCAGTGCGACGAGCCGGTCGCCGGATCTTCGGGCACGCCTTGCGCCGGCGCGAAAAAGCGCGAGACGAAATCGACACCGTTTTCGCCCGGTGCGGTGACGATGGCGGCCCAGCAATCGACCTTTGCGAGCGCGGCGAGATCGGGCTTGAGCGCGGCGATCTCGGCTGCGCTGCCGTAGACGACGAGATGATCGCGGGCGCGCAACACTTCGCGCGGCTCGCCGCCCAACGCCGCAAGCAGGCCCGGCGGCGGTTCGGCGGGGCGCGCGGGCCGCGCCGGAAAATCCATGGCGAGCCTGTCGCCGTGGCGGGCGACGGTCAGTGTGCCGGCTTTGGCGGTGTGAAAGCTCACGGCCTGGCGTTGCGGTTCGAGAAAGCGCATGACCACGTAGCCGCTGGCCAACGTCGCATGGCCGCAGAGATCGACCTCGACAATGGGCGTGAACCAGCGCAGCGCGTAATCGCCGCCAGCGCGGACGAAGAAGGCCGTTTCGGAAAGATTATTCTCCGCCGCGATCGCCTGCATGACCGGGTCCGGCAGCCAGGCCTGTAGCGGACAGACCGCGGCCGGGTTGCCGCCGAACAGGCTGTCCGTGAACGCATCGACCTGATAAATCGGCAGGCGCATCCGACAAGAATGCAATAAGAGGAAGGAAATGGCCAAGCTCAATCTGTCGATCGCCGTGCGCGACTACGACCGCACCCGGCCGCTTACCGACGGCGAGGTGCAGATCGACGGCGTCGATCCGGTGTTCATGGCGCTGCCCCCGGAGGAGATATTTTTCCGCGCTTTCCGCCGGGCGGAATTCGATATCTGCGAATTGTCGATGTCGAGCTTCACGGTCAAGACCGCGCAGGGCGGCTGTCCCTATGTCGGCGTCCCGGCCTTCGTCTCGCGCACCTTCCGCCACACCGCGATCTATGTGCGCACCGACCGCATCAAAAAGCCGGCGGACTTGAAGGGCAAGAAAGTCGGCGTGCCGGAATATCAGCTCACCGCCAATGTCTGGGCGCGCGCCATCCTCGAAGACGATCACGGCGTCAAGCCGTCGGACATTCACTGGCTCCGCGGCGGGCTGGTCGAGGCCGGGCGGCTGGAAAAAATCAAAATTACCTTGCCCAAGGACGTGAGACTCGACGATGTGCCGCCGGGGCGGACATTGTCGAGCATGCTGGAATCCGGCGAGATCGACGGCGTCATCGCGCCGAGGGTGCCGACGCCTTTCGAGCGCGGGCATCCGCATGTCGGCTGGCTGTTTGCCGATCCGGTGGCTGCCGCCAAGGACTATTACAAACGCACCGGCATTTTCCCGATCATGCATCTGATCGGGATCCGCCGTGAATTGGCGGAACAGCATCCCTGGCTGCCCGCCGCCGTGTTCAAGGCGTTCGAGCTCGCAAAAACCGTAGCGCTGGAAAAACTCGGCGATACCTCGTCGACCAAGGTCACTTTACCTTTTGTCGAGGAGCGGTTGATGGAGGCGCGCGCGCTGATGGGCGAGGATTTCTGGTCCTACGGCGTCGAGAAGAACCGCAAGACGCTGGAAACCTTCCTGCGTCACCATCATTCGCAGGGGCTGTCGTCGCGGCTCGTCAAGGTGGAGGAGCTGTTCCACCCCGGGACGCTGGAGACATATAAGCTGTAAGAAATTTCCTCCCCCGCAAAGCGGGGAGGGGGACCGCGCGAAGCGCGGTGGAGGGGGCGCCCCCTCCGGCTCGTTTCACTCGCCTCCTCCCCCGTTTCACGGGGGAGGAAAGATCATTTCGCCGGCTTAAGCTTCACATGGATGTTTTTTTCCTGCGTGTAAGCCAGCATCTCCTCCATGCATTCCTCGCGTCCGATGCCGGATTGCTTGTAGCCGCCGAACGGCGCGCCGAGGAAATGCTTGGACACTTCGTTGATCCACACAAAGCCCGCTTGCACGGCGGACGCGGTGCGGTGCGCGGTCGAGAGGTCGTTGGTCCAGATCGAGGCGGTCAGCCCGTATTCCACGGCATTGACCTGTTCGAGCATCTTGCCCTCGTCGCTCCATTTGAAGATTGAGAGCACGGGCCCGAAGATTTCCTCGCGCGCAATGCGCATATTCGGCTGCACGTCGGCGAACACCGTTGGCTCGATGAAGAAGCCTTTGGCGAGCGCGGGATCGGACGGCTTGCCGCCGCCGTGGAAAAGCCGCGCGCCTTCCTGCTTGCCGGACTCGATGAAGCCGAGGATACGCTCGTATTGCATCTTGGAGATGATCGAGCCCATCGTGGTCGCGCGGTCGGTGGCGATGCCCGGTTTGAAATGCGCGATCTTGATTTTCACGCGCGCTAGCACAGCGTCGTAGATTTTCTCGTGGATGAAGGCGCGGCTGGTCGAGCCGCAGGATTGCCCGCACCAGGTGAAATTCATGCCGCCGACGACCCCGCTGGCGACGTCGTCGGGATCGGCGTCAGGGTAGGCGATCAGCGCATTCTTGCCGCCGAGTTCGAGCATCACCGGCTTGAGCGTATCGGCGGCGGCCTTCATCACCGCGCGCCCGGTCGGCACCGAGCCGACGAGCGCGACCATGGCGACGCCGGGATGCGCGGACAAAGCCGCGCCGGCTTCGCGGCCGCCAGGCACGATGTTGAGCACCCCCGGCGGCAGGATGCCGCCGATCAGTTCGGCGAGGCGGAGCGACGACAGCGGTGCCTGTTCCGGCGGCTTCATCACCACGGTGTTGCCGGTCGCCAGCGGCGCGCCGGATTTGCCGGCGCAGAACATGAAGGGGTGATTGAACGGAATGATGCGGCCGACGACGCCGCGCGGCTCGCGCACGGAAAAATTGACAACGCCTGGGCCCATCGGGATCGACGCGCCCTTCATTTCCGTCACCAGGCCGGCGTAGAAATCGATCTGCGCGGCGGCGACGGTCGCATCCATCACCATCTCGTGGACCGGATTGCCGCAATCGGCGGCGTCGATCAGCGCGAGTTCCTCGGCGTGCTCGCGCAGCACGTTGGCGACGCGCTTGAGGAGCCGCGCGCGCTCGAGCGGCGGCGTGTTGCGCCAGCCCTCGAAGGCCGTCTTCGCCGCGCCGATCGCGGCGTCGATATCGGCAGCGCCGCAATCGGCGACCGGACCGAGCGATTCGGCCGTGCCGGGATTGATCGTATCCACATAGCGGCCGGATTTCGGCTTGTGCCATTGCCCGCCGTAATACGCGTCGCGGTGCTCGGGAAGATGGAGCGGCTCGGCTTTGACGGATTTGAGCGGCACGGCGGTATTCATGTTTCCTCTCTTTTCAGCTTTTGGCGCGCGTCATCGCCGCGGTTAAGCCTGCGCTGTAACCGGGCTCGACGCGCACATCGACGACGGCGACTTGTCCGGCATCGACGGCGGCGATGGCTTTTTCCAGCGCCGCGGGAAGGTCGCTCGCCTTGGCGATCGGGCCGAAGCCCGCGGCACCCTGCGCGCGCCCCATGGCGGCAAGATCGATGTCCGGATCGGCCATGCGCTGGCCGATCCATTTATTTTCCACCGGCCGCGCCCGCATGCGCGCCATGCGTTCCTGGTGCAGTTCGTCATTATAAAAGGAACGATTGTTGGCGATGACGAACAGGAGCGGAATTTTGTAGTGCACCGCAGTCCAGACGGCGGTCACGCCCATGAGATAATCGCCGTCGCCGCAGACCGCGACCGGCAGCCGGCCGGAATTTTTCAGCGCCAGCGCCGCGCCGACGGAGATGCCCGGGCCGCCGCCGACGCCGCCGCCGCCGTCGGAGCCGAGGAAGTCGAGCGGATGGCGGAACGTCCACCAGCGGTCCTCGCAGGAGATCGGCAGATGGGTCAGTGTCGTCGGCCGCGCGCCGATAACCTGGCGCAGCGCCCGCGCGATATGCTCGTTGGTGAAGCCCGCGGGCTCGCGATCCGCCGCTTGCGCCTGCGGCTGCGGCGCCACGCGGGGCTTGCCCGCGCCGCCGATGGCCTTGACCAGTTCCGGCACGACCAGATCGGGATCGGTGGACAGGAACAGATCGACCGGCGGCAAAGCCTGATGGTCCATGCTCCAGCCGTTATGGATGCGGTGATCGAGCGAGATTTGAATGATTTTGGCGGCGGGGGAGGGCCCCACCGCGCGCAATGCGCCGGCGAGATCGACCCAATCGAGGCTCAGGATCACGTCGGCATGGCGGATGGCGGGGATCGTGTCGGGCGTGACGTCGCGCGGTGCGCCGGCATGGAGCGGATGATCGGTGGGGAAACTCGCGCCGATTTTGAGGTCGGTGACAACTTGGGCGCCAAGCGCTTCGGCGAGCGCGACGCGGGCATTCCACGCTTCCTCGCCGCGCGAGGTGCGGCCCGCGAGCATCACCACCTGCCGAGCCGATTTGAGCATCGCCGCCGCTTTGGCGATGAGGTCGGCGGGGGCGGCGGTGACGACCGGCGGCATATAGCGCGCGGCATCGATTGGCGGCAGCTGCTCGGCGAGCTTTGCTTCCTGCATCTCGGCGTCGAGGTTGATATAGACCGGGCCCTGCGGCGCGGTGTTGGCGATCCAGGTGCCGCGAAGAAGCGCCTCGCGCGCGGCGCCCGGCGAGGCCGGCTGATCGTCCCATTTGGTGTAGTCGCGCACGAGCGCGCCCTGATCGCGCGCGGTGTGGATCCAGTCGATCCACGGCCGCCTTTTCATGGCATCGACCGGGCCGGTCGCGCCCAAGACGACAACCGGCATGCGGTCGCACCAGGCGTTGAAGATCGCCATGGACGCGTGCTGCAACCCGACATTCGAATGCACGGCGGCGGCCATCGCCCGGCCGGTGACCTTGGCATAGCCGTGGGCGATGGCGACGGCGGATTCCTCGTGCACGCACAGCAGCATCTGCGGCGCGGTGTTGCCGAGATAATTGACGATGCTGTCGTGCAGGCCGCGGTAGCTCGCGCCCGGCGTCACCGCGATGTAGGGGATTTCGAGCGCGCGCAAAGTCTCAGCGACCACGTCGCTGCCGAACCCGGGCGCGTTGACGCCGGCCGGCGTCGGGCGTTCCAGCACGCCGATCGGCGTGTCGGTTGCGGCCGGTTTCCCGGAATGGCGCGCGGTCGCGGGTCGGTACGGAGGCATCGGCGGCATTCCTCGAATTCCAAGGCTCGTCGGGCGGGATCGAACCGGATCACGAGCCCTGACGCAAGCGGGCGAGCAGCTTGACGCCAGCATAGCCGTCGGCGGGCGCGATGCCGAGGCGGCGCTGGAACTCACGCGCGGCAATCGTCGTGGCGAGGCCGACGCGGCCGTCGGCGCCGCCGGTATCGAAGCCGAGCGCGGTGAGCCTTTGCTGGATTTCCTCGATCTCGGCCAGCGTCGGCGACGGCTCGCTGCCGGGGAATTGTTGCACGAAAGGCGCGCCGCCTGTGCAGCGGTCGCCGAGATGGACGAGCGCCAGCGCGTAGTTCATTGACGGATTGTAGCTCTTGGCGGCGAAGAAATTCGGACCGATGAGGAATGCCGGACCTCCCGGTACCGGCACCCAGGCGCGCGCCGTGGAGTCCAGCTGCGGATAGGGCTCGCCGTCGGCGCGCACGACGCCGAGCGCCTGCCAGGCGGCATAGCTGCGCGACGTGCGGCTTCCGTGTCCGCCGGGCATGCGCACCTCGTAGCCCCAATGTTCGCCGCGTCGATAATTGCCGCGCTCGACGAAATAGCGCGCGGTCGAAGCGAGCGCGTCGTCGGGCGGCCCGTAGGGCGAGACGTTGCCGTCGCCGTCGTAATCGATACCGACATGCAGCCAGACTTCCGGCATCCATTGGGTGTGGCCCATGGCGCCGGCCCATGAGCCGATCATGTCCGCGGGTGTCGCCCAGCCACGCTGGACGATGGTCAGCGCGTTGATCAACTCGCTTTCCCAATAGGCGCGGCGGCGCGGCTCGCCCCAGGCGAGCGTCGCCAGCGACGGGATTACCGGCCGCATGTGATTTTTCTCGACGACGGGATCGCCGAACGCCGACTCGATGCCCCATACGCCGAGCATGAAGGCGGCTTCGATGCCAAAATCCCGTTCGATGCGGGCAAACAGCGGCGCGTAGAGCTTGGCTTTTTCCTTGCCGGCGCTGATTTTCCAGTCGGAGGCGGCGCGATTGAGGTATTGCCAGAGCTGCAGGTTGAACTCGGCCTGGTTGCTGATCGCTTCGAGCCCGGTCGTGTCGGGCTCAACCGCGCTCATGACGCGCGCGTAGGTCTCCGGCTCGATGCCGCGCGCAATCGCTTTTGAGCGGAAGGCGTCGATCCACCGCTCGAACGGCATGGTGGCGGCGCGCGCGTCCGCGATCCTCGGCACCATCGATCCGGCAAACGCGCCGGCGATGGCCTTGAACAAAGCGCGTCGCGCAATGCGCGGCGGCGGTGGCGTCCTCGCCTTGTTTGCGGTCACTTCGGGTCTCGCTCTCCGGCGCGCTCTTCGGCTCGGCGTTGGCCTGCACCATAGCATCCGCCGGCAATGCCGGGGGAGCGGCCGAACGGGCCAGTGCCGCGCCGTTGACGACTTGCCCGCGGGCGCCGATCAGCCGCTCGTAAGCCGCGACCAAGGTCATGTAGGGATTGACGTACAGCCAGCCCTGCCGCGTCGGCACTTGCACGTTGAAGTGCAGGTGATAGGACGTGCCGCCCTCGCGCGCGGCGTAGTCGCCGACCGGACCCAGCACTTCGCCCTCGGTTAGCACGCGGCCACTGACGAGGCCCGCCGAATCGAGCATGTGCGGATTCATGTGCAGGTAGCGGAAACGGATATGCTCGCCGGGCGCGTCGACCATGAGATAGAGCGCTTCGTTGCCGACCGTGCGCAAAGCCACGCCGTCGCGCACGGCGACCACCTCATCCTGATAGGGCTCACAGCGATCGGCGTCTTCGTTGCGCAGCTTGCATGAGTTCGGCCTGATATCCTCGCCCTGATGGCCGAGTCCGCCGGGGCATTGCGTGACTTCATAGTGGCGGTGCTCGCAGAAATTATCCCGCCACGGATAGGCGTAGTTTCTCGTCTCGTCGTTGAACAGCCGCAACTCGTTCACGCGGCAACGATACGCGGCGTCCTTGCCGTGGCCGCCGAGCCGGATGAGGCCGGTCAAATCGCAATTGCCCCAGTTCATAAAGGATTGCGAGTTGATGTAGGCGGGCGCGTGCGCCATTGGGAAGCGAATCGCGGCATAGACGGTCGCATCGGCGCGGCCGCCATGGCCCTGCATGCCGGTGCCGGGCAGGAGATCGCCGGGGGGATCATAGGTGAAGTCGGGCGAAATCCGCTCCGGCCGCGCGATGGTCGGCGGTGTGGCTGGCGCCGGCGCGGCGGGCGGCGCGCCGCCCGCAATGCGCAGCGCCTTGAGGAAACGCGTCGCGATCTGGTCCGCCTCGCGACAGGAAATGTGGCGCGCGTGTCTTTCGCCGTCGGAGCAGAGAATCGAGACAAAATACGGCGCGCCGAAGCGCGTGAAGATGTAGCGCAAGCGGCTTTCAAGGAGGACGCGGCGTATGCCGGGAAATTCCGCCTCGAGCGCCGGCACCGGCGAACCCTGGTCGACGGCGGGACCGTCAAGCTCGTAGATTACCGCCGAGGCGGAAATCTGCACCTCGACGGGCCGAACGAAGTTGAGCCCCCGGCCGGCGGCGTCGCTCGGCTGCACCACAAACGCGGCATCGTAGCCGGACGGACCGGGAAAGAAAAAAGTCGGCGCATGAAAATCCGCAAAATAGGTGTTGCCGTCGCCGGCCTTGCCTTGCGCTTGATCGCGCAGCAAGGCGGCAGTGTCGAGCGGCAGCAGGACCGGGACGCTGCTTGCGGCAATTTTCGGCAAGAGCTTTTCCGTCACGGCGTTGAGGCGGGCGAGCGCGTCGCGCGCGTCGGCGGTGGCGTCGTCGCGCGACGGCGGCAGGTCCAGGCCCGGCGAAGCCGCGCGCGCCGCGTCCCAGTCGATGGCGATGGTGGTAACCTGCGCACCTTTCATCTCCAGTGCCGGCGCCGGCTGTTGCGCGCTTTCTTGCGCCGCCGCGGGCACGGCGAGAAGAAGCGCGGCGAGCGAGCAGGCCGCGGCAATGTTGCGCGAATTCGTCATTGATGCGCGGCCTGCAATTCGCTGGGCCCCCGCAGCCTGGTCATGAGATTGTCGAGGCTCGCGGCGAAGCGTTCGATATCGAAATTCAACGGATCGTCGTGACCGTTGGGGATGTCGGCATCGAGCGCCGCATGGAATGCCGGAATAAGCCAACGCTCGGCGCGAACGCTCGTGATCACATAGAGGAGCGCGAGCCGGTCATATTGCGTGCCGGTGAAAGCGGGATCAGGCGTCTGCGCGTCGTTACGCCGGCTGCGGCCGGCGCTCCTTCGCGGCTGGATGAGCTCGACATGCAGAAACAGGCCCTTCAACGCACCGGAGAAATTCGCCGCCTGCTCGAATCTCGTTTCGCGCCAGGGAATGGACAGTTCGTGGTTGAGCAGCATCTCGCCGGCGCGATTGACGACCACATGGGCCTTGCCCCAGCCGTCGTCGCATTTGAAGTCGGCGAGCCTGTTCAAATTCGAATCGCCGTTGATGTCGCTGGGAAAAGGCCGGCGTCCGTAGTTCGGGCCGCTGGTATCGTGGATGACGAAGTAGCGCGCCATCGGCGCGTCCGGATCATTGTCGCGGGCGCGCGATACCGGCAGCCACAGATACGCGGCGAAATCCCATTCCAGATTCTCCCTGGACAGAAAGCCGCTTAATACTTCGCGGCTGGGCAGGCCGGTTTCCTCTCCGACCCGGCTGGCGAGCGCCGACGGCAAGCTCGGCGGCGCCGGCGCCAGATTGCGCGAACGATCCATGCCGCGCATCAGGCATTGGGCTTGCTGCGTGGGCTCGCCCTGAAAGGTCAAGCTCGCCGGATCGAACACGCAAGGGCCCATGGTCTCGACAAAGAACGGCGGTCGGAAGTGGCTGGGCTTGCACTCAACGCTCAATGCCGACGTCGCGCCGAGGCCGAGCATCGCGCCGCCCAAGCCGATCGCGATCAGGCGCGCGCGCCAGTCGCGGCAACAATAGGTGACCTTCGGCGCAGCGCCCACGGTTCTCATCCCAAACGCGGAATGCGTACTATCCTCACCAACGCCCGCGCTGCCAAGCGGTGCCGTTCCGCGAAGCAGCGAAAATGCGGGTAAAAGTTTCTCCGCCGCTGCATCCGGATAAAATGGGACGCATACGATGAATGATTGTTCAGCATGCGAAGCGGCGCGCGTGGGCCCAAGGCGCATGGCGGCCTTGAATCCGCTGCCGATCGGCGCCTCTTACTCGGGACAGCTCGCCGGTCTATCTTAATGAAGGGAGTTAAACTGCGGTCTGGCGGCAAGGAGTTGGCCATGGATCAGGTCCTCGAACGGCAATCCACGCCTGAAACCATCCCGGCGATCGAGGCGACTCTGAATTACCTCGTCGACACCGGCGAGAAGATCGTCACCGAAGCAGGCCCCGGCGGCACCGCCGACATGCGCGGCGGCAAACTCGACCCACGCCGGGTCGTCATCCGTAACGGCCGCCCGCTGGCGAGCGATCTGGTGCTCGATCGCGAAGGCTTCCGCTTCGTGCGCCACGACACCGGGATCGCCGACTTCTACAGCGATGACGAAGTTCGCAAAGTCTATTATCCGGAGATGGAAACGCTGGTGAAAGCCGAGAGCGGCGCCTCCCGCGTCGTCGTCTTCGACCACACTTTGCGCACCGCCGACGACGCGCTGCGTGAACAGCGCAAGATTCGCGAAGTCGTGCCGCGCGTGCACAACGATTATACCGAATGGTCCGGCCCGCAGCGGGTGCGCGATCTCCTGCCGGACGAAGCCGAGGCGCTGCTGCGCCGCCGCTTCGCCATCGTCCAGGTGTGGCGGCCGATCCGCCATCCGGTCGAGAGCTTTCCGCTGGCGATCTGCGACGCGCGCAGCGTCTCCACCGACGATCTGGTGGTTTCCGAACGGCGCTACCCCAACCGCGTCGGCCAGACCTACGCCATCACCTATAACCTGAACCACAAATGGTTCTGGTTCCCGCGCATGCGGCGCGAAGAGGCGATCGTTTTCAAGGTGTACGACTCGCTCAAAGACGGCCGCGCCCGCTTTACCGCGCACACCGCTTTCGAAGATCCGACCTCGCCCGCAAACGCGCGTCCGCGCGAGAGCATCGAGATTCGCACGCTGGCGTTTTTCTGAAGCGACATTCCGGGGCGCGCCGTAGGCGCGAGCCCGGAATCCATAATGACAAAATTGGCGGAACTGGCACCGCGAGTGCCTGCTTTCAATGATAGTGGGTATGGATTCCGGACAGCCGCTTTGCGGCTTCCGGAATGACGCGCATCAATCTTTCGCCCGCTCGATGTAGGTGCCGTCGGCTGTGTTGACCACGATCTTGGTGCCGGTGGTGATGAAGGGCGGCACCATGGTGCGCGCGCCGTTGGAAAGGACCGCCGGCTTGTAGGAGGACGCCGCGGTCTGGCTTTTGATCGACGGCTCGGTCTCCGCCACTTCCAGTGTGGCGCGCGGCGGCAGCTCGATGGCGACCGGCCTGGCTTCGTGCAGGCTGATGGTGACTTCCATTTCCGGCTGCAGATAGGCCGCCTGGTCGCCGATAATGTCGGCGGGCAGCGCCACCTGGTCGTAGGTTTCCATGTTCATGAAATGGTAGCCGTCGCCGTCCTGGTACATGTATTGGTGTTTGCGGTCTTCGACGAAGGCGCGCTCGACTTGCTCGGTGGTCTTGAAGCGCAACGACAACTTCACGCCATCGGCGATCCGCTTCACGTCCATCTGGGTGACGGGCGTGCCCTTGCCGGGATGGATGTTCTCGGTGGCCATGATGACCCCGAGCTTGCCGTCGATCTCGACGATATTGCCTTTGCGCAGCGAGCTGGCGATGACTTTCACGGTATCCTCGAAATTATGGTTCTATGTCGGGGCGCACCATACCGATCCTGAGCCCGACCGCCACATATTTCCTTAGAGCGCCGCGTACAAGGATATGCCGGAAAGCTTCCCCGCCGCCTCGCCCTTATGGGCCGCGCATGTGCACGGCGACCGCCGGCCGTTCCTGCTTGCGCGCAACCGCATCGTGGCGGCTTTGCGCGCGTTCTTTGCCGCGGCCGATTTCATCGAGGTCGATACCGGAGCCTTGCAGATTTCGCCCGGGAACGAGACGCATTTGCACGCTTTCGCAACGACGCTTGCCGCCCCGGACGGCACCGCGTCACAGCTTTATCTGCGCACCTCGCCGGAATTCGCCTGCAAGAAGCTTCTGGCGGCCGGCGAGCGGCGGATCGTCGAATTCGCCAAAGTGTTCCGCGACCGCGAGCGGGGTGCGCTGCATCATCCCGAATTCACGCTCGTCGAATGGTACCGCGTCGGCGAGCCCTATCGGGTCTTGATGGACGATTGCGCAGCGATCCTGGCAAAGGCGGCGGAAGCGGCCGGCACCAAGCATCTGACCTTTCGCGGCCGCGCGGCGGACGCTTTTGCGGCGCCTGAGCGGCTGACTGTGGCGGAAGCTTTCACCCGCTTCACCGGCATCGATCTTTTGGCGACGTTGCCCGGCGGAGAGCCGCACCGCGACGGTCTGGCGCGCGCGGCGCGCGCCGCCGGAATCCGCATCGCCGATGACGACGGCTGGAGCGACATTTTCAGCCGCGTGCTGGTGGAAAAGATCGAGGTGCAGCTCGGCATCGGCCGCGCCACCATTCTCGATGGATATCCGGCGGTGCAGGCGGCGCTGGCAAAGCCGGCGGCGGACGCCCGCGTCGCCGAGCGCTTCGAGCTTTATGCCTGCGGCGTCGAGCTCGCCAACGGCTTTTCCGAACTCACCGATCCCGTCGAGCAGCGCCGCCGGCTCGAGCGGGAGATGACGGAGAAGGCGCGCATCTACGGCGAGCGCTATCCGCTCGACGAGGATTTCCTTGCCGCGCTTGCGGCCATGCCGCAGGCTTGCGGCATCGCGCTTGGACTCGACCGGTTGGTCATGCTGGCGACGGGCGCCGCGCGCATCGAACAAGTGCTATGGAATCCGTTGCCATGAACCGGCCGACCACCTTACGCAGCGTCAACGCCCTTTGCCGGCACGCGCTGGTGCCGCGCGACAAGCTCGGCGAGCTTGCCGAGGTCGCTTCGCGTTACGCCGTCGCCATCACGCCGGTCATGGCCGATTTGATCGATCCCGCCGATCTGCAAGATCCGGTGGCGCGGCAATTCGTGCCCGATGCGCGCGAGCGTAAGGAAGCGCCGCACGAGCGCCGCGATCCGATCGGCGACGAGCGCTTCAGCCCGGTGGAAGGCGTGGTGCATCGCTATCCCGACCGCGTGCTCTTGAAAATCGTCAATGCCTGCGCGGTCTACTGCCGCTTCTGCTTCCGCCGCGAAATGGTGGGGCCGGGCCGGGGAGGGCTGTCGCCCAAGGCACTTGCGGCCGCGCTCGGCTACATCGCCGGTCGACCGCAAATCTGGGAAGTCATCCTCAGCGGCGGTGATCCGCTTATTCTGTCGGCGCGGCGGCTTAAAAGCGTGGTCGCGAAAATTCGCGCCATTCCCCACGTCAAGGTGATCCGCGTGCACACGCGCGTGCCGGCGGTCGCGCCCGAGCACGTCGATGCCGCGCTGGTCCGCGCGCTGCGGGCAAAAGGCAAGGCGACCTTCGTCGTCCTGCACGTCAATCATCCGCGCGAGTTGACCGCGCAAGCGCGCGCCGCCTGCGCTCGCTTTGTCGATGCGGGGATTCCGATGCTGGCGCAATCGGTGCTGCTCCGCGGCGTCAATGACGATGTGGAGACACTCGGCGCGCTGATGCGCAAACTGGTGGAGTGCCGGATCAAGCCTTATTACCTGCACCACGCCGATCTCGCGCCGGGCACGGCGCATCTACGCACCACCATCGCCGAAGGCCGGGCGCTGATGCGCGCGTTGCACGGCCGCTACTCCGGCCTGTGCCAGCCGAGCTATGTGCTCGATATTCCCGACGGCTACGGCAAATCGCCGATCGGTCCGAACTATTTGAGCGAGGACGGGGCCACAATCGAGGATTTCAACGGGCGGCGGCACATTTATCCACCGCGATAGCGTCCGCTGTGCGCCGACAACATCCGGCTAAGGCCTCGATATTTTTGCACAATTACCGCCAAGCCTCTAAAATACCGTCCGCTAACATCCGATATAAGACGCTGAAAACCGATAGCCAGACCGCAGGTTTGGCCGCAGGGCTGGCACGGTTGCGCGGAGGACGGACATGGCGTCGTTGACGGTAAAGGGGGTGAAAAGCCTGCTCTCGAATGGCAAGCCTGGCAAGCACCGGGACGGCGGCAGCACGGGCGTGCGTGGCCTGCATCTCGTGGTCACGAACAAGCGCAATGCCAGCTGGCAGCTGCGCTTCCAACTTCACGGCAAGGTCCGCTGGATGGGGCTCGGCTCGGCGCGTGACATTGACTTGGACAAGGCTCGCGAGAAGGCCAAGGCGGCGCGCGAGCAGCTAGTCGATAAGATCGACCCCTTGGAAGCACGGCGCAGCAAACGCGCGGCCGAGAAGGCGGCGAAGGCGGCGCTGGCGGAGGCGACCTCAAAGGCGAAGACGTTCAGATGGTGCGCCGAGCAGTACATCGCGGCGAACAGCGGTATGTGGCGTAACACCAAGCACGGAAAGCAGTGGGCCTCGACGCTTTCGCGTTTCGCTTATCCGCTCATCGGCGACATGCTGGTGGGCGGCGAGCTTTCCGGCCTCGGCGCCGGCTTCTTCGTGCCGATGTTCGCGTCCGCAGCTATTTACGGGTGCGGGAAGGGACGACCGGTATATCTGGGCTGAGGCGTCCCCGCCCATAGATCCACTGACATCTGCCAGCGATCCATATAGATCCCGAGTCGAACAATCTTGTTGTCACCCGTAGCCGCAGGATCAAAAATGAAAACAGCGCATGTCGGAACCTGGGAGCTTTTTCCCGCTGGGTCAATATCTGAAAGAGGCTTCGAATACGCATAGTGACCGCCAGCAAACCACTGAGCCGCATGGGCTCCGGTGTTGAGCACGGCCTGAACAATTATCGTATTTTGATCGTCTGAATAGCAGTACGGCAGAATAACCGTATAACTGAGATCCGGAAAGCTCGTCGTAAGTTGCACGAATAAGTCGGTGACCTTCTGTGTTCCTAAAAACTGCGGGCCCAACCCACTCGCAGCGCCCGCTATGCCGACGATCGGCCTGGTAGGCGGGTTGTTCTGTGCGCAAAACACGTTACTCATGAGCCAGGTGATGTTTTTGTAATGGGCGGTTCCCGGCGTGAACACACTTAGGAAACTGGCAACTGTCGGGTCATTTGGACTGGGCATTGTGTCTTCCTCCAGCTCAGCTCGATCCAACGGCAATGCACACAAAAGAACCTAACCAGCGGTTTGAATTATACCTAAAAAGCTTCTTTTGCGAACGGTTTATGTCGGCGCTGACCACACAATGAGCGAAATTCCTGGTTTGGCAAAATCCCGCATTTAAAATTGTCACTTGCGCACGTCTTGGACTGACGGGGACGCCAGAGTGTAAAATAATAGGAAATTACAGAAACAAAATGTAGCAATTTTGACATGCGCGGGAGCGCCGGCCCCGCGCGTGTGCGAAAACAATATCCAGAGCGACTGTGTCTGTTTGTCGATAGTAAGCCTTGCCCGTAACGCAGTCACGTCACTGTAATTGTGAAGGATTTCTTGCGCTTCCTCTTCTGTGCTAATTTGCCAGTTCTCCGGTTAAGGAGGACCACGGTGGAGGCTGAGCGTAGACAAGTCACAGTCCTATTCACGGACATGGTTGGCTTTACGGCCTTCGCCGAAA
>Ga0209415_10006767_pt1 | contig 20241 bp, 9 predicted proteins | sample PeaSoiSIISIP2007_FD_187696 | JGI IMG/M metagenome (GOLD analysis project Ga0209415, IMG submission 187696) | Peat soil microbial communities from Weissenstadt, Germany - SII-SIP-2007 (SPAdes) (version 2) | ecosystem: Environmental > Terrestrial > Soil > Wetlands > Peat | place: Germany...
TGGCCAGCGCGCCCGCCATTGCGAGATCCGCGAGCAAACCTTACCCGCTATAGGCCGCCTGAGCTTAGATGCCGGCCAGAACGGCGGCGCCACCATCAAAGGATGGCTGAGGAGCGATGTGCTGGTGCGCGCACGCGTCGAGGGTTCGGGCGACACGGAAGCTGCCGCGGCTCTCATGGCAAGCCAAGTCTCGATCGACAGTTCCGGTGGACAGGTGCGGGCCATCGGGCCGGAATCCGTTCACGATTCATGGTGGAGCGTCAGTTACGAAATCTTCGTTCCGCAGACAACCGATCTGAATCTGAAGACCCACAACGGGGGAATGACAATCTCCGACGTCCGCGGCCAAATCCACTTCGATGTGAACAACGGAGGCGTGCGCTTGAAGCGAGTGGCCGGCGATGTGAGCGGGGCAACCGTGAATGGCGGAATTCAGGTGGAGCTGACCGGCGCCATATGGGATGGGCGGCAACTGGAAGTCAGCACGCGGAACGGCGGCGTTACAGTCGCGATGCCGTCCTTTTACTCGGCACATATACAGGCGGAGACCGGAAGCGGCGGCATTCAGTCGGATTTTCCAGTGACGCTGGACGGAAATGTGAGACCGCGGCGTTTGGACACGAATCTGGGCTCCGGCGGCCCCTTGATTCACGTCACCACCGTGAACGGCTCGGTGAAGTTGAAGCGCGCGGAATCGCAGTAGTGTGAGTTGTAGGGCGTCCGGCAGAGGCTGGCTAACGGCGGTCCAGCTCACGAAGGGCCTGCTGTGCCAGCGGGCTCGCGGGCTTGCGCCTCAGCAGTTGCTCGATCACTTCGTGCGCCCGATCGCGATTGTCCATAGAGACGTAGAGACTGGCGAGGTTCAGGTATAGCGATTCCTCTTCAGGGGCCGCTTCCATCCCATAGCGAAAGGCCGCGATGGCGTCGTCCCGTTGCCCTGTCCGCGCGTAGAGAACCCCCAGATTGTTGATCGCGGGCGCATAATCGCGGCGCGAGGCGATGGCCTGCTGAAACCACCGGCGCGCTTCGCCGTCACTCTGCCGCCGCACGAAGAGCTCGCCCATCTGATTCGCGGCGGCGGCATCCTGCGGATCGATTTCGAGGGCGTGGCGGAACAACTGCTCCGCGTCGGCGAAGCTGCCCAGGGCTAGCTGGGCTTGGCCCGCGTTGACGAGCGCCGAAGTCAAATCGGGCCGGAGCGTCAAGGCGTTCTCGAAATGGGCAAGGGCCTGCGAGATGTTGCCTTCACCGACGTCCACCGCGCCCAGGGTGTTCCAACCGTCGGCGGACTCGGGCGCCAGCGCCAACCCCCGTTCCAAATAGCGCCGCGCGGGATCCCAGCGGCCCGCTTGCAGGTGAATCTTCCCGAGGGCAAACAGAATCCTCTCGCTATCCTGCGGCGATCGTTCGAGGTAGCGGAGCGCCTGGTCGGGAAACCCGCCCGCAAAGAAGGCCGAGCCCAGCGCGGAGTAGTTGCGCTGAGGCGGCGTGTAATACTTTCCCGGAAACGGTAACGCGGTCCCGACGCGATCGGCGTCGAGCATGCGTTTGAGATCGGCCGGGTCGGGCGGGGCGAAATAAATCTTATGAGCGCGGCTCTCGCCGTCCACCAAGAACCAGACGGGCAGCTTCAGGTTGGCGCGCAGGTCGAACAGGTAGCGGACGAAAATCGCATACAGGGCGGCGCGGTCCGCGGAGAGCGTTGCGGGGAGATGCAGGAACCCCGGACCCGAATACTGCTCCGGCAGCGGCACCGGATCGAGCAGCCACGTATCGGCAAACGTAGCTTGGCTCCCGGTGGGAATGGCGCTGCTTGAGATCTCGCTCCGCGGTCGAAATGGCTGGCTTTGCCAATGCTCTGCTGCTTCCTCGACTTCGTACAGAAATCCCGACGGCAGGTTGCGAAATTCCTGCCGCAGTCCGGAGGGCCACCAGACTCTTACAGACGCCGCCACGTCCCTATTCCCCAACCCGAAATGAAGTTGTTTGGTATGTTGCGACAAATAACCCGAGCCTGCCTGCAGGAATTTGACTTGGCCATCGACCTCGACTCGCGCGCCGATGCCGTCGCGGTTGGACTTCACGCCGCGGAGGCGAATGGCCAGGGACTTTCGCCTCACTCCACATTGGTTCTGGAACACGCGAACCTGCGGGCCGAGCCTGCTTTTCACGAGCAGATCCAGGTTGCCGTCGCCATCGAGATCGGTCACCGCAAAGGCCCGGCTGTCTTCGGCGAAGTCGAGACCACTCACGCCGGAAAAGTCGTAGAAACGGCTCCCTCTGCGAACATAGAAGACGTTGGGCTGCCGCCCAGCCTCGCTGTACTGTTCATGCACCGCCTGGCTGAGCGCGTTCCAGCCGTTCTCGTAGGATGGCTCCGACTTTTCGGAGGCCGGCGAGGCTGCCGCGACCTTGCGCCAGAAGAAGCTTTCGAGATCCGTCTCAGACTCGTTGGTCAGCATGCCGGTGGTCACCAGGATTTCGGGAGTCCCGTCGTTGTCGAAGTCAATTCCATCGGAAGACCACGCCCACCGTCCCATTTCGACGCCTTCGAGCGCGCCCGTCTCCTCAAACGTCCCGTCGCCACGGTTGCGATAGAGCGAGTTGCCCTTGGCATGCCTGCGCCAGGCATCCTCCGGCTGCAGATTCTTTTGGGAGACGATGCGTTGTCCGGCGTCGCTCCACATGTTGGATACGTACAGGTCGGGCCTTCCGTCGCTATCGTAGTCGAACCACGCGGCGCTCATCCCGTCGCCTATGTCCGCAACGCCCGCCTCGCCGGCCACGTCGCGAAATTTGCCGCCCTCGTTCTTATACAGATTCTTTCGCCCAAAATCGTTGGCCACGAACAGGTCGGGCCAGCCATCGCCATCGTAATCGCACCAAGCGGGCGCGAAGCTGAAGCGGGTGTTGTTCTGGTTCAACCCAACGGATGCGGTAACATCCACAAACATGCCGCTGCCATCGGAAGCGAGCTCGTTGTGAAAGAGAAAATTGGGAGGCCCGTTGCGTGCATCGTAATAGGGAACCGGATATTTGTATTGGCTTCCATCGCGGAAAAAAGAATACGTGCAGAGATACAGATCGACGCGGCCATCGCGATCGTAATCCGCGGCAGCCATCCCCGTGAAGCTCCCTTGCGGTTCCGTGCGGAAGCGAAACCCACCCGGCTGGAATCGGAAGCGGCTTTCACCCTGATTCAGGAAGAGCATGGGACCGTCGGGGCGCAGCACGACCAAATCCTGCCGGCCGGTATTGCGGAAATCCACGAACAACGCGGAGGAGGTCGGGTCGAGAACGCCTACTCCCGCGTGTTCCGTAATGTCTTCGAATGTTCCATCGCCCCGATTCCGGTAAAGGCGATTCGGCAGACCGCCCGGCTGGCAGATGTAGACTTCGTCCCGGCCATCTCCATCGATGTCGCCGGCCGCGATACCGTTGTGGCCGTGGACATCGATTCCGGATGCGGCATCGAGACGCGCCCGCCAGTGGGGTATCCCGTGGGCGAGCTGCTCATCGAATGAATGGACCCCGTGAAACGTATACGCGGTGATATCGCGGAACAGCGGCGCGGAGGCGGATGCGAGTGTCTCTTCCACCGGCGAGAAGCGAGTGAGTAAGCCATTCCTCCAGGTCTGCTTCCACAAGCCGACACGATACTGGGTGCCGGCGGCGATCTCATAGCGCACCAAATCGTCCGGCAGGACAAAGAAGCGGGCCGCGCGGATCTCGCCGAGCGAGTCGAGCCACTTCTTCAACCCGGCATCGAATGCCGAATCGGACCGATTGAACTCCGCGCGGGAAACGCCCTCCGCCAGCGGCACGTGACGCACCGGAAGAGGGGACGAGCCGCGGAAATCCGGCGCCAGCGGCAGCGATCGCGCCAGCGGCAGTTCCTTGAGACGCGAGGCGATTTCGAAGGCTTCTTTCTCGAGCGGGAAGTCGTCGTGTCCGGGCTCGATATCCCGAAGGAGGGCTTCATACGGGCTGCGCGGACGAACCACCTCGACCGCGACCTGTGCAGCGGCCGGCGAAGACCGCAGCAAACCTGCAGCCGCAATGCTCCTGATGAAATGCCGCCGATTCACAGACATCACCACGGTACACTAAAACGCTGGAAGCCACCAAAAAACATTTGGGCCACCGATAAACGCCGATAAACGCCGATGAACGCCGATAAACAAAAACGTTCTTATTGTGTTCATCTGCGTTAATCCGCGTTCATCTGCGGCCCATATTCTTTTTTCGGCTTCTCGGCCTCGGCTCCGGGAGTGGTCCCCGGCCCGGTTTACAGGGGTGCGTTCTTGCGATATAGTCGTGCTGTTTGTGATCTGTCCGGCCTCCACTTTGCGAAGCGGTATCGCGATCGCCGTTCTGCAGATCTCCGCTCTGGCCACAAGCGGCGGAGAATACAGCCACCGCATATGGCGCATTGAAGACGGTCTTCCCCAGAACCGAATCCGGGCACTCTGCCAAACGCCCGACGGATATCTCTGGATCGGAACCGCGGAAGGCCTGGCCCGTTTTGACGGCGTCCGGTTCACCATCTTCGACCAGTCGAACGCGCCCGCCCTGCACGATGACGGGATTCTGGCGTTACGAGTGTCGCGCGACGGGGCGCTGTGGATCGGAACCGAAGGCGGCGGCCTCGTCCGGTACAGGGATGGTGCGTTCCGAAGTTTCGGCGCCGGCGAAGGGTTGACGAACGGATTTGTCAGAGCCATCCACGAGGACGAAAGCAAGACACTCTGGGTGGGGACCGACCGCGGATTTTTCCGCCTGGGCGGCGACCGATTCGCCCGCCTCGACGATACTCCGGATGTTCCTCTTGCCACGGTTCTCGGCATCGGCGAGGACGAAGGAGGACGAATCTGGGTAGCCAGCGCCGCGGGACTGCTGACGGTGGTTGACAACAAATTGGTGCGAGCCAATGCCGATTGCGCGAACTACCCCGTAAGCGCCTTTTACGAATCGAGTCATGGATTCCTCTGGGCTATCGGAACCACGGGCGCAACCCGCATGCGCAATGGCTGCACGGTTCCGGGTCCGGCTCTGCCTGCTGTCCCCATACGGTCGCTGGTCGAGGACAGCGGCGGAAACCTCTGGATGGGCACGATGGGCCAGGGTCTCATCCGGTTCGGGCGCGGCCAGACGGTTTCGTTCACGGCCTCGACGGGTCTGCCGGACAACACGGTCAATGTCGTATTCGAGGATCGGGAAGAGAATCTGTGGATCGGGTGCGCGGACGGCCTGGTGCGCCTCACCAAGCGGTCGGGAACCAACATCGGCAGCCAGGACGGACTCGAAGACGACGATGTGCTCACGGTTTATCCGGACCGGAAGGACAATTTGTGGATTACGACTTTGACCGGCCAAGTCTACCGGGTTTCGGGCGCCACCGTCGAGCGCTACCGCTTGCCTTCCCCTGCCGCGGATCTGCGCGTCCGCAACGTGTTTCAAGATAGCAGCGGAGTGTTCTGGTTCGGCACCCTGCGGGATGGACTGGTGCGGCTCGAAGGCCATACGGTTACCGTCTTCACGAAAGCGGATGGCTTGCGAAGCAACACCGTCCGGCAAATGCTACAGGATCGTTCCGGAGTCTTATGGATCGCGCTGGATAGCGGGCTGAGCCGGTGGGACGGGCACTCGTTCCGGAATTATTACTTGCAGGACGGGCTCTCCTATCCCAGCACCCGTTGTATGATCGCCGATCTCCAGGGAGACGTTTTGGTGGGGACGGATGCCGGGTTGAATCGTGTGCATGACGGGCGGATCGTGCAAGACAACGAGTTCGCCGCGCTCCGGAACGAGAAGATCTGGGCTATCTATCTGGATTCCAGCGGGACACTCTGGCTGGGGACGCGCGGCGGCGGCCTGCTGCGTTTCCGATCGGGCAAAATCGTGAGGTTTACACGAGACAACGGGCTTCTCACCAACACGATCTTCCAGATTCTCGATGACGGCGGCGGGAAACTGTGGATGAGCACATCGTCGGGCGTCATCTCGGCCGATCGGCAGGAACTGGCTTCCGCAGCGGACGGCAGCAAACCATCGATCCACGTGATCCCCTACGGGACCGCGGATGGCATGGCGACCAGCCAGATGAACGGCGGATTCCATCCGGCCGGCGCCAGAACCTCGGCCGGCGATCTGTGGTTCCCCAGTGTGAAGGGAGCGGTTTGGATCAACCCTTCCCGGATTCCAGTCCGCCACACGGCGCAGGTGCTGATTGAGAAGATCGTCGCGGACGACCAGGCAATTCCGCTTTCGAGCGAAATCACTATCCCGCCGGGACACGGCAGACTGGCGATCGATTTCACGCTATGCGAGTTGGTGAACCCACAGCGTATTGGCTTCCGGTACAAACTCGAGAATTTCGACGATCAGTGGACGACGGCCCTGCGCGGGCGCTCCGCCTACTACACGAACCTGCCGCCCGGCCACTACCGCTTCCACGTGGTGGCCAGCGATGCCGCGTCCTCGAGTGTCTCGGAAGCATTCGTGTCTCTGAACCTGCGTCCTGCGTTCTATCAGACGGGCTGGTCTTATGCGCTGCTCGTCCTGGCGGCGGGAATAGCGGCATCCGGAGGACTGGCTCTGTATGCGCGCCAGACACGCGCCCGGTATGCGCTTCTTTTGACCGAGCGGACGCGCCTCGCGCGGGAGATGCACGACACCGTGATCCAGGGTTGCGTGGGCGTATCCACGCTTCTCGAAGCGGCTGCCCGGTTCAAGGACCTGGATGCCGTGGAAGCGGAAACACTTCTCGACCAGGCGAGAATCCAGGCGAACAGCACGTTGGAGGAAGCCCGGCAGGCGGTCTGGAATCTGCGTCACCCCGAGGCCGCGGAATCGTCGATCACCATGCTCTTCGATCTGGCGCGGAAACTGGGGGTGGAACACGGAATTCAGATCGAAACCGAGATCGCCGGCAGGGGTTCGCTCGATGCGGAGACCGATCGGGCGTTTCTTCTCGTCGGACGGGAAGCGCTGCGGAACGCGGTGGTGCATGCCAAGCCCGGGCACATCTCGCTCCGTGTCAGCCTGGCCCCTTCGGAGGTCTATCTGGAGGTAGCCGATGACGGGCCGGGCTTCTCCGCCGAGCGCGAGGAGGCCGGCCAAAACCTGCATTTCGGCATAGTGGGCATGCGCGAGAGAGTAGAGAAACTGGGGGGCGTATTCTCCATTGTCACCAGCCCGGGAAGCGGGACCAGAATCGTCGCCCGAATACCCTTGCGGGCCCTCGACCCCGACCCATCTACAACTCGACAATCCCGCGCCGAAGCGCGGTGACGGCGGCGGCCGTGCGATCGCTCACATTGAGGCGGGCAAGCACGATATTGACGTGCCACTTTACGGTGGACTGCGAGATCCCCAGAGTCTCTCCGATTTGCTTGTTGCTCATGCCCTTGACGATCAGTTGCAGCACTTGCAGCTCGCGATGGCTCAACTCGGAATTCGGCGGCCGGTTGGCCAGCGTCTCCAGAACCGGGGGAGGAAGGTAGCGCAATCCGTGGTGAACCTTGCGTATGGCCTCGAGAAGCTCATTGGGCGGCATCCCTTTGAGCAGGTATCCCTGAGCGCCCGCTTCGAGCGCGCGAAAGATATCTTCGTCTCCCCGGTAAGTTGTCAGGATGAGGATGCCGGCGTTCCGGAACTCCTCACGGATGGTCCGGACTGCTTCGACGCCGTCCATCACGGGCATGCGGAGATCGATCAGGGTCACATCCGGCTGATGCTCGCGGAACATCTCCACCAGTTGCCGGCCATTGGATGCCTCGCCGACCACCCGCATTCCTCGTTCGGCGCGGATAATGGCGGAAAGCCCCCGGCAGACGACCGGATGATCGTCCGCTATCATCACACGAATCTTCTCGGCGGTGGTCATGGGAAACCTCGGCTCACGCGGCCGGCAGAGATCGATTATATACAAAAGTCGGGGACGTCACCCGCAGGCCGTGAGACCACGAAGCGCGGGCGGCCGCGCTCGTCCGCGATTTCCGGGACTCGCCCGGAGCGGTTCCACTGGTGAAACCCAATCCCTGACCAACTCGTTATTATGTTTTGTGTTTGATAATTTGCTCATCAGGCAAATTGCTTGACATGAAATATCAATATTGTTATTCTTTACACTTGGATCATCGCTTGCCAAGCAATGTATCGAGCACAAACGATAAGCCGCGGAGGACCGTCGGCAACCGGATGGCGCCGCTATTGAGCACTCTTTACGACCGCGCACAGACTACCTTCACATTGGCCGACGCGGTCGAGATCACCGGACTCCGGCCGGCATTGGCCAGTAGCCTGCTTCACAAGGCGGGCCAGCGCGGGCTAGTGTCGCATGTGAAGCGCGGCCTTTTCGTCCTGGTTCCGGCGGAATTGGGCAGCGCCGCGGAGTACTCCGGGAATCCGTATCTCGTCGCCCGCCATCTCGTTGGCGATGCACCAGCTTTTATCTCGCACGCCTCCGCCATGGAAATCCATCGCATGGTCACGCAGCCGCAGTTCGTGGTGTTCACATCGAGTACGAAACGCATTCCGAGCCGGACCGTGCACGGCACGGAATTTCGCTTCGTTCTCATCAAGCCGAACCATCTCTTCGGCACGACCAAACATTGGGTGACGAAACAGGAATCGGTCGGCATCAGCGATCTCGAACGGACGGTTATCGACGGACTCCGGCAACCGGAATATTGCGGAGGCGTGACGGACGTTGCGAAGGGGCTATGGATGCGCCGGGCGGACATGCAGCCAGGCAGGCTCGTCGATTATGCCCTGCGCCTGGGCGTGGGCGCCGTTGCCCGCCGTACGGGTTATCTCCTCGAGTTATATGACCTCGCGCCCGAAGCGGAGTTGGCAAGGCTACGCAGGGTCCTGACGTCTACTTATCTTCCACTCGATCCGGTTCTGCCCAGAGAAGGCCGGCACATCGCGCGCTGGCGCCTGCAGGTCAACATCTCTCCGGAAGAACTCGAGGGAGTCCGCACGACCTGAAGTGATTCCACGGCGAAACATCTCGCTGCTTTCCAACCGCCTGGCAGCCGCCGGCGGTAGGCGCATCCGCGAGGATATACTGGAACGCGATTACTGTCTGGGTTGGTTCTTGGCGACGCTTTCTCAGTCGGACCTCATGCCTGTACTGGGCTCCTAAGGAACTCGCGCAAAACGGCCGCGGCGCGATCAGTTCCTGTCCCGTATGGTGCCGCGCCGCGGCCTTTGCGCTCCAAAGGAGGCACGGCTCTGAAGCGTTGTTATTTCGGCGACTACCGGTTTTCGGAAGATCTGGACTTCACACTTCTCGAAGAGGTCTCGTTCGAGGAAGTCCTTCGCCGCCTGGAGCCTGTTTACCAGTCCGTGCACGACGCGTCCGGCATCGCGTTTGCATTCGACCGGCGGGACCGCCGGCAACATGCCAACACCTACACGTTTTATCTCAAGTATGGTCGCGTATTCGTAATGTGCAATCCCAGCCTTGAGAGGCACCGGCAGCTCATCCTTCTGATTGATCCACGTAATTAGCTGCCCCATCAGCCACGGAACGTCCTTGGCCTCCGGCGGCATATAAACGATCCCTTTGGAGTGAGCGTCACGGATTACATTTTGCCCGTCGCGATAGGGCGTGGATTTCACGCGCGTCTTACCGCCTCCCATGACTAGCGCGTGCAGCCTTTGCACGGTCGCCTCGGAGACTTTCTCGTGTCTCTTTGCCAGACGTTCAGCTTCGTCGAGCGCAGCGTAATAGCCTTTGACCTCGTCCTGGTCTCGCTCCCGGCCTGGAAAGTGCCGATCTCCCCCGATCACTTGGGCAACTTCTTCCTGAGTTAGGCGATTACCTTCGATCATGGTCGAGTAGTGAGTAGAAAACAGGCGGGCTGTCTCCCGCAAATTTGCGAGCACTCGTGGCGTGATCGGTAACGTCTGAATGGCTTGCTTGACGGCTTCGATCCGCATAAGACCATTGGCCACGGCTGGGGTGATGGTGAAGGTGGGATTGAAGCTGGTGCGCTTTTTCGTTGTCATCAACGCTACTTTCAGGGGGTATGGCCGATGCCTGGCATCTTGCCATTATAATGCTGTTATTTTGCTGATAAACTGCCGTTAAGTCAAGCTTTTTGAGCCTGGCGGCTTTCCGCTCTGAATAGGATCGATCCAAGACGCCAGCTTGCAAAATAGGGGTTCGCCTGGCCTACCAGATGAGCCATGTGCCACGATTTGAAGAGGTCTTTCGGGCCGTGCGCCGGACACTCAGACAAGCGAACCTGCCATGACGGCCCAGGGATAGCACTCGTAAAAAGTTCGAAAACCGTACTTAAGGCCAGTTGTGTTCCGGTTTCTTTCATGATATCGTCAACCCCGTTTAGCTATTCAGGGGAGTCGCTGAAAGTATGCCGGGGGGCAAAACGTTCGCTGCCAGCCGGGAAGTGGTGTGTTTGTGCGTGACTAGAGTTTCCAGGAGGGACATGATGCGGCGCGTTTCCGCTTTACTCTGTTGTTTCGTCCTTACGTTTGCCGCTTTCGCTCAAAACGATCGCGGAACCATCACAGGAGAAGTCAAGGATCAGGCGGGCGCCGTCGTGCCTGGCGCGGCGGTCATCGCCACGAATTCCGGCAGCGGCGACCAATTGAAGACCGTTACCACCGACACCGGAAACTACACGATTCCTTCCCTGCCCGCCGGCGTATATACGCTCACTGTCGAGATGAAGGGATTCAAAAAGTCCGTCCGGCAGAACATCGAAGTCCAAGTCTCCATCACCAGCCGCGTGGATGTTGGCCTGGAGGTGGGAGCGACTTCGGAAACCGTAACCGTTACGGCGGAGGCGGCGCAGCTCAAGACGGAATCGGCGGAGCAGAGCACCATCATCGGAACGGCGACCATCAACGGGCTCCCCCTGAACTTCGGCGGCGGCGGCGGCAGTTCCGGCAACATCCGCAGTCCCTTCGCGTTCAACATGCTGTCGCCCGGGGTAACGGGCACGGGACAGGACACGTCGCAGGTGAACGGCCTGCCGACCGGTACCTTCCGTATCCAGGTGGAGGGCCTCGATTCCACGAGCCAGAACGACCCCAATTGGACGTCGACAGTGTCGCATGCATCAGTCGACTCGATTGAGGAATTCTCGCTGCAGACGAGCAATTTCGCGCCCGAATTCAGCCAGGCGGGTGGGGGGTTCTACAACTTCACCACCAAATCCGGAGGCAACCAGCTCCACGGCGGCGCTTACGAGTACATGACCAACGAGGCTCTGGACGCCTATCGTCCCTACTTTACGCCTACTGTTCCCAGCACCAACCCCCGCAGCCGCAAGAACGATTTCGGCGGCACGATCGGCGGTCCGGTGTGGATCCCGAAAGTGTATAACGGAAGGAACAAGACGTTCTTCTTCTTCAGCGAAGAGGTCTTCCGCAACGTTACCTACCCGAACGGTTCGAGTTTCCTCACGTTTCCGACAGCCGCCATGCGAGCCGGCAACTTCAGTTCCAACGCCATATTTCCCGGCCAAAACCTGGGCACCGATCCGGGAGGAAACGCCCTCCTGAATGGAGCGATCTACGACCCTGCCACGCGCGTCACGCTGGGGAACGGCACGGTGGTCGCCTCGCCCTTCCCCGGCAACATCATTCCGCAAACCCGCTTTGACCCGGTCGCGGTAAAGATCCAGAACCTGATCCCGGCGGCGACCAACGCCAACCAGACCAGCAACTGGGTGGAATCGTGCGCCACGCCCAACAACCAGCAGGCCCCCACCATCAAGGTCGACCAGGTTCTGCCCGACAATTCCAGATTGTCGTTCTACTTCAATAAACTGTATACCAATCAGTTGACCTCGCAGAATTGCATGCCCTACCCGATCGCGGTGGTCCGCGTGCAAGCCATCTATGGCACGGTTCCGCGGCTCAACTACGACAAATCCATCACGCCGACCCTTCTGCTGCATGCGGGCGTTGGCTATCAGCGGTTCCACAACCCCGACAGCTCTCCGCCCCAGGTGCTGCAGTATGACGCCGCAGGCCAGCTCGGAATCAAGGGCAGTTCCACGAATCCCGCCGGTTTTCCGGAGATCACTGGCCTGGGTGGCACCCAAAGTCTGGGGCCGACCAACGCCAACAGCTACTTTGACGGCACCTTGAGCTCTGCCGCCACCACCACCTGGGTCCATGGCAACCATACCTACAAGTTGGGGGCCGAATGGCGCCTGAACAGTTGGACCGACCGCAATTCGCGCGGCGCCCAGGGCATTTACAATTTCAGCGCCAACGAAACGGCCGATCCCTACAACAATACGTCCAGCGTAAACGGCAACGGCATTGCCGGCAGCACGGGCAACGGCTACGCCAGTTTCCTTCTCGGAATGGTCGACACCGCGACCGTCAACACCGTTCAGGATCCGCAACTCCGCAGGCAGGCCTGGGGTCTGTTTATCCAGGACACGTGGAAAGTCACTCCGAGGTTCACGCTGGACTACGGTCTGCGTTGGGATCTGCAGAGCTGGGGCCACGAAATCCACTACCGTTGGACCGAGTTCGGACCGACCGTTCCCAATCCGGTAGTGAACAACATACCTGGTGGAATCCTCTATCAGGGCTATGGAGACGGGCGCTGTAATTGCACCTTTACCAAAACCTATCCGTATTCCGTCGCTCCCCGCCTTGGCGCCGCTTACCAGCTTGATTCGAAGACCGTCCTGCGGGGAGGCGCCGGCGTCAGCTATGCGCCCATATCCCCCCTCGCATACATCACCAATGCGGCCATACTCGGAGTGGGTTTCAATCAGTTGAACTTCCCGTCACCGGCCTTCGGTGTCCCAGCTACCACACTTAGTCAGGGCTTAGTCTACAACCCGGCCCAGCTTACCACCGCATCGCTCGGGCCCGGCCTCTACTCCAACGCCAGCGGCACGCCGAGCGCGGCCCCGTTTTTCATCGATCCGAACGCCGGCCGCGCGGCGCGGATTCTCCAGTGGAGCATTGGGGTGCAGCGGCAAGTGGCGCGGGACGTGGTGGTGGAAGCCAACTTCGTCGGCAACCGCGGCGCGTGGGAGAACAGCAGCAGTCTCCTGGGTGGTCTGAACACGCCTAACCCGGCGATTTTCGCCAAGTACGGCATCGACCCCACCACGGCGGGCGGCCAGGCGACCCTCACCGCGACCATGGGCAGCACTCTCGGAAAGGCTTCCGGGGTACCGCTACCCTATCCCACCTTCCCGCTGACCCAGACGGTGTTGCAGGCCCTGCGCCCGTTCCCGCAGAATTCGAGCATCGGAACGATTTATGGCGCTCCTTTGGGCGATAGCTGGTACGACTCGCTGCAAGTCAAGGTCACCAAACGAATGGCCTATGGCCTGTCGCTCCAGTCGGCTTTTACGTGGGCCAAGACGGAAGCCAATCCGGGCGGAACCGTCAACAACATCTTCAACCGCCCGATCCAGAAGAGCATCACCAGCACCAACCAGCCGCTGATCTTCAACACCGGCTTTACCTACGAGGTGCAAAAGTACGGGTTCCTCCCCCAGAACAAATTTGCACGGAACTTGATTGCGGGATGGACCCTCGGCGGATTGCTTCAGTATTCATCCGGGCTTCCCATCGCCACCCCGGTATCGTCCAATACGATGAGCAGTTGGTACGGACAAAACACCCTGGAAAACCGTGTTCCGGGGCAGCCGCTCTACATCACCAATCCGAACTGCAATTGCGTCAACCCGACGGGCCAGTTCATCCTGAACCCGGCGGCGTGGACCAACCCCGCGCCGGGGCAGTGGGGGACTTCGGCGCCTTACTACGGCGATTTCCGGCAACCGCGGCGTCCGGCGGAATCCATGAGTTTCGGCAGGACATTCCACATTCGCGAAGGGAAAATGCTGGAGGTCCGGGCGGAGTTCTTCAACATCTTCAACCGCGTGTATCTCAACACCGCCAGTGCTACCAGCCCGCAGGGCAACCGGGGTTGCACCATTACGGTTCCGACCGCCGGCGCGCCCAGCAGCGTCAGCGTTCCGGCAGGCTCGTTCACTTGTCCGGCGGGTTACTCGTCTCCTTCGGGATTCGGGGCCATCGGCTATACCTCGCTGAATACTCAGCCGCGCAACGGCCAGCTAGTGGCCCGATTTACGTTCTGAGGGAGACCTGGACTTTTGATCGGTTGTTTGTGGACCCAATTAGTCTATTATTAGGGAGTTGCAGAACCTCGTGAATCCTTTCGTCAGGCTGGTGGCGTTGGGCGTGCTGTTCGCCGGGGTCTCCTGGCCTGACCAGCCCGATACCGGAGCGTTTCAAACTTCGGTCCGGCCCTTTTTCGCCAAGTCCTGCTACGGCTGTCACAACAACGCGCTGCAGTCCGGCGGATTGAATCTGCAGTCCCTGACGAGCACCCCGCCGGTGGCCAAGGACCGCGACGAATGGGAGATGGTACTCGAGAAATTGCGTACCGGGCAGATGCCGCCGCCGGTTGCGCCCCGGCCGGCCGAGGCGGATGTCAAACTCGTTGTCGGGCGGATTTCGAATGAGCTGGCTCGATTGGACCGGCAGGCGAAGCCCGATCCAGGGCGCATCACCGCCCGCCGGCTCAACCGCACCGAGTACAACAATTCCGTGCGGGACCTGCTGGGTGTGGACTTCCAGCCGGCCGCCGACTTTCCGCCGGACGACAGCGGCTATGGATTCGACAACATCGGGGATGTGCTCTCGATGTCCCCATCCCTGATGGAGAAATACGTCTCGGCCGCCGAAAGGATTGCGCGTACGGCCCTGTACGGCCCGCCGGAGATCCAGCCGACTCTGGTCAAGCACGAGCCGTGGTATGTGGATTTCGACACCACGCCGGGCGTAAAGACGGAATACGACTTCACTGGATTGAGCCTGCCCAGCGCGCTGCACGTCATGCATCGTTTTCCCGTGGAGGGCGACTACGATATCGCCGGACTGCTGCGAGGCGCGCGGCCCCCGGGGTCCGAGCCGCTGCAGGTAGCCTTCTGGATCGATGGCAAGCAGGTCAGCGAGCTTGCGTATCCGATCCCGCAGACCGGTGAAGTCTCGGGGCAGCGAAAACAGTTCCGCACGCACGTCACGGCCGGCGAGCATTGGCTCTCGGCATCTTTCCTGCGGATCTATGAAGGCCTGCCGGTGGCGTTTCATGGACCGAATCCTTCGAAATTGCCTCCGCCGGCAGGGCGCGGCGGAGGACGGGGTGGCCGCGGAGGACGGGGAGGGCGAGGAGGCCCTCCGGCTGCTCCAGGACAGGGTGCGGGTCAGGGAGGTACGACTCCGGCGACGGCTCCGGCTCCGGCGACGGCTCCGGCGCCGGCCACCATTACGGCAACCACCGGACGCGGCCCGCGGGCCGATGCCGCTCCCAGCAATAACGATGAGCTGGCGGCGGCCAACGGCAATGGCGTCTTCGGCGGCGGCGCCGCGGTTGGTTTTTTTGTCAGCAACCTGGAGATCATCGGACCGTACAACCAGGTGACCGGCCCGTCGGAAGAGAGCCGTAAGCGGATCTTTGTTTGCGCGGAAGAGACGCCCGCGTGCGCCAGGAAGATTGTCGCGGCCTTGGCTGGACGGGTGTACCGCCGTCCCGCAACCAGCCAGGAAATCGACCAGCTTACCGGCATCGTAAAAATGGTCGAGCAGCAGGGCGATTCTTTCCGCGAAGGCCTGTGCCTTGCCATCCAGCGGATGCTCATCTCCCCCAACTTCCTGTTCCGCATCGAACAGGATCGCAAATCGCCGCCGGCGGAAACCGCGCGCCCGGTCAGCGATACCGAGTTGGCCACGCGCCTCTCCTATTTCCTCTGGAGCAGCACCCCGGACGACGAGTTGCTGCGCCAGGCGGCCGAACAGAAATTGCGCCGTCCCGCCGTGCTGAAAGCGCAGGTCGAGCGCATGCTGAAGGATCCGAAATCGAGCGCGCTGGTCGAGGATTTCGGGGGTCAATGGCTGCAGTTCCGAGGCCTCGAATCGCACGAGCCGGAGCGCAAGAAGTTTCAGCAGTACACCGAATACACGAAGATGTCGATCCAGAAAGAGACCGAGTTCTTTTTGGAGTACCTGATCCGGGAAGACCGGCCGATCACCGATCTCATCGATGCAAAATACACGTTCCTGAATCAGCGCCTCGCGGAGTTCTACGGCATTCCGGGCGTCGAGGGCGCCGAATTCCGGAAGGTGGATCTGACCGGGTCGAACCGGCAGGGCGTATTGACGCAGGCGAGTGTGCTGACCATGTCGTCCTACGCCAACCGGACGTCGCCCGTGCTTCGCGGAAAGTGGGTGCTGGAGAACATTCTCAATACGCCACCACCTGCCAAGCCTCCCGATGTGCCCACGCTGGATGAGAATGCCGTGGGCGTGAGCGCCTCGCTGCGCGAGCAATTGGAGACGCACCGGGCCAATCCGGCCTGCGCTTCGTGCCACTCCCGCATGGATCCACTGGGGTTTGCGCTGGAGAACTACGACGCCATCGGCCAGTGGCGCGATAAGGACGGCAAGTTTCCGATCGATGCCTCGGGCCAGCTTCCGGACGGGCGCAAGTTCGTAGGTGCGAAAGGGCTCGCGGACATCCTGATGTCAGATCCGAATGCTTTTGCGAAGGCCATGACGGACAAGCTGCTGATTTACGCGCTGGGCCGGGGGTTGGAAGCATATGACCGGCCCGTGGTGAACCGGATCGTGGCCGGCCTGGCCGCGGATCGGTATCGTTTTTCCAGCCTGGTGCTGGGCATTGTCAACAGTGTTCCTTTTCAGGAGCGCCGGGCTGCTCCCCGGGGCTCCGGCTTGACGGCGGAAGCGCTAAACAAGAAGTAAAGGAGATCGGCGGAAAATGTATCTCACCCGAAAACATTTGGACCGGCGAACGTTTTTGCGGGGCGTGGGCACCGCCATCGCCCTGCCCATGCTGGACGCCATGGTTCCCGCCTTCGCCGCACCCGGTAAGCTGGCCGCGGCCCCTGTCCGCACGTCGTTTGTTTACGTGCCGAACGGCATCGTGATGGACAACTGGACGCCCAAGACCGCGGGCAAGGCCTTCGAAGTCACCCGCACGCTCAAGCCCCTGGAACCGTTCCGCGATCGGATGCTGGTGATTTCGGGCCTGATGGACAACAACGCCAACGCGTTGGGCGATGGCGGCGGCGATCATGCGCGCGCAGCCGCGAGTTTTCTGACCGCGGCGCATCCCAAGAAGACCGGCGGCTCGGACCTGCACGTCGGCATCTCCGCCGACCAGGTGATCGCGCAGGCCAACAAAGAGACCCGTCTACCCTCGCTCGAACTGGGGCTGGACGATAGCCGCGTGGTGGGACACTGCGATTCCGGATATAGTTGCGCGTATACCAACAGCATTTCGTGGCGCACGCCGTCCACTCCGCTGGCGCCGGAGGCCAATCCTCGCGCGATCTTCGAGCGGCTGTTCGGCGATGTGGACACCAGTCTCGACGCGGCCACGCGGGCGCGGCGGGAACGCTACCGCAAGAGCCTGCTCGACATGGCTCGCGATGAAGCGCAGAAACTTTCGGGCACGCTGGGCGCTTCCGACCGCCGCAAGGTGGACGAATACCTGGACTCGATCCGCGAAATCGAGCGCCGCATCGAGAAGGCTGAAACGGACGGCCGCACCATCACCCCCACGATCGACAAGCCGGCGGGGATTCCCGCGGTGTTCGCCGACCACGCGAAGCTGCTGTTCGACCTGCAGTTTGTGGCCTTCCAGACGGACCTGACACGGGTCGTCAGCATGGTCATCGGGCGCGAAGGCAGCGTGCGCACGTACGATGAAATCGGGGTTTCGGAGCCTCACCATCCCCTCTCGCATCACCGCAACCTGCCGGAGTCGCTCGAGAAGCTGACGAAGATCAACACCTTCCACGTAGACCTGTTCTCGCAGTTCATCGCCCGGCTCGCGGCAACGCCCGATGGAGATGGCACGCTGCTGGATCATGCGATGGTGCTCTACGGCTGCGGGATCGCCGACAGCAATCGTCACACCCACGAGAAGCTGCCGATTCTGGTGATGGGCGGCGCCAATGGAACCATCGCCACCGGCAGACACGTGGCACTCGAGAAAGACACGCCGGTGGCGAACCTGTTCCTGGCAATGATGAATCGCTCCGGCGTCCGCCGCGATTCCTTCGGCGACAGTACGGGCGCTCTGGAGATTTGAGGAGATGCTCATGTACTGCAAAGTGGCGCGGACGCCCTCGTCCTGGGTGCCCTCTGGGCACGACCCCCTGGTCGCGCTTCCGCGACTGGCGCGAGCCATTCGAATCGTCTCGGCGGCTCTGGCCGCCGCCGCCGTCCTCGTCGCGCAGCCGCCCGCTCCTGGCATCGCGCCCGAGAGGCAGCCGGACTATCAGGCGCTCTCCACAGCCGTGCGCGCGCTGCGCCGTACGGCCACCAACGAAGCGCTTACGGCGCAGGTGGACAAACTGGTCGCGGAGAGCGGCGGCGCCATCGCCAGAGGCGAGGCTCGCCGGAAACTGGCCAACGCCTGGGTGCTGCTCAAAGGCGGATCCTGGGACCAGAAACAGGAGTATCAGTGGTCCTTGGCGCTGCGGCCCGATGCGGTGGTGGCGGACTCGTCGCTGCCCTTCATGATCCGTCTGGCACAGACCTATCCCGCGTCCTACAAAGGGACGGAAGCCTTGAAGATCAAGCTGTCCTTGCGGCGCGAAGAGGAGGCGGTGCGTCAGATCGGGGTCTTCGATCTTCCCGCGGGCGACCTCATCGAGCAGCCTCTCGGCATGTATGCCGGCCTGGACGGGGTATCCGATGGGACCTACTTCGTTCGCGCGGAGGTGACGGATGGCGCAACTCCGGTGGGGGCGATCGTCTCTCCCATTGCGGTCGTCAAGGGCATTACGCGGGATCATGCGGCGATTGAGCGTCGTCTCTCTCTGATTCAGGGCCACGATGGCGCCAAGGCGTCGATTCGCTACCCGTACGCGCTCGCGGAAACGGTCAACATGGGCCGCCGCCGCCTGAACGAGGCCGATTTCGGTTTGCCTTACCAGCCCCAGCCGCCGTACGACTTCGCCGCGGGCGTGGCCTCTTCGAATGGCCTTCTCAAATCGCTCGAGTCCGGCAGGGATCCGCTGTACCGAGCCAAGGGCGATCACGAGCGGCACTACTGGTTCGATGAAGCCGGGGAGATGATGGCCTACCACCTCTACGCGCCGTTGAAGTGGGATGGCCGGTCGAAGCTGCCCATGGTCCTGGTGCTTCACGGCAACACGCGCGATCAGGATTATTATTTCGATCGCGACAATCACATTCTCGCCAAGCTCGCGGAACAACACGGGTACCTGGTGGTCTGTCCCATGGGCTACCGGCCCAGCGCCGGATGGGGAGCGAACTCCCTGAATCGTCCGCCGGCTGGCGGTTCGACGTCCGGGCGCGGAGGTCTTGCCGCCGACCCCTCACGCCTGCGACAGGGTGAGTTGAGCGAGAAGGACGCGCTCAACGTGCTGGACCTGGTGACCAAAGAATATCCCGTCGACCCGAGTCGGATTTACCTGTTCGGCCATTCCTCCGGCGGTGCGGGAACCTGGTACGTGGGCGAGAAATACGCCGAAAAATGGGCGGCCATCGCGGCCAGTGCTGCGGCCACCCGGCCGGCCGGATTTCCCTTCGACCGCCTGAAGGGGATGCCGATCCTGGTCTGCCACGGCGACAAGGACGATGAGGTGCCGGTTGCCAGCTCGCGGAATATGGTGAAGGCCGCCAGGGAGAATGGACTCGATCCGCAGTATCTCGAGGTGCCCGGCGCGACTCACCTGACCATCGTGGCGCTCGTCGAACCGAAGGTCTTCGAATTCTTCGATCAGCATCCACGCAAAGGTTCTACCGCCGTGACTGGGACGAAACCGGCCGATGCAGGCACAGCCCGGCATTGACTCTCTTCTCGTGGCCGCACGCTGTCAGCGTGCCGGGGTGCCCTCTGGGCGGGACACTCGTGTCGACGCTTGCTTGGCCCTGACTTCCCATCCGCCTTTCCGCAGTTTCCGGGTTTTCGGTTTTTCCGTGGGTGGAATTTGGTGCTTGGCAGAGGCAAAAGAAGGCTCCCGGAGAAAAAAACCGCGCTTCGGAGGATCAAGACCTGGGGGTTTGTGATATGCAACACCCCAATCCGGGGGCCAAAATGGAAATCCTGGTTTATACATGGAAATCCGGCTCTTCCGGCTATTTAGTGGCTGTTGGAGCAAGGTCCAGTCCGCCGCAGTGGAAGTAGATCGCGTTAATGAAGTT
>Ga0209415_10006768_pt1 | contig 20241 bp, 16 predicted proteins | sample PeaSoiSIISIP2007_FD_187696 | JGI IMG/M metagenome (GOLD analysis project Ga0209415, IMG submission 187696) | Peat soil microbial communities from Weissenstadt, Germany - SII-SIP-2007 (SPAdes) (version 2) | ecosystem: Environmental > Terrestrial > Soil > Wetlands > Peat | place: Germany...
TTGATCGTGCTGCCCGGCGTCCCCCGCGAGATGAAACCGATGATCGAGGAGAGCGTGATCCCCTGGCTCGTCGCCAATCGTGGGCGCGATACGGTGTACGCCTCGCGCACGTTTCAGACCTTCGGCATCAGCGAATCGGCGCTGGACGAGGCGGTGTCGGGCCTGATCCATCCCGACGAGGGGCGCGTGTCGTTTCGCGCGAGCTTCCCGCAGATCTCTTTGCGCATCCTGGTCGAGGGCGCGCCGGGAGAGGTCGATAAAAAGCTCGAATCGTTGTGCGCGCGAGTGCGTGAAAAGATTTCCAGTTTCGCCTTCGCCGAGGGCGAGACCACGATGGAAGAAGTGGTCGGCCGCCTGCTGACCGAGAAACGGCTTACGCTAGCGATCGCCGAGTCCTGCACCGGCGGCCTGATCGGCCATCGCCTGACCAACGTGGCGGGCAGCTCCAACTACTTGAAGGCGGATCTGGTGACCTACTCGAACGATTCCAAGGTCAAAGTTCTGGGAGTGCGGGAAGAGACCCTCCAGCAGCACGGAGCCGTGAGCGAGCAGTGCGTGCTCGAAATGGCCGCCGGGGCGCGCCGCGTCGCGGGCAGCGACATCGCGATCGCGACCTCGGGTATCGCGGGACCCAGCGGAGGCACGGCCGAGCGGCCGGTCGGTACGGTGTGTATCGCGATGGTCGCCGAGGGCGTCAGCGCTTCGCGACGATACCAGCTATGGGGCACGCGCGACTGGATCAAGCTGCTGACTTCGCAGGTAGCGCTAGACTGGATTCGCAGGCACTCGCTGGGTCTGCCGGTCTCCGAGTCCATGCTTATCCGCCGCTGACTTCGCGCCGCGGGCGCCAGTGGCGGATTGTTTTTCCGCTCGAATCTACTACCATGCGGTTAACCCATCCGGGAGTCTGAAAATATGTCGCGATTGAGCCCGCTAGACGATGATCAACTAACGCCCGAGTTCCGCGAAAAGGCCGCGGCCGCCGAGGCCAGCGGCGATCACTCGGCACTGTGGCGTGTGTTGGGTCACCGGCCCGAACTGATCGACGGCTTTTTCAAGTGGTACTACCCGATGCATAACGGCGGAGTCCTCGACCCGGTGATCAAGGAACTGGTGCGGCTTCGAATCGCCGGTTTGAACCAGTGCCTCACTTGACGGAAGATGCGCTTTCCGTCGGCGGCGGAAAAAGGTCTGAGCGAAGACAGAATCTCGCGCATCCCGCAGTACCGTACCGATCCTGCCTTCTCCCAGCGCGAACGACTTGCGATGGAGTTCGCGGAACTGATGGCGCTCGATCACAAGTCGATCGGCGACGACTTCTTCAAGCGCTTGCGCGCCGAGTTCACCGACGCGGAGGTTCTCGAGCTGGGAGTGGCGACCGCCCAATACATCGGTATGGGCCGATTGCTGGCGGTCCTCGACGTGGAACGTCCGGTCTGCGAGATTTGACGGCGCATCTCCGCCCGATATGAGTACAGGCCTTACTGGCCACTACGGAAGCCAGTGCTGACTATCGTCGGCGAACTTCTGCTGCTGGCCGTCGGTGCGGGCTTCATCGGAGCGATTTCCGGACTGGGAGGCGGGGTTTTCATCGTGCCCGGGCTCACTGTGCTCGGCCACATCCCGATTCACGTTGCGATCGGCGCCAGCCTGATATCGGTCGTGGCCACCAGCGCCGGCGCCAGCGCGGCGTTCGTTCGCGACGGATGGACCAACCTGAGGGTCGCGATGGCGCTCGAAGTGGCGACCGTCTCCGGGGCGGTAATCGGAGCGTCGCTGGCCGGTGTCCTGCAGGCTCGCATGCTGGAATTGCTGTTTGCGGCAATGATGTTGGTTTCGGCTTACTTCGCGGCGAGCAAGCACGGCGAGCAACTGGTGCTGGCAACCAGCGATCCTCTGGCCCAGCGCCTGCAACTCTCTGGCGTCTTCCCGAACGGCGAAGGCAGGCTCATCCCCTACGGGGTGCGCAATCTGCCCGGCGGCGCCGCGATAATGGTGGTCGCCGGCCTGATGTCGGGGATGCTCGGGATCGGGGCCGGTGCTCTTAAGGTCGTGGCGATGGACAGCGTGATGGGCCTGCCGCTCAAAGTATCGAGCGCGACCAGCAACTTCATGATCGGTGTCACCGCGGGAGCGGGCGCGCTGGTGTTCCTCTCTCGCGGCGACGTCTCTGTAGTAATCGCCGCGCCGGTCGCGCTCGGCGTAACCGCAGGGGCCCTGGTCGGAAGCCGGGTGCTGATGCACGCGAACGTGCAAGCGTTACGGATGGTCTTTGTGGCGATCATGTTGTTGATCGCGGTCGAGATGGGCTGGCGCGCTATCAGCGGAATCTGAGCGCCGTGTCAGTGCAGGATGAAGACCGGGTTCTGCGCGTTTGGACGCCGATAATTCTTCGCGCGTCGGTTTTGACCAGCGCCGTGCTTTTGATACTGGGGCTGGTGGCGATGGCGCTGGTCACTCCCGGGTCGTACGTCGCGCGCGTCCACGAACTCCAGACGCGCGGGCGGGCCGCCGTCCGGCAAACCTGGGGCACGCTTGCCGCCGAGGCGCTGAAAGGACAGCCGCACGCAATCCTGATGGTTGGCCTGCTGGTCCTGACGCTGGTACCGCTCGGCCGGGTCGGATTTACCTTCTTCTTGTTTTTGAAGGAGCGGGACCTGGCGTTCACGCTCCTGACTGCGACTGTGCTCTTCTTGCTGGTGGTCGGCGTGATGCTCGGGCGCGTCGGCTAAGAGCTTATCTTTGACCAGCGCTAACCCATTCGGCAATGAGACCTGATAACGAACGCCAGACAAAACGCCAAAGCTCAAGCTAGATACAGGAGCATTCAACGATGGACTTAGCAGGCAAGGTTGCGGTTATTACCGGAGGCGGTTCGGGCATCGGCCGCGCCACTGCCCAACGCCTGGCCTCGGAGGGCGCAGCGATCGTAATCGCCGACCTCGACTCAGCGACCGGCCAGGAGGCGGTCGGTTTGATCGAGAGTGCGGGCGGGCGCGCGGTATTTGCCAAAGTCGACGTTACCGACGCAGAACAGGCCGCCCGGATGCTCGATACCGCAATCTCGCGCTTCGGGCGGCTGGATATCCTGCACAACAACGCTGGTACCGGCATGAGCCCTCCGGGTTTTCCGCGAGCCACTCTCAATGCTTGGCGCAGGGTGCTCGATATCGACCTCCAGGCGGTCATCCTCGGATGCTATCTGGCGGCGCCTTTGATGGAGCGCGAGGGCGGCGCGATCATCAATACCGCGTCGATGGCCGGGCTCTATCCATATCATCACGATCCGATTTACGCTGCGGCCAAAGCCGGCGTCGTTAACTTCAGCTACTCGCTCGCCGGTTGGGCTGCCGAGCGCAAGATTCGCGTAAACTGCATCTGCCCCGGCATCGTCGATACTCCGCTGGTCCAGCGGCTGACGGCCGAGCGAGCGGCGGCCGGCTTGCAGTCGATCTTGCCTGGCAAGATCCTACAGCCCGAGGCAATCGCCGACGCGGTCATGTTCCTGCTACGCGACGACACGCTGTTCGGCCGCGCGGTCGAGATTCGCCCGAGCGGTCCTCGGCTGGTCGAAACGCCCGGGGCGCCCGGCTCAGGCCGCAAGTAACAACCGAGGACGGCTGGAATCAGCATTGGCAATTCGGGGCAAAATTTGATTAGGCTCAACCACGAGCATCACAGCCGCGCAACCAGAGAGTATATGCAGTTGTTTTCGCGCGTCCCCAACGGGCAACTGAAGATTCTTGGCTACTGCGTTCTGTTGCTGGCCTGCGCCGAGCCAGCATATGCTCAAGCTACCTTGAAGCTGAGCAGCTCAGCCTTCGCACCGGACAGCGCTATTCCGAAGCAGCACACTTGCGAGGGGAAAGACTACTCTCCCGCACTGACCTGGACGGGTGTGCCGCCGTCGGCGAAGACCCTGGCCCTGATAGTCGATGACCCGGATGCCCCGAGGGGGACCTTCGTTCACTGGGTGGTCTACAACCTGCCGGCCAGTATCCGTCAGCTTGACCAAAACGTCGCCAAGGCGCCCACGATTGCGGGCGGCGGACAGCAGGGCCGCAACGGCTTCGGACGTGATGGATATAGAGGGCCGTGCCCTCCACCGGGCCCGACCCATCATTATCATTTTCGCCTTTATGCGCTTGATACCAGCTTGAAGCTGGCCCCCGGGGCTACCGCAGCGGAGGTAGAAGCGGCGACCAAGGGTCACGTGCTGGCGAGCGCCGAGCTCGTCGGTACTTACCGTGGGTAAGGCCGACGTAACCCCCGATTCTTTCCCCGCTCCGCGTTGCGCCTCGCGAGTCTTGCCGCTAACCCAAGCAACGCGAGTATATGAACCAGTGCCCGCGCGTTGCCGTTAGAATATAAACGAGCAGGTAGGGACCAGGGTCACCCGGTTGTCGCCCATGCCGACTATTGCAAGACTCGGCAATCCGCTCGAATCGAAGATGGCGCTGGCGATACCGAACGGCGCGCTGCTCGCATAGAAAGTACTGACGGTGAAATTGCCGGTCCCGTTACCCCATAGGATCGACACTGCGCTAGCCCCCGCGTCCGCCACCGCCAGGTCGAGCTTGCCGTCAAGGTTCCAATCGCCAACCACGATTGCTGACGGTGCGGCGGCCACGGGAAAGGTTGTGGCTGCGGCAAACCCGCCGGCGCCATTGCCCAATAAAACCGAAACTGTATTGTCCAGACCGTTAGCTACCGCGGCGTCGAGCTTGCCGTCGCCATTGAAGTCGCCGAGCGCGATTGCGCGCGGATACTGCCCCACCGCGAACGTAGTTGGCGCCCCGAAATTGCCGGTGCCGTCGCCCAGCAACAGATCGACCTGATTGTCTCCGGATGCGGCAACCAGCAGGTCGGGCTTGCCGTCGCCATTGAAATCGCCGGATGCTAGCGCCAGCGGATAATTGCCTGCGGCGAAGTTCACTACTGATGGGAAGTTGCCGAAGCCGTCGTTGAGCAGAATTGAAACCGAGTTGCCGCCGTAGTTCGCCGTCGCCAGGTCGGCCGCACCGTCGCGATTGAAATCCGCGGTGACGATCGCCGCAGGGCCCTGGCCTACCGGATAATTGGACGGCGGCATGAAATAGCCCTGACCAGCGCCGAACAGGATTGAAACGTCGTTGGTACGGTGGTTAGCGACCGCGAGGTCCAAAATGCCATCCTGGTCGAAATCGGCCGTCGTTATCGCGAATGGTTGGCTGTCCGCCTGCGCTACAAGGCTGTTGTTCAGATGGCCCGCGCCGTCGTTCAACAGAATCGAAACGGTGCCGTTGCCGGAATTGGCCACCGCGGCGTCGAGCTTGCCGTCACCATTAAAATCACCAATCGTCAGGACGCGTGGTTGGGGACCTGCCGCGTACGAGGGCGCCGCGTAATTGAACGTGCCGTTGCCCTGATTGGGAAGGATCGAGATCGACGCCCCGCCGTTGTTCGCCGTGATGATGTCGATCGCCCCGTCGCCGTTGACATCGCTTGCGGCGATCGCGAGAGGCTGGGTCCCGCTCGGATAAACGTACGGTGCCGTGAACCGCCCCTTGCCGATCCCTAGCATCACGGACACCGAGTTCGAACCCCAATCCGCCGCCGCCAGGTCGATCTTGCCGTCGCCGTTGAAATCGGCCGCCACCAGTGCCAGCGGCTGATTGCCCGCCTGCATCAGCGCGGTCGAGAAACTGCCGCTGCCGTTATTGGTCAGGATCGCACCGAGGGAAGTGTTCATCGCGCCCAGCGCGACCGCGAGATCGAGCTTGCCGTCGCGATTGAAATCGGCGGCGACGATCTGCGATGGCGGCAGGGGAAGCGCGGTCGTAGGACCTGCGGAAAACTTACCCGTCCCATCGCCGAGCAGTGTGCTGATCGTCAAAGAGGCGAAGTTTGCCACCGCCAGATCGAGCTTGCCGTCACCGTTAAAATCGCCTGCTACGATCGAACTCGGCGCCAAGCCTGCCGCATAACTCACCGGCGTGCCAAATCCCCCTTTGCCATTGCCCAGAGCGACCGAGACGCTGGCCGAGCTGCGGTTTGCAATCGCCAGGTCGAGATTGCCGTCACCGTTGAAATCAGCCACCGCGATCGCGCTCGGAGCCGCACCGGTCGTTATGCTGCTACCCACGCTGAAGGTGCCGTCGCCATTGCCGAGCAAGATCCTTACCGAGTTGGAGCCTACCGCCACCGCCAAATCGATCTTACCGTCGCGGTTGAAATCGCCCGCCGCCAGGGCGCGCGGCACTCCACCGAGAGGCATGTCCGGCAGACGCTGGTACAAGGCGCCAGCGCGGCGGAGCAGAACCGACAGCGTTTGCGACCGGGCGTTGGCGGTGACGATGTCGGGCAGGCCGTCACCGTTGACGTCGGCCATCACTACGGCGATCGGATTGGTGCCGACCGCGAAATCCTGGCGCAGCAAACCGCAGCTTGCGCTTTTCGAACCTGAAAAAACACGCGTCGCCGCGCACAGTAGCGCAACCGCGCAGACTGCGACCCAGACCGCGCCCAAAAATCTCTTCTCGGATCTGCGCATTTGCCCCCCCTGCGCCGCGGGATTCCACGGATGCGCTATGATGGCGCGGCGGGAAGACGCGTTACCGAGAAGATCTAGCGGTATGAAGCCGGCTATGAGTGAATCTACAGCCGATTTCGATTCGGCAATTTGATGCCGAAAGGAGGCGCCAACTCAGGCTTTGACGCCACGCACCACGAACTGCGGCAGGATGAAAAGGTAGAGCCCGCACTCGACCGCTCGCTCGATGTCGGCCAGCCACTGCTGGATCTCATCGCTACTAATCTGGCCGGAGTCCGCGGCGTAGGCGGCCAGGCTCGCCCGCTGCATCGGAGTGGTTCGTCCGGCCTGGTCGGGGCCGGAAAAGACTTTCACTTTGACATCGCGCAACCCGGCCGCGCGAAACAGTCCGTAGAGCCGCCGCCCGATCCGCGGCTCCTTGAGCGCGACCGCCTTGGCCACCGCAACGATCCGATCGCTGCGGGCCTGCGCCGCGGGTCCGACCTCGAGCACCATCATTTCCCAGTCGCTGTCCGACGCCACCACCAATCCGCCCGGCGCGGCCACCCGCACCATCTCGGCAACGGTCTCGGCAGCGGAATCGACATACTCGAGCACGTTCTTGCACCAGACTCGATCGAAGCTCGCATCGGTGAAGGGCAGCGGCGGAAAAGCGCAAGCGACGAACTCGATTCGAGACTCCAGCTCCTGCTCCCGCGCGCGTGTCCGTGCTCGCACGATGAAGTCCGGGTTGATATCGATCGCGGTCACTCGGCCATCGGGCCCCACTCTGCGGGCGATCTCCACCGTGGTCTGCCCCGGACCCGAGCCGACGTCGAGCACGCTCAGTCCGGGCTGCAAATCCAGCGGCGCCAGCAACGGCTCCATCGCCGGATGGAAGCTCAGAAGCGTTTCGTACGCGGCGTGACGCTCCGGCTCCACATCTATCCAGTGCTGCTTGTAGTAGGGATTACTCATCGCGCTCCGGCTGTCCGGTATAAGACAAGCGCAGCGTGATTACAAACTCGTTCGCTCACGATGACCGACTAAAATATCGCTCGGTTGGAAAGGCTGTAGCTTGGAGAGGGCTGTAGCTGCGGCGGACTAAGGCGATCGCGACGCTCAGCCCAAGACCTGTTGCGGCTCCGGCAGGCCGGCCGCAACCCCGTTGCGCTGGACCGGCACGACAGCTTCCGGAAGCGGTTCGAACGCAATCTTCAACTGGCTCAATTTCACTTGCCGTCTACGGCAGGCTTCGGCAAGTTTTTGCCGGCGCCGGTGCTCGATTTTCTGCGTCGAAATGATAACCTCGCCGACCCGTCCGCCAGCGATGAGAATCTCGAGTTGCGCGAAGTCGCCGATAATCCTGACGCCGTGGCATCGTCCCAGCCGCAGGGCGGGATCATCGTCGATCAATCCCAGCAGCCGACCCGTCAGCTCGGGCGAACCGTGTATCAACATTCTTGCGGCCGCACCAGCCCCATAGATGACGGCGCGCCCGGCCTCAAGCTGGACCGGCGACGATCGCTCGTGGATGCGCTCCAAAACCGGCCATACCAGGTGCGTGACCGCGAGCCAGGTCGCCGCCAAGTACACATCGACCAAGCCGCTGCCGAACGCCGCTCGCGGCTCGGCGACGGTCAGTGCGCCAAGCAAAAAAATCAATCCACATCGGATGCCGATAGCGATGAGCTTGAGGCAGGATTCGGTGTCGGGATGCGAAAAATCATGGCGCTCGACACCGCTCCATGCGATAAGGGCCGTCTGCGCCAGCGCGCACATCACGATCGCACCCGCTGGCAGCGCGCCGCCTACAATCAGCCGCGCGGCAAACCCGGCCGCGAGCAACGCGAGAAAATCGACCGAGCATCGCGATCGCGGCGTGAGGCTGCCACTCAGCGGTATGAGCAGTCCACGCGCGAAGACGCGCAATTCACGATAGCCGAGCGCGCGGCCCATGATCCCGACACTCAACGCCGCCACCCCGAGCACCAGGCCGAGCACGCTTGGCCTGAACTCCGCCAGCATACCCAGGCCCACGAAACCGCAGCTCAAAAGATAGCAAGCCTCGACGGCACGGCGATGGCTCAGCCCGAGTGCCAGCAGCCGATGATGAATATGGTCGCGATCGGGGCGAAACAATTGCGCCCGGCGCACGGCCAGAGTTGGGCGCTGGCCGGCCGCCGACACCAGCTCGATCGCGCCCAGCCAGCGCCTGGCCACGGTCAACCCAACTTCGAGCCCGGGATACCCGAGCATCAACAGCGGAACCGCTATTCTGATCGCGGCGCCATCGCCTGAACTGACCCGCAGCGCGAGCGCCGCGAGCAGGAAACCGATCAGCAAGGCTCCGCCGTCGCCCAGGAAGACCCGCGCCGGATGACGATTGTAAATCCAAAAGCCGCCCAGGGCGGCGCCAATCAAACACAGCACCATTAGCTCGGGGGTCTGATGCCTCAGCGCGGCCAGCGCGGCCAGGCCGGCGCTTTCGATAATCGCCACGCCTACGCTCAGACCGTCCAGCCCATCGATCAAATTGCTGCCGTTGGTGATAACTGTCAGCCACAAACTCGCCAGCGCGACTTCCAACAGGCGGCCGCTAAGCGTCGCGTCGAGTCCAACGATGCCCTTGCCCGCAAAGCCAAGACTGACCGCAAGCGCCGCCAATAGCTGGCACACGAGACGTGATCCGACCGACAGCTTACGGAGGTCGTCGATGAGCCCCAGTGCGAAGATCGATACCGCGGCAACCGCCAACACCTGCCAGTCGCCTTGCCGCGACGTTGCCCACAGCTTCGGCGCCAACAGTGGCGAGAGCGCGATGGCGCAGAGCAAAGCCACGAAGATCGCCAAGCCGCCGATCCGTGGCATCGGAGCCAGATTCACGCGCCTCGCATCGGGCTCGTCGATCGCCCCTACCGTGCGTGCCAGAAGCGCGGTTAGCGGCGTCAGCGCACACGCGACCGCCATGGCCAAGGCGCTGAGCGCGATGATCTCCCGTGCCAACAACCTCAGTCTCCGTCCTGCGCCAAACCGTTTTCGCGCCGCGTGACGAAGAACGGTCCCATCGCCAGGCTGTCGATCCGGCTTCGCATAAAGCACTCGAGCGCTTCTTCGGGCCGGCATACGATCGGCTCGTTATCGTTGAAGCTGGTGTTGAGCACGACCGGCACCCGGCTACGGCGCTCGAACGCATCGATCAGGTCGTAAAACAGCGGGCTGTCCTGCCGCGTCACGCTCTGGACCCGCCCGGTGCCGTCCACGTGGGTGACCGCGCTTAACTCGTGCCGTTTGTCGGCACGGACCGGATAGACATGCAGCATGAAGGGCGACGGCTCGGCACATTCGAAGTATTCCGCCTGGCGTTCGGCCTTGACCGCCGGAGCGAAAGGGCGAAACGGTTCGCGATGTTTGACCCGGCGATTCAGGATCTCGCGCATCTCGGGCAGCCCCGGATGAGCCAGAATCGAACGCGCGCCGAGCGCGCGCGGCCCCCACTCCATCGCCCCCTGAAACCATCCCACCACTTCACCCTGAGCGATCGCGTCGGCGCTGCGCTCGATTAGCGCGGGCTCGTCGAGACGAACGAATCGCAGCCGGCGAGCTTCGAGCGCGACGCGTATTTCGCCTTCACTAAAGGATGGGCCTAGACCAGCGCTAGTGAGATGAAACCGTTCCGCTTTGGGTTCCAGCCGATGATAGGCGTAGAGCGCGGCGCCCAGCGCCAGCCCTTCATCACCTGCCGCCGGCTGCACGTACATCCGCTCGAAGGGTGTGGCGCCAAACAGCTTGCCATTGACCGAGCTGTTTAGGGCGCAACCGCCGGCCATCGCCAGCCGCGGCTCAGGCACCAGTCTCGCGAGCTGATTGGCCAATGCTATAGCGGCGGTTTCGAAGCGGTTCTGGAGACAGCAGGCGATATCTTTGTCGCGCTGCCCCAAAGGCGCTTTCGCGGGACGGGGCGGTCCGAGCGATCGCAACAGGCCCTCGGTATAGTTGGCGGTCAATTTGATCCGGCCGTCCTCTCCGATCTGAAAGCCCTGGTCGGCGCCGGTCCGCTTGAAATAGTCGAAATCCAGGGCATAATCGCCGCACTGGTCGAGCTTGAGCAGCCGTTCGAACAGTTCGCGATACTGGTCGCGTCCGAATGGCGCCAGCCCCATCACCTTGCCCTCATCGCCGTACTCGCCGAAACCGATGAAGCGGCAAATCACGCCGTAAAAGATCCCCAGCGAGTGCGGCAGGTAGCAACGCTTGAGCACCCGGATATCATTCCCCTCACAACGCGCCAGCATCGCGGAGACGAAATCGCCCGCGCCATCGTAACTCAGTCCCGCCGCCGAATCGAAATCCGACGCCAGATAGGCACTAGCAATATGGGCAAGATGATGTTCCACGCGATGGACTCTGAAGCGTAGCAGCTCGGGTGCGACGTCACATTCCCGGCTGAACAGGGCGTGGAGATCGTCGAGATCCTCGCGCCGGCGGCGCATCGCCAGCAGATTGACAAGTTTGCTCGGATTCGAGACAGCATACGCAACCTTGCGGCCCAAGTTGGCGCGGACACCGCGGCCGATCGCCACGTGCTCCACCTCCTCGATTCGTATCCCCGCCGCCTTGAGACAGGCTTCGATCGCTAGCCGCGGGAAGCCGCCGTAATGCTTAACCCGGTTGAGCCGTTCCTCCGCGACCGCCAGTACCGGCCGGCCGTCGACCAGGATCGCCGCCGACGCATCGCCGTGAAACAGGTTGAGCCCCAGTACGTTCATAGGTTTCTTGTCCTGTCCCCGCACACGCGCGCGGGCTCCAACCGGATCGAGCGCCGTTTCCCCACAACCGGACGGCCAATTCCGTACCGCCTGCCTAAGCAGTCGATCGGGTTACCTAGTCCTTCGCTTTGTTAACAAAACAGGTACCACATAACTAGTGGCAAAATGAGTGAATTATGAGGAATTGCCTATTCTTAACTAAACCCTCGGCTCACTAGTTGCGTTATGAGCACTTCCCGGAATTAATAATTCCATTTCATCAACGATGGCAAGTTTTATACTAGTCAACTTAAGTAGCGGGAGCCCCACTTTTTTAAGCTATAGAGCGCCCACGGACGCGACCAGTGTCCCTGTCCAGCCTGAAATCGCCGCCAGATCGCTTCCACCGTCTCGGGCGACAGATAATCACCAAGCCGCCCCCCACTTTGACGGTCAAGCAACACGGCTTCGACTGGTTTCGCCAGCGGACCGCGCAGCCATGACTGAAAGGGAAGTTCGAAGCCGACCTTGGGCCGTTTTACGATTGCGTCAGGCAGGTCGCCCGCCAGCGCCTTGGCGAGCAAGGGCTTGACCTTCCCCTTGGACAGCTTGATTCGGCCGGGCAATCTCAGCACGTACGCCACCAGCGCGTCGTCAAGCATCGGCACCCTGAGCTCGACGCCGTGCGCCATACTCATCGCGTCGCTGTCCCGCAGCAGCATGTTGCGCAAGTAATAGGAAAGTTCGAAGCGAGAGATCTCGTTGACCGGATCGTCGCGGGCGCTGCCAGCCCGTTCGGGTATCGCGGTTCGATTGCCGCCATGGCCGCCGAGCAGCGCCGCGCGCGCGGCCGGACTGAAGAGCTGGCGCAGGATGAAATAGGGCGCGGATTCGGCCGGTTCGCCCAGCCAGTCGATGATCTTCGTCCAACCGTCATTGCCGGCGAGCGGCCGACGAGCCAGCATCGCCAGCGGCCGGCGAATCGCGGCCGGAATGCGCCGCAGAAGCCGCAAGCGGCTGTTCCAGCGGAATGACGAATAGCCGGCGAAAAGCTCGTCGCCACCCAAGCCCGAGAGTACGACTTTGAGCCCGGCCAGTTTGGCGGCGCGCGCCACCACGTAGGTGTTGACGCCGTCGACCGTCGGCTGATCGGCGGCCGCAAGAGCGGGCTCGAGCTGATCGCGCAATTCCTCCGCGCCCAGGCGAATCTCGGTATGAATCGTATGGAAGGTCTCGGCCGCCAGATTCGAGTAGCGCCGCTCCGAGTACTCGGGTTCATCGAACACCACCGAGAGTGTCCGCAGCGGCTCGCTGGTGGCGATCCGGCTGAGCGCCACCAGCGAGGTGGAATCGAGTCCGCCGCTCAGAAACACGCCTACCGGAACGTCGGCAATCAGATGTCGCGCGACGGCTTGCTTCAGCAGCGCCCGCACGCGGGCGATAGCCGCGGCTTCGTCCAATTGCTGCGCTGGGCGAGCGAAGGCGCTCAGATTCCAATAGGAATGCTCCGCGAAACCGTTGGCCATGACGATGGCAAACGAGCCAGCGCCAAGCGATCTGACGCCCTCGATCATGGTCAACGGTTCCTGGACCGCGCCCAATTCAAGGTAGGAATCGACCGCTTCGAGACACGGGGCCGCCGCCACCAGGCCGCCGGCTAGGATCGCGCGCAACTCGGAGGCGAAGATCAGCCTGCCAGCGCCGTAGTGGTAGTAGAGCGGCTTGATTCCGAGCCGGTCGCGCGCCAACAACAATCGCTCGCGCCGCGCGTCCCAGATCGCGAAGGCGAACATTCCGTGGAGGCGACCCAGGCATCGCTCGCCAAAGCGGCGATAGGCCTTGAGGATCACCTCAGTGTCACTAGTGCTTCGCCAGTCGCTCTCGCCCAGCGCTTGCAACTCGGCACGCAGTTCGCGGAAGTTGTAGATCTCGCCGTTGAAGACGATCCAGTTGCCGGTCACAGGGTCGTACATCGGCTGATGGCCGGCGGGACTCAGATCGATAATCGACAGACGGCGAAAGCCCAGCGTCAGCGACCCGGCGGAGGTTCGGATGGTCTCCAGCCCCTGGTCGTCGGGCCCGCGATGCTCGAGCTGACGCACCATCGACGCCACCGCGCCATTGGCAGGCTGGTCGCCAGGCATCCAGACTCCGGCAATTCCGCACATTACCTGGCTTCCAGTAAGCGAGCGGGCTGGCCGCCGACCATCAAACCGCCGGCGCCTTGCGCAGCACCGTGACCAAGAAGGAGCCGAACCGCAGCCGATTGCATATCAGGCGAACCAGCGCGTCAGGCAGCGACGCCATCAGCGCACTCTTCAAACGTCCCTTGGGAAGCGGCACCAGCTCGTTCTTGGCGCCGTACACCTTGAGCCGCTCGACGGTAAAGAACTCTCCGCACAGCGTCCGCCATTCCTTGGGGCTGTAGTAACGGGCGATCGCGCCGTCGGTCACTTCCTGGACCACGCGATGCACCGTGCCCAGCCCAGCTAGCCGGCCACGCAGTATTCCATGCAGCGCGAATCCCATCACCCACCACAGCCACAGGCTGCGATGATACACCATGGTGATCGCGGTCCCGCCCGGCTTTAGCACGCGATGAATCTCGCTGAGCGCTTGGCGCGTATCGGGCGAATGATGGATAACGCCCCAGCTCCAGACCAGATCGGTCGAGGCGTCGGCGAGGGCGAGCCGCTCGGCGTCCATCCTGCACACCTGGCCGGGGAGGCCCGCCAGATCCAGGCGCCGGCGCGTGGCCTTGGCCGCGTACTCGGTGAGCTCGATGCCAATAAAGCTTCCGGCCGCGCCCGCGAGCAGTTGGGCGTGACTGCCCATCCCGACCCCGATTTCGAGCACTCGCTTGCCGCTAAGCTCGCGATACGGAATCAACTGGTCGAAAGGAGCCAGCGTCCACGGCATGTATACGCGCGCGCTTTCGAAAAAGCGCCGATCGATCTCAGCGAACCAGGCCTGGCTGAGAGGCTCCGCGGCGATCGGGCTGCGCCAGTCGTAGCGCATCGGATTGGACTCCCACCAGTCGCGATTGGCCCGGCCCCAGTCCGGGGCGGTGGCGCGATCGGGAAGCGTAGTCGGCGCCACAAAGCCGCGCGCCTTGGCTTCACTCCATCCGTTCATTGTACCCCCCGGTCTCGGTACGGCTGAGCGTCGAGCGGCTCTGCCGGCCACGCGCTGGCGATATCGACCGGCTCGCGGCTGCTTATCGAATCGACGGCGGCAAAGGTAGTTAGTGTGGTCGCGACGTAGGAGTCGAACGGGACCGGCTCGGTCCCGCCTCGCACCGCTTCGATGAACGACGCCAGCTCGCGCTCGTGGCCCTTGTCCGAGCGGTTGACCAGCGTGCGCCGGCGCCGCTCGGCGAATGCGGTCAGCGTCTTGAAGTCCTCGATGACGTACAATCGTCGGCCGCAGTAGAGTTCGATGCGCTCCTTGCCGGCGCTTAAGTCGCCGAGCGCGGAATAGGTCAGCGTTGCGGCCGAGCCGTCGGCGAAGCGGATCGTCAACAGAAAATTGTCCGCGGGCGATCGCTCGTCGGCCGGCAGCGCCTCGCAGAAGACGCGGCTCGGCTCGCAGCCGGCCAGCAACTGCATCAGATCGATAAAGTGGCAGGCTTCGCCGATCAGCCGCCCGCCGCTGATTCGCCGATCTTGCATCCAGCTCGTGGCCGGCAAGGCCCCCGCATTGACGCGATACTGGATAAGGATGGCGCTCTGGCGCTTAGCGATTTCGTCGCGCAGGCGGAGCGCGTGCGGCGAAAATCGCCGGTTGAAGCCGACCATCACCAGCGGACGCCTGCCCCCGGTGCGGCCGGCGCGCTCGAGCGCCTGCTGGTACTCGCCGCTAAGCGTCGCGAGGCTCTCGCGGTCGAGGCAAAGCGGCTTTTCCACGAATACTGGTTTGCCTTGGCGGAGCGCCTCGGCGACGATCGCCGCGTGGCTGTCGTGGCGGGTGAGCGCTATCACCGCGTCGATCTCGGGATCGGCGAGAATCCGCCGATAGTCGGTGCTGGCGTAAGCGGCGCCGAGCGCCGCGGCGGCTTCGCGAGCGTTGATCCCGCTCGCGGCCGCGACCGCCGTAATCGCCGCATTCGGGATGCGCTTGAGCGCCGGCAAGATCACCGCCTTGGCGAAGACGCCGGCGCCGATCAACCCGATGCGCAAGCTGCCATCGATTCGAGCGCGAGTACCGTAGGCGGCATGATCGAGCACGACCTCGCCTCTGTCGCGCGCGGTTTGCTCGCAGAGCGGATAGTTGAGCACGATCCCGAGCGCGCCGTCGTCGGGACTATCGAGCAGGCGGTAAGCGCGTTCAGCTTCGGCCGCGGGGAAGCGATGGGTAATCAGCGGAGCGACATCGATTCTTCGCGCCGCGAGCAGCTCGACGAAAGCCTGCAGGTTGCGCCGCTCGGTCCATCGCACATAGGCGAACGGGTAGTCGATTCCGCCTTCCTCGTAGAGCGGATCATAGCGCCCCGGCCCGTACGACATCGCGACCCGAAGAGCCAGCTCTTTGCGGTAGTAGAGCTCGCGCGGGATCGTCATGCCGACCGATCCGATCACCACCACTTCGGCGCGCGGCCGGGCGATCTCGCCCGCCAGCGTAACCGGCTCATCGGAGGCGGTCGCCGCGGCGATTATTACCGCGTCAACGCCTCTCCCGCCGCTAAATCCCTCGGCTTGGACGATCGCGCCGGGGCCGGCCTCGGCCGTGCCGGCCTCCATCCCGAGCTCGAGCGCACGCTCGACCCTGCGACGGTCGGGATCGAAACCGATCACGTAACAACCGGAAGCCCGAGCGAGCTGGACCACGATCTGACCAACCAGGCCGAGCCCGATAACCGCGATTCGCGCTCCCAGCGCCGATTGCGAGAGCCGCAGTCCGTGCATCGCAACCGCGCCCACGGTGGTGAAGGCGGCAGCCTCGAAGCTGACGGTTTCGGGCAGCTTGACCGCCAGGTTGCGCGGCACGAAAAGATGCTCGGCGTGATTGGCGTAACCCGCGCCGGCGCAGGCGACGCGGTCGCCGACGCGGAATTCGTCAAGCCCGGCGGTGACTTCAGTCACCACTCCGGCCGCGCTGTATCCGAGTGGGCCGGCCGTCAGGCGGCGCGCCCGGATCGCCTGATAGGTTTTGATCAATCCGGCCTGTCGGGCATGCTGAATCGCCTGGCGCGCCAGGTCGGGCCGCTCCCTGGCCAGCGTCAGGTAGCCGGCGGCGGCGCTGCGAACCGCGCTGCGCTCGGTGCCGGCGCTAATCACCGAGGCGGCGGTCCGCACCAAGATGCCGGCTTCGCGAAGCGTGGGCTCCGGAACTTCTTCCACGCGAATCCCGCGGTTATCCTTGATCACTTGCTTCATCGCTGGTTCGCTACTCGCGCCACGAGAGCTCGTAGCTGATGCGGATCGGGAGGCGGGCCGCGACTTTCAGCGACCAGACCTGGTTAGGAATCTCGACGCCCAGGGCCGGAGAGTAGACAGCTTCGGAGCACTCCCAAAGCGATGCTCCGCGAGCGCGCAATATCGCCAGCTCGCGCCCATCGGAGCCGCTCAGCCGCAGTTCCGTCGGGCCTGAAAGTTCGCCACGCACCTCAGGATGCAAATGGAGCAGGCTTTGTGCCTGATGCCGGCCGCGGCCGATGATTTGATCGGTCACCGACAGCGCTCCGCTACGCCATCGGAACTGCCGCCGGTGAACGCACGGTGCCGGCAATCGTAAATAGCCTTTATGCGACGCGCTAAAGCTCACTGTCCCCTGCAGTGCCCGGAAACATTGGCCGAAAGGGTAGGCGCGGCGGCCGACGCGAAAGGCGCTCCACATTTCGGATTGGTCGGCTTGGTCTACCACTACGGTGTTGTGGGCGAGAGTCGAGCGCGCCCGGCAGCGGGCGGCCGACGGCGCATAATCCGAGACCCCGGAGTCGACCACGACACGACGGCCGAACAGCGAGAGTTCGAAACTGAGCGTGTCGGCGTGTGCATGGCCGGGCTGATAGTCAGGGCCGATAGGCCCCAGGTCGGCGACGACATAATGGCCGCGCGCTTGGTCGCGCGCGAATGCCAATCCCGAATCGCGCGCCCAGCCCTGAGCTTGGTCGCCGCCGCTTAATAGCCCGAGTCTACGCCCGTACGCGATCAGTTCGTCCGGCGCCGGCGCGATATCGTGAGCGGAGTCGTTGAGCAACGCGATCTGGCCGTCGGGGTGCAGAACACGCTCCAGATGGGCCAGCATCTTGCGCGCCGTGCGGCTGAGATCGTTCGCGAAATCCCGGTCGAGCCGATCGCCGAAATTGATCAGATCCAGCAGCCCTTCCAGCACGATCGAGTGATACATCGGACTGCGCTCAAAGTGCCCGCCGTCGGCCAGCACTTGCTCGCCGAGTTGCTCGCGCATGATCGCCCGCCCCGTCGTTAGCCAACGCTCGGCCTCCGAGCCTTCGAACGCCAGGCCCGCGCAAATCAATGCTCGCGCGTTCTCCAGCAGATGGTTTGCCATCAAGTGATATTCAATGTTGCCGGCGAGATGGCGCGCCTGCGCGTAGATGCTGGCGAGCCATCGCGGCCGAGGCTCGCCTTGGCGCTGGATGATCCAGCGCAGCAGGCTCACCAGACGGCGCGAGACCGGATATGGATCCCAGCCGGCCTGGCGGCTGTCGCTGTTGCGTTCGATCCAGTCCTCAACCACCCGCACCGCAAGATCGTCGGGCAGCTCGCTCAGGTAGTCGAGATAATGAACGTTATATAGCCAGAGCTTCGGCTTGGTTGGGTCTTGCCATATCGCGCTGTTCAGCAGCGGATATGAGATTCCCGAAAAAACGAAATTGTTATCCGAAATCCGCGCAGGCTGGCGGGGGAAGTATGTTCGTCGCGCGCGATAGTCGCTCCGCAGCCGGCCTCCTTCGACGATCGGCCGCGCCGGGATGTGGCGGCGGAGCTTCGCCACCGGACGGCGCAGGATTTGTCTCGCCTGCAGATAACGCAGGGTATTCAGCCATAGCAACGGTCGAGCGATCGCGTTCACGTAAGTCGAGGCCGCGCTGCGCGGATTTCGTGCGGAGCGCCGGCCATTTCCCCCTTGCGCCGGCTGGTCCGGCTTCAATGTTGGTTAACAAAGCCGGTTGGACACGCATAGTGACAAATTATTGCACGCGACCAGAAGATTATTTTTTTACGCCGGCGGAGCTACAGGCCGGCCAGCCGGATGAGTTCGCTCAAGCCCTGCTCGATCGGCACTTGCGGCTGCCATCCCAAGATCTGCGCCGCTTGGCTAACGTCGGCCAGCGTATGACGGACGTCGCCCGGTCGAGGCGGTAGGCTTGCGGTTGCGCCGCCGATCATCGCGGCGATCCGATTGACGCTGGTGTTGCGGCCATAACCGATGTTGAGTGCGCGTCCGTCCGCGACCGTGGAGTCCATCGCGAGCAGATTGGCTCGCACCACGTCGCTTACGTGCGTGAAGTCGCGAGTCTGCTCACCGTCGCCGTGGATGGTGAGCGGCCTGCCCTCGCGCCGTGCGCGCAAGAACACCCCGATTACCGTCACGTAAGCACCCTCGCTCGCCATCCGCGGTCCATACACATTGAAGTAACGTAAGGTGAGCGTTTGCATGCCGAACAGACCATGAAACAAGCGCGCGTACTGCTCGCCAACCAGCTTTTGCAGCGCGTACGGACTCAGCGGATTGGGCGCCATATCTTCGCTGAGCGGCAGCTTCGCTTGATCGCCATATACTGACGAGGAGCCCGAATTGATCACGCGCCGCACCCCGGCGTCGCGTGCCGCTACCAGCACATTGAGCGTGCCGACCACGTTGGTCATGTGGGTCTCGATCGGTTTCTCGATCGAGAGCGGCACCCGAGGCAATGCCGCGGTGTGGAAGACGCAGTCGACCCCGCCGAAGGTTTTCGCGATCGAAGCGAGGTCGCGGATATCAGCTTCGATCAGTTCCGCCGCCGGATTTACATGTTCGCGCCGCCCGGTCGCGAAGTTGTCGAGCACTCGCACTCGGAAACCTTGCCCGATTAGCGCGTCGGTCAGATGCGAGCCGATGAATCCCGCACCGCCGGCAACGAGCATCAGGCGCCGGTTCGGCGACGATTGCGAACTTTCTTTGCTCATCGAGACTCGATTGTAGCCGCAAGCTGCTCGAGCAGGCGATAGAACACGCCAACGACGCGACGCCAATCGCCCGAGCGCGTGGATAGTGTCCTAATCTGAATTTTCGCGCCCGAGATCGAGCGTGGCTCCGTAATGCTCCACGTTGGGCATCGGCTCATAGAAATGGTGCAACAGGTCACGCCATTGCTGATACCGATCGGATTGCCGAAAACCCACCGTATGATCCTCCAGTGCCCGCCATGTAACTAACAGCAAATAGCGGTTAGGTGTCTCGATACACCGACGGACATTTATGCTCCCAAAGCCGGGAGTGGCGGCAATGAGAGGACGAGCAGTTTGCATTGCGGTCTCGAAGGCCGCCTCTTGGCCCGGCCGTACATCTAGAATCGCTATCTCAAGGATCATTTCGACGTTCGCTCCACCAACCATGTCAGGCTCCATAGCCTATCAGACACACCCGCCGCCCAGACATCGCGATCGTTACGAGACGCCCAGCGAGCTTGAGCGCGAAGAGGCGAATTTTGCGCTCCAAAATCAAGCCGGCCTAATCGCCGGTAGTGTCCTAATTTTCAGAACACTACCAGCGCGCGCGACATCTAGCTTGGGCCTCGCGAGGCCGTATAAACTTAGTGGTTACTCCGATGGCCTTGGACCGGATCATTTTCGCCGCCACCTCGAATCGTTGCGGGCCGAGGCGGGCCCGGAATCGACAGTGAACTCGACTGCGCGACGAATCGAGCTGCTGCGTGAGGTGCTCGCCGAACGCATCGTCGTCATTGACGGCGCCGCCGGCACCTCTATTCAAACGATGCACCTGAAGGCGCAGGACTTCGGCGGACCGGAACTCGAA
>Ga0209415_10006769_pt1 | contig 20240 bp, 19 predicted proteins | sample PeaSoiSIISIP2007_FD_187696 | JGI IMG/M metagenome (GOLD analysis project Ga0209415, IMG submission 187696) | Peat soil microbial communities from Weissenstadt, Germany - SII-SIP-2007 (SPAdes) (version 2) | ecosystem: Environmental > Terrestrial > Soil > Wetlands > Peat | place: Germany...
AACGCAAGCAGCGAGGATTCGATGGTCATGGTCAACCAGACGGTGGTACCCGACGAGGACGAGCAGGAGGAGACTGCGCGCGCCGCATATGCGCGGGCGGTCGGGTCGCGCCTGCGCGCCGTGCGCAAACAGATGCGCCTCTCCCTGCAGGCCGTCGAGGCGATGTCGGACCAGGAGTTCAAGGCGTCGGTGCTGGGCGCCTACGAACGCGGTGAGCGCGCCATCTCGGTGCCGAGACTGCAACGCCTGGCCAAGCTCTATGACGTCCCTGTGGACCAGCTCCTCCCGCAGGACGACGACGCCAACCGTTGGGGCCCCGCCGGAGAGCGCGGCGACGGCAACGGCCACACCGAGAGTCCGGCGCGCGCCCGGCGGCAGCTGCGACCGTGGGACGGTCACGAGAAGGTGACGATCGACCTCACCAAGCTGAACTCGGTGAGCGGTCCCGAACGTGATCTTCTGCGGCGGTTCCTCTCCATGATCCAGGTCCAGCGCCAGGACTTCAACGGTCGGATGATCACGATCCGCGCCGAGGACCTCCGGGCCATCGCCTGCCTCTTCGGAGTGACACCCGACGCCATGAGCCGTCGTCTCGACGAGCTGGGCCTGCGCGTCACCTCCTGACAACCCCGGGCGTCCATCGGTCCCCCTCTTCACCCCCCCCGCTCCGCCGCGTCCCGGTCCCGGCCGACCGCCAGCGCCGGAGGGACCGTCGCGGCTGCGAGATATCATCGGAAGGCACAGATGGGCATGATGCCTGTCGATGGACGATGATCCCGGGAGCCCGGTGGACGAACAGATCCGTTGGATGAGCACCAAAGAGGCCGCCGAGCACCTCGGCGTGACCCTGCGAAGCCTCTACCGGTTCATCGACGAGGGCATGGTGACCGCCTACAAGTTCGGCCGGGTGATCCGGTTGCAACAAGGGGACGTGGAGCGGTTCATCGAGTCCTGCCGGATCGCCCCCGGGAGCCTCGAGCACCTCTACCCCGAGTTGAAGGGGTCCCGGGCCGGCGCCGGCGCCGGCGGCGGGCCAGAGTGACCCGGTGAGCGACACCGCCGCTGCGGGGGACTGCATCTTCTGCCGCATCGTCGCCGGTGACCTCCCCGCCGACATCCTCGACCGGTCGGACCACGCGGTGGCCTTCCGTGACCTGAACCCCCAGGCGCCCGTCCACGTCCTCGTCATTCCCCGCCGTCACGTCGAGAACGCGGCCACCGTCGAGCACGACGACGGTGCTGTGATCGCCGACATGGTCGTCCTGGCCCGACGGGTGGCGCAGGACCAGGGGATCGCCGAGCGCGGCTACCGGCTCGTGTTCAACGTCGGTGAGGACGCCACCAACACCGTCCCCCATCTCCATCTCCATCTCCTGGGCGGGCGCTCCATGACCTGGCCTCCCGGGTGAGCGCCACTCCGGTCAAGATCCTCGTTCCCGGGAACCACCTCATGGTGGGACTGCTCGGAGAACGCGACGAGCTGCTCCGGCTGATCGAGGACGCCTTCCCCGACGTCCGTATCGTGGCGCGGGGCAACGAGATCAGCATCGGGGGCGAGGAAGCCGAACGCGTCGGTCGTCTGTTCGACGAGCTGGTCGTGCTGCTCGAGCAGGGTCAACGCCTCGACGCATCTGACATCGGCCGGACCATCGTCATGGTGAAGGACGACGTCAGCCCGGCCGAGGTTCTCACCACCGAGGTCCTGCGTTCGGCCCGGGGCCGGACGGTCCGGCCGAAGACGGCGGGCCAGAAGCGCTACACCGACGCCATCGCCCGCAACGTCGTCACCTTCGGCATCGGGCCGGCGGGGACGGGCAAGTCCTACCTGGCCGTCGCCCTGGGCGTCCAGGCGCTCCAGGCCCACGAGGTCGACCGGATCATCCTCACCCGGCCGGCCGTGGAGGCCGGCGAGCGGCTCGGCTTCCTCCCCGGCGACATCATGGCCAAGGTCGACCCCTACCTGCGTCCGCTCTACGACGCGCTCTACGACCTCCTCGGACCCGAGGGGGCCCAGCGCCTCCTCGAGCGGGGCACCATCGAGGTGGCCCCCCTGGCCTTCATGCGGGGCCGTACCCTGAACCGCAGCTTCATCATCCTGGACGAGGCGCAGAACACGACGCCGGAGCAGATGAAGATGTTCCTCACCCGGATCGGGTTCGGCTCGAAGGTCGTGGTCACCGGGGACGTCACCCAGATCGACGTCCCCGGCGGGCGCTCGGGGCTCCCGGGGCTCGAGCACGTTCTGGGAGGCGTCCCCGAGGTGTCGTTCGTCAACCTGACCCAACGGGACGTGGTCCGGGCCCGGATCGTGGCCGACATCGTCGCCGCCTACGAGAGCGCCACCGACGTGGGGACGCGGCGGGGAGGCCGCGCCGGTGGTCGCTGACGTCTTCGCCGCCGACGAGCAGTCCGACCGGGCCGTCGACATCGGACGCTTCGCCGAGCTGGCCCGCAACGTCCTCGGCGCCCAGGGCGTGAAGGACGACATCGAGGTGTCTCTGCTCTTCGTGGACGAGCCGACCATCGCCGAGCTGCGCCAGAGGTTCCTCGGTCAGACCGGTCCCACCGACGTCCTGGCCTTTCCCATCGACGACGAACCCGAGCCCGGGGGCCGCTCCCCCGACGAGGGGGGGACCGGCCCCGGTGCCGGTACGCCCGACGAGGAGGACATGCCCGTCCTCCTCGGTGACGTCGTCGTCTGCCCGGCCGTGGCCGCCCGCAACGCCGTCGACCACGGCGTGTCGGAGGACGACGAACTGGCTCTGCTCGTCGTCCACGGCCTGCTCCACCTGCTGGGCATGGACCACGACGTCGACGAGGAAGCCGAGCGCATGGAGCGGCGCGAGCGCGAGCTCCTGGCCCGCTTCCACCGGGCGGTGGGGTAGACGGTCACGATGTCCGCCATGTCCGCCGTGTCGCGCTTTCGTCCCACCGACTGGATCCTCATCGCCGTCGTCCTGCTCCTCCTGGTGGTCTCCGCCGGTCTGGCGCTGGCCGAGACGAGCCTCGTCCGGATGAGCCGGACGAAGGCGATGGCCCTGCAGGACGACGGCCGGCGAGGGGCCGGGTCCCTGATGCGCCTGGTCCAGGATCCCGAAGGGTTCCTGAACCCCGTCCTTCTTCTCGTTCTCATCAGCCAACTGGTGACGGCCACGCTGGTGGGCATCCTGGCCGAACGCTGGTTCGGCGCCGTCGGGGTGATGGCCGCCACCGTCTTCGAGGTGGTGGTGATCTTCGTCCTGGCCGAGGCGCTGCCGAAGAACTGGGCCGTCCAGAACCCCGAACGGTCGGCCCTGCTGCTGGCCCCGATCGTGTCCGCCGTGGTGCGCTTTCCGCCCATCCGGCTCCTCTCCCGGGGGTTGATCGCACTGGCCAACATGCTCCTCGGCCCCCGCGCCCGGCGCGTCGGGGTGAGCGAGTCGGAGCTCCTGGCCATGGCCGACGTGGCCCTGGAGGAAGACGTCATCGAAGGCCCCGAACGCGAGCTCATCCATTCGATCATCGAGTTCGGCGACACCGTCGTCCGCGAGGTCATGGTCCCGCGTCCCGACATGCGCACCCTGGACGGGGATCAATCGGTGTCGGAGGCGCTGGGCGTGGCCATCGAGGCGGGCCTCTCACGGTTGCCGGTCCACGCCGGCAATGTCGACGACATCGTCGGCGTCGCCAACGCCAAGGACCTCATCCGCGCCGAGCGCGAAGGCCACGGGGACGAGCCCATCCGGGACTTCGTCCGCCGCGCCCATTTCGTCCCCGAGACCAAACGCGTGGCCCGCCTCATGCGCGAGATGCAGGATCTCAAGTACCACCTGGCCGTCGTGGTCGACGAGTACGGGGGGACGGCCGGGGTGGTGACCCTCGAGGACCTCATCGAAGAGCTCGTGGGGGAGATCGTCGACGAGTACGACGTCGAGGAGCCCCCGGTCCAGGCCCTCGACAACGGAGGCTTCTCCGTCTCGGCCCGTCTGGCCGTCGACGAGCTGAGCGAGCTCGTCGACGCGCAGCTTCCCTCGGGGGAATGGGACACCGTCGGGGGGTTGCTCTTCAACGAGCTCGGCCGGGTCCCCGTCGAGGGCGAATCGGTGGAGGTGGACGGCCTCACCCTGGTGGCCGAGCGGGTGGAGGGCAATCGCGTGGGGAGGATCCGCATCATCCCCCTTCCGACCACCCACCCGGCGGGAGCCGAGGACCACCAGACCGCCGAGCGCCGGGAATGAGCACCGGGTGACCACGGACACGCTGCGATCGGGGTTCGTCACCGTCGTGGGCCGGCCCAACGTCGGCAAGTCCACTCTGATCAACCAGGTGCTCGGGACCAAGGTGACCATCACCTCGCCGAGACCGAACACCACGAGGCGATCGGTCCGCGGTGTCCTGCACCGCCCCGGGTTCCAGGCCGTCTTCGTCGACACCCCCGGACTGCACCGGCCTCGCACGGCGCTGGGCCGCCGTCTCAACGAACAGATCGGCGAGGCCCTGGACGACATCGACGTCGTGGTGCCCGTCCTCGACGCCACGGCATCGATCGGACCCGGTGACCGGCTCGTCCTCCAGCGGGCGGCGGCGTCGTCGCGCGCCGCCACCACCACCGAGGCGGGGCCCGGTGACCTGTCGCGCCTCCTCCTCGTCGTGAACAAGACCGACCGGGCGTCTGCGGCCCAGGTCCTGCGGCAGCTGGCGGAGGCCCAACGCATCCTGGACGACGGGGGCGACGAGGGTGGGGACGGAGACGGAGACGGGGACGAGGCGGTGCCGGCGGCGGACTCGGGCGCGCAGTACTTCCCGGTGTCGGCGGCCAGCGGCCGCGGTGTGGACGCGCTGGTCACGGCCGTCCTCGGCCTCCTGCCGGAGGGACCGCCGTACTTCCCCGAGGAGATGACGAGCGATGTCTCGGAGGGGTTCTGGGTCGGCGAACTGGTACGTGAGCAGCTTCTGGCGACCGTCCGCGACGAGCTCCCGCACTCCATCGCCTGTCGTGTCACCGAGTGGGAGTGGCCGCGGATCCGCGTCGAGATCCTGGTGGAGAGGGAGTCCCAGAAGGGCATCGTCATCGGACAGGGCGGCCTGGTGCTGAAGGCGGTGGGCAGCGCCGTGCGGGCCCAGCTCCCGCCCGGCGCCTTCGTCGAGCTCTTCGTCCGCGTCGAGAAGCGGTGGCAGCAGCGGCCCGAGACGATCGAACGCCTGGGCTACTGAAGACGCCGGCTCGACGGCAGTGCCCGGTCGCCGACGGCGCGTCCCCGCCGAGACGGGTCCGGGTCGGCGATCGAAGCGTCGGCGATCGACCGCAGAAAGGCGATGGCCTCGGGACGCTTGGTCGTGAAGCGCATCGGCGGGAGGGCCTCGATCATCGTCCGGCGGTAGCCGGCCGTGGCCAGGCGCCGGTCGAGGACGGCCACCACCCCGGTGTCGGTCGACGACCGGATGAGCCGCCCGGCCCCCTGGGCCAGAAGCGTGGTGGCCCGGGGGAGATCGACGAGTCGGAAAGCGGCGTCGCCGGCGCGCTCGCGGCGCGCCTCGAGCAGAGGGTCGTCGGGACGGGGGAAGGGCAGGCGGTCGATCGCCACCAGGCTCAGAGTCGCTCCCGGTACGTCCACCCCCTGCCAGAACGACATGGTGGCGAACAGGCACGACGACTCCTCGGAGGCGAACGCCTCGAGCAGCTTGGCCTTGGGCAGCTCGTTCTGGGCCATGACCCGGAAGGGGAGCGTCGGACGCAGCGCCTCCACGGCCGCCTCCATCGCCCGCCAACTGGTGAACAGGGCGAGCGCCCGCCCGCCGGCGGCGGTGATCAGGGCCCCGAGCTCGTCGTGGAGGGCGCCCGACGCCTCGGGGCGCCGTCGGTCGGGAAGATGGGCGGCGCAGTACAGCAGGGCCGCTTCCCGGTAGGGGAAGGGACTGCCCACATCGAGCCGCCGCGTCGTGCCCCGGGGCAATCCGAGGCGGTCCTCGACGAGCGGCGGCACGGTGGCCGAGGTGAGGACGGCGGTGACGGTGGGCCACAAGGCCTCGGCCAGCAGGGGGCCGATCTCGATGGGAGCGCGGCGAAGGGTCACGAAGCGCCCCCCCGATCCTGACGCCTCCACCCAGGCCACGTGGTCGACGTCGGGTGCGCCGAGGGCGGTGAGGTCGTCGACCAGATGGCCGGCGGCCAGAAGAAGGCGCGTGCGCCGGGCCGTGGTGTCGGGGCCGTCGGCCGCGCTCGGCGCCACCTCGTCGAAGCTGGCCTGCTCCACCTTCTGGCGCTGGGCGGCGCCGCTCAGGGTCAGCACCCGCCCCCGGGCCAGGTCGAGAACGCGCCCGAGCTCGGCCGAGTCGGCGCCGTCCGCGGCGTCGCCGGGGAGGAGCCGACGGCCGGCCAGGGGGCGCAGGGCCCGGTCGAGGCGGTCGGCGGCGTCGGCCACGGCGTCGGCCAGGGGGGCCTCGTCCACCGCCAGCACGGTCCGGGCGGTGGTGGCGACGGCCCGAAGGCGGCCCGCCGTCAGCTCGATCCCGAGACCGGCCGTCATGATGTCCTCCACCGCATGGGCCTCGTCGAGGACGAGAACGTCGTGCTCGGGCAGGACGGCGCCGCCGCTCGCCACGTGGGTGGCGTAGAGATGGGTGTTGACCACCACCACGTCCGCCGTCGACGCCCGCGTCCGGGCCCACTCGGCGAAACAGGTCGCCCCCGACGGGCACCGGTAGGCCCCGGGGCACTCGCGTGCCGACACCGAGACGGCCGCCCACGCCCGTGGATGCGGCTCGAAGTCGAGCTCGGCGCGGTCGCCGGTGGCCGACGTGGTGGCCCAGGCCAGGAGGTCGCGGATCTGGGTGCCGAGACGGCCGAGCTCACCGGGTTGCATCTCGACGACGAGGGCGCCGGTGACCTCTCCGCCGTCCTCGGTCATCGGCTCGGGGGTTCCCGAATCAGGGCCGGCGAACAGGGCGGCATTGGTCGACGCCGGTCCGTCGTCGCCCTCACCGGCCACCTCGGCCGCCCGCTGCCGGCAGAGGTAATTGGACCGACCCTTCAGGACGGCGAACGAGAAGGGTGGACGCGCGCCGAGGTGGGCGGCGAGGAACGGCAACTCCTTGGTGGCCAACTGGTCCTGCAGCGCTTTGGTGGCCGTCGCCACCACGACCCGGCGTCCGGACCGCACGGCGGGGAGCAGGTAGGCGAGCGACTTGCCCGTTCCCGTTCCCGCCTGGACGACGAGATGGCGCCCGTCGTCGATGGCGGTGGCCACGGCCTCAGCCATGTTCCGTTGCCCCGGTCGGTCCTCGCCGCCGCCGGGCAGAGCACGGGCCACGGAGGCCAGAGCGTCGGCGAGATCGGTGGGAGGGGGCACTGCCTCGACGGTAGCCCCGTTCGTCGTCGCGGCCGTCGGCGCGCCATCGGTGGGGATCTCTACCGCACGGTCTCGCCGGCACGGCGCGCCGGAGCCACTGTCGAGCGGAGGGGGAAGAAGGGTGATCCGGTGCTCTCGCGTCACGAGCACCGTCGCCGGGCTCTCGGCTACTGTTCCCGCCAGCGTTCGGAGGATCACGCAGGCCGAGCGTCGTTGTCGGTTGACGTCGTGTCTCCCGCAAGTGCACGTGCGTGGAGAAACGAGGCGGTGTCATGGCGGAGGGCACGGTGAAGTGGTTCAACGCGACGAAGGGTTACGGATTCGTCACGCCGGACGACGGGTCGCCCGATGTGTTCGTGCACTTCTCGGCCATCGAGGGCACCGGATACCGCGAGCTCACCGAGGGCGAACGGGTCGACTTCGAGTCGACGGCCGGCGCCAAGGGCCCGCAGGCCACCAAGGTCCGCAAGCTCTAGCGGTCGGGCGTCGTGGGTCCCGGCGGGGCCCGAACGCCACCGGCCGCGGCGCGTCGTCGCGTCGGCCGAATGGTGTGTCCGCCGAGTGGTGCGTCCCCGGAGCGGCTTCGCCGAGCGGCTCAGCGTGCCGGCGTCCCGCCGGCCGGCGGGGCGCCGCCGTTGCCGGTCGCCGCGGGAGCGCCGCCCTCGGGGACGGCACCGAGGACCGAGCGCAACGCCTGTGCCGCACCGAGGAGCCCGGCTGTCTCGACCGGCACCACGAGCTTGGTGTTCTCGCTGGTGGCGATGGTCCTGATGCCGTCGAGCTGAAGAACGGCCAGCAGCTCGGGGGTGGGGTTGCCCTGGTGGATGGCGGCGTAGACGGCGGCGATGGCGCCGGCGTGACCTTCTCCGAGGCGTATCTCCGCCTCCTTGTTCCCTTCGGCCCGGAGCACCACGGACTGCTTCTCGCCCTCGGCGGAGAGAATGACCGACTGCTTCTCGCCCTCGGCGCGCAGGACGTTGGCCTGCTTCTGGCCCTGGGCGGTGTTGATGGCCGCCTGCTGCTGACCTTCGGACTGCAAGATGGCGGCCCGCTTCTGCTGGTCGGCCTCTTTCTGCAGCGCCATGGCGTCGACGATGTTCTGGGGCGGGACGATGTCCACGATCTCGATCCGGTTCAACCGGACCCCCCATTTCTCCGTGGCCGAGGCCATGTGGGCCTGGAGCTCGGCGTTGATGCGCTGGCGCTCGCTCAGGGCCTCGTCCAGCGTCATCCCGCCGAAGACGGCCCGTAGCGCCGTCCGGGCCAGCTGGTCGACGGCCACGTGGTACTCGCTGATCTCGTACAGCGCGAGGCGGACGTCGACCACCTGACTGAAGATGGTGGCGTTGACGAGGACACTCACGTTGTCCTTGGTGATGACCGCCTGGAGGTCTCCGAGCCTCGGTTCCTCGCGCATGTCGACGCGGACGATCGTGTCGACGAAAGGCACGAGGAACGTCACTCCCGGATTCCGGATCGAATTGAACTGGCCCAGTCGTTTCACCACGCCGACGAAGCCCTGTTGCACCAGTCGGACCGAACGGGACAGCACGAGGACGACGAGCACGATGACGACGAGGCCGACGATGATGCCTGTCGCCGTACCGCTGACGCTGCTGGCGAACATGGAGACTCCTTCTCTTCAGGACGACGCTGGCCCTTGGGGACGCCGCCGTCCGGCACGGGGATGGCCCCGTGCCGGAGGCTACGAGGCGGTGACCACGAGGCGGGTCTTGTCGATGTCGATGACCTCGACCACCTGGCCCGGCTCGCAGGGTCGGTCGTCGTAGGTGATGGCCGGCCAGTCCTCGCCCCGGGCGTGGACGCGACCAGCGACATCGGTCCGGTCGACGTGGTCGACGCGATCGACGACGGTGGCGCGCTGCCCCACGAGGGCGGCCACCCCCGACTTGAGGGCGCCGCCGCGGCGATGGCCGAAGGCGGACAGCAACGGGCGGCGCAGCAGGACCAGACCACCGAGCGCCGTCACCGCGAACACGACGACCTGGAGGACGGCCGGGCCACCGGCGGCCGAGACGACGGCGGCGGCCACGGCCCCGGCGGCGGCGAAGAGGGCGAAGAAGGCGAGGTTGGTGACCTCCACGACGACGAAGACGACGGCCGCCAGCAGCCACAGCCAGGCGCTCATGGCCGGTGCCCCGGGGAGCGCCGGTGGCGCCCGCGGCGTCTGAGAGGGTGCGTCGTCACCGTCGCTGCCGTCGGTCCGCTCATGGTGCCGAGCTCACCTGCCTTGTCGTGAATCTCCAGGTCCGACGCTATCCCACGGCGCCGACGTGGCGGGCCCGGGGAAGGAGGTCGGGCGCCAGGAAGTAGGTTCAGGACGTGGTCCCCGACCCCTCGCCGCCGCCCGATGGCGTCGATCTCAGCGGTGTGCCGGCCCACGTGGCCTGCGTCATGGACGGCAACGGCCGGTGGGCCAGCCAGCGGGGGCTCCCCCGGACGGCCGGGCACGCGGCGGGCGAAGAGGCGTTGCTCGACGCCATCGAGGGGGCCCTGGACATCGGGGTCCGCTGGCTCACCGTCTTCGCCTTCTCGACCGAGAACTGGCGCCGGCCCCGTGACGAGGTCCGCTATCTGATGGGTTTCAACGAGTCCCTCCTCGTCCGGCGGCGCGACGAGCTCCACGACAAGGGGGTCCGAATCCGGTTCGCCGGCCGACGCGACTGGCGTGTCCCACGCCGGGTGCTGCGACGGATGGACGAGTCCACCGAGCTCACCCAGTCGAACCGGGTCATGACCCTCACGATGGCCTTCAACTACGGGGGCCGGGCCGAGATCGTCGACGCCGTGCGGGCGCTGGTGGCCGAGGGCACCCCGGCGCAGCGGATCGACGAGAAGGCCATCCGGGCCCACCTCTACTTCCCTGACCAGCCCGATCCCGACCTGGTGGTGCGGACATCGGGCGAGTACCGGATCTCCAACTTCCTGCTGTGGGAGCTCGCGTACTCGGAGCTGGTGTTCACCGACGTGCTGTGGCCCGATTTCCGTCGCCAGCACCTCTTCGACGCCATCGCCGAGTTCCAAAGGCGCGAGCGTCGCTACGGGGGGGTGCGGGGGTGAGGACCTTCGCCTGGATCGGCGGGGTGGTCATCGTCGTCGGACTCGTGGTCCTGGCCGTGGCGGGGACCACCGGGGCCACCGCCGTCCTCGTCACCGGGGTGGCCCTGGTGGCCATGATCGCCCTGGGCGGCGCCCTGGGTGGGCGCCACACCCCGAACACGGCCCCCGGCGCCGTCCCCGGGACCGGGGACGAGCCCGGCCCCGGTGACGGTCCCGGTGCCGGGGACGTCGAGCCCGCCGCCGACGCCGGCGGGGGTGCCGTCGAGGCGGGTGGCGCCGACGGCACCGACCGGGGCATCACGACGCCGTGAGCCTCTACCGCGAGGACGGGGTCGTCCTGCGGACGTTTCGGCTGGGAGAGGCGGACCGGATCGTGACGTTCATGACGCGGGGACGCGGCAAGGTGCGGGCCGTGGCCAAAGGGGTGCGCCGCACCCATTCGAAATTCGGGGCCCGGCTCGAGCCGCTCAGCCACGTGACGATGATGTGCTGGCAGGGTCGGGAGCTCGACATCGTCAACCAGGTCGAGGTCCTCGAGTCGTTCCGGACCGTCCGTGAGGACCTGGGCCGCGTGGCCAAGGCCTACACCGTGCTCGAGGTGGTGGACCAGCTGGCCCAGGAGCGCCACGCTAATCCCCGGCTGTACGAGATGGTGGTGGGCGCGCTGCGCGTCCTCGAGGAGCGCGATGCCCCCCTCCTGGTTGCCTCCTTCCTGTTGAAGGTGCTGGCCCTCGAGGGGTCGGCCCCCACCGTCGACGTGTGCGTCTCGTGCGGCGCGGCGGACGATCTCGTCGCCTTCGATCTCAACGAGGGGGGCGTGCTGTGCCGGTCGTGCCGGCGGGGACGCCCGCTGTCGCCCGACGGTCTGGAACTCCTGCGCCGGATCCTGGGCGGGGGACTCTCCTCGGCGCTGCGCGAGCCACCCGGGGAGCTGGCCGACGAGCTCACCGAGCTCGCCACCGAGGCGGCCGAGGTCCATCTCGACCGGCGCCTGCGCAGTGTCCGATCGAGCCCCACCGAATAGCGCCGGCGTGGACCGGTCCGGCCCGGACGGGGCCGACGAAGCGGCGTTCGGCGTCTACGTCCACGTGCCGTTCTGCTCGTCGCGCTGTGACTACTGCGCCTTCGCCACCTGGACCGATCGGGACCACCTGATGGAGCGGTACGCCGAGGCCTGCGTCACCGAGATCGGCCGGGCCGTCGACCGGGAGGGCCTCCCACCGGCGGACACCGTCTTCGTCGGCGGGGGAACGCCGTCGCGTCTGCCGGCCGATCTCCTGGCGGGGATCCTCGACGCCGTCCCCCGGCGCACCGGAGCCGAGGTCACCGTCGAGTGCAATCCCGAGGACGCCTCGACGCCGCTGTTCGCCGTGTGGCGATCGGCGGGAGTGAGCCGCCTCTCGTTCGGGGTGCAGTCGATGGTTCCCCACGTCCTGGCCGGACTGGGACGGCACCATGATCCGGACTCGGTCGCCCGGGCCGTGGCCCTGGCCGGCGGTGCCGGCTTCTCGTCGGTGAACGTCGACCTCATCTTCGGCGCCGCCGGGGAGAGCGACGACGACTTCCGTCACAGTCTCGAAGCGGTCCTCCGTCTCGATCCGTCGCCGGGGCACGTGAGCGCCTATGCCCTCACCGTGGAGCCCGGCACCCCGCTGGCCGCCGACACCGCACGCCATCCCGACGACGATGTCCAGGCCCGCCGCTACGCCATGGCCGACGAAGTGCTCGGCGCCGCCGGCTTCGAGTGGTACGAGGTGTCGAACTGGGCGCGCCCGGGGCGGAGCTGCCGTCACAACCGCCTGTACTGGGAACAGGGCGACTACCGCGGCATCGGTGCCGCCGCCCATTCACACCGGCGCGGGCGGCGGTGGTGGAACATCCGGACCCCCGAGCGCTACATCGCCGCCGTGGCGGCGGGACGCCCCACGACGGCCGGGGAGGAGGTCCTGTCGGCCGAGCAACGGCTCTTCGAGAGCCTGGCGCTGGCATTGCGAACGTCTTCCGGCGTGCCCGCGTCGGCGGTGCCGGACGACCCCGACCTCGATGGACTGATCGATCGACGGGGCACGCGGGCGGTCCTGACGGTGCGGGGTCGCTTGCTCGCCAACGAGGTGACGACCCGGCTCGTCCTTCCGGGGCGAACGGCGGTAGCCGGTATCCTGCGCCCATGACCGAGGAGCCCGGAGCAGACCAGCCCGACGACCTGATGGAGCGGGTGGTCAACCTGTGCAAGCGGCGGGGCTTCATCTTCCCCTCGGCCGAGATCTACGGGGGTTTCCGCTCCACCTACGACTACGGCCCCCTGGGGGCACTGCTCTTGCGCAACGTCAAGGACGCGTGGTGGCGGGCCATGGTGCAGCGACGCGACGACGTGGTCGGGCTCGACGCCGCCATCCTCTCGGCGCCGAAGATCTGGGAGGCGTCGGGCCACCTGAGCAACTTCACCGACCCCCTGGTCGACTGCCGGAGCTGCCACGAGCGGTGGCGGGCCGACAAGATCGAGGGCACGTGCCCCAACTGCGGCTCGACCGATCTCACCGAGGCGCGGGCGTTCAACCTGATGTTCAAGACCTTCGCCGGTCCGGTGGAGGAGGACGCCACTGTCGCCTACCTCCGTCCCGAAACGGCCCAGGGGATGTTCGTCAACTTCGTGAACGTCCTGCAGACGACCAGGAAGAAGCCGCCCTTCGGGATCGCCCAGGTGGGCAAGTCGTTCCGCAACGAGATCACGCCCCAGAACTTCGTCTTCCGGACCCGAGAGTTCGAGCAGATGGAGATGGAGTTCTTCGTCCCGCCCGCCGACGCCCCGAAGTGGTTCGAGTACTGGCTCGACGAGCGGTTCCGGTGGTACCTCGACCTCGGTATCCCGGCCGACAAGCTGCGCCTGCGCCACCACGACGCCGACGAGCTCTCGCACTACTCGGCGGCCACGGCCGACGTCGAGTTCCTGTTCCCCTGGGGGTGGGACGAGCTCGAGGGGATCGCCAACCGGACCGATTTCGACCTGAAGGCCCACAGCGCGGCGTCGGGGGAGAAGCTCGAGTACTTCGACCAGGCCAGCGGCGAGCGCTACGTGCCGTACGTGATCGAGCCGGCCGCCGGGGCCACCAGGACCATGATGGCCTTCCTCCTCGCCGCCTACGACGAGGACGAGGTGGGAGGCGAGAAGAGGACGGTCCTGCACCTCGATCCGCGTCTGGCGCCCTACCAGGTGGCGGTCCTGCCGTTGTCGAAGAACGAGACGCTGGTGCCGCTGTCGCGCCAGGTGCTGGGCCAGCTGCAACCGATCTGCATGTGCGACTTCGACGTGACCCAGTCGATCGGAAAGCGGTACCGGCGCCAGGACGAGGTCGGCACCCCGTTCTGCGTGACCGTGGACTTCGAGTCGCTCGAGGACGGGGCGGTGACCGTGCGCGAGCGCGACACGACCGAGCAGGTCCGGGTCCCCATCGAGACGCTGGCCGCCGAGATCGGCGGACGCCTCCGCCGCTGACGCCACGGCGGCCGGCGCCGACCGCCCAGGTGGCGGCCGGTAGGCTCGGGGGGTTCCGCGCCACCCCTCAGGAGACCCCATGCCGTTCGTCTACGACTTCGACCACAAGCACCGTCGGCCACCGATGGAGATGAAGGATCTCCTCGGCGGAAAGGGCGCCAATCTGGCGGAGATGACGTCGGTGCTGGGCCTGCCCGTGCCCCACGGCTTCACCATCACCACCGACGCCTGTCGCGCCTACATGGACGGAGGCTGGCCCGAGGGCCTGACGGCGGAGGTGGCCCGGGCCCGGGCCCGGCTCGAGAAGCAGATGGGGAAGTCTCTGGGCGACAGCGGGGACCCCCTTCTCGTGAGCGTCCGGTCGGGGGCCAAGTTCTCGATGCCGGGCATGATGGACACCGTCTTGAACCTGGGGCTCAACGACGAGTCTGTGGCCGGGTTGGCCAAACAGACCGATGACGAACGCTTCGCCTTCGACTCGTACCGCCGGTTCGTGGCCATGTACGGCCGGATCGTGCTCGGGATCGACGGCGAGGAGTTCGATGCGCTGCTCGAGGCGGCCAAGGAGTTGGCCGGGACCACCTCCGATGCGGCGGTCCCCACCGAGCTGCTGCGCTACCTGGTCGACTCCTACAAGACCATCGTCGAGCGCACCACCGGGGCCCCGTTCCCCCAGGATCCCGACGACCAGTTGCGGGGGGCCATCGAAGCCGTGTTCCAGTCCTGGAACGGTCCGCGCGCCATCGCCTACCGAGAGCACGAAGGCATCGCCCACGACCTCGGGACGGCGGTGAACGTCCAGGCCATGGTGTTCGGCAACCGAGATGAACGTTCGGGGACCGGGGTCGGATTCACGCGCGATCCGGCCACCGGCAAGAAGGGCGAGTACGGCGACTTCCTGATCAACGCCCAAGGCGAGGACGTGGTGGCCGGCATCCGCAACACCGAGCCCCTGTCGGCGCTGAAGAAGACCTTCCCGAAGATCCACGCCGAGCTGCTCGCCATCTTCGCCCGCCTGGAGAGTCACTACCGCGACATGTGCGACACCGAGTTCACCATCGACCAGGACAAGCTGTGGATGCTGCAGACACGGGTGGGCAAGCGGACGGGGAACGCCGCCCTGCGGATGGCCGTGGACATGACGAAGGACCCGGCCATCAAGCTCTCGAAGGCGGAGGCCGTGCAGCGGGTCACGGCCGAGCACCTCGAGCACGTCCTTCATCCCCGCTTCGCCGCCGGCGGGCAGACGGTGCTCACGAGGGGCCTGGGAGCCTCGCCCGGGGCGGCCGTGGGCCGGGCCTACTTCACCGCCGACGACGCCGCCGAGGCGGCCGCCGCCGGGGAGAAGGTCATCCTGGTGCGCAGCGAGACCTCTCCCGAGGACGTCCACGGGATGCTGGCGTCCGAGGGGATCCTTACCGCCCGCGGGGGCCTCGTCTCCCATGCCGCCGTGGTGGCCCGGGGATGGGGGAAGCCGGCGGTGGTGGGCGCCGAGAAGGTCCGCATCGACGGCGCGTCGTTCAAGGTCGGTGGCGTCACCGTCTCCGAGGGGGACTGGCTCTCCATCGACGGCACCGCCGGCGACGTGATCCTCGGCCAGGTGCCCCTGTCCGCCCCCGAGCCGAGCAAGGAATTCGCCGTCGTCCTCGGGTGGGCCGACGAGATCCGGGCCGGACGCCTGGCCGTGCGGGCCAACGCCGACACCGGTCCCGACGCCGCCAACGCCCGGCGGCTCGGGGCCGAGGGGATCGGGCTGTGCCGGACCGAGCACATGTTCATCGCCGAGGACCGCCTCCCCATCGTGCGGAGGATGATCCTGGCCTCGACCCCGGACGAGGAGGAAGCCGCCCTGGAGCAGCTGCGCGTCGCCCAGCGCGCCGACTTCGTCGAGATCCTCGAGGCGATGGACGGGCTCCCGGTGACGGTCCGCCTCCTGGACCCGCCGCTGCACGAATTCCTGCCCCCGACCGGGGACCTGGCCATCAAGGACGCCACCGTCGGGCTCGACGACGAGGAACGTGCCCTGTACCGCGCGGCCAAGGAATGGCACGAAGTCAACCCGATGCTCGGGACCCGGGGGGTGCGCCTCGGCGTGCTCAAGCCCGGCCTGTACGCCATGCAGGTCCGGGCCCTCATGGAGGCGGCCCTCGACCGCGTGGCCGCCGGCGGCCGGCCGGTCATCGAGATCATGATCCCGTTGACGGTCGGCCGTGAGGAGATGGCGCTGGCCCGGTCGTGGGTGGAGGCAGCGGTGAGCGCGGAGTCGGCCCCCGCCGTCCGGTCGTCCCGGACGGCCAAGGCGGCCACCGGCGGGCGCGCCGGGATGGGCAAGGTCGAGGTTCTCATCGGCACCATGATCGAGACACCGCGCGCCGCGCTGCGGGCGGGCGAGATAGCCGAGGTCGCCGAGTTCTTCTCGTTCGGCACCAACGACCTCACCCAGATGACGTTCGGGTTCAGCCGCGACGACGTCGAGGGCCGGATGATGGCCGTCTATCTGGAGAAGGGCCTGCTCCCGCACAATCCCTTCGAGACGATCGACGCCGCCGGCGTCGGGGAGCTCGTGCGGACGGGTGTCCAGCGGGGACGGGCGACGAGCCCGTCGCTCAAGATCGGGGTGTGCGGCGAGCACGGCGGAGATCCCGAGTCGATCGCCCTGTTCGCCGACGCCGGCCTCGACTACGTGAGCTGCTCGCCGTTCCGCGTCCCCATCGCCCGCCTGTCGGCCGCCCAGGCCGTCCTGGCGGCAGACGACACGCCGACCCCTGTCACCAGGAAGGCTGTCGCCTCCAAGAAGTCCGGGTCCTCGTAGGGCTCTCTCCCGGTAGCGTCCTGGGAGTGGCCATACCGGAGGAGGACGTGGCCCGCGTCCGGGCGGCGACGGACATCGTCGCCCTGATCGGCGAGCACGCGGCGCTGAAGCGTCAGGGGACGCGCTGGGTGGGGCTGTGCCCGTTCCACCAGGAGAAGTCGCCGTCGTTCAGCGTCAACGCCGAGGAGGGCCTCTACTACTGCTTCGGATGCCAGCGTTCGGGTGACGCCATCAGCTTCGTCCGCGATGTCGAGCACGTGGACTTCGTCGAAGCGGTGCGCCGTCTGGCCGATCGCTGCGGGGTGACGATCACCGAGGACGCGGCGGTGACGGCCGAGAGGCAGCGGCGAACACCGCTCTACGACGCCATGACCAAGGCCGTCGACTTCTACCACCAGCGCTTGCTCGCCGCCCCCGACGGTGGTCCGGCCCGGGACTACCTGCGGTCACGCGGCTACGACGGCGACGTGGTCCGGGCGTTCAAGCTGGGTTGGGCGCCGGAGGGCTGGGATGCCCTGGCCAGTCACCTCAAGGTGTCCGAGAAGGTGCTGACCGACTCCGGCCTCGGGTTCGTGAACCGCCGCGGACGGCGCCAGGACGCCTTCCGGGGCCGGGTCATCTTCCCCATCTTCGACCCCTCGGGCAAGGCCATCGCTCTCGGTGGGCGGATCCTGCCGTCGCGCGGTGACGCCGCCGGAGGTGTGCCCGACGGGCCCAAGTACAAGAACTCGCAGGACGGCCCCATCTACTCCAAACGGCGGACGCTGTACGGGCTCAACTGGGCCAAGACCGACGTGGTGGCGAGTGGCGAGGTGATCGTCTGCGAGGGCTACACCGACGTCATCGCCTTCTTCACGGTGGGACTGCCGCGGGCCGTGGCCACCTGCGGGACGGCGTTGGGCGAGGACCACTTCCGGGTGCTCGGGAACTTCGCCACCCGGGTGGTCCTCGCCTACGACGCCGACGCCGCCGGTGAGGCCGGTGCGACCCGCGTCTACGAATGGGAGCGCCATCACTCCGTCGATGTGGCGGTGGCGGCGTTGCCGGCCGGCTCGGACCCCGGCGACCTGGCGCGCACCGACCCCGAGGCGCTCCGGCGGGCGGTGGCCGAGGCGCAACCCTTCCTGCGCTTCCGCATCGAACGGGTCCTCCAGGCCGCCGACCTGCGGACCAACGAAGGTCGGGCCAAGGCCGCCGAGGCCGCTCTCGCGGTGGTGGCCGACCACCCCAACGGGTTGGTGCGTGACCAGTACCTGATGGTGGTGGCCGACCGGTGCCGGCTCGAGGCGGCGACGTTGCGGGGTCTTCTCGACGACCTGGTCCGCCGGGCGGCGGCGGGTGCGCCCACCGCCGGGCCCCGGTCCCGCCGCGACGCGTCGGGACGACGGCCCGAGATGGTCGCCGACAGTACGGGATCCCGGGACGTCCCGGCCCCGACCGGCGCCCGGCCCGGGCACGGGCCCCATCCCGGTCACGACGGCGAGTCGCAGGGCCCCGGACTCGAGGCGTTGAAACTCGTCGTCCACCAGCGAGAATCGGTGGTGGACAGACTTGATGCATTGTTGTTCTACGACAGCCGCCAGCGCATCGCCTTCGAGACTCTGATCGCCGCCGGAGACCTCCACGAGGCTATTCATCGCGTGGAGGACGACTCCCCGGAGGTCGCCGTCCTCTTGCGCCGCCTGGCGGTTGAGGAACCGGCTCTGGGTGCCGATGGCGTAGTGATGCAACTGGTGCGGACGGCGTCACGGCGGGCCCTGGCCGACCTCGACGCCCAAGGCCGGTTGTCGCCGGACGCCTTTGCGCAGGTGGCGCGGGTGACGGCGCAGGTTCATTCCGATATCGAGGAATTGGAATCAGAAGACAGGGACGGGGCCATCAAAGCCGCGGACCGGTTGCTAGCCTGGCTTGTTGAAAGGGGCGAGGAGAGCGAATGAGTGAGGTTCACCCGCCGGCCGGTTCCGTACGGCCGGCACCGGAAGGTGTCGCCCTCGACGGCTTCGAGCAATTGCTCGCCGTCGGGCGTCAGCGCGGGTATCTCACCCAGGACGACCTGATTCTCGTCCTCCAGGCGGTGGAGCTGTCGCACGACATCATCGAGGACGTCGTGGCGCGGGTGCGCACCGAAGGAATCGAGTACCTCGAGCAGGCGCGCGCCGGTGCCGCGCCGGTGGCTCTGGCCGAGGCCGTGGCCGTGGCCGTGGCCGAGGTCGTCGTCGACGGGCTGCCCGACGATGGTGCCACGGTGACGGTCGACGTCGCCCTGACGGACATCCCGGCCGACGAGGTGGGCGTCGTCGAGGGTGACGCCAACGGCGTGGAAGGGGCGGGCCCGCTCCAGAGGCTGAAGCGCAAGGCCTTCAAGCGTGAGCCGGCGGACGAGGTGATGGACAGGCAGCAACCGCGTCCGGGTCGGGCCCGTGTCAGTTCGTACTCGTCGCCCGATCACGGCGGCGGTGCGGGGGCCGATCCCGTCCACACGTATCTGAAGGAGATCGGGAAGGTCCCGTTGCTCACCGGCGAGCTCGAGGTCGAGCTGGCCAAGCGGATCGAGGCGGGGACGGCGGCGGCGGAAGAGCTGGCCGCCCACGAGGAGGGGGAGCGCCGGTTGGCCCCCGACGAGCGCACCAAGGTGCAGCGACAGGTTCGGCGGGGCCAGCAGGCCAAGGAAGCCCTCATCGAGGCCAACCTCCGGCTGGTGGTGTCGATCGCCAAGCGGTACCGCAACCGGGGGCTCGCCTTCCTCGATCTCATCCAGGAGGGCAATCTCGGTCTGATGCGGGCCGTCGAGAAGTTCGACTACACCAAGGGCTTCAAGTTCTCGACCTATGCGACGTGGTGGATCCGGCAGGCGATCACGCGGGCGCTGGCCGACCAGGGCCGCACCATCCGGATCCCTGTCCACATGGTCGAGACGATCAACAAGGTGGTGCGGGTCCAGAGACAGCTCCTCCAGGAGCTCGGCCGCGAGCCGACCGTCGAGGAGATCGCCAGCCGCGTGGAGTTCCCCATCGAGCGCGTCCGCGAGATCCAGCGCATCAACCAGGACACCGTGTCGCTCGAGCAACCGATGGGCGACGAAGAGGACTTCAGCCTCTCGGATCTGATCGAGGACCAAGCGGCTGAGGTTCCCGACGACGCCGCCACCCGCTCCATGCTCCACGAGGCCGTCCGCGACGCTCTGGCCGGGTTGCCCCGGCGCGAGCGTGAGGTGATGGAGTTGCGCTTCGGTCTCGAGGACGGCCGGGTGCGGACGCTCGAGGAAGTGGGCAAGGCGTTCGGGGTGACGCGGGAGCGGATCCGCCAGATCGAGGCCAAGACCCTGGCCAAGCTGCGTCATCCCAACTCGGCCCAGCCTCTACGGGACTTTCTCGACGAGGCCTGACCTCCGCCGCCATACCGGCTCGGCGCTATGGCGCTGCTATCTTCGCGAGGCCGTCGCGGCGGCGTGATCCGGGGTAGCTCAATCGGCAGAGCAAGCGGCTGTTAACCGCTAGGTTGAGAGTTCGAGTCTCTCCCCCGGAGC
>Ga0209415_10006770_pt1 | contig 20239 bp, 21 predicted proteins | sample PeaSoiSIISIP2007_FD_187696 | JGI IMG/M metagenome (GOLD analysis project Ga0209415, IMG submission 187696) | Peat soil microbial communities from Weissenstadt, Germany - SII-SIP-2007 (SPAdes) (version 2) | ecosystem: Environmental > Terrestrial > Soil > Wetlands > Peat | place: Germany...
GCGCGTCAAACGGGCCATTCGGAAAACGCTCGCGCAGCAACTGGGCCTGCGCGTATTCGCCATGGAAATCGCCCGATGCCTCCAGCGCCCGCGCCAGAATCAGGCGCGCCTGCTGTTCGATTTCAGGGTCGTCCGTGCGGTCGGCGGCGGTTCGTGCCGCGATGACCGCGAGGTCGGGACGCATCAGCTTCAGTTCGATTTCAGCGAAATCCAGCGTCGTCTGATCCGCCAGCACGCTCTGCGGATAGCTCGCGGTCAGCCGTTGGAGCGTCGCCGCCGCCCCCGCCAGGTCGCCGTTCTCGCGCTGCGCGCGCCCCTGAAAAAAAAGCGCGTAGTCGATCAGCTCGGGCACTTGCGCGGACGCGAGCTGCATCCGCTCGATCACTGCCGGCCAATCGCCGCGCCGGTAGGCATTGTAGCCCTCGACGAAGGCTTGCCGCGGATCGATCGGCTCGACCTTGTTGCGCTCGAATGGGAGCCGCTGCGCGAACGCGCCGCCCATCAGCAGCCCCATCGACGCCGTCGCCAACCCGAGAATAAAAACCAGCCACACCCACCGCCGGCACTTCATACCCATGTCGATTTGGTTATCTGACCGCCGCCGATGCTTCAATCCACCATCCGTGAAATGCCAATATGCCTGCGCGAAAATGTCGGCGAGATCTCTCAGAATAATGTCTCAAGAATTATGCCTCAGTGATAATGTCGAACGGATTACGATGAGTTCTGCCGCCGCCAATTCCATCCAGCTCGTCCTGGCCTCCGCCTCTCCGCGCCGCAAAACGCTGCTCGAGGCCACGGGCATGCCCTTCGAAATCATCGAAAGCGGGATCGACGAAATTCGCCAGGAGGGCGAGAGCGCGATCGATTTCGCCTTGCGGATGGCGGCCGAAAAAGCGCTCGACGTTTCCGCTCGCCGGCCCGCCGCGCTCGTGCTCGCCGCCGACACCATCGTCGAATGCGACGGGCAAATCCTCGGCAAGCCCGCCGATCCCGCCGAGGCGCGCGCGATGCTCCAAACACTCTCCGGCAATACGCACACGGTGGTTACGGCCTTCGCGATCGCGTCGGCGCGCTCCATCGCCGACAGTCTTTCGGTCATCAGCCGCGTAACTTTTCGGCTGCTTTCGATCGACGAAATCGCCCAGTACGTCGCGAGCGGTGCGCCGCTCGACAAGGCCGGCGCTTACGGCATCCAGGACGCGGGCGCCGGTTTTATCGCCCGCGTCGAGGGTTCGCGCGACAACGTGATGGGCCTGCCGGTGCGCGAAGTCCTCGCCGCACTCCGCCGCCACGGCCTCGCGATGCCGCCGCCGGATTCGCCGACACTCAAATGAAAATGCCTCGCAATGACGATCGCGCAAAATGACCTCGACAGATGACATCGCCGCGCGGCTCGCCACGGTGCGCGAGCGGATCGCTCAGGCTTGCGCACGCGCGCATCGCGAGGTCGCGTCGGTGCGGCTGGTGCTGGCGAGCAAGACCCAACCGCCGGAAGCGGTCGCGGCCGCGTATGCCGCGGGTGCGCGCGACTTCGGCGAAAACTACGTGCAGGAAGCGATCGCCAAACGCGCCGCGCTCCGAAATCTACCTAGCGTGTGCTGGCACCTGATCGGACACTTGCAGAGCAACAAGGCGCGCATCGCGGTCGAGAACTTCGATCTGATTCACACCCTCGATAGCGCGCGCTTGGCGAACTCCTTGGCCCGCATCCGGCCGGCGCCGCCGATGCCGGTGCTGATCGAAGTGAATCTCGGCGGCGAGGCTTCCAAGAGTGGCGTGAGTCCCGAGGCAGTCGCGCCACTGCTCGAATCCGTCCGCAATGCGGTCGAAGTGCGCGGCCTCATGACCATCCCGCCACCCGCCGCCAACCTGGATGCCGCGCATCGATGGTTCGCCCAGTTGCGCGAACTGCGCGACCGCCTCGCGACCGCCGCCGGCCTTGCGCTGCAGGAGTTATCCATGGGAATGACCGAGGACTACGAGGCCGCAATCGAGGAGGGCGCGACCATCGTGCGCGTCGGGCGCGCGGTGTTCGGCGAGCGTTTACGATGAAAAAACTCGGCTTTATCGGCGGCGGCAACATGGCCGAAGCGCTCGCGCGCGGTCTGATCACCAGGAAAATCTTCAAGCCCGCCGACGTCATCGTCTCCGATGTCGATCCGGCGCGGCGGCGCAAGCTCGCGCGCTCGCTCAAGGTCGAAACGACCGCCGACAATCTCGTAGTGCTGCGCGATTCGGCCGCCCTGCTGATCGCCGTGAAGCCGCAAAATATCGACGACGTCCTCGGCGAGATGGCCGCTGCAATGCGTCCTCCGGAAGTGACTCGCAACGGCGGACGCAAATCCTCGCGCGCGAAAAGTACGCCGGCGCCGAGGCCGCTCAAACCGGCCGACCGCCTCTTCATCTCGATCGCCGCCGGCATCACGATCGAGCGCATGACGAGCGCTCTGGGAGCGGGCGCGCGAGTTATCCGCGTAATGCCCAATGCGCCCGCGATGGTCGGCCAGGGGATGGCCGCATTGGTGCGCGCGCCCGGTGCGAGTCGCGCCGACGAGGCCTTCGCGCTGCGCATCTTCGGCGCGGTCGGTGACGCTGTCGCCCTCGCCGACGAGCACTTGCTCGACGCCGTCACCGCGCTCTCCGGCAGCGGTCCCGCGTACGTCTATCTTTTCGTCAAGGCGCTCGCCGATGCCGGCGTGAGCGAAGGCCTGACGCCGGAACTGGCCACGCGCATGGCGTTGCAGACACTCCGCGGCGCCGAAGAAAATATGCGCCGCTCCACGCTGAGCGCCGCCGACCTCATTCGCATCGTCGCCTCGCCCGGCGGCACCACCGAAGCCGCCTTGAGCACGTTCGCCGAGACCCGCTTTTCTGCTATCGTGGCCGCCGCCGTTCATGCCGCCGCGGAGCGATCGCGCGCGCTCGGGCGGTCCTAGCGGAGGCTTAATCGGCAACGTGTTCGTCTGGACCAACCTGGTAATCTGGATCGCGCAAGTCCTGAGCGGGATCCTCACGCTCTATTTTTACATCGTGATCGCGGCCGCCATCATGTCGTGGATCGAGCCCAACCCGTACAACCCCATCGTGCGCACGCTCCATGCCTTGACCGACCCGGTCTTCGATTTCTTCCGCGAACATCTGCCGGTGGTCTTCGGCGGCATCGACTTCTCGCCGATTCTCGTAATCATCGGCATCCAGTTTCTGCAGCAATACCTGCTCCCCACGCTCGTCCGAATCCTCGTCTTCGGCTTCAACGGATGACGCCTTCCGGCGCGCCGTGGACGAGTTTGTGAAGCGTACGGGCCAGGCGCCGAACTCGCGCTGTGCGTCCCCGCCATCAGCCTCGCGGATCACGCTCGGCGACGACTTCGGCTTCAAGGTATGACGCGCTCAGGGGTGCGCGCGTCATCGCCATCGGCCTCGTGGATCAAGCTCAGTGACGGTTTCGTGACGATCGAAATCGTCGCGCGGCCTGGCGCGTCCCGCCAGCGCATCGTTCGCCTCGATCCGCGCGGCCTGGTGATCGCGCTCAATTCCGCACCCGACAAGGGCAAGGCCAACGACGAACTGATCGATTTTCTGGCGCGAACCCTCAGAGTGGCGCGCAGCGCGATCGAAATCATTCGCGGCGCGACTTCACGGCGCAAAACTATCCGCATCGGCCCCTGCGATACGACCGCGATAGCATCCCGTCTCGAGGCCCTCACCCACCCCGAAACATAACGCCCGCCTTCCCGAATTAACGCTCGTCTCAACGCTCGGCAGCCCCCGAAATAAATGACGCCCGCCTCGAGACTCTCGCCGGCTCCGAAAAATAATCCGCGCCTCGCCGATCTTTCCTCGCGGAATTGTGCTATACTTTGTTTCGCGGCAATCGCTCGACACATGCGCTACCATCCGAGCCACTCCGAATGCCGATCTACTCGCCGATATGGGCGGCAATTGTTTGGCGCTCGCTTCGGGTCGAAAGAAAAGCGAAATGGGGCAATCCGCGTTGACTTCGCGCCACGGCGTGATTACCTAACGTCCAGCGAGATCGCGCTATTTACGCGAGAGATTTCAAGAACCTATGCCCATCTACGAGTACAAATGTCCCAAGTGCGGAGAGTTCGAGGTAACCCAGCGGATCACCGAAGATGCCCTCAAAAAATGTCCAACTTGCAAAAGCAAGGTCGAGCGGCTTTTGTCTCGAACCTCTTTCATTTTGAAGGGCACCGGCTGGTACGCAACCGATTACGCCAGCAAGCTGAGCGGGGACGCAGCAAAGGAGAGCGCCGCCAAGACGGATGCCGCCTCGACCGATAGCTCCAAGGCCGAATCCGGCAAAACCGAAGCGTCGTCCACCTCTGACTCGGCCAAATCCAACTCCTCGAGCACGTCCGAATCCTCGTCGTCCGCCAACGGCAAAAGCTCCACCGCCACCGCCTCAACCTCAACGGCCAAGTCGCGCAAGGAAAAGAGCGGAGCCAGCAAAGCCGCCGACTAGTCTAATTCCAGCTAACGAGTAGTCCAATTCAAACCCAATCCGCGTGAGCGGGACGTGCCGCGGGCCAGCCACATTTGCGGATACGCCGCGGGGTAGCCATCTCCGCGGCTTTTCTGTTTCAATGCGTTCCCATGCGCGCGCTGGTTTTCGACGGCAGGCTGCATCTGCGCACCGATTATCCCGACCCGGTCCCAATGCCGTGCGAGAGTATCGTCAAGGTCAGCCTCGCCGGAATCTGCGGCACCGATCTCGAAATCACCCGCGGCTACATGGAATACCGCGGCGTACCCGGGCACGAGTTCGTCGGCCGTGTCGTCCAATCGGATAGCGGTGCGCTGACCAATGGTCGCGTGGTCGGTGAGATCAACGCGGCGTGCGGGAAATGCAATTCGTGCATCGACGGGATGGGACGTCATTGTGCGACGCGCGCCGTGCTCGGAATCCTCGGACGCGACGGCGCCTTCGCCGAATATCTTCGGCTCCCCAATGCGAACCTGATCCCGTTGCCGGACGCGATCGCCGACGAGTCCGCGGTCTTTACCGAACCGTTCGCTGCCGCATTCGAAATCTTCGATCAAGCGCCTCTGCGGCGCACCGATCGGATCGCGGTGCTCGGCGACGGCAGACTCGGCGCGATGGTCGCGCTCGCCTTGCGCTGCGAACAATTCGCGCCCGTGGTCGCTGGACACCATCCGGAAAAGCTCAAGCGGCTGGCCGCGTTGGGATTGCAAACGGAGTCCGCGGACGACCTCGTGCCCGGCTACGACGTCGTCATCGATTGCACCGGGCACAGCGAAGGCCTCGCCCTCGCGATCGCAACCGTGCGACCGCGCGGGATGATCATCCTCAAGAGCACAGCGGCGGCTGGCGCGGCGATGAATCTCGCGCCGGTCGTGATCAACGAAATCACCATTGTCGGTTCGCGATGCGGACGTTTTCGTCCGGCGATCGACGCCCTCGCAGCAAACAAATGCGATCCGAGAGCACTAATCGACGGTGAGTTTTCGCTCGACGACGGCGTCGCCGCTTTCGCCGCGGCCGCCGATAAATCCAAATTCAAAATCCTGATTCGGCCCTGATGCGGAAGGCGAGCGCAGCGGCGAAAAATCGTCCGCCACGTCGCGACGCGACCTACGGCGCGCCGATAATCGTCGGTATCGATACTGGCGGGACCTTCACCGACCTCGTTGCGATCGTCCGCGGCGAACTGCGCGTGCACAAACTGCCCTCGACGCCGCACGATCCGGCCGTCGCGGTGATCGCCGGGCTCAAGACGATTCTCGAGGGCGCGTCGGCGGACGCGGTCACCTACAGCTCGACCGTCGCGACCAACGCACTGCTGGAAAAAAAAGGCGCCCGGGTCGCGCTGTTCGTGGACGCCGGCTTCGAGGATCTGATCGAAATCGGACGGCAGAATCGCACCGAGCTCTACGCCCTTTCACCCGAGCGGCCCGAGCCATTGGTGCCGCGCGCGTTGCGCTTTGGCGTCGGCGGGCGAACTTATTTTGACGGGACGATCTCCTCCCCCCTGACGTCCGCCGAACTCGCGCGCGTGCAAAAACTCGCCAAGCGCAGCGGCGCCGACGCCTTCGCCGTCTGCATGCTTCATTCGTACGCTAATCCGAAAAGTGAGAACGCGATCGCGCGCGTGCTCGAACCGTTGAAGCGCTCGCTCTCCGTTTCGCATCGAATACTGGCCGAATACCGCGAATTCGAGCGACTCTCGACCACCGTCATCAATGCCTACGTGGCGCCGCGGATGGTCTCGCATCTCGAAAATCTCGAACGTTCGCTCGGTGGTGCGCACATTCGCGTGATGCAATCGAACGGCTACGCGATTGGCACGCGGCTCGCGCGCGATGAACCGGTGCGCACGATTCTCTCGGGACCGGCGGCGGGCGTCGTCGGCGCGGGCGAACTGGTGCGCGCGATGGGCGTCGATCGCTTTATCACCTTCGACATGGGCGGCACTTCGACCGATGTGTCGTTGTTCGACCGCGCCGCGCGTATCCGTTCGCTCAGCTATCCCAGTGGCTATGCGGTGCGCACGCCCGTGATCGATATTCATACTGTCGGTGCGGGCGGCGGATCGATCGCGGCGGTAGACGCCGGCGGTTCGCTGAAGGTCGGGCCCGTGAGTGCTGGCGCCAATCCGGGCCCCGCCTGTTATGGACGCGGCGAATTGCCCACGGTGACCGATGCCGATCTCGTCGCCGGACGGCTGGTGGCGGAGAACTTTCTCGGCGGGCAGATGCCGCTGTTCCCGGCGCGTGCCGATCGTGCGATCGCCGGTCTCGCGCGCGCGATGAAGTCCGACGCGGTTACCGCTGCGCGCGGCGTAATTCGCGTCGTCAACGCAAACATGGAGCGGGCCATTCGCGTGATCACGGTCGAGCGCGACTACGACCCGCGCGACTTCTCCCTGATGGCGTTCGGCGGGGCCGGACCGATGCATGCGTGCGAACTGGCGCTCGACCTCGGCATCCGCAAGGTCGTGCTCCCTCGAAATCCCGGATTGCTGTGCGCATGGGGAGCGCTGGGTGCTCCGCTTGGCCGCGAGTACTCGATCACGGTGCGCGCGACCGCGCCGAAACTTGATCGGTTACTCAAACAGGCGCGGCCGATGGTGGATCGCGCGCGGGCCGAATTGACTTCACAGGGCGCGCAGCCTCGCGCGATCAAAACCGATTTGCGCGCTGACGTCCGCTACCGCGGCCAATCCTACGAAATCGAAGTGGAGCTCGGCCCGAAATTCGCCGGCGAATTCCATCAGGCTCATCAGCGGACGTTCGGCTATGCCGCCCCGGACTCACCGATCGAGGTCGTCAATCTCAGACTGCGTGCTTCGGCTGCAGGTCCGCCGATCAAACCCACGCGTATCGCCAAGGCCAGAGGCAAAATCCTACCTGACTCAACGACGAACGTGATCGTTGGCGCCTCACACCGCCGCGTGCCAGTCTATGCGCGCGACGCAATCGGCGCGGGTGCGCGAATTGCCGGCCCCGCGATTATCGTGGAATTGAGCGCGACCGCTTATGTCGCACCCGAGTTCACTTTGCGGTGCGACGACTTCGGCAATTTACATCTCGAGACTTCCCCATGATGAAACTCGACGCGGTGACCTTGGCCGTCATGAATAACCGCATGGCGGCGATCGCGGAGGAGATGGGCGTCGTCCTCGGCCAGACCGGCTTCTCGCCCAATATCAAGGAGCGGCGCGATTTCTCGTGCGCGTTGTTCGACGGGCGCGGTGAGCTGGTTGCGCAGGCCGCGCATATCCCCGTTCATCTTGGCTCGACGCCGCTTTCGGTGCGCGCCGTGATCGAGCGACTCGCGCTCGAACCGGGCGACGTTGCGGCGGTCAACGATCCGTTCGCCGGTGGCACTCATCTTCCCGACGTCACGCTGGTCGCGCCGATTTTTTTGAACCACGACCGACGGCCGTCCGCCTTCGTTGCGAATCGCGCGCATCACGCAGACATCGGCGGGATGGCGCCCGGGTCGATGGCGCTGGCGACGGAAATTTATCAGGAGGGCTTTCGCCTGCCGCCGGTCAAATTGATGATTGGCGGCAAACCGGCGCGCGACGTCTTCGAGCTTTTCTTCGCCAACACCCGCGTGCGCGAGGAGCGCGAGGGCGACCTACGCGCGCAGATTGCTGCGCTGGGCGTTGGCGCGGAGCGCTTGCGCGGGCTGGTTGCGACGGCCGGGCGCAGCCAGGTCGCGGCCGCGATGGAGGCGCTTAAGGATTACGCCGATCGGCTGATGCGCGCGGCGCTGAGAAAGATTCGGCCCGGCATTTATCGCGCGGCCGACGCGATGGATGACGACGGCTTCGGCAATGGGCCGATTCCGATCGAAGTTGCGATCCGGATTGGCGGCGGCCGTGCCGTGGTCGATTTCACCGGCACCGCGCCGCAGGTTCGCGGTTCGATCAATGCCAACTTCGCAATCACGCTGTCTGCCACTTTTTACGTGATGAAGTGTCTGGCGACGGACGCGGTGCCGGCCAACGAGGGGCTGATGCGGCCGATCAAGCTAATCGCGCCGCCCGGGACGATCGTGAATGCGCTGGCGCCGGCGGCCGTCGCGGGTGGCAACGTCGAGACCTCGCAGCGCATTGTTGACGTGCTGTTCCGCGCGCTCGCACAGGCCGCGCCGGAGCGCATCGCGGCCGCCAGTTCCGGCTCGATGTCGAACCTGACGGTCGGCGGTTACGATACCTTCCGCGCCCGCCATTTTTCTTATTATGAGACCATCGCGGGCGGCGCCGGCGCCGCGCCTGGCCATCCGGGAACCTCGGGTATCCATACGCACATGACCAACACGCTCAACACTCCGATCGAGGCGCTGGAAGCGTACTATCCGATGCGCGTGACCACCTATCGCATGCGTCGCGGATCCGGTGGCCGGGGCAAGTTCGCAGGCGGTGACGGGCTGGTGCGCGAACTTGAATGCCTGGTGGATTCGAATGTCAGCCTGCTGACCGAGCGGCGCGTGATCGCACCGTGGGGATTGGCCGGGGGCGGCGATGGTGCGGTCGGCGCGAACTTCGTCGTGCGAAAGAACGGCAAGCGTTTGAAGCTGCCAGGAAAGACCAACCTCGGTCTGACGCCGGGAGATCGGATACGCGTGGAGACGCCGGGCGGCGGTGCCTGGGGCCGCCCTCCATCGTCAAAAAAATCATGAGCGGCCGTTCAGCAATCAATAACTGATATTCGTACCGGGTATGGCAGAGCAGCAGTTTTGGATCGGAGTCCACGGCGTGATCGAGGATCGCGGCAAGATCCTCGTGCTCAGGCGCGCGCCGTCGATGATCTACAAACCCGGCGCGTGGGATCTGCCGGGCGGCCATCTCGCGGCGAATGAAACCTTCGAAGAATGTCTCGCGCGCGAAGTCGCCGAGGAAACCGGGCTCACTATTGAGATCGATCGGTTGCTTTGCGCCAACAAGTCCCCCGGACCCTATATGCAATTGATTTTCGCTTGCCGTAGGTCGGGCGACGCGCGCAACGTAAGGTTGCAAGCGCACGAACACACGCAATGGCGTTGGACTACGCGCGTGGAGCTTGCTCAACTGGGCGAGTTGATTCCGTATCTCGATCAAATAATCGCGCGCGGAATTCTCGGCTGACGTGATAGTTCAGCGGCGCAGTGCGAGGCGGCCACGCCAGTAGCCAAAAAAATTCGCACATTCCAGTTCGTGATAGACCGCACGCTCCGCGTTGCCAAGCGTTGCGGCCGCAAGCATCCGCAGACCGTTGCGCGCGAGCTTGTCCAGATGATTGTGCGTGGGACCGCCGGAGATCGCACTGCCGAAGCCGAACGCGTACGCCTTGCGGCGCAGGTAGCGGCGCGTCATCCGCTCCCGCCCAATCACGTGATGGACCCGCGCCCGCGAGGCAAAACCGATCGCCCCGCCGCACGTCGCGATGCGCGCAAAAAGCTCGGTGTCTTCGCCCGAGATTGGATTGTTGCCCACCACGCCGAGGTCCTCGCGAAAGTTGCCGAACAGCTCGAAGGTTTCGCGGCGAAAGCCGACGTTGGCGCTGTAGTAATTGTGAATATGATCGCGCTGCGGCGGACTCGCCTCGGCAATCGCGGCTTCGTCGTGGACCGCAAGCCGCACGTAGAGGCTCGGTCCGAGCCAGCGCGGGGGCGGCCGTTCCCAATTTGGGATCACGAGGCCGCACGCGGCGTCGAGGTGTCGGCGCTCCATCTCGGCAAGCAATTCGATCGCCCAGTCGGGTTCCGCGATTGCGTCGTCGTCGATGAAAAAAATGTATTCGCCGCGCGCTTCCGCGATCGCCCGATTGCGCGCATAACTCGATCCAAGTTGCGGCTCGATCACGTAGCGCACCGCGATCGGCGCATTGCGCGCGAAGACCTCGACCGCGTCGCGCGTGTCGTCAGGCGAATTATTATCGACGATCAGGCATTCCGGAATGATGCCTTCGGGAAATTTGAGCGCCGCGATACTCGCGAGCGTGCCCGCCAGCAGTCGCGCACGATTATGCGTCGGCACCGCAATAGTTAACCACGTGCTCACGGTTTGCTGTTCTTCGCTGCAGGTGTCGGCGCCGCCGGACTCGGCGTCACCACGGACGCCGGCGCCAATGACGGCTTTGCGACCGCGACTCCCGGAGGCGTGCCCGCGCTCGCGACCGGTTTCGTTGGCGCGTTCGCCGACGCCAGTTTCGGCAACGGCGCGTTGGAATGCGTGAAGACGATCGCGCTGACCGTCACGTATGGCGCCGCGTCCTGCTGCACCTCCACGGGCGCCGTCAGGATAAAGCCGAAGGGCCGCTTCTCTCCCGCGACGAACGGCAGCACCGGCAGGCTGAAGTCCGTAAATTCCATCGGCGTAATTACCACCGGATGCTTCTCGATGTACGCCGCTTTCAGATTCTTCCCGCGGCCCTCATACCACGTCACCGCAATCTGCACGCCGTCGAGCGCGCGGTCGCCTGCATTCGTAATCGACCCGAATATCGCCGGCACCCGCTCTTCCGACATGCGCATCGCCACGTCGCCCAGCACGACCTTCTTCGCCGCGTACGCCGTCGATGCGGGAATCTCTGCCTGTACCACCTTCACCGCCGCAAGTTCGGCCCGATAGCGCGTCGCCAGGCCAGCGGCGCCGGTCGCCTTGAGCCGATCCAGATCCGCGAGCATCGTCTGGTATGTGCCGATCACCTTCGGGTAGTCGTACTGATGATAATCGACGATCGCCTCACGATGCATATCGACGATGCGATCGCGTTCCGCCAAATCCGCTACCACTTGCCAATGGCGATGCTCCCTCGTCAGATAAATTACATCGCCGTAAGTGATCTTCGGATAATCGTCCGCCTGCAAAGAGCGCTCGGCATCCTGCCCACCTCCGCGATCGCGTCCTGCCGAGGCGTCCAGCGTCCGCTCCCAGAGCGGCAGATCCGGCGCGGTGATCGTCACCGGGATCGATGCGTTGAGCCCGTCGCGACTGGCATCGCCCGGGTCGAACTGAACGCTGCGTAACACCGGGTGGAACCATGCCGGCCCGACATCCGGCGCCAGCGGAATTTCCGTGAGGAACTCCGCGAGCGTGCGATCCTTCCGATCCTGATCGGACAGCATCCCGTAACATGCGGCGTAATTCGACTCATGCAGATTTTCCAGATACCTGATCGCGGCCTTACGCGGCGCGTTCCGTTCGCATCCGCCGAGTACCAGCGCCACGGCCAGCGCGACCGCGCCAAGTCCCCTTCTCAATTCTGTCGCGCACGAACGCTGATGATTCTCACGAACCGCCACGCGCATCAGGCAGGACCTGCGTGCGGCATCTGCTTGAGCTCGACCACATTACCCTCGGGATCGCGAATGTAAATCGAAAGCCCCATCCCGCGCGCGCCATAACGCATCGCCGGCTCCCCGATGATCTCGATCGCGTTCGCCTGCAGGTAGCGCACCGCGTCGCTTAGGTCCGCGATTTCCACGCCGAGGCAAAAGTGATCGACGTTGCGAGCACTCTCGACGCGCGCATCGGTCGCCGGTACCAGATCGATGAGGCTTGCTCCCGCGCGAAGCTGTATCAACCCGATCGCTTCAATGCGACGCTCTTCATTCAGGCCGAGCACGCGTGTGTAGAAATCGATCATCCGTGCCTGATCGCGACAGCGCAGCACAACGTGATCGATCTCGCGAATCTTAAGCGGTACGTCCACCGCATGCATTCTCCACGATGCGCGTCGCGTCCGCGAGCGCCCTCAGCGCTCCACCGGCAGATGCGCGTCGTTCCAATCGAGCTTCCCGCCCTTCGACATGTCACTCCGCTCTATTTCTGCGTTCTTCGCCGCCGTCACCGCGCATACTGCGATCGACTCGTGGAAATTCGAGCCCGACAAATTCCGTCTTCGCGATCGCCGCCGCGACCATCGCCTCAATATCGAATTGCGCCTCCGCCGCCTTCATCGCCTCCAGCCGCGCGGCCGTCTCCGGATGCGCCGGCACGAACAGCGAGCAACAATCCTGGTCCGGCAGAATCGACGTCTCGAACGTCCCGAGGCGGCGCGCCTCGACCACGATTTCGTTCTTGTCCATCCCGACCAGCGGCCGCAGCATCGGCAACTCCGCCGCCTGCTCGATCACCGTCATGTTCTCGAGCGTCTGCGACGCCACCTGCCCCAGGCTCTCGCCCGTGATCAGCGCCGTCGATCCGCCCCGCTGCGCAATCGCGCTCGCAATTCGCAGCATGAAGCGCCGGTAGAGCACCACCCGCAGCGGCCGCAACGTGCGCGCGACGATCTCGCGTTGCGCGTCGGCAAACGGCACTAACGCCAGCGTCGATCGCGCCTCGTAGCGCGTCAGTTGCGTCGCCAGTTCGAGCGCCTTCTCGCGGCTCGCCGCCGAGACCAGCGGATGACTATGAAAATGAACGAAGTCCACGTGCAGGCCGCGGCGCATCATTCTATATGCGGCGACCGGCGAGTCGATGCCGCCCGAAAGCAGCACCGTCGCGCGCCCGCTCACGCCGACCGGCAGGCCTCCGGCCCCCGCATATTTGCCGATCGCCATGAACGCGATGTCGGGCAGGATCTCGATCGTGATGGTCAGTTCCGGATCGTCGAGATCGACCTTGAGTCCATGCGCCTCGCCAACCGCCGCGCCGATTATCCGATCGACTTCCATCGAATTGAGTGCGAAGCGCTTGTCGGCGCGCCGCGTCCTGATGCGAAAGGTTTTTGCGCGAGTTCCGCGCGAGGCCGCTACCGCGGCACGCTTCAGCGCCTCGATTTCGCGCGGCACCGGATAGCTGATCGTGAAATTCTGAAACCCGAACAGCAGCGCCGCACGCTCCAGCACCAGATCATCCGCAACGCCCTGCGGAATTTCGATAATCAGGCGCGGCCCTTCGCCGCGGATCCGCCCGACCCCGCAATCGGCGAACAGCGCGCGCACGTTGCGCCGCAATTGTTCGACGAAGCGCCAGCGATTCCCGCCCTTTAGTACGATTTCGTGATAGCGGCCTATCAGGTAGCGCTTCGCAGGCACGCCGAGGCCGATGTTCGCGGCGGCGGCTTCGGCGACTTGTTCTTGGATCGACATCAGCAACTCAACTTGCCAGCAATGGACTTGCGCGGGAAGAGCCGCGGCGCGATTATCATCCAAGACCCGCGCGATCCGATTGATGCAAGACGACAACAAAATTCACAATATCCGCGAATATCTCGAAAGCATGCGGCGCAAGCTTCATCTGGTGGATACGGTCGCGATGCCCGCGCCCGGTGACAAAAAATCCGCCGCCGTGCTGGTACCGCTGATCCACCGCGATGGCGCTCTCGAGGTCCTCTATACGCGCCGTTCCGATCGCCTCGCCAGTCATCGCGGACAGGTCGCCTTTCCCGGTGGCCGCTTCGATCATCGCGACGAAAATCTGATGGCGGCCGCCCTACGCGAAACTCACGAAGAAGTCGGCATCGCGCCTCATCACATTCGCGTGCTCGGCACTTTCCCAGGCCGGCGCACCAACGCGACCGACATCTCGGTGACGCCGTTCGTCGGTCTGATCGAGGGCGATCCGGTCTTGACGCCCGACCCCAAGGAGGTCGCCGAGATCTTTCACGTGCCGCTCGCGGCCTTGAGCGATCCGCGTTATCGCGGGTCCTATCGATGGAAGCGGCCTGGGCAAGCCCGGGCCAGCGAATTTCCCGCCATCCTTTACGGCGGTCAGGTGATTTGGGGCTTGACGTTCTCGCTCACCCTAACCTTCCTCGACCACATCCACGACCGTCCCACCCGTCGGCGATCCTCTCAGCCACGCCTCATCAACTCGAAGTAGGACTGGTTAATCAGATTATCGGGCGTGACTTCCAGCGCCGCCAGGATGCCGTCAACCTCGGCGCGATAAATTTCTGGCGCTTCATCTGCTGCCACCACCGCCTCGATTTCACCGAAAGATCCCAAACTCTCGACGCGATCCAGATGGAGCCGCACGTTGCGGCGCATCAGCAGCGTCCGCACCTTGCGGATTTCCGCGATCACGCCCAGCGCACCGGTCAGCATCGCTTGCATTGGAGCCGGGTCTGCTACCGGCACGATTTCGTAATCGCTCACTTCAAGCGCGCCTTCGTGAACCCGCCGATAATGAATCAGCGCGGCGCCCTCCGCTTCCTCCCGCAGTTTGAGCTTGCCCTGCCCGACGGCAAAGAACGTATCGCGCTGGACCAGCGTCGCGCGTAGCGCAAATCCGATCGCCTCGGCCCGCGCTCGCGCCTGCCGTACATCTACGATCCGAAATTTTGCCTCCAGATTCCGCATCCTGTCTATACCGATCTCTGATTCCTCTCGTTATATCAGAGACCATCGCCTAACCGCGCGTCATCGTCTCGGATCTGCCGGGCGCTTTCATCAGCCATCGCGAGACTTAGCCGCCTACCCGAGCATCGCGAGCAGTCAGTGGAAAAAGGAGTTTCTGGGCTGCGTCGCAGCCGCGGCCGTGCGGACCTCACCCGCACTTTACCCAATGGGAAGTCTGAAACCTTATGAGGTTTCAGAAAAAGTTATAGTTTTTCCGTTCCTCAACCACTTCTTCTCCCGACATCTCACTTCCTGTAAGACCTAGTGAAGTGGCAACCGCAAAGGATATCAGCAAAAAAGATCTCGCCCTTGAAGAAGCCCAACTCCGTGACGCGGGTTTCGATCCGGCCGCCGCGCCCGCCGACGCGATCTCTAGGCTCGAAGCCCTGCGCGGCGCCGAGGGCGTCAGCGAGGCCGCGATCGCGCGTGCGCTCTCGAAGATCGCAACCGCGGAATCCGCCGCGATGCTCACGCGGATGGAGACGCACGCTGCCGGTCCCGCCCGCCGCGAAATTCGCCGCGCGCTCTTCAAACTGCGCCAACGCGGCATCGCCGCGCCGGCCCCCGCATCACCCGCGCCGCCTCCTGATATCGTCACCAGTGGCGCGTCCGAAGTCGGGATGACCGCGCTGCTCTCCCCGGCGGACGCCGACGGTGCCCGCGTGGTCTGGATTATGAAGGCGCGTCCCGGCGCCGGCTTGAAACGCCTCTGGGCGTTGGTTTCCGAACGCGACGGACTCTTCGGCATTTCGCTCACCGCGATCACCCGCAAGGAATTACGCCACGAACGCGCCGATCTTGAACGGCGCGCCGGCATCAAGATGATCGACGCCGATTGGCGCCTCGCCGACTTCATCTTGAGCGACGCGTTTCGCCGCACGCCGGAAGCGCAGCGCGGCGAGATGCGAAACTTCTTCGCGTACCGCACCGAACTGATCGCGCAGTCCCCGGCGGTCGATTTCACGCATCCGGTTTACGCCGAATTCGCTGCCGACCTCGCCAAGGAGCCGCCAGCCGATCTGATGAAAGAGCCCGAAGTCGCCGCGTGGACCATCGCGCCGGACATCGTCAAGCCCTACGCGGACGAAGCCGCCGGTCTGCGCAACAGCGTAATTGTGCTCAATCGCATGCAGCAGGAGGAGCGCGTCGTTACCGTCGTCGAGCGCGCGATTGCCGACCTGCTCGGCGGCGAAATCGGCACGCGCCTGCGCCGCCATCTGGAGGACACCGCCTACTATTTCGCGCGCACCGGACGGCGCGATCAGGCCGCCACGATTGCCGCTGCTGCGGCCCGCCTCCGCGACGGCGCCGACTTGAAGCGCGTCCCGTTCTTCCAGGCCTTCATGCGCGCGCAACTCGGCGCGATTATCGCCGAGGAGGAACAGCATCAACGCGAAGAGCCGCGCCTGATCATGACGCCGGCTGAAGCGATGCGCGCGCAGCAGGCCGCCCGCTCCCGCCAGCGGATGCGCTAAACCGCGTCGGCGGATCATCACCACTCCGCGGAGAATCAACACCAATGATCGAGCAAAAGCCGCTGCGCGGAATCCGCGTCCTCGACCTGAGCCGCGTGCTCGCCGGACCGTTCTGCGCGATGAACCTCGCCGACCTTGGCGCCGACGTCATCAAGATCGAAATCCCCGGCCGCGGCGACGACTCGCGCGGCTTCGCCCCGCGCATTCCCAACTCCGATGACTCCGGCTACTACTACAGCGTCAATCGCGGCAAACGCAGCGTCACGCTCGATCTCCGCAAAGCCGAGGGCGCGGAAATCCTGCTCGAACTCGCGCGGCATTGCGACGTGATGGTCGAGAACTTCTCGCCCGGCACGATGGATCGTTTTGAGCTCGGATGGGATCGGCTGCACGCCGCCAACCCCCGCTTGATCCTTTGCTCGATCTCGGGCTTCGGGCAGACCGGCCCGATGGCCTCCGCGCCCGCTTACGACATCGTCGCACAGGCGCTCGGCGGCACCATGAGCATTACAGGACAGCCCGGCGGCGAGCCCACGCGTTCCGGCGTTTCGATCGGCGACCTGGCCGCCGCGCTCTACGGCGTCATCGCGATTCTCGCGGCGCTGCGCGAACGCGATCTGACCGGGGCCGGCCGCCATCTGGACATCGCGATGCTCGATTGTCAGGTGGCATGGCTCGAAGACGCGCTCGCGCGCTTCTCCGCGACAGGCAAGGTTCCCGGGCCGATCGGCTCACGCCATCCGTCGATCACGCCCTTCCAACATTTTCGGGCCGCCGATGGCTTCTTCGTCGCCGGCTGCGGCAACGAATCGATCTGGCAGCGCTTCTGCGACGCTATCGGCATGAGCGATCTGCAGCGCGACCCGCGCTTCATCACCAATGCCGATCGTACCGCGAACCACGCGCTACTCGATCCGATCCTGCAGCGCCACTTCGAGACCAACACGCGCGCCTACTGGCTCGAACGGCTCGAAACCGCCAACGTCCCGTGCGCGCCGATCGCCACCGTCGCCGAGGTCTCCACCAACCCGCATCTCGAACAACGCCAGATGATCCTGCACGCCGCCCACCCCGCCTTCGACCAATTGATCGTCCCCGGCTCGCCGCTCAAGACCGCCGGCGTCGCCAGCGCCCCCGACACTCGCGCCCCCGACCTTGGCGAACACACCGACCACGTCCTCACCACCCTGCTCGGCTACGACCCCGCCCGCCTCTCGGACCTGCGCGCCAAGTCCATCATCTGATTCCGACCAAAGCGAAGAAAAAGCGAACCTCGAAAAGCTTCTGTGTTGAGGGGAAAGTTTTGCACCCTTGCGCCGGGTCCCGGAAACACCCATGCGATTCGAAAATAGATGCGGTAACGCACCGGTGACCAGACGAGGCGGGTCGATGGGGTAACGGTAACGAGGGTCGAGCGAGCGTGACCCCGCGTCGCAGACTTTCGTCCCGGGCGGGTATGCGTTATTCGTCCGGAGCGGTATGCGTGAGAACGAGGCGGAGAGCGAGCGGTGCGCTCGTTTTGGAAACATGGGTGACAGCCGTGTCCGGGTTTGAGCCAAGGCCACCGGCAAGCAAAAGTTCGAATCGGTCACCATGGCGAGCCGGAATCGGTGTGAATTGGGAGCACAATCGGACGCGGCTGGGGCGGAGTGGTTTCGAGTTATCGCGTGCGGCGGGGCGGCGGCAGTGGAATTAGTTGGTCGAGAATAGCTAGAATAGGCCGACGATGGATCCAACGGAAGTACAACAGATGATCGAACGCGGGCTGCCCGGGGCTCATGTCGAGGTTCAGGATACCACCGGCGGCGGCGACCATTTCGAGGCTCTGGTGGTGAGCGACCAGTTTGAAGGCAAGGGGCTGGTCGAACGCCATCAGGTGGTTTACGCGGCGCTGGGCGATGCGATGCGCGCGCGCGTGCATGCGCTGCAACTTAAGACGTTGACGCCGACGCAGTATCAGAATCGGAAGTAGGACTGGATTCAGGCGAGACCCTGAATTTGGCTGGATATAAGAAGTCGCAGGTTGAAGCCGGCGCAATATAAGAATCGGAAGTTCAGAATCGGAGGTAGGTTGGACGATGGCTAACGCACTCGAGCAAATTAAGTCGGCAGTGGCCGGCAACAAAATCCTGATCTTCATGAAGGGGAACCGCAATTTCCCCCAATGCGGATTTTCTGCGGCGACAGTGCAGATTTTCGAACAACTCGGCGCGCCCTATGAAACGATTGACGTGCTTTCGGATCCGGAAATCCGCGACCAGGTGAAGGCCTACAGCAATTGGCCGACCATTCCGCAGGTCTATATCGACGGCAAATTCGTCGGCGGCTGCGATATCGTGCGCGAGCTTTACGAGACCGGCGAGTTGCAGACGCTGGTCAAAAGCGCGACGGGCCAGGCCGCCGCTCACTAAGCGACCGCGTCGTCCCGCGGGGCGAGAGAACTTTTTTCTGAAACCTCATAAGGTTTCAGACTTCCCATTTGGAAGAGCGATATACCGGCGATTGGGCGCTTTCGACCGTCGCCGCGGAACTTAGCGATATGGCTGCGGCCCGCAGACTACTTCTTGAGGCTGCGCGCGCTGGTTTTATTTGCCGCGGTCGAGGCTCCAGGCGCCGGAGCCGAAACTCGCGAGCAGAAGCAGGCCGCCCATGATCGAGATGTTTTTCATGAAATTGATCTGCTGCATCATCGCGCCCATCGCGTCGCCGTGCGCCTTGGCCGCAAGATACGGCATGATGTGGAACATGATCGTCACCGGGATGAACCACAGGAAGATCACGATGGCGGCGATGCGCGCTTTGTAGCCGATCATGATGAGCAGGCCGAAGCCGAGTTCGACCGCGATCGTCGCGAGCAGCGCCGGATATACGACGCTATGCGCCATTCCGGCGTGGGCCATGAAGCCGGCGGTTCCGCTGATATTGGTGAGCTTGCCGAAGCCTGACAAAACGAAAATCAGGGCGAGCAGGAACCGTCCCGCCAGGGTCGTCAGATTACGCATTCCGGCCATATTCACCTCCGCCGAAGTGGCCCCGTTGCAGAGCCAATAAGGTTGAGCAAGCAGTGATATTGGGTAGCGTTCGCAAGCTGCTCGCACGTCACCATATTGCAGCGCAAGATTGCAAGGACAAGGCGATAGTCGGTAGTGGGCGGCACCAGTCGCAGAATCTACGAAGACGTCGACCTTCAAGTTCAGTTTTGTAGTAGCTGCAAAGCTGTCGTCGCGAGAGTCAATACCTGACATTTTCAAAACCGCCCACTACCCGATAGTCGGAAGTTTTGCGGCGGAGTCGCGGAGGGTGGAGGGGGCGCGACGATCACCCCGCAAAAGCCCCTTACCGGACGACCCCAAAAGGGGAAAACGGTTCTGTATGTAACAAATGCTCTAACGGTCGAGGCTGATCCGTGATAGTATTTATCTAGCTGCGGTATTCCCCGATAACCGCGGTCCGGAGCGGCCGGGCACCCACCCCACAACGACGGACTAAGGGCCGGCCGCCCCGCCCAAAAACACGCCCCAGGTACGTCGAGCTTTATTGAGAGGAAGCGGGGCTGGCGGACTGGGCGGATTGGGCGAACTGATTTTGATCGGCGGCCCCTGAAAAGGCGATCTTGTCCATCTCATTCATCCGCGTGATTGCGAACCTGAACGGGTCCTCCGAGACCACCACCGCTCCCTGATAGGGATGCGCGAGTTCGAGAATCGCAAGAATCGTCAGGCCGAGGAGGCTGGCGAAGATCCCACTCATCAGGGCTTGCGAAGGAAAAGTTTCGAGGCCGAAGAAATAGCTGAAGCCGACCGTGATGAAGAGTCCGGCATAGATGACGAGCCATACCACGGAGGGAAATTCCTCGTTGCCGTACATGTAGCGCAGAGTGCGGGCCTCGCTGAGTAACTGGAGCTGATCGTAGCTCTTGTCCACGAGGAGGGACTGGCGG
>Ga0209415_10006771_pt1 | contig 20237 bp, 19 predicted proteins | sample PeaSoiSIISIP2007_FD_187696 | JGI IMG/M metagenome (GOLD analysis project Ga0209415, IMG submission 187696) | Peat soil microbial communities from Weissenstadt, Germany - SII-SIP-2007 (SPAdes) (version 2) | ecosystem: Environmental > Terrestrial > Soil > Wetlands > Peat | place: Germany...
CGATGGAGCCCTTGCCGCCGAAGATCGACACCCCGGCGAGCAGGACGATCGCGACCACGTCGAGTTCCAGGCCCAGCCCGTTGTTCTGCACGGAGGTGTTGAGGCGGAACGTCCACAGCACGCCGGCCAGGGCGCAGACCAGCCCGGAGGCCATGAACAGGATGGTCTTGTTCCGCTTGACCCGGATGCCGGCGAACCGGGCCGCCTCGGCGCTGGCCCCCATGGCGTACAGGGACCGGCCGAACGGGGTGGCGTGCAGGACCACCCCGAAGATCACGGCCAGCACGATGAACAAGGCGGTGGAGTAGGTGATGGCGTTCCCGGTGAACGGCACCGCGTTGACGCCGAGGTTCGTGTAGGTCGTGGGGAAGTTGGCCACCGTGTTCGGGCCGAGCAGGATCGTCGCGATCCCGCGGTACAGCGCCAGGGTGCCGATGGTGACCGCGAGCGAGGGCAGCCCGGCCCGGGTGACGAGCAGCCCGTTGACCGCGCCCGCGGCCAGGCCCACCACCGCGATCAGCACGAAGATGACGAGCATCGGCCAGTGCTTTTCCCACAGCACGCCGAGCAGGGCGCTGGACATCCCGAGGATGGACGCCACGGACAGGTCGATCTCCCCGCTGATGATGATCAGCGTCATCGGCAGGGTCATGATCGCGATCTCGCCGTTGGACAGGCCCACGTTGAACAGGTTGTTGCCGGTCAGGAACTGCGGCGACACCGATACGCCGACGATGCCGATGATCACGACCACCAGCGCGAGACCCGTCTCCCAGCGCAGGGCCCCGCCCAGCCGGTCACTCATGACGGGCTCCTCTCACCCGCAGCGCGGCGGCCAGCCGGACCGCGATGAACCGGTCCACGCTGATGGCCAGGATGAGCAGGAAACCCCAGATGGCCTGGTCCCAGAACGGCGAGATGCCCAGGACGTAGAGCGCGGAGCTGATCGTGTTGAGCAGCAGCGCGCCGAGCGCCGCGCCCACCGCGCTGCCGCTCCCGCCGAAGATCGCCACCCCGCCCACCACGACGGCGGAGATCACCTGGAGTTCGTAGCCGGTTCCCGCGGTGGAGTCGATGGTGCCGTACTGCGCGGCCCACAGCACCCCGGCCACCCCGGCGATCGCGCCGCTCACCGTGAACGCCACGAAGACGCGCCGGCCGACGGGAATCCCGGCCAGCCGCGCGGCATCCGGATTGGACCCGATCGCGTACAGCTCACGGCCGGACCGGAACGACCGCAGGTAGTAGGCGCCGATCCCGATCACCGCCGCGATCGCGATGGCCAGGTCGGGGACGCCGATCACGGTGGCCTTCGGGATGTCAAGGAACGCGGCGGGCAGCGAGCTGGCCACCACTTCCTTGCCGCCCACGATCAGGATGTCGACGCCGCGGAAGATGTACAGGGTGGCCAGGGTCACGACCAGGCTGGGCACGCGCCCGGCCGACACCATGATCCCGTTGAGCAGGCCGCAGGCCAGGCCGATGCCCAGGCCCGCCAGGAACACCGCCACGATCGGGATGCCGTGGTGCTGCCCGAACAGGTTCGCCGAGAGGTAGGCGGACAGGCCGAGCACGGAGCCGACCGACAGGTCGTAGTTCCGGCTGATGACGACCATCGTCTCGCCGAGCGCGAGCAGCGCGAACACCGTGGTGTTGATGAGTATGAACTGGATGTTCGCGGTGTCGAGGAACCGGGGCTGGATGGACGCCGTGACGGCGACGAACAGCGCCAGGACGACGATGATGCCCGATTCCCTGATCCGGAACGCACGTTCGGTCAGCCTGCGCGCCCCGGCGCCGGCCGCGGCCGGCGGCCGCTCGCCCCGGGATACCAGCGTGGTGCTCACTGGCCGGCCCCAGACGATGGAGCGGGCGGGGCCTGACCGGTGGCGGCGGAGAGGATCTCCTCCTCCGAGGCGCCGGACTGGGCGAACTCGGCCATCAGCCGTCCCTCGCGCATGACCAGGATCCGGTCGCTGAGCCGGAGCACCTCCGGCAGCTCGGAGGAGATCATCAAGATGCCCACCCCGTCCCGGGCCAGTTGCAGGAGCAGGTGGTGAACCTCGGCCTTGGTGGCCACGTCGATCCCCCGGGTGGGCTCGTCCACGATCAGCACGGCGGGCTTGCGGCCGAGCCACTTGGCCAGCACGACCTTCTGCTGGTTGCCGCCGGACAGCATGGACACCGGGTCCTTGAGCCGGCCGTACTTGATCTTCAGCCGGTCCGCCCAGTCGCTCGCCAGCGTGCGCTCGGCCGCCGCGCGGATGAGCCCCAGGTGCCGGAGCCGCTGCAGGGAGGCCAGCGCGATGTTCTGCTGCACGGACATGTCCATGACCAGGCCCTGCTGGCGGCGGTCCTCCGGCACGAAGCCGACCCCGGCCGCCATGGCCCCGGTCGGGGAGCCGCGGCGGAGTTCCCGCCCGCGCACCGTCACCGAGCCCGCGTCGTACAGGTCGACGCCGAAGACCGCGCGGGCGACCTCGCTGCGCCCCGAGCCCACCAGCCCGGCCAGCGCGACGATCTCGCCGGCCCGGACGGTGAGGGAGATGTCGGTGAACACGCCCTCCCGGGTCAGCCGCTCCACGCCGAGCAGCGGCTCGCCGGGCGTGCCGTGCGCCTCGGCCGGCCGTTCGGCGAGTTCGCGGCCCACCATGGCCCGGACCAGATCACCCGCGACCAGGCCGTCCAGCCGCTGGGTCAGCACCTGCTTGCCGTCCCGCATCACCGTGACCCGCTGGCACAGCGCGAAGACCTCCTCGAGCCGGTGCGAGATGAACAGGACCGCGGCCCCCGACGCGCTCAGCGCGCGCACCACGTCGAACAGCCGGTCCACCTCGGCGGCCGAGAGCGCGGCGGTGGGCTCGTCCATCACGATGACCCGGGCCTCCAGCGAGATCGCCTTGCCGATCTCGACGACCTGCTGGTCCGCGATGGACAGGCCGCGCGCGATCCGCGCCGGGTCGAGCTGGACCCCGAGCCGGGCGAAGATCTCCGCCGCCTCGGCGCGCATCGCCCGCCGGTCGATGCGCCGCCCGGCCCGCAGCGGCTGGCGCCCGATGAACATGTTCTCCGCGACGGTCAGGTCGGGGAACAGCGCCGGCTCCTGGTAGATGACCGCGATCCCCGCCGCCCGCGCCATCGCCGGACCGTGCAGCGTGACCTCCTGGCCGTCGATCGCCATCGCGCCGGCGTCCGGCTGGTACACCCCGGCCAGGATCTTCACCAGGGTCGACTTGCCCGCCCCGTTCTCCCCGACGAGGGCGTGCACCTCCCCGGGGTACAGCTCGATGGATCCGTCCAGCAGCGCGTGCACCGCGCCAAAGGACTTCGCGGCGTGACTCAGCACCAGCACCGGCCCGGCGCTCTCGTCGGCCCGGGCGCCCGAGGTCCCCGCGCCCGGGGTCCCGGCTGATGCCTGCTCCACGCTCAACCCCGATCCTCAGCTTGCTCTAGGGCCACTTGGATGATCAGAAGTTCGTAATGGAACGTTTCAATTAGTTTCGTAGTGTCGTCTCGGGGGGCAGGCATGTCAATGACTGCGCTGCGGCTCGCCACTGAATCGTTATCAGGACCAGGCGTCTACGATGGGACGCCGAGGGCGTGTTGAGCTGGGATGTGAGGTCCAGAGGGCTGATGGCTGCGGGCATGAAGGACGTGGCGAGCCTGGCCGGGGTGGCGGTCGGCACCGTTTCGAACGTGCTGAACCATCCCGACCTCGTGCGGCCGCTGACCCGCGCCCGGGTCGAGGCCGCGATGGAGGAGCTCGGGTTCATCCCGAACGGCTCCGCACGCCAGCTCCGCGCGGGCCGGAGCCGGTGCCTGGGGCTGGTCGTGCTGGACGTGACGAACCCGTTCTTCACCGAGGTGGCGCGCGGCGTCGAAGACTACGCCCAGGCGGCAGGCTACGCCGTGATCTTGTGCAATTCGGACGAGGCGCACGACAAGGAGCGCCGGTACCTGCGCGTGCTCGAGGAACAGCGGGTACGCGGCATCCTCATCACCCCGGTGCACGGCCGCTCGCCCGAGTTGCGGCGGATCCGCGACCGCGGCACCCCGGTGGTCCTGCTCGACCGGCCGGGTTCGGCCGCTCAGTGCTCGGTCGCCGTGGATGACCGGCGCGGCGGCGAGATCGCGGTGACCTACCTGCTCGGGCTCGGGCACCGGAGCATCGCCCTGGTCAACGGCCCGACCGCGATACGGCAATGCGCCGACCGCCGCTGGGGCGCCTACCGGGCGGTCGAGCACGCCGGGCTGGACCCCGGCCAGGTTCTCACCGAGGTGCCGGTCCCGGCGATGAACCCCCGAGCCGGTGCCGCCGCCGTCGATGACCTGCTCCGCGGCGCGCAGCACAAGCCGACCGCGGTGTTCTGCGCCAACGACATGCTCGCGCTGGGCCTGCTGCGCGGGCTGAGCCAGGCGGGCGTGAGCGTGCCGGGAGATCTCGCGGTCGTCGGCTACGACGATATCGAGTTCGCCGCGGACGCGGCCGTGCCGCTCACGTCGGTCCGCCAGCCCAAGTACCAGCTCGGGCGCGCGGCGGCCGAACTCCTGCTCGACGAGGCCGACCGGTCGGCCGAGCACGAGCACCGCCGCATCGTCTTCACGCCCGAGCTCGTGGTCCGGGCCAGCAGCGGCTCGGCGGTCAGCGCCCCGTCGGGCCCGGGCGCAGTCGCGGGTCGCGCAGCCCGAACGTGAGGGCGAAGGCGGCCGCGGGGAAGACGGCGATGGTCCCCAGCGCGGCCGGCAGGCCGTATGTGTCGGCCAGCAGGCCGAACAGCGGGGCCGCCACGCCGCCGGCCGAGACCGCCAGGCCCAGGGTGACGCCGCTGGCCACGCCGATCCGGTTCGGCAGGAAGTCCTGGCCCAGCGTGACCTGGACGGCGAACGGCGCGAACAGCACGATGCCGCATACGAACGCCGCGATGAACAGCACCGCCACGCTGGGTGCCGCCACCACCAGCAGCACCGCGCCCGCCGCGAGGCCGTAGCCGAGCCGCAGCACACCCACTCGCTGCCAGCGGTCGGCCAGCCAGCCGCCGCTCAGCGTGCCGATCACCCCCGACCCGATGAACACGGTCAGCGCCGCCGAGCCGACCGCGGTGCTGGAGTGGAAGTCCCGGATGGCGAACAGGGCCAGCAGCGACGCCAGGCCGAAGTAGGCGACCGACCGGAGCACCACCACCACGGTGAGCCGGCCGAAGCCCCGCCAGTCGTCAGGCCGCCCGGCCGGCGCCCGCTCGCCGCCCGGCCGCGGCCCTGCGCCCAGCCCGACCCGCCACGGGCGGCGCACCGCGAGGACCAGGGCCATGACCACGGCCGGCACCGCCAGCAGCGGCGTCCCGTGCAGCCGGGTGGCCAGCAGCACCGGCGTGACGATGACCGGGCCGAGCGCGATCCCGATGTTGCCGCCGACCGAGAACCAGCTCATGGCCTGGGTCGAATCGCCGGCCATGCCGCGCGCGGTCCTGGTCGCCTCGGGGTGGTACGCGGCGACGCCGACGCCGGAGGCGGCCACGGCGCACCAGGTGATCAGGTAACTGTCGCCGAGCCCGGACAGGCCAATGCCGAGCCCGGCCACGAGCAGGCCCGCCGCGACCAGCCAGCCGAGGTTGCGGTGCCGGTCGGTCAGGGCGCCGAACCCGGGCTGGACCACGCTGGCCAGGAAGGTGGCCGCCAGCGTGATCCCGGTGAGCCCGGCGTAGCTGTAGTGCCGCTCGATGGCCAGGAACGGCAGCAGGGCCGGGACGGCGCCCTGGTAGAGGTCGTCGACCACGTGCGTCGAGGTGAGGAAGGCGAGCCTGGACCGGTCGGCGCGCGCCATCACCGGGGCGCGCCGGCGGGTCATCTCACGCATTTACTTCCGCGTGGCCCGCAGCACGACCGTGACCATCGGCAGGACGAACTCGCCCGCGGCGGTCTCCGGGCAGGCCCCCAGGAAGTCGCGCACCTGGGCCAGCAGCCGGGTCCGGTCCGGTTCGGTCATCACCAGGAGATTGGAGTGAGTCGCGATGGCGGCGACCAGCGAGTCGGCCGTCCGGCGCTGCCCGTGCCCGAACTCGCCGGCCTCGAGCGTCCCGAACAGGCCCGACCCGGCCGCGGTCAGCCGCTCCAGGCGGGTCCGCGCGACCCCGTCCCGCCACCGCCGCAGCGTGACGTTCGACTTGCCCTTGCTGATCTGGGCCAGGGTCGCGACCCAGCCGATCCGGTCGTCGTCGACGTTCCACAGCGCGGCGAGCACGCCGCCCGGGGTGAGCACCCGGGCGATCTCGGGTATGGCCCGGCTCAGGTCGAACCAGTGCAGGGCCTGGCCGGCCAGGACGGCGTCGACGCTCGCGTCGGGCAGCGGGATCTCCTCCGCGCGGCCGGGCAGCGACCGCGCCGACCCAAGCCCGCGCCGGAGTTCGGCGAGCATGTCCGGGTCGGGCTCCACCGCCGTGACCTCGGCGCCGAGGCCGACCAGGGTCGCGGTCAGCTTGCCGGTTCCCGCCCCCAGGTCGAGGACCCTCACCGGCTCACGCCCGCCTAGGGCCCAGCGGACGGCGGCCTCGGCGTAGCCGGGCCGGTGCTCGGCGTAGGCGGCCGCGGCGGCGCCGAACGACGACCCGTGCCGCAGCCGTTCCTCGCGTTCGGCCCGGCTCTCCGCCTGCGTCAGGTCATCCACGCTATTCGGCCGGGTGCTTGGCGTCGTAGGCCACCTGAGCGGCGCTGATCTCAGGCAGGTGGCTGTCGGCCCAGGTCACCAGCTGGCCGATGGCGTCGAGCAGCGTCAGTCCCATCGGGGTCAGGTCGTACTCGACCCGGGGCGGGATGACGGGATGGATGGTGCGGGTCACGATGCCGTCCCGCTCCAGGCCGCGCAGCGTGACGGTCAGCATCCGCGCCGTGATGCCGTCGATCGAGCGGTGCAGTTCGCTGAATCGCATGGTGCGGTGGCCGAGCAGGTCGATCACGTACATCGACCACTTGTCGCCGACGCGCTGCAGGACTTGGCGAGCGCGGCACGGCGACGGCTCGCAGGCCGGACCCGGCGGCTCGCCCCCGGCCGTCAGCGACGGCTCGCAAACCGGGTCGATGTGCCCGGAATCCACGAAAAATCCCTCCTCGTACCCCACCAGGTTACTTGGCCGGCCCCGTGCCGCGAAGTACTTGACGTTTCAACACGAAGTGCTTGACAGTTCAAGTATAGCGACTTACTATTAGGAAGCAAGGTACGAAAGCGAACTTACACACAAGACAGTACTAGGAGGACCAATGACTACGGCTGCCGTGGAGATTCCCGGCTACGTGACTGGAACCTGGAGCATCGACCCCGTTCACTCCGAGGTGTCCTTCGTCGTCAGGCACATGATGGTGAGCAAGGTCCGTGGCCGTTTCGATAAGTTCGAGGGCACCATCGCGACCGCGGCGGACCCGCTGCAGTCGGCCGTCACCGCCACCGTCGACCTCAGCTCGGTGAACACCGGGAACGAGACCAGGGACAATCACATCCGCAGCGAGGACTTCTTCCACACCGAGAAGCACCCCGTGATGACCTTCCGCTCCACCGGCGTCCGGTCCGACGGCGAGAACTACCTGCTCGACGGTGACCTCACCCTCCGCGACATCACCCGTCCGGTGACCTTCCGCCTCGAGCTGAACGGCTTCGGCCCCGACCCGTTCGGCGGCACGCGGGCCGGTTTCTCCGCCACCACCGAGATCAACCGGAACGACTGGAACGTCAGCTACAACGGCCCCATCCCGGGCGCCAGCAACGGCATGGTCCTCAGCGACAAGGTCACGATCAACCTGGAGATCGAAGCCGTCCTGAACAAGGGCGAGTAAGCACCCGCCGCCTGCCACAGTGCGGGGCCGGTTCCGCCGGCCCCGCGCGCTTTTTTTTTTGGGCCGAACGGGACGTGGTGCCCGCTCAGCTGCCCACGCCGTGCTTCTCGAGGTAGTCGAGGTAGAGCGGGCGCAGCGCCTCGGCCACATCGCCCTCCCCGGAGTCGATCGCGTCGTCGAGCAGCACGCTCAAATGCGTGACGTCCCTCCCGGCCTCGGCGTCGTGCCCCTCCGAGGCCTCGGCCGCCGGGATGGCACGCAGCAGCTCCCAGAAGAACTCCACGTCGAGGTGATGCAGCGCCCGCCGCACGGCCAGGGCGTGTAGTTCGCGGGAGGACATGGCCTCCAGTTCATCGCGGGTCACGCGTGGACTCTATCTCCTTGCCGCGCCGGCCGGCGCGCGAGCGGCCGGACACCGCCCCGGCGACGGCCCGGACGCCCCGGTGCGCGGGCAGGTCCTCGATCAGGACCGGCGCTCCGTCACGGTCGGCCATCGGGATCCGCCAGTTCGGGTACTCGTTCATCGTCCCCGGCAGGTTCTGCGGCCGACGTTCGCCCACGGCCTCGGCCAGCGACACGCCGATCAGCACGGCCGGCGTCCGGGCCAGGTAGCCGTACAGCGCGACCGTGAACTGCTCCGTGACCTCGGCCGGGCGGCCCAGGAGGCCTTCGCGGGCGAGCATAGCGAGCCATCCGCCCACCTCCCGCCGGGCCGCGGCTCGCTCGTCCGCCTCGGGCTCGGTCAGCAGCCCGAGGCCGGCCCGGATGGTGACCTGCTCCCCGGTGAGGAACGCGGCGGCCGGGGGCATGTCGTGCGTGCCGACCATGGCCAGGCAGCCGCGGCGCCATTCACCCGGCCGGCGCGGCGTGCCGTCCGGGTGCCGCTCGAACCAGAGCATCGACGTGCCGAGCACCCGGCGGTCAGCCAGGAAGTCGCGCAGCCAGGGCTCGACCGTGCCGAGGTCCTCCCCGATGGCCACCGCCTTCGCGCGCGCCGCCTCGGCGCACAGCACGTCCCCGATCAGCTCGTGGTCGTAGCGGACGTACGTGCCCTGTCCGGGGCTCATCCCGGCCGGTATCCACCACAGGCGGGCCAGCCCCATGACGTGATCGATGCGCAGGCCCCCGCCGTGCCGCGTGGTCGCCGCGACGAGTTCGGCTATCGGCCGGCCCGCGTGGGCGGCCAGCCAGCCCGGATGCCAGGGCGGCAGCGTCCAGTCCTGGCCCCGCTGGTTGAACTCGTCCGGCGGGGCGCCGACGCTGACGCCGGTGACGATCACGTCCTGCCGGGCCCAGGCGTCGGCTCCGCCGGGATGCGAGCCGACGGCCAGGTCGCTGATGACGCCGATGCTCATCCCGGCCCGCCGGGCCGCTTGCTGCGCGGCCTCGGCCTGCCCCGCGGCCAGCCACTGGAGCCAGACGTGGAAGTTCACCTGGCCGGCCCGCTCCCGCCGCAGCGAGGCCGCCTCCGCCGAGCGCGGGTCGCCGAGCGCGGCGGGCCAGGCCCGCCAGTCCGGGCCGTGCACCTCCGCGATCGCGCACCAGGTCGCCCAGTCGCGGATGGCCTCCCGGTCGCGCTCCAGGAAGGCGTCAAGCTCCGCCCGCCGGGCGGGGCCGAGCCCCGCCGCGTGGATGATCTCCAGCGCCGCCCGCTTGGCCGCCCAGACCGCGTCCCGGTCGATCAGGGCCGCGGTCCGGTTCGCGGCGCGCAGCGGCGCGCCGAGCGCGTCGACCCGGGCCCGGTCGCCCGGACTGAGCCTGGCGTACTCGGGAATGTCCTCGATGCGCAGGTAGAGCGGGCTGAGGTGGCGCCTGGTCATGGCCAGGTACGGGGACGGGCTGATCGGGGCCAGCGGTTCGGGCGCGTGCAGCGGGTTCACCAGCACGAAGTCCGCGCCCAGCTCCCGGCCGCTCCAGGCGGCCAGGTCGGCCAGGTCACGCAGGTCGCCGTGCCCCCAGGAGCCGAGGGAGCGCACCGAGTAGAGCTGCACGGCGAAACCCCACGACCTGCGGGCCGGCCACGGGGCCCGCGCACCACCGATCTCCCGCTGCCCGGCGGGCGGGCATGGTCGACTGTTCCCGAGAGCATCCAGCACCGCCGCCAGCGTCTGGTCGGAAACCTCCGCGACGCGGCCCCGCCAGTCCTGGTAGGAGACCGCCACACCGTGAGCCCGCGCCCGGCGTATGAGCTCTGCCCGTCCTGTCACCGCACCAGTCTGCCTAACGGCCCGGCGAAAAGCTCGTGACGGCCGCTGCCACCATGGCTCGTTCGGAAAAATAACCGGAGACCAGGCATCTTCGTCTCAATAAGTGGACGGACCGGCACACCGCGGGTCCCAGCTACACAGGACGATTGCCATGAAGATTTTCCCCACCACCACCGCCGCCCGGCGGGTCGTCGCGGTCGCCGCGGCGGCCGTCGCCGGCCTGGCCCTTTCCACCGCTGCCTATGCTGCTACCTCATCTACCTCATCTACCTCATCTACCTCATCGCCGGGCGCGGCGACCACGGCGGCGGTCTCCATCCCCAGGTGTACCGCCAGTGACCTCGGCGTCTGGCTCGCCGTCGACCAAGGCAACGGCGCGGCCGGCACCATCTACTACCCGCTTGAGTTCACCAACCTCAGCCACCACACGTGCTACCTGTCCGGGTACCCGGGTGTCTCCGCGCTCGACCACAACGGGCACCAGCTCGGCAGCCCGGCGAGCTGGGGCAGCAGAGCCGGCGCACGCATTGTGAACCTGGCGCCCGGCGCGACGGCGCACACCATCCTGGCCTACCACGACGTCGCGGTGAGCACGGAGCCCGGATGTGACCCGGTGAACACGGCGGCATTCCTGCTCGTCTACCCGCCCGGCCAGCGCAGCGCGACCCGCGCGGCCTTCTCGTTCGAGGCGTGCTCGCACGCCGGGCCGATCTGGATGAGCATCACCGAGCCGATCATCCCCGGCGTCGGGACGATCTACGGCTGAGCCCGCCATGCCGTCCCGCGGGCTGTATCCCCGGCCCGCGGGGCGGCGTCAGCTTTCGCCGACCGGTTCCAGGACGAATACCGGGATCTGCCGCGTGGTCTTCTGCTGGTACTCCGCGTACGGCGGGTACGCGGCGACCGCCCGCTCCCACCACCGGGCGCGCTCGTCACCGCTGAGCTCGCGGGCTCTCATGTCCTGCCGGTGCGGCCCGTCCTGCAGCTCCACCACGGGATGCGCCCGCACGTTGTAGTACCAGACCGGATGGTCCGGGGCGCCGCCCTTCGAGGCCACCATGGCGTACCGGCCATCGTGCTCTACCCGCATCACCGGTGTCTTGTGCACCTTGCCGCTCTTAGCGCCCCGGTTGGTGACGATAACCACCGGCAGCCCGGTGTCGCGCAGCGTCGTACCCTTGGTCCCGCCGGAGCCCTCGTACAGCTCCACCTGCTCGCGCACCCAGGCGGCCGGGCTCGGCTCGTATTCTCCTTCAACAGGCATAGCCATAGTCAACACCAGCCGCCCTCGGCTCCTCCCCCCGGGTCGCCGAGCCGATCACGGTCACGATCCCGCGCGACGTGTCCGGCAACTGGTACCAGATGGACACCCGCCTACGTGCTCCCGGCCTCCCCCAGCAAGAAGCCCAGATCTCGACCATGCTCAGTACGGTCCAGATAGCCAGAGACGATTAAAGCTGCCGGCATCCTCGGCCAGGCTGTCATGCGGCTTGCGACGGTGGCGCCATGAGCCCGGCAGCGTTGCCCACGATGTACTTAGTGTAAGTGTGCAGCAGAATTGCTATCCTTCCGGCGATAACCCGACTGGGGATGAGATAGATGTTGAGGTCGCCATCCATGATGAAAAACCAGTCGATCAATTCCGGATCGTAAGGGACCCGTCGTTCCCGATTGCCTATCGAATAAGGCCGTCGGCTGACCGGCACCGTCCAGCCGTCCTTGCTAAAGCACGTCGTGGTCTTGACCTGAATTCGTTTGATTCCCTCCGGCATCCTTACCAGCAGGTCATAGACGGTAGGTTCTACTGGGATCGCCACGTTGAATCCGCACAGCGAGAACCACGACGCGGCAATGGAGGCTGCCGCATCGCGCAGATATCGAAGGTGCGGCTTTAGTTCTTCAGGCTCCGCGGAGTTCTCGGTGGGGTTCCCCAGGTGCGCGAGGCCGAGTCCTAGGCGCATTGCGTGAGCCTTAACCCTTATCCGCCCATCCCCGCTACCTGGCGCCAAGCCCAGCATCGTCAGCAGTTCGTCCCAGGATTGGGTGTCGATGACGGCGCGCCTCAGTTGCGCGTCAGACCAGATGCGCTTTCCTCGGAAATGAGATGTATCAAGCCCAAGTTGGATGACGTGGCGCTTCATGATCCGAATTGCTCCAGCTGAGTCAGCGCGCAGTCCGAGCACGCGCATCACGTCACGCCAGTTCGTGGCCGCCGCGACGGCATCCTTTAGCTGGGTGTCAGACCATGTGCGTTCCGATTCGGAAGATCGAGCCATATTCGAACGCTAGCAGGTGGCACTGACATTTCTGACGCACATTCGAACTACAAGTGGTCGGGACGGCGGGATTCGAACCCGCGACCTTCGGTCCCCCAGACCGACACGCTAAACCAAGCTGCGCCACGTCCCGTTACGGTTACATTCCGTAACACCCGCCCGCCATCTGCCGGGCTGGCCCAGTCAGCCTAGCGCAACCGCGCCGCGTCCCGGAAACCGAGCCGCGTCCGGCTGCCGCGCATACGTGATTCCCGCTGGGTAGAAAGTTACGATGTGCCGGGCATGGCGAGGGCGGCTCGCTCGTTGAACCGACAGGGAGTCGCCTGCGGACGGACGGAGGGCAGACAGGGTGCTTGGCGTTCGCCGCTCGGCCTCCGGCGAAGGCGCAGGCGACGAGGACGCCGGCTACGAGCCGACGCTCCCGCTGAAGCGGCGCAGTTGGCGGCGCAGGCTCGCGCTGGGGATCGTCAAGGTCTTCGCGGTCCTGATCGCCCTGCTCCTGGCCGCGGTCGCCCTGCTGTACGCGTTCACCCCGTCGGCCGCCCAGGCCACCGGACTGGCCCGGGCCCAGGCGGCCGGGCACCACATCGCCTACCCGGGCCCGCCGGTGCCGCCGTACTTCGCCGAGGCCCTGGTGGCGACCGAAGACCACCGCTTCTACGCCGATCCGGGCGTTGACCCGCTCGCGCTGGTCCGGGTGGCGGCCTCCTGGCTGACCGGGCACACCGACGGGGGCGGCAGCACCATCGACCAGCAGCTCGCGAAGAACCTGTACACCTCGGGCCACAGCAGCTTCCCGCAGATCCTCGAGCAGGTGGCGCTGGCGGTCAAGCTCAACCGGGCCTACAGCCGGGCCGAGATCCTGCGCCTGTACGCGGAGATCGCGTACTACGGCCACGGCTACTACGGCCTGGAGGCGGCCAGCTGCGGCTACTTCGGGCGGCCTCCGGCGCAGCTGACCGTGGTGCAGGCCGCCATGCTGGCCGGCGCGGTCAACGCGCCGACCTACGACGACCCGCTGGTCTACCCGGCCCGGGCCCGGGCCCGGCTAGTGCACGTCATCGACCGGATGGCCGCCGTCGGGTACCTGACCAGCGCCCAGCAGAACGCCGCGCTCAACGCCCCCCTGGACCTGTCCGCCGTCCGCGGCTGCCCGTAAGCACGCAGCGGGTCAGGTTCCGGAGGTCTCCGGCTCGAGCTGCTCCGCGGCGGGCGCGTCCTCGTCGGCGTAGAGGAAGACCCAGCGGCGGTAGCAGTAAAGCCGGAACAGCGTGGCCAGGCCGATGCCGATGATGTTGGCCACGTTGTAGGAGAAGTTGTCGGTCAGCCCGAGCCCGGAATGCACGAACCAGACAACCCCGTCGGTGATCAGGATCCCGATGCCGTTGAAGAGGAAGAACAACAGGGACTCGCGGCCCCAGTGGCTGCCCCTGCGGTGCCGGAACGCCCAGAATTTGTTGCCGACGAAGGCGAACACCGTGGCCAGGATGTTGGCCAGCGTGGTGGCGGCGATCTCGCTGAGCCCGGCGCCGGAGTGGAAGACGTTGACCAGGACGATGGTGATGACGAACGCGAGGCTGCCGACGATCCCGAACTTGGCGACCTCGTGGATCAGCACCTGGAAACGCGCGTACAGGTCGCGGAAAAGCTTCACCGTAGCTTCGCCCCTTGACTTGGTCCGTCCCGTATAGACCCGACACTATCGTGTCCCCTGGTGTGGTACGGGGAAGGGCCCTAAACCGTTCGAGGAATGTCACAACCCCCGGCTAGCCTGGATCAGGTGCTGGAACGTCCCGAAACCGAGGTACTCGTCCGGGCCCGCGGCCTGACCAAGACGTTCGGCAGCTTCACCGCGGTCGACGGGATCGACTTCGACCTGTACCGCGGCGAGGCGTTCGGTTTCCTGGGGCCGAACGGCGCGGGCAAGTCCTCCACGATGCGGATGATCGGCTGCGTCTCGCCGCCGACCAGCGGGGAGCTGAGCATTCTCGGCCGCGACCCGGTCCGGGACGGCTCGGCGATCCGGGCCCGGCTCGGGGTGGTACCGCAGGAGGACACCCTCGACGTCGAGCTGACCGTGCGGGAGAACCTGCTCGTCTACGGCAGGTACTTCGGGCTGCCCCGGCGCGTCATCCGGGAGCGGACCGCCGCGCTGCTGGAGTTCGTGCAGCTCGCGGACCGGGCCGGCGATAAGGTCGACCCGCTGTCCGGCGGCCTGAAGCGCCGCCTGACCATCGCCCGCTCGCTCGTCAACGAGCCGGAGATCCTGATCCTCGACGAGCCCACCACCGGCCTGGACCCGCAGGCCCGGCACGTGGTGTGGGACCGGCTGTTCCGGCTCAAGCAGCACGGCGTCACGCTGATCCTGACCACGCACTACATGGACGAGGCCGAGCAGCTGTGCGACCGGCTGGTGGTGATGGACCACGGCCGGTTCGCCGCCGCGGGCTCGCCCCGCGATCTGATCGCCCGCTACTGCTCACCGGAAGTCCTCGAGCTGCGCTTCGATCCCGCCCTGCACGATGTCGCCGCCGACAAGCTCAAGGACTTTTCTGCCGAACGGACCGAGGTGCTGGCCGACCGGATCCTGCTGTACGTCCCCGACGGGGACGCGGCCCTGGCCGCGGTGCGGGCCGGCGGGCTCGAGCCGCTCACCTCGCTGGTCCGCCGGGGCACGCTCGAGGACGTGTTCCTGCGCCTGACCGGCCGCCGGCTGGAGGATTAGCGTGGCAGCCAGCCTGGCCCTTCCGTCCAGCGTACGGCCCTGGTCGCTATCCTTCCGGGCCTTCCAGTGCTGGCTGACCGTGTACCGGCGGATCTGGCGTTCCAGCATCTGGTCCAGCGTGCTCGGCCCGGTGTGCTACCTGGGAGCGCTGGGCTTCGGGCTCGGCACGCTGGTCGACAAGCACAGCACGGCCAGCCTGGGCGGGGTCAGCTACCTGGCCTTCGTGGCCCCGGCCATCCTGGCCTCGGGCGCGATGAACACCGCGATGGGCGAGGCGAGCTACCCCGTGTTCGGCTCCCTCAAGTGGAACAGGATCTACATCGGCGCGCAGGCCTCCCCGCTGCGGCCCGCCGACATCTTCCGCGGCCACCTGATGTTCATGGTCATGCGCCTCGCGATGAACTGCGCGGTCGTCGTGCTGGTCATGTGGGCGTTCGGCGCGATCAGGTCGCCGTGGGTGGTGCTGGCCTACCCGGCCGCGGTGCTCACCGGGCTGGCCTTCGCCGCCCCCATCGCGGCCTGGGCGGTCACGGTGAAGGTGGAGACCTCCTTCACTTACATCTTCCGGTTCGTCATGATGCCGCTGATGCTGTTCTCCGGCACGTTCTTCCCCCTGTCCCAGCTGCCTGCCGGGCTGCGCGCACTGGCCGAGGCCATGCCGCTGTGGCACGGCGTGGCCCTGTGCCGGGCCTTCAGCCTGGGCACCGCGGCCGGCGACCCGGCCGGGATGCTCGGTCACGCCGTCTACCTGGCGGTGCTGGCCGCCGTGGGCATCTGGGCCGGGGCCCGCACCTACCGCAGGCGCCTGTATGTCTGAGAGCGTCTCGCTGCGCATGCTCCCGCCGGCCGGGCTGCTGACCCGCCTCCGCCGGGCGGGCACCGACACCGGCAGCCTGCGCCTGATCGAGCGGCACGCCCGCGCCTACCGGCGGGCCTGGCTGGTGTTCATCTCCGGGATCTTCGAGCCGCTGTTCTACCTGCTGTCCGTGGGCCTGGGGCTGGGCGTCCTGGTCGGGAAGGTGCCCGGTCCCGGCGGGCAGCTCATCCCGTACCGGGAGTTCGTCGCGCCCGGCCTGCTCGCGGTGTCCTCGATGAACGGCGCGATGTACGACTCGACGTTCAACGTCTTCTTCCGGCTCAAGTACGCCAAGCTGTACGACGCCGTGCTGGCCACCCCGATGCGCCCGGCCCAGGTCGCGCTGGGCGAGATCGGCTGGGCGCTGCTCCGCGGCACCATCTACGCGGTGGCGTTCACCCTGGTCATGCTGGCTCTGGGCCTGGTGCACTCGCCGTGGGCGGTGCTGGGCGTCCCGGCGGCGGTGCTGATCGGCTTCGCCTTCGCGGCCATCGGCATGACCGGGACCACCTACATGAAGAGCTGGCAGGACTTCGACTACGTGGTCCTGGCCAGCATGCCGCTGTTCCTGTTCTCCGCCACGTTCTACCCGCTGAGCGTCTACCCGCGGGCGGCCCAGGTGGTGATCGAGTGCACGCCCCTGTACCAGGGGGTCGTGCTGCTGCGCGATCTGACCGTCGGCGTGGTCGGGCCGGGCCTGCTGTGGCGGGCGGCCTACCTGGCCGCGCTGGGCGTCGCGGGCCTGTACGCCTCCGGCCGCCGGATCGGGAAACTCCTGCTCGTCTAGCCTGCCGCGGCAGTTTTTTCCGGCGCCCGCCGGATCGGGCCTTCTGTCATTTTCGGCACTCGCCGGAACGGGTATCCTGCGCGCGATGCCGGAGGAGCAACCCGCGGAGCCGGTCCCGCCGCAGACCGAGGCGCCGGCCGCCGTGGTGCCGCAGGAGGCGGTGCCGCGGCTCTCCGTGGTGCGGCCGGCCCGGTGGCGGGACGCCCGGTGGCGGGACGCCCGCGCCCATGCCGATCCGGTCACCTGGGCGATCGCGGTCGCCGTGTTCGGCGCGTACGCCGCCATCTCGCTGTCCCGGCTGCTGCAGCTCAACCCGTCCTCCTGGGACCTGGGCATCTACACCGAGTACGTGAAGCAGTACGCCGATCTGCGGGCGCCGATCGTGGACATCAGGGCGCCCGGCTTCAACCTGCTCGGTGATCACTTCCAGCCGATCGTCGCGGTCCTGGCCCCCTTCTTCCGGGTCTTCCCCTCCTCGGCGACGCTGGTCGTCGCGCAGGCCCTGCTGATCGCGGCGTCCGTCTTCCCGGTAAGCCAGCTGGCCCGGGAGAAGCTCGGCGTCGGTCCCGGCCGCGCGATCGCGGTCGCGTACGGGTTCTCCTGGGGCCTGCAGCAGCTGCCCCAGTTCGACTTCCACGAGATCGCGTTCGCGGTGCCGCTGCTGGCCTTCTCGCTGTCGGCGCTGGCCCGCGGGCACACCAAGGCCGCGGTGTGGTGGGCGCTGCCCCTGGTCTTCGTCAAGGAGGACCAGGGCTTCACCGTGGCCGCCATCGGGATCTACCTGATCGTGTCCGGATTGCGGGCCAGGCTTCCCGACCCGTGGGATCCGGCGGACCCGTACGGCCGCGGCCGGATGATGGCCGGGCAGTTCCTCCTGATCTGGGGCTTCGCCTGGTCGTTCGTGGCCATTGGCGTGATCATCCCGCACTTCAACCGGGCCGGTGTGTACCAGTACTGGAGCGACGGCGGGGTCCTGGCCCCCGGCGGGCACCCGTCGGTCTTCGGCCTGGTCGGCCAGCTCCTGCACGCCTGGCCGGACAAGCTGCAGACCCTGGTGATGCTGCTGCTGCCGACCGCGTTCATCGCGCTCCGCTCGCCTCTGGTCCTGATCGCCGCCCCGAGCCTGCTGCTGCGTTTCATCGCCACCAACAGCAGCTTCTGGGGAACGTACTGGCACTACAACGCCACCGTGATGCCGATCATCTTCGTCGCGGCCATCGACGCGCTGGCCAGGATCGGGGCCGCGATGGACGCCGACACGGCCGCGGCCGGACCCGCGGGCTGGGCGAGCGGGCGGCGGGGACTCTGGCCGGCGGCGCTGGCCGGGGCCCGGCGCTACGGCGCCGCCATGATGGTCGCGATCGCGGTCCCGCTCGCCTTCCAGTTCCCGCTCAGCCAGCTGTGGAACGCGCAGACCTACCGGATCAGCCCGCACGTCGGGCAGGCCGAGGCGGCCATGGCCCGCGTGCCCGACGGTGCCACCGTCCTGACCACGCTGGACCTGCTGGCCCCGCTGGCCGCCCGGACCGATACCTTCTGGATCGGCAACAGCGGCAATCCGGTGGCTCAGTACATCGTGTTCGACGGCCTCGACAGCGACTACAGCCCCGCGATCAAGAACGTCCCCGCGTTCATCGCGAGCCTCTACCCGCCCCACACTTACACCGAGATCTTCGCCTCCGGCGACGTCTACGTCTTCCGCCGCACCCGCTTATGACGACGCCGGCCGGCGGCGGGGCCAGGGGGACACGCACCCCACCCGGAGCGCCGCTGTGGTGTGCTTACTGGTGAGTAGATAGGCTGTTGCGCGACCCTATGGGAGGTTGAGCTCCATGGATTTCGCTTACGACGACCGGACGCAAGACCTCCGTGAACGCCTGCTCGCGTTCATGGACGAGCGCATCTACCCAGCCGAGCAGGTGTTCAGGGAGCAGGCCGAGGCCGCCGAGGGCGCCGGCCACATGTGGGAGCGGCTGCCCGTCACCGCGGAACTCAAGGCCGAGGCGCGCCGCCGCGGGCTGTGGAACCTGTTCCTGACCGGCAAGTCGGCCGACGCGGTCCGCAAATGGGAGGCATCCTCCGGCAAGACGGGATCCCGCCTGCCGGACCCGCCGCTGACCAACCTGCAGTACGCGCCGCTGGCCGAGATCACCGGGTGGAGTCCCGCGCTGGCGCCGGAGGCCATGAACTGCGCCGCGCCGGACACCGGCAACATGGAGGTGCTGGCCGAATTCGGCTCCCCGGAGCAGCAGGAACGCTGGCTCCGCCCGTTGCTCGACGGGGAGATCCGGTCGGCGTTCTGCATGACCGAGCCCGCCGTCGCGTCCAGCGACGCCTCGAACATCGCCACCACGATTGCCCGCGACGGCGACAGCTACGTGATCAACGGCCGCAAGTGGTGGTCTTCGGGCGCGATGAGCTCGGACTGCAAGATCCTCATTGTGATGGGCGTGACCGCCGAGGCCACCGCCGGAGATGGACACAGCCACCGCAGGCACTCCATGATCCTCGTACCCCGTGACACGCCCGGGGTCGAGGTCAAGCGCGGGATATACGTGTTCGGCTACAGCGACGGGCACCACGGCGGCCACGCCGAGGTGGAGTTCACCGGCGTGCGGGTCCCGAAGGAGAACCTGATCGCGGGCGAGGGCGAGGGATTCGCGATCGCGCAGGCGCGGCTGGGCCCCGGCCGCATCCACCACTGCATGCGGCAGATCGGCGCCGCCGAGCGCGCCCTCAACCTGATGTGCAAGCGGGCCGCCTCCCGCACCGCGTTCGGCAAGACCCTGGCCGAGCAGGGCGTCGTCCAGGACTGGATCGCCGAGTCCAGGGTCAGGATCGAGCAGGCCCGGCTGCTGGTGCTCAAGACGGCCTGGCTGATGGACACGGTGGGTAACAAGGGCGCGCACACCGAGATCCAGGCGATCAAGATCGTGACCCCGGCCATGGCCGAATGGGTGATCGACAAGGCGATCCAGGTGCACGGCGGCGGCGGGGTCAGCCAGGTGTTCCCGCTGGCCAACATGTGGGCCAGCGCTCGCTCGCTCCGGTTCGCCGACGGCCCGGACGAGGTGCACAAGAGGTCCCTCGCCCGCCGCGAACTGAGGAAAGCCACGACCTGACCGGGACCAAAGCCACTAGCCGGCGGGAAGCCCGCGGGCGTACGAAAGTTCACGGACGACAACGAAACGCCGCGAGCTTCGGCAGCCTGACCCGGCCCGAGCACCACGGCTCCGGTCAGATCAAAGGAGAGATCAGTGGTACAGAGAATCGCTATCGTGACGGGCGCAGCTCGCGGCATCGGCGCCGGAATAGCCATCAGGCTGGCCGCCGACGGAATGGCCGTGGCGGTCCTCGACCTGAACGAGGCCGACTGCGCGGGCACGGTGAAGGAGATCGAGAACGCGGGCGGGAAGGCGCTCGCGGTGGGTGCCGACGTCAGCAAGACCGACCAGGTGAACGCCGCGGTCGAGCGGATCGCCGCCGAACTCGGCCCGCCGACGGTGCTGGTGAACAACGCCGGGATCATCCGCGACGCCAATCTGTTCAAGATGACCGACGAGCA
>Ga0209415_10006772_pt1 | contig 20236 bp, 16 predicted proteins | sample PeaSoiSIISIP2007_FD_187696 | JGI IMG/M metagenome (GOLD analysis project Ga0209415, IMG submission 187696) | Peat soil microbial communities from Weissenstadt, Germany - SII-SIP-2007 (SPAdes) (version 2) | ecosystem: Environmental > Terrestrial > Soil > Wetlands > Peat | place: Germany...
CCCGCTCGGGCAATCAATTGCCGGTGGAAGGGCGCCTGTTCGCCATTTCCTGGAGCGGCGAGCCGGCTTTCGCGGTCCTGCTGGCAAAAACGGAAGCCAACGAGCGGATCCAGGCCGCCGAGGCGGCGCTGCGCCACGCCGAGGGCGAGGCGCGCGAATTGCGCACGATCCTCGACGGCGTGACCGACGCGGTCGTGGTGGTCGATCGCGACGGCCGCATCCTGTCGAGCGATCGCGGCGGCGAGACCCTGTTCGGCCGCAGCCGGCGCGAACTCGAAGGCGCCGGCTTTGCAAGCCTCGTCGCGCCGGCGGCCCGCAACGCCTTCGCGGAGGCGCTCAAGCGGGCGCAGCGGGATTCCGCCGGCGCCGCCGTCACCTTCTCGGCGCAGCCGCGCGACGGCGCCGAACTGCCGGTAAGCGCAACGATCCGGCGGATCGGCGCGGGCGGAGGCCGGTTCGGCATCGCGATTCGCGACCTCGCGGCCGCGGGCGGCGCCACGGCCGCGCCGGCGGACCCGACCGCCGCCGCCGACAAATCCGCGGCGCTCACGAAGCTCTGCCACGACGCGCGCACGCCGCTCAATTCCATCCTCGGCTTCTGCGACATGATGCTGGAGGAGCGCTTCGGCCCGATCGGCAACGACCGCTACCGCGAATATGTGGACAATATACGCATGGCCGGCACGCATCTCATGACGCTGCTCGCGGATGCGGTCGATCTCGCCAGCATCGAAGCCGGTACGTTCCGCCTGTCCCCGACCGCGGTGAGCCTGAACGAGGTCGTCAGTGAATGCGTCTTGCAGATGCAGCCGCAGGCCAACGAGGCGCGGGTGATCGTCCGCACCTCGCTCGCGCCCGCCGCCCACCGGGTGGTCGCCGATATCGGGGCGGTGCGGCAGATCGTGGTCAATCTGCTCGGCCACGCCATCAACAGCTCGCGGCCGGGCGGCCAGGTGATCGTTTCGACCGGAATGACGCCCGGCGGCGACGTCGTGCTGCGGCTGCGCGACAACGGGGACGGCCTCAGCGAGAAGGCGATTGCGGCGGCGCTGCAGCCTGCGGGCCCCCAGGAGACGACGCCGCCATGGTCGTCGACCGGCCAGACCCTCCCGCTCACCAAGGCGCTCGCCGAGGCAAATCAGGCCCGGCTCAAGATCACCAGCAAGCCGCATGACGGCTCGCTGTTCGAGGTGAGCTTCGCGGCAAAAGCCGAAATCGCCGATTGGATTTCCAGCGTGAGATAGCGCCCCGCGGCGGACGCCGCGGCAGCCGCAACGGCGTCCGGGAGCGACGTCGCCGACCGGCCGGTACCCGGTTCTGCCTGCCGCGCCCGGTGGATGGCCGAGCAAAGATGACCGAGGAAACCGTTAGCAACGCGGCAAAAATAAGCTATGCTGCGCGCCTTGCGCGCCTTGATGCCGGCGCATGCGCGGAGGTGAGCATGGGCGCTGCCAGCCGCCTGATTGCATTGTTCGCGACCGTCATGGTTTTTGGCGGTGCTGTTGGCGGTGCGCCTCCCGCGCGCGCCGCCGAGGAGGTCGATCTGCTGCTCGTGCTGTCCTCCGACGTCTCGCGCAGCGTCGACGCGCCGAAATTCAAGCTGCAGCGCGACGGCTACGCGGCGGCCATCGTCAATCCGCGCGTCATCCAGGCGATCCGCTCGGGCGCGCTCGGCAGGATCGCGGTCAGCCTGGTCGAATGGTCGGGTGTCGGCGCCCAGAAGATCGTGATCGACTGGACCATCATTCGCGACGAGGCGTCGGCCAAGGATTTCTCCGCCCAGATCGTCGAGGCGCCGCGCGCCTTTGCGGACCGCACCTCGATCAGCGGCGGCATCGATTTCGCCATGGCGCAGCTCAACCGCTCGCCCTATCAGGCCAATCGCCGCACCATCGACGTCTCCGGCGACGGCACCAACAATTCCGGCCGCGACGTCGCCGATGCGCGCGACGAGGCGCTTGCCAAGGGCGTCACCATCAACGGCCTCGTCATCCTGAGCGAGCGGCCGATGTCGTGGAATGCCGACCACACCAATCCGCCCGGCGGCCTCGACAACTACTACCGCAACAACGTGATCGGCGGGCCCGGCTCGTTCGTCATGGTGGCGGAGAATTTCAACTCGTTCGGGCAGGCGATCCTCAACAAGCTGATCGCCGAAATCGCCGCCAACCCGTTCCCCAAGCGGGCGCAATTGCGCCAGACGGCGCGTTGACGTGTTGCCGGCGCATCGCCGTTGCCGCGAATGTCTCATAGCGCGGGCGCTCGTTCAGTGTCGTTATCATACATAGGCCACGCGCGGCCTTGCTCTCAAGTCGGCCAGGTCTGCTCCCGTTAACGTCTGCTCCCGTTAACGCCCGGTTAGGTATTCGATTGCGCGCATGAATCCTTAACGCGCTTGTCGTTGGATGCCGCCGTTATCCGGACGGGCAACCCAACGGTTCCACGCATGAGCATCTCCAGCATCGGCGCGTCGCCTTTGCCGACTATGGCTGTCGCGGCGGCGTCGGCATCGGGCGAAGCGCCGGAACCCGTCAGCAGCAGGGACCAGGACGCCGGCAACGGCGCGGCTTCGCTGCCGCCGGTGCAGGCCGCGACGGCACCGGGCACCGGCCAGAAGGTCGACGTCATGGCGTAGGCCGGCGCGCCCGGTCAGCGTCGCGCCGCAAAGTAAGCGCCAAGGCAGGCGGAGATCAGTGCCGCCGCCATGGCGGCGACGTTCGCCGCCACATGGGCGGCGGCATCGAGCCCGGACGGCTCGCTCGCCACTTGGCCGACCGCCGCAAGTCCCGCCACCATGGCGGCGCCCAGGACCCAGCGCAACCCTCGCAGCGGCCACCAGTTCAGCATCAGGAATCGCGCCGCCGCCGCCGCGATGAAGCCGCCGGCCAGCGCGGTTCCGGCGATCAGCCACCACGCCAGCGCGGATCTGACGTGTATGGTCGAGGCGACGAACAGGTCGTGCCACACCGCCTCGATGTCGACATTCATGCGGCCGAGCAGGATCTGCACCGCGAGCGCGACCAGGAAGCCGCCGATCGTGCCGGTTGCGAGCGCGAGCAGGCGCACCGAAGGTCTTTGATCGTCCTGCATGAGGTTCCCCGGGAGCGACGTATGTACGTCGCCGGCCGCGCCGTGACAATCGCATTGCGTATCGCGCGTTGCGGACCGGCGGCCGCCCGCCCGAGCGGGCCGTCACGGCGGCCTTACAGGGGCGCGAACAGATGTTATCCTGCCGCCCTCAATGGAACGGGAGAGACCCCATGAAATCCGTCAAGATGAAAGCGGTCAAGCTCACTGCCACCGTGGCGTTCGCCGCCATCGCGTTCGCGCCCGCAGCCTTTGCGCAAGGCAAGGGCGTCGAGCGGCTCTACATCCTGGAGTGCGGCCAAGGCCACGCCGGTGACATGTCGCGCTGGACGCCCGGGCAGAACGTCAATGTCCCGATGGACATGGTCGACGATTGCTTTCTGATCAAGCACGCGCAGGGCTACATGCTGTGGGACACCGGCGTTTCCGATTCGATCGGGCCCGACGTCCCGCCGGGCAATCCCGCCGGCATCACCTGGCGGCGCCCGAAGACGCTCGCCGCCCAGCTCGCCGAGCTCGGCGTCAAGCCGGACGACATCAAATACGTCGCCGTCTCCCACACCCATCCGGATCACGTCGGCAATGTGGAGTTGGTCCCGAAATCGATGCTGCTGGTGCAGAAGGCCGAATATGAATGGCCGGATGCCAAGGGCGGCCCGCGCTTCGCGCCCGAGCATCCGGTCACCAAGCTCGAAGGCGACCGTGACGTGTTCGGCGACGGCAGCGTGACCATCATCTCGACCCCCGGCCACACACCGGGCCACCAGTCGCTGCTGGTCAAGCTGCCGAAGACCGGCGGGCTGCTGCTGTCCGGCGATGCGGTGCACTTCAAGGCGAACTGGGACGCGCGCGTCGTTCCAGGCTTCAATTTCGACAAGGAAAAGACCGCGACCTCGATGGCGCGCATGGCCGACATCATGGCGAAGGACCACGCCCAGCTGTGGATCAACCACGACAAGCCGCAGCGCGAGACCCAGAAGCTGTCGCCGGCGTTCTACGAGTAAGGGCGTCCGCCCGCTACGCCTCTTGCGGCGGGGCGATCGCATGTGATCCCAGCTTTCTTCTCCCTCCCCGTCTTCGGGGAGGGTAGGGTGGGGTCCGCTTCCACACGCTCAGTGCCGGTTTCCCCCACCCCGCCCTCCCCGAAGACGGGGAGGGAGAAGAAAGCGCGCTGCCGTCACGGCCGCACGATCCCGCAGAATCGCGCAAGCTCGCAGGCGAGATCGAGCAGCGCCTCGTCGCCGCCGGCCCAGCCGATGAACGAAAGCCCCGCCGGGCAGCCGTCGACGATCCCGGCCGGGATGGTGACCTGCGGCAGCCCCGACAAGCCCGAGATGCAGGTGAGCCGCATCACCCGCACCCGGAACGACTCAAGGGCGTCTGACGCGAGGTCTACCGGCGGCGCGATGCACGGCGCGGTCGGCAGCGCCATCACGGTGCCGGGCGGCACCAGGCCGCGGATCTGCGCCCGCGCCGCCGCCATGGTGCGGCGCGCCGCATCGGCCTCCGCGGCGGTGACGGTTGCCGCATAGGCGATGCGCTCCTTGATGCCCGGGCCGAGCTGCGGCTTTGCCGTGGTGACGAATTCGCCATAGCTCTGCCACGCCTCGCGGCCCTGGATGATGCGGTTCGCCTCGCGCCACGGCTCGAAGCCGCCGGGCGCGACCTCGACCTCCCGCGGGGGCGGCAGCACCGCGGCGGCGCGCGCCAGGAACGCGCGCCCGAGCGCCGCGACCTCGGGATCGGCTTCGGCGAAGGCGTCGGCCGTGACGACCAGCGCCGCGAGCCGCGCGTCGACGCGCCTGCCGCCCAACAGCACGCCGCCGACGCGGCGGAACACGCCGGGCGTCGCCGCAAACCAGCCGGCCACGTCGAAGGACGGCGCCATCGCGACCGCGCCCGCAAGATCGACCCGGTCGATCGTCGGCCGGATGCCGTAGAGGCCGCAGAACGACGCCGGGATGCGCACCGAGCCGCCGGTGTCGCTGCCGAGCGCGAAGTCGCAGGCGCCGGCCGCGGTCGCGGCGGCGGAGCCGCTCGACGATCCGCCCGGCATCCGCCCGGGCGCGCGCAGGTTCGCCGGCGTGCCGTAATGCACGTTGATGCCGGTGACGCTGAAGAACAGTTCCTCGCAGATGGTCTTGCCCGCGATAGTGGCGCCCGCGGCGAGGATTTTCTCGACCGCCGCCGCGTGCCGCCGCGCCGGCTGGTGGGTCGCGAGCCATGTCGGGCTGCCGGCACCGGTCCGCGTGCCGGCGATGTCGTACATGTCCTTGACGGCGGCGGTGAGCCCGGCAAGCGGCCCGGTGGCGCTGCCCCGGATCGGCGCAGCGATGTCGTGCGGCACGAAAAAGTCTTGGGACAAAGCGCCTTGGCGCCGCTCGGCGTCGCGATCCTGCATGGCTGCTCTCAATTCGCTACGGTCACGAGAGTGTTGCGGCGCTGACAATGTCGCCGGATCGCGGCCTAGTCAAACCGCTCCTTCGCGGTGAGCGCCACTCAGGCCGCGCAGCTTGTATCGTCCGGCCGCTCGGGCGAATATCCGCTCCACCGCGCCAACGGAGTTCCGCATGCCTCACATGCTCATCAAGGGCGGCTGCGTCGTCACCATGGACGCCAGCATCGGCGATCTCGCCCGCGGCGACGTGCTGATCGAAAACGACCGCATCGCGGCGATCGGTCCGGCGCTGGCGGCGCCACCGGACGCGCAGACGATCGACGCGGGCGGCATGATCGTGATGCCGGGCCTCGTCAACGCGCATCTGCATACCTGGCAGTCGGCGTTGCGCGGTATCGCGGGCGACTGGACGCTCGCCCAATACATGCAGGCGATGCACCGCGGCCTCGCGACGCTGTTTCGGCCCGAGGACATCTACATCGCGAACCTGATGGGCGCGCTCAACCAGATCAACGCCGGCGCCACCACGCTGGTCGATTGGTGCCACAACAATCCGACCCCCGATCACACCGACGCCGCCGTCAAGGGCCTGACCGACGCCGGCATCCGGGCGCTGTTCCTGCACGGGTCGCCGAAGCCGAACCCGAAGCCCGGGCAGAAGCATTTCAGCGAGATTCCGATGCCGCGCGCGGAGGTCGAGCGGCTGCGCAAGGGCCGCTTCGCCGCCGGCGGCCTCGTCACCCTCGGCCTCGCGATCCTCGGGCCCTATTATTCGATTTTGGACGTGACGCGCGCTGACGTCGCGCTCGCGAACGAGCTCGATCTCATCTGCAGCATGCATGTGGGCGGCGGCGTGCCGATGGTCGCCGACGGTTTCGAGCGCCTCGCCGCGGAAGGCCTGATCGGGAAAAACTTCAATGTGGTGCACGGCAACGACCTCGCGCCGGACGCGATCCGCGCCATCGCGGAGCGCGGCGGGCTTTTCACCGTCACGGCCGAAATCGAATTGCAGACGGGCTACGGCGATCCGCTCACCGGCACCCTCCATGCGCTCGGCTCGCCGGTGTCGATCGGCACCGACGTCGAGCCCGCTTCGCGCGGCGACATGTTCACGGCCGCGCGGGTGACGCTCCAGCACGAGCGCCATCGCGCCATCACGGAGACCCTGCGCCGCACCGGCGGGCGCCCGGAGCGGATGCCGGTCACCTGCCGCGACGCGCTTGCCTGGGCGACCGTCAACGGCGCCCGGATGGCGCGCCTCGATCGTACCACCGGGTCGCTTTCGCCCGGCAAGGCGGCCGACATCGTGCTGCTGCGGGCGGACGACATCACCATGTTCCCGGTGCGCGATCCGGTCGCCTCGATCGTGATGCAGGGCGGCGTCTCCGCCGTCGACACTGTGCTCATCGCCGGCCGGGTGATGAAACGCGGCGGCAAGCTCCTCTACCCGGGCCTCGCCGAGCTGAAGGAAGCGCTGCGCCGCTCCGGCGACCGCATCCTCGCCGATTTCGGCTACCGTGCAAGCGCGGCGTGAGCGGGATCGCGCTACTTCTTGAAATCCGAATAAGGGTACTTGAACTCGCCCGACTTGTACTCCGGCGGATACAGGATCACCTGCTTGCCGGCCTGGCGGAACTGGTTCACGTCGTTGCCGACGACGCCCTGGTATTGGACGAACAGCGTGCGCCCCTTTTCCCATTCGCCGTTGGCGGCGAATTTCACGTCGCCCACGATGGTCTTGAACGCGGTCTTGTGGATGTAGTCGGCGAGCTTGCCCTGATCGAGGCTGCCGACCTTGGTAATCGCGTCGCCGAGGATTTGCATCTGCGAATACGCAAAGGGCGGCAGGTAGTAGCCGAGCGGATCGACGCCCTGGGCGGCGGCCTTTTCCTGGTAGCGCTTGAGGAACTCTTCGATGCCGGGAAATTTCAAGGTCGGCTCCGGCACGTAGACATCGTAGCCGACGATGCCGTTGAGCAGCGGGCCGAGCTGGGCCTTGATGGGCGTAAAAGCGAGCCCGATCATGCCGCCGCCGAACATCTTCGGTTTGATGCCGATCTCGTTCGCGGCACGCACGATGCCGACCGAATCCGGCGGATAGGATGCGACGAACACCACGTCCGGATTGGTCGCCTGGATGGCGCGCACGATCGGGGTGTAGTCGGTCGTGGTCGGCGGGTAGCTGCGGTCGTAGACGACCTTGAGGCCGAGCTTCTTGACGTTCTCGCGCGCGCCCTCGATGACGTTCTGGGCATACTCCGCGTCGGCCGCGACCAGCGCGATGCTCTGCGGCTTCGGGTTCATCGTCATGGCGACGTCCAGGAACCCGCGCGACGGGCCCTGCTTGGTCTCGACGCCGTTGGGCAGGATCTGGAAATACTTGTCGTACTTGAACTCGTCGTTCACCCCGGTGCCGAACAGCGCCATGAACAACAGCTTGCGCTGCATCACGACCGGCATCGCCGGGGCGATCTGGTTGGTCGCATAGGAGGAGATCACGAGGTCGACCTTGTCGACGTCGAGGAGCTTGGAATAGATCGTCGGCACCGTCGCGGGGCTGCTCTGGTCGTCGTAGTTGATGAGCTGGATCGGCCGGCCCAAGAGCCCGCCCTTGGCGTTGACCTCGTCGCGCCAGATCTCGAACGCCAACAGCGCGCTCTTGCCGCCGCCGGACAGCCCGCCCGTCATCGACATGGAGAAGCCGATCTTGATCGGATCGGCCGCCTGGGCCGCCAGCGGCGCCAAGGCGGCGGCCGCCAAGGCCGGCAGCACGAGCCGCAGCGCGGCGCTCGCAAGGCCGCGGCGCGAATACACAAATCCCGACGTCATTTCGGTTCCTCCCATCAGCAGGTTGCCGCAACATTAGATCGTTCCGGCGCGATTGTGGAGGGCGGCACGCCGCAGGCCGCAGCGGCGTGTTGTCCCGCCCGGCCGCGGCAAAGATGGGCGCAGCCCCATCGCAGCCTAGCTACTTCCCGGCGCAAAATTGAGTGACTTTGGCCTGTTGATAGAATCCGCTGGTTGAGGGAAAACTGCAAGGTCGAACGGAATCGAGGTTGACGGCCGCGGCTGCCACTGATTCATTCTTGTGAATGATTCGTCAGCAAACCCTCCGAGCGCGCCAGAAGCTGGTCGGCAAATTGCCGATCACCGGCGAGTTGCTGCGTGGCTCGCTGTTGGAGCGCACCGTTCGACACACCAAAGACTGTCCGAAATGCGCGCGCGGCGAAGGCCATCGGGTTTTCGTGCTGACGGTGACCTATCCGGGACAACGCACGCGTCAGTTCAGCGTGCGTCGCGAGCGGGTTGCCGAGGTCCGCCGCTGGCTGAGCAATTATCAGGAATTGAAGAAGGCGATCGAGGCTGTCTGCGAACTCAATCATGATCTGCTGCGTCCGGAACGCGCCGCATCGAAGACGCGAGGCAAGAAGCATGATTGAGATGCGGCGGAGGCAGCTCAGCTTCGGCGACGGCTTGATTGCCGAGGAAGTGAGCGATCTTCGCGAGGACTGGATGGAGCACGCCGATGCGGTGCTGGCGGATGAGGAGATTGTCGCGACCGTGTACGAGGCATTGGCAAAACGGCATCCCAAGAGCCGTTGCCGTGGCCGTCGGGGCGCGCCGGCCGACGTGGTGCTGCGGTTGTTGACACTCAAGCATATCCGCAACTGGAGCTACGAAGAGCTGGAGCGCGAGGTGCGCGCCAACCTGGTGTACCGGGACTTTACCCATGTGGGCGGCGGCAAGATGCCGGACGCCAAGACGATGGGGCGCTGGGGTTTGGCGCTCGGGCCGCAGGTGCTCAAGCACATTCACGAGCGGATCGTGAAAATCGCCCAAGCCAAGGGCGTGATCGCAGGACGGCGGATGCGCGTGGACACGACAGTGGTTGAGACCGACATCCACCATCCGACCGACAGCACCTTGCTGGGGGACGGCGTTCGGGTGCTGACCCGCATCATGCGCAAGATCACAAAGATCGCGGGCGCGGCCGGAACCAAGCTGCGTGACCGGAGCCGGAGTGTGAAGTTCCGGCTGCTGGAGATCGGACGGGTGGCGCGCGCCAAAGGTCCGATCAATCAGGACAAGTTGAAGCAGCGCTATCGCCAATTGCTGAACTCAACCAGCCGGGTGGTGGGACAGGCAAAACGCTTTTCCGAGGAGATCGCCGAAGGCGTGAAGCGGTCGACGACCGTGTTGAAGCAGTTGGTGCTGGAAGGCCTGCGCCGGGACCTCGATGAGATGATGTCGCGCGTCCGGCAAGTGATGAAACAGACCAGAGCTCGCATCTTCCGCGGCAACACGCGCAGTGAAGGCAAGCTCCTCAGCCTGTTTGAGCCTTCGACCGAAGTCATTCGCAAGGGCAAGGCGGGCAAGCCCAACGAGTTCGGAAAGATGGTGAAGTTGCAGGAGGCGGAGAACCAGATCATCACCGATTACGAGGTTTACGATCGGCGCCCGTATGATTCGGACCTGCTGATTGCCGCTATCGAGACGCACCAAGCGCTGCTGGCACGCGCGCCGCGCTTGGTGGCGGCGGACGCTGCATTCTACTCCGCCGGGAACGAGGCCGCTGCGAAGGCAAAGGGTGTCAAGCGCGTCTGCATTCCCAATCGCTCAACCAAAAGCCCTGAGCGCAAGCGCGAGCAGAGAAAGCGCTGGTTCCGCGACGGTCAGAAGTGGCGCACCGGATGTGAGGGACGCATCAGCGTGGTCAAGCGACGCCACGGCCTCATCCGTTGCCGCTACAAGGGACTCATCGGAATGAACCGTTGGGTCGGGCTCGGCGTCATCGCCGACAATGTCGTCAACATCGGTCGCGCGATGGAAAAGGAAGCGGCCTCTTAGGTCGCTCCTCGCGCCACCATCAGGTTCCGTACCCCGCCGGTCGTTCCGGCGGCGTTTGCGTTACAGCAGGCCATTGACCACACTCCCGCAAACGTCAATTTTGCGCCGGGAAGTAGTCTAGCAAGCCCTACTCGGGCTTGATGTTGGCCGCCCGGATGATCGGCCACCACTTCTCGATCTCGGCGCGCTGGAGCGCGGCGAGCGCATCCGGGGTGAGCTGGTCGCGCGGCGGAACATCGAGCCCGAGGTCGGCGAGGCGGCGCGCGAGGGCCGGATCGGCGAGCGCCACGACGGCGGCGGCGTTCAGCTTCGCCAGCACGTCCTTCGGCATCCCCTTGGGCCCGAACAGCGCATACCAGGTCGAGATGTGAAATCCCGGCAATCCGGCTTCGTCGACGGTCGGGATCGAAGGTGCCGAGGCGAGGTGCACAGCGGACGTCACCGCATAGGCCTTGATCTTGCCGCCCTGCAGATAGGGCAGCGAATTCGACGCCACGTCCACCATCAGGTCGACCTGGCCGGCCATGACATCCTGCAGCGCCGGCGCGGCGCCCCGATAGGGCACCATCTGAAACCGCACGCCGGCGGACTGCTGGAGCAGCAGGCCGGCGACGTGGGTGCTGGTGCCGACGCCCGCATTGGCGGCGGACGCCTTGTCGGGGTTGAGCTTGAGCCAGGCGATGAGCTCGCGCAGGTCCTTGGGCGGCAGCGTGGCCCTGGTGACGATGACGTGGGGATTGCTGGAGACCAGCGCGATCGGATCGAAATCCTTCACCACGTCGTAGTTCAGCGCATAGAGCGCGCCGTTGAGCACGTGGGTGCCGAGGAACCCCATCCCGATGGTGTAGCCGTCCGCCGCCGCGCGGGCGACGCGTCCGGTCCCGACCGTCCCGCCGGCGCCGGTGACGTTCTCGACGATGACGGGCTGCCCGAGCGCGGCCCGCATCGGTTCGGCCAGGAGGCGCGCCAGCGTGTCGTTCGGGCCACCCGCGGCGAGCGGCACCACGATGGTGATGGGATGAGACGGATAGGGCTGCGCCGCCGCCGGAAGAACGGCGGCGGCCGCGCCGGCGATCGCCGCCAGCAAAACCACAAATGCCCGCATGGTCGTCATTGTCGTCCCTCCGCCTCGGCTGGGCTGACGCTACACCATTTGACACGCGGCGCGTAGGGTGGGCATCGCGCCGGCGCGCTCGCGCCGCCTCGTTTGGCCGAGCCTCGCCGGTGCGATGCCCACGCGGTCGAACCTCTCGGCTTTACGGCGTGGGCAAAATCGCTGCTCCATCCCTCACGCCGCTCCGCCGCGACAGGCGATTTTGCCCACCCTACAGGCTGTCGCATCGCCCTTGCCGCCGCTCCGAAACGCGGGCATACCGCTGCGCGAGCCATCGGAGAACCAGCATGGAGAGCCGCTTCGTCACCGCCGACGCCGAAGCGATGGTGGCGCGTTATGGCACCGCCGGCGTGTCGCGCGACCTTGCGCTGCGGGTCTACACCACGCGGCTGCTCGGCGGCGATCCGCGCCTCGTGCTCCATGGCGGCGGCAACACCTCGGTGAAGACGCGGCTGCCCGACCTGATGGGCCGCGAGGTCGACGTGCTGTGCGTCAAGGGCTCGGGTGCCGACATGGCGGTCATCGAGCCGGCCGGCCTGCCGGCGGTGCGGCTCGCCGAGCTCCACATGCTGCGGGCGCGCGAGGCGCTGTCCGACGAAGAGATGGTGCGGGCGCAGCGCGCGAACCTCATCGATCCGATGGCACCCAATCCGTCGGTCGAGACCCTGTTGCACGCCTTCGTGCCGCACAAGTTCGTCGATCACACCCACGCGACCGCGGTGCTGAGCCTGATCGACCAGCCGGACGGCACGGCACGGGCGGCGGAGCTTTACGATGGCCGCATGGGCATCGTGCCCTACATCATGCCGGGCTTCGCGCTCGCCAAGAAGGCGGCCGAGGTCTACGAGGCGATGCCCGCCGCGATCGGCCTCATCCTCCACAAGCACGGCATCTTCACGTTCGGCGCGAGCGCCGAGGAAGCCTATGAGCGCATGATCGAGATGGTGTCGCTCGCGGAGGCGCGCCTGCAGCGCGGCCGCCGCGCGGTGTTTGCCACCGCGCAATTGCCGCAAAGCATATTGCCGCTCGCCGAGGCGGCGCCGATCGTGCGCGGCGCCTGCGCGCTCAAGGATCCCGGCGGCGCCCACCGCCGCCTCATCCTGGATTTCCGCACCGGCGATGCCATCCTGAACTTCGTCAACGGCGCCGAGGTGAAACGCTACGCCGGCGCCGGCGTGGTGACGCCCGACCACACCATCCGCACCAAGAACTGGCCGCTGGTGCTCGAGGCGCCGCAAGGGGACAGCGCGGGCGGGGCGGCCGACTTCGCGGCGAGCACCGCCGCGGCGGCCGCGGCCTTCATGGAGAACTACCGGCACTATTTCGAGCGCCAGAACGCGCGCTGCGGCGGCACCAAGAAGATGCTCGATCCGCTGCCTCGCGTGGTGCTGGTGCCGGGGCTCGGCCTGTTCGGCCTCGGGCGCTCCAAGAAGGACGCCCGCATCGCGGCCGACTTGGCCGAGGCCGCCGTCTCGACCATCACGGATGCCGAGGCCGTCGGGCGTTTCGAATCGATCTCAGAAGCCGACATGTTCGATTGCGAATACTGGTCGCTCGAGCAGGCGAAGCTCGGCGCCGCGAGGGAACTGCCGCTCGCCGGCCAGATCGCGGCGATCACCGGCGGCGCCGGTGCCATCGGCACCGCGACGGCGCGGGCTTTCGCAGCCGCCGGCGCCGAGGTCGCGCTGCTCGACGTCGACGTGGCGGCGGCGCGCGCCGCCGCGAAGACTGTCGGCCCCGCGACGTTCGTGGTGCCGTGCGACGTCACCAACCCGGGATCGGTGCGCGCGGCGTTTGCGAAAGTCGCGGCGGCGTTCGGCGGCGTCGACATCGTGGTGTCGAACGCCGGCGCCGCCTGGCAGGGCCGTATCGGCGACGTCGACGAGGCGGTGCTGCGGGCGAGCTTCGAGCTCAATTTCTACGGCCATCAGCGCGTCGCCCAGGCGGCGGTGCGCATCATGCTGGCGCAGGGCACCGGCGGCTGCCTCTTGTTCAACACCTCCAAGCAGGCGATCAATCCGGGGCCGAATTTCGGCCCCTACGGCCTGCCCAAGGCGGCGACGCTTTTCCTCGCCCGCCAATACGCCCTCGACCACGGCGCCGACGGCATCCGCGCCAACGCCGTCAACGCCGACCGCATCCGCTCCGGCTTGCTTACGGAAGAGATGATTGCGCAGCGCGCCAAGGCGCGCGGCTTGAGCGAGAAGGACTACATGAGCGGCAACCTGCTCGGTCGCGAGGTGACGGCCGAGGACGTGGCGCAGGCCTTCCTCGCCCAGGCGCTGGCGCTGAAGACGACCGCCGATGTCATGACGGTGGACGGGGGAAATATCGCGGCGGCGTTGAGGTGAGGGGGGCTCGGCGCGTAGGGTGGGCAAAGCGAAGCGTGCCCACGCGGTGCGGTCTCGACGTTGAAAGAAAAGTCCGCGTGGGCACGGCGCGAAGACGCGCCTTTGCCCACCCTACGGGCCGGCGGCTGCCTCGATCTACTTCAACCGCAGCAAGTTCGCCCGCGCGCATTCCTCCGCAACCTTCACGTAGCGCTGCACGGATTCATTGCCGATCACGTAAGGGTGCGGATCGCCCGGCTTGCGCGCCGCCATGGCGGGCAGCTTGGTCCGCGACCCGTCGAATATGGTGTGGTTGGAGAGCACGATGTCGGCGCCCGATCTGGCGACGATCGGCAGGTAGCTCACCGCCGAGTTGATGTAGGTCTGGAAGTTCGCTTCCGTCAGCTCGAAATTGAACCCGGTGCCGCCCCAGGTGGCGACGAGGTGCGGCTGGCCGCCGTCCTTCACCGGGATCAGCATCGAGATGGTGCCGGGCGTGTGTCCCGGCGTGAGATAAAGCGACAGCGTGGTGTCGCCGAGCGTCAGCTTCTGCCCGTCGGTTGCGACGATGTCGCGCTTGGGCTTGATCGCGGCCGGCAGTCGCGGGCTCTTCTCGGCGAACTCCCAGTCCGCCGCCGACATCACGATGTGGGTGCCGTAGGTGTCCTGCAGGAACTTGGCGCCGCCGATGTGGTCGATATGGGCGTGGCTCACGATGGCGTATTTGATGTTGGCGGGATCGAAGCCGAGCTTCCGCAGGCCGCCGACGATCTCGTCCTCGACCGAGTGGGACCAGATGGTGTCGATGACGATAATGCCGTCCGACGTGACGACCGCCCACGCGGAATATTCCTTCTCGCCGACGTAGTAGAGATTGTCGAACACCTTGACGGGATCGTGGTGCCAGGTCTCGCGCTCCGGCACCGGCCGCGGCCCGTTCGCCGCCGGCGGCGGGCCGGACGCAGGCTTGCAGGTCGCCTCGAACAGCGCCACGTGCTCGGTGCCGGCGGCAGCCTTGGCGGCGGCGACGTGGGAGTCGACCGTGCCGGTGGTCTGCGCGATCGCCTGCGTGCCGAACAGGGCAGCCATGCCGGCTGCCGCCAGAACCCCGATGGCGCGTGTCGTCATGTGATTTCTCCCGATTTCGAGCCGGCCTGACGCACGGCGATCGCCGCACGCGTGAGCACGAGAATGTGATGTTCCGACGGCGCTGACAAGCCGGACTGCCGCGCCTTGTCGCGCAGTCTATTCGTCATGGTCGGCGACGTACGATTGTTCAGCTGTGGCGAAAGAGTGCATTCCAGGAATCGCCAGTAATCGTCATCGCCTCCCGCCCACATGTACCCAGCATGGGTTTCACGGCACTTCCAGCCCGCATGGAGGGAAGATGGCGACGATGGATTTAATCCGGCAAGGGCCGGCCGTTCGTGGTTCGCTCAGGAGCTTGGCGCTCGCCCTGCTGCTCGGCGCAAGCGTGGTCGCCGCGGCGCCGGCGCGTGCCGGCATGTCGCTCGCGACGGTCGCGACTGCGACCGGGACGCCGACCGTTGCGCCCCTGCTCAAGACGATCACGCCGGCGGTGGTGACCATTGCGATCAAGGGCCATGCACCCGAGACGAATGCGGCGAGCGCAAAGCAGCGCAAGGGCGCTCAGCCCGCCGCCACCCGCGAGATCAATGCGGCGGGCTCCGGCGTGGTGTTCGACGCGGACCAGGGTCTCATCGTCACCAACAACCACGTCATCGACCATGCCGACGAGATCACCGTGACGTTTCCGGGCGGACGGACCGTGCCGGCCAAGCTGGTGGGTCGCGACGCCGACACCGACGTCGCCGTCGTCAAGGTGAAGGCCGACCACCTGACCGCGATCACGTTCGCTAACTCCGACCAGGTCGAGGTCGGCGATTTCGTGCTCGCCATCGGCAATCCGTTCCTGATCGGCCAGACGGTGACGGCCGGCATCGTGGGCGGGCTGCACCGCTCCAATATCGGCATCGAGGCGCAGGAGGATTTCATCCAGACCGATGCGGCGATCTACCCGGGCAACTCCGGCGGCGCGCTCGTCAACCTGCGCGGCGAGCTCGTCGGCATCAACACCGCGTTCATCGGCGCCTCGAACTCCAATCCGGGCGTCGGATTTGCGATCCCCGCCAACATGGCGCGCAACATCGTCGATCAGATCCTGGAATTCGGCGAGGTCCGCCGTGGCGGCGCCGTAAAGGCCGCTGTGACGGGCCGGTAGGGTGGGCAAAATCGCCCGGCACGGCGGATCGGATTTAAGCGAGGACCAGGCAGCGATTTTGCCCACGCGGTAGAACCGAAAGGTTCGACGGGGTGGGCATTGCGCCGCAATGCCCACCTACGCTCCCGCCCTCGGACCCACCTCCGAACCCGTTTTCAACCTGAAGTTGCTCCGACGCCCGCTTCGTGTCGGCCTCGTTTTTGGCAAAACGGCGGAACGAAACCTCTGGGAAAGCCCAACAATATCAAGGCCTCTCCGCGGCTGCATACACCTGGCTGCCGAATTCGCGTCGTCGCCCGCCGCCCGACGGGCGCCAATTAGCGCCGCGCGGGCGGAACGAAGTGTTAGATTTACCATGCGAGAATCGCTGCGCCTCGTGTCCGAACCGGATCGAGGCTCGCAGCCCGGGGACCGCGGCCATGAAGGTGGCGCTCATCTTTGCGACGGACGGATCGCATTGCGAGGACGTGGTCCTGGCGCCGTTCCGGTCGCCGAACTTTGCCGCGGGGTTGCGGAACGGCAAAATCGACCTGGTCATCGTCACGGTGGTGCCGGACGATGCGGCGCCGGCGCCGGAACCCGTGGCCGCTTCGCTGCGCTGCCGGCGCCATGAGTTGGCCGCGCTGCTCGCCGCCGAGCGCCCGCAGGCGATCCAGACGTTCGGGCCCGAGCTCGGCCTAGCGGCGATCTGGCCGATCGCCGCGCAGGCCGGGGTGCCGATCGCCCACTGCGTGTCGTGCTGGCGCGCTGCGGGCGAAACCGCGCGGTCGCCGCAGGTTTCCTCGCTTGCGGCGTCTCGCGCCAAGCGCGCCTCCCGCCATGTGGCGGCGCTCATCGGCACCAGCCGGGCCGCGATCGGCGGCCTGATGACCGAGGGATATTTTGCGAACGCAGGGTTCTCCATCGTGGTGCCGCCCCCGGTCGAGCGCGCCGCCGACGCGGTGAATGCCCCTGCGGGGCGCGCGACCAACCCGGTGTTCGGCGTCTACGATCCGTGCGCGTCGGCGGATCTCGTCGACTTCGTGTCGCGCGCGATCGAGCTCACCGGACGGCGCAACGCGCTCGTCGTGCGCATCGCCATGGCGACGCCGTTGCCCGCGGCCCCGGCACCCATCGCGATCGTGCCGGCCGGGAGCATCGAGGATTTCCTCGCCACCATCGACGTGCTGGCGGTGCCGGCCTATGACGACGCCATCGCGGCGCCACTCATCGCGGCGCTGCGCGCCGGCAAGTCCGTGATCGTGCCGGACCCGAGCGGCGCGGCGGAGCTCATCGAATACGGCCGTCACGGCCTGATGTTCTGCGCCGGCAGCGCCTATCATTTCGCCAATGCGGTGGACCTCATCAGCCAGTCGTGGAGCCAGCGGCCGGTGCTGCTCGCCGACGGCGGGCCGGCTATCGCGAGGACCCATCCGGGCGCGGTGGCGCACAGCTTCGCGGCGGTCTACGAGCGGCTTGCATCGCCCGATCCGCACGCCATGCCGCGCGAGCCGTCGCATGGATAACGCCGCCACGACCGAACCGGCGCTGCACTACGGCATCGTCGTGCTGGCGCGGTCGGACCGGCGCCTCACCGAGGCCACCCTCGCGTCGATCGCGCGGCTGCCCGACACGCCGGATGCCGTGACCCTGGTGGTGTCGCGGCTGCGCGCGCACCTGTTCGACGATGCGGCGTCCAATCCGTCGTTTCCGCCCCGGATGCGCATGGTGACGTCGGAGCACGTCGATTCCCTGCCGCTCGCCGACGGCTTTCGCGCCATGGCCGGAAGGGTCGACATCATCGTCTTCGTTCCCGAAGGCGTCGTCCTCGATCCCGACTACCTGATTGCGATCCGCGAGACCGCCGAGCGCTGGCAGGACATGGTGGGCGAGCTCGACGTCGTCCACCGCGTCGTCGACGACGCGCGCCTGGCGCAGAATTTCTCCGCGACCGCGAGGCGCGAAACCCAGCCGGGCCCCGGCCTGCTGCGCGCGCTGCGGGCGCGCACGCTGTGCGCCAACGTGCTGTGGGTCCGGGTCGAGGCGTGCGGCAACCTCAAGTTCCTGGCGTTTCCGCAAACCTCCGAATACCTCGCCTTCTCCTCGCTGCTCGACCAGCTGCGCCCGCGCGGCCGCACCCGCGTGATCACCTCCAACGCCGCCGTCCAGGTGCGCTCCGGACCGGAGCGCCGCAGCGGCTTCGAGGCCGGCCGCGAGCTCTACGGCGCGCTCAGCCTGATCGGGGAATGGCGCGACCGCACCGACGTCGCCTTCGAGAACCGTCCGAGCTATCTGGAACCGCGCGCGGAAAAGATCCGCCTGTTCGGCGAGCAGATCGTGCGCTATCTCGGCTCGGCGGCGACCCGCGCCCACGTCGGCTCCTTCATCAAGGGCATGTGGGCGGCGCGGCGCGAAGCGAGCCAGAGCCGGCACCGCATCCGCGAGGATATCAGGAAGTTGCGGTGAATTGCGCCTGTGGCGAAGAAGTTTACTTCGGTCTCCCGTTCGCAGAGCACGCGTAGCCCGGGTTGAGATGCTATGCAGGGGCGACGGGTGGGGAGTATCCGTGCGGGGTAACCCCACCACCAGCATAGGAGAGTCTGATGACGGCCCGCACAGTGAACAACCAACCCGCCGCCCCGCATGATGAAGCGGTGCGGTGTCATTTTGCAATCGAATTGAGCAAGACCAGCTGGGTCATCGCGGTGATTACGCCGCTATGCGACAAGATCAGCCGATACACGTTGAAGGGTTGCGACGGGAAAGGTCTTATCGAGTTGATCGAGCGTATCCGGCTGCGTGTCGGTCGCGATACGGGCCGGGCGGTCGAGGTAATGTCGTGCTACGAGGCGGGCTATGACGGGTTTTGGCTGCACCGCCTGCTGGAGGCGCATGGCGTGCGCAATTACGTGATTGATCCGGCGAGCCTGCAGAGGGACGGGCGGGCGCGGCGGGCGAAGACGGATCGGATCGATGCCGAACGATTGCTGAGATCGCTGCTGGCTTATCTTCGCGGCGACCCGAAGGTATGGAGCGTGGTCCGGGTTCCGAGCGTTGCCGAAGAAGACGCCCGGCGGCTGCACCGCGAGCGCGACCGGCTGATTAAGGAGCGTGTCGGGCACGTCAACCGCATCAAGGGGCTGTGTGCGACCCAGGGCATCTACGATTACCATCCGTTGCGGCGAAAACGCAGGGCCGAGCTGGAGCAGTTGCGCACCGCCCAGGGCGAGGCGTTGCCGGCACGGCTGAAAGTGGAGATCGGACGGGAATTGCAGCGCCTCGAACTGGTGCTGGAAATGATCGCTGCCCTTGAGGCGGAGCGCGATGCGATGGTCCGCAACCGGGCGTCGGCGCATCTCCACGCCAAGAAGATACAGGCTCTCCATCAACTCAAGTCGATCGGGCCTGAGCTTTCGACGGTGCTGGTCGGCGAGGTGTTCTATCGCAACTTTGACAATCGTCGACAGTTGGGCAGCTATGTGGGCTTTACGCCGAGCCCGTTCCAGAGCGGCGGGATGGCGCGCGAGCAGGGAATCAGCAAGGCCGGCAATGGCAAGGCTCGCACCACCATGGTGGAACTTGCCTGGTTGTGGCTGCGCTACCAGCCCGACAGCACCTTGAGCATCTGGTTCCGCGAGCGGGTCGGCGCCGTCAAGGGCCGCATCCGGCGCATCACCATCGTGGCCCTGGCGCGCAAGCTGCTGGTGGCTTTGTGGCGCTACCTGGAGACTGGCGTGATACCGCAAGGTGCCGTTCTCAAGGCTTGATGAGCCGGCAAAACGTGAAAGTCGATAATCGATAGAGGAGCTTGAGTTTGTGAGATCCAAGGCGAATGTGTGACCGGGCAGAGCGCTTGGCTGCAAATGCCGCGGTTGAGAATGGTCCCATTCCCCTTGGAGCCCTGCACGCCCTCGCAATGCTGCATGAGGGACCTTGGTACGGGCTCAGAACCCGACCGGATATAAGTTGGTGCGGCGAGTGCCGCATGCATAACAGGGCTCACCTTGGATCAGTTGGAAACGGCAGCTCAAACAAACATAGGGGAGTGCGAACGAAACGAAAAGCGATCTTCTCAAGGGTGTCACGGGTTGGTGGCGCCCTCAAGCCCTGCGCCTTCGGCGCACCGCTTCGCGGCTGCGGGGCTTGACCGCGCCACCAACCCGTGACTAACGAGCTACCAAGATCGCAAAGCCCCAAAATGTCCCTCACGGGACCCCACTTGACAGGCCTCATATAAG
>Ga0209415_10006773_pt1 | contig 20233 bp, 16 predicted proteins | sample PeaSoiSIISIP2007_FD_187696 | JGI IMG/M metagenome (GOLD analysis project Ga0209415, IMG submission 187696) | Peat soil microbial communities from Weissenstadt, Germany - SII-SIP-2007 (SPAdes) (version 2) | ecosystem: Environmental > Terrestrial > Soil > Wetlands > Peat | place: Germany...
TCACGATTGAGTGGAAGTTCACCAGAAAGCTGGCACGCCTGAAGCTTAATTACTTATTCAAGCGGTCAAGGCACTAGTTACTGGATGGGCCGAGAAACAAGACGAATATGCCAAACAACATGGATGCAACAATGCCGCAATGCGATTCAATAGCCATCATCCGTACTTTGCTGAACAAGCTTCGTCAGGGGATCGATGATGGTCAATTATCTGATTGCAGGCAGCAACTCACGCAACTTTTGACCATTCTGTCAACCAGTTCGTTTGACGGCGAAACATGGACGCTGTTGGATCAACTCTGGACGCTGGAACGGCTGCAACTTTTTCCAGTGCGGGCAGCGCTTTTGCCGCGTGAGTCCGGGGCATGGAACTGGCTCAAGCACATTTCCATTTGGCGTGGCGACATAACCAAACTCGAGGTGGATGCGATTGTAAATGCCGCTAACTCAGGACTGACTGGATGCTATGAGCCTTTTCATGCCTGCGTAGACAATGCCATTCATACGGCGGCAGGTCCGCGCCTTCGACAGGAATGCGAGGCGATCATGGCGAATCGCGGACGCCCGGAACCTACGGCGACTGCAACACTTACCAATGGATATTTTCTGCCCGCACAGCACGTGATTCACACCGTAGGCCCGATTGTGCGCGGCGGTAGTCCGACGTCTTTGGACCAGGCGGCATTGTGCAAGACCTATCGTGCCTGTCTGGATGCGGCGGCCAATGCGCACATCGCTGATATGGCCTTTTGTGCCATATCCACCGGCGTTTTTGGATACCCCAAGGAAGCTGCCGCTGCCGTGGCTCTTGACACCACACGGGCGTGGTTGGAAACTAACCATGATTTCTTGGAGCAAGTTGTTTTTGTAGTATTTTCGGAAACGGACGAAGTGATTTATCGGCAAGTGCTATCGAGGATGAAGGCATGATCGTTGACGAAATCGATCAGGATATTGTGCGTCAAGTCGCCCGACAGATTGCCGAAGCGGATTTCATTCTTGTCGGTGCCGGTGCCGGGATGAGCGCCGATGCGGGCTTTGATTATCACGAAAGCGTGGAGTTTCTTCGCCGCTACCCGTATCTCAGAGAGATTGGCGTGCATTGTCGCTATGACTCCATAGGTTTCAAATGGCCCACAAAAACCATGCAGTGGGCATTTTATGCACGTCACTTGCAGGATATTCTCTACACGCCCCCGCCCAATCCAAAGCCCTATCTTGATCTCGACTCACTGACCGCCCACGCGGACCGCTGGGTGATTACCAGCAATGCGGATAATCTTTTTCTGCGCATGGGGTTCAATGCGGATCGTATTTGGACAAGACAGGGGACTTATGCGAATCTTCAGTGCCTGACTCCATGCGTCGAGAAGGTGTGGGACGCACGGCCTGCAATGGAGCAGATTCTGCCGCATATCGATTCAAGAACAGGTGAACTCCCGACGGAAGATTTAGTGCCTATTTGCCCATACTGCAAGGGCGATGTCTTTCTCAACGTGCGCGGCGGGACCTGGTTTGTCGAGAAGCCATTCGAAGTGCAGCAGCAAAAATTCCAGAGATGGCTTGGCGGCGTCTCCAAAGGCCGGCTGTTGGCTATTGAAATCGGCTCCGGCTTCAGTACCCCATCGGTGATTCGTTGGCCTATGGAGGCCATTGTGGCTTCCCATCCAAACGCGCATTTGATCAGGATCAATCCACTCCACGCCTCTGTTCCGAAAACCATCTCCAAACGATCGACCTGCCTTGCGATTTCAGGAGCAAGCTTCTTGGAGAGCGCAAAAGATGGAGTTGCTGATGCAGTTCCTCTCTTCAAAGTCGCAGCCGCAAACGGCTGATTTGCCCTTCTGTTGAGACGGCACATGCGAAATGCAGAAAGTAAAGGGGTTGCCAATGCGGCAACCCCTTTGATCATCCGTGGTAGGCGAGGTAGGGCTCGAACCTACAACCCCCGGCTTAGAAGGCCGGTGCTCTGTCCAGTTGAGCTACTCGCCCACGCTTTCTTATTGTATCCGGGAGGCCGCCTTTTGGGCAGCCTCCCGGGGTTTTAGCGAGTGGCCTTGGTCCACTCGAAGCGCAGACCGAGGCGGGCGTTGAAGGGCAGGCTGGGGTAGCCGATGGGCGCAATATGCTGGTTATTGGTCAGATTCTCGGCCTGGCCGTAGAGGCTGAGCCAGGAAAGCAGCTTGAAACTCGCGCCCAGATCGAGTTTGGCGTAGCCCCAGTCAAGGTTGCGGTTGGGCAGGAGCAGGGTGTCGCCGCCATTCACGTCATAACCGGCCAAAAAAGTGGAATCGTCGGAGCGGCTGGCAAACGAAGAGGTAAAGACAGCCGTAATCTGCTTCTGGGCATAGGTGGCCGTGAAAAATCCCGTGTGCGGCGGACGGCGGAAGGGACGCGCGCCCTCGAGCGGGGCATAGACGCCGACGGGGATACCGAAGGCGGTGGGAATGGGGCCGAGCAACGCCGTATCGTTATTGCTGAAGGAACGCTGAATTACCGCGTCCAGATAGGTATAGCCCCCGCGCAGGAAGACGTAATGACCGATTCCGCTCTCCACAGTGGCTTCAATTCCCTGGGCGCGAAATGCCTCGGTATTCAGAGTCAGTTCATAAGCGTAGTTATCCGACAGGGTGGTCAGCAGGTTTTGCTGTTGAGCGGCTGAGAGATTGGGCAGAAGTTGGGGAACCAGGTACATTCCGACGTACTCGATCTCGTTGCCGAACTCATTGTGAAAGTAACTGGCGCGGAAGATCATGCGATTGGTAAAAAACCCCTGCTCCACGCCTCCCTCATAACTCCGCGTGGTGGGCGCGGAGATAGGGGCAATATTCAGTTGCTGAATGGTTGCCTGGCCGCCGTTTTTCAAAAGGAAGTTATACAGAGAATCGTCCTGATCGGTCAGTTTGGGTTCACGGACACCCTTGCCAAAGTTGAACAGGATGCGTGTGCCGCTGAAGACTCCATTGCGCGGACGCAGAGCGTAGTAAGTAAGTCCTGCATGCGGGGCATTCTGCACTCCAAACAACGAGTAATGCTCTAGACTGCCGCCCAGCGTGTAGAAGAAACGCTGCTTGTAGTCCCCATGTACGCTGGCGAGATAGTCGTAGTTATTGCGTGTAACGGGAGTGTAGTAGGTGCTGCCAGGTTCGGAACCGCGCTCGTTCTCGTAATGAAATCCGGCCAGCGCGGCGAAGTGCGGAGTTATGCGGTAGTCACCCTGATAAGAAAGCTGGTCGCGGTTGGAAACCTGTTCGGAAGGTTTCGGATAGTTTCCATCGCAGGCGGTCATGGCCTGCCCGTTCATGGAATACCCATTAGCGCCGGCAATGATGACGTAGTTTCCAAAGTAAGCCGAGCCGTAGCAGGTGGGATCGTACTGATTGATCAGAACTCCGCCCGGATGCCACTCCTTATACTGCTCGCGCTTGCGGGTAAGTCCGTAGCGCAGTGAGTTATGAAAGTCGGGCGTGGTCTGATTGTCCACCGAGGTGCTGATGAACAGATCCTGATCCTTCAGGGTTGCATTGTTGGCCACCTGATAGAAATCCCAGGCTCCAGGCACACCGGTTTCATCCACGCCATAATGCAGGGTTCCGCGAAGTTGCGTAGCAGCGTTGGGTTGCCAGCCAATATTGGCGGCGGTGGTGGCGACGTGATACTCATCCAACGGCAGATCGTTGGCGGTTTGCATCCAACTGAACGCGCCCAGGTAATCCAGCTTGTTGTGCGCCCCGGCGACCTCGAGTTCCTCGCGCGAGGTTTGAAAGCTGCCGGCATCGCCCTGAAAGAGGATCGAAGGAAAACTGGTGGTGCCATGCGGAGTGGTGAGGCTGACCACGCTGCTGCCCGCGCCCGCACCGTAGAGCGATGAATCGGGACCGCGATAGACTTCGACGCTCTGCACCGCCGTGGTGGAGAGCGGACCAACATCGAAACCGTTGCCCAGATCACCGGCATCAACGCCGTCGAGCAGAATTTTATTGGCATCCGAGTTGCCGCCGCGCACAAAGAGCGAGGTCTGCGCGCCCAGTTGTCCGTCCTGTACGCTGACTGTACCGGGCATCAGCCGCAAAGCGCTGGTCAGATCACTGCGCAGGGCTAGATCCAGAGGACCCAGAACCGAGGTGGTTTCGCTGGTCTGCGGTTGCGGCGTGGGAGTGCCGGTCGCGGTCACCACAATCGATTCCCGGACCCACTCCGGCTCCAGCACCAAGGTGCGCTCGATGCTGTCCAGACGGCCCGCATAAAAGCTGGGCGTCTCCAATTGGCGGAAGGTTTTGGCTGAGGCGATCAGGAAGAAGCGGCCTTCGGTGCCGGTGAGAATCTCGAAACTGCCGTCGGCCACGCTGACCGCTGAGCCGACCACGCGGCCGTTACTGATTAGCGAAACATTGGTGCCAGTGACCTTTGTGCCGGTAGAGTCGGTGACCACACCACGAATCGACGCGGCGGGGCAAGCGACAGCCAGGCACACAAGCAGCAGAATGGTAACAATACGGGGCAAAGCGCCGCAGTGGGCGCGTAGAAATGCAGACAGAGACATAGTGCTCCTTCGTTCCCCTCGGAACGCAAGCGGGTTTGGACGCCATGGACCGGTCTCCTGACTTGCGCCTTCTTCAGCGACCTTCCCAAAACCAGGTCGATGTGACCCAATCCCAGTGGTTTTCCGAACTCTCCGCGGGGAAGCGAAGAACTCGTGCTGAAACCCTTGGCTCTCCATGAAGACGGACGAGCCAGCAGGGGCGCTCACAGTTGCGGGGCAGTGGCGGAATTTCACCGCCTTCCCGAGCATCCTGGCGATTGCTGAATTGAATGCGACTGCACACAAGGGCGCAGTCTGGATGCCATGGAACAATTTTCCACGATATGAACTTTTATAACCGCTGAGGGGGATGAAGTCAAAATTTCAGAGCCGACAGGAGGCCGTTGATTCGCAACAAATCGAGAAATGGTGACCCCGGGAAGACTCGAACTTCCGGCACGCAGTTTAGGAAACTGCTGCTCTATCCACCTGAGCTACGGGGCCACGGTTTACAAGCCGTTATTTTCTATGGCTTGTTTGACAATTCTGGCGCACGGAGCAGTACAACCGTGCGTGGATTCACTGTACAAATACCAGCCTACTGTTAAACGCAGGTCGATTGCAATATCAAGAGTAACGGGAATTCAGGTAATCGAAGAGGTAGCGAGATTTACGCTTTGCGATGAACTGCACCGCAATTCCCCTTCCTCTTCTGAAAAGCCTATCGCCCGAACTTCTGTTTGCCGCCCATGCCCAGTGACCCCATGCCGCCGCGGAGCATCTGTTTGGCCATGCCGCCTTTGCCCATCATCTTGAACATTTTGCTCATCTGGGCGTACTGGCGGAGGAGATTGTTGACGTCCTGGACTTCGGTTCCGGAGCCGGCGGCAATGCGCTTGCGGCGACTGCCACTGATGATCTCGTGGTTGCGGCGCTCCTTGGGGGTCATTGAGTTGATGATGGCTTCCAGGCGCGTGAACTGCTTTTCATCCACGTTCTTGGATGCCTGTTGCAGACCCGCAAAGGGGCCAACCGAGGGCATCATCTTGAGGATCGATTCCATGGAGCCGAGCTTCTTGATCTGGCGCAACTGATCGCGGAAATCCTCCAGCGTGAAGCCGTCGCCGAGCAGAGCTTTCTTGGCGAACTCCTCGCTCTTCTTGCGGTCAAGCGTGGATTCGGCCTTTTCAATCAGGGAGAGCATATCGCCCATGCCCAGGATGCGGCCGACGATGCGGTCCGGATGGAATGGCTCGAAGGCATCGGGCTTTTCGCCGACGCCGATGAACTTGATGGGCTGGCCGGTCACCTGGCGAATGGAGAGGGCCGCGCCACCACGGGCATCGCCGTCCATTTTGGTGAGGACGACTCCCGTCAGGCCGAGGCGCTTATGAAAATCTGCGGCCGAGTTGACCGCATCCTGGCCGGTCATGGCGTCGGCGACGAAGAGAATCTCGGAGGGGTTGAGCAGCTTCTTCAACTGCTCCATCTCGTCCATCAGATCTTCGTCGATGTGCAGACGGCCGGCGGTATCGACGATGAGCGTATCGCAGCCCATGATGACCGCCTCGCGGCGAGCCTCCTTGGCCAGACGTGCCACCAGAGCGGTTCCGGGAGCCTCGCCCTTCTGGTCGCCCTCGTAGAGCTTGGCTTCAATCGACTTGGCGACGACCTTGAGCTGCTCGCGTGCTGCGGGACGATACACGTCGACGGAGACCAGCATGGGGCGGTGGCCACCCTTCTTCAGCCATGCGGCCAGCTTGCCGGAGGTGGTGGTTTTGCCGGAGCCTTGCAGGCCTGCCATCAGGATCACCGTGGGCGGCTGAGAGGCGAACTTGAAGCGGGCCGTATCCTTGCCCAGCACGGCGATCATCTCGTCGCGCACAATCTTGATGACCTGCTCGGAGGGCGAAAGCGCGGTCAGCACTTCCGTGCCCACAGCCTTGACCCGAATCTGTTCGATCAGGTCGCGCACCACGTTCAGGTTAACGTCGGCTTCCAGCAGCGCCACGCGAATCTCGCGCAGTGCTTCGGCAATATTTTCTTCCGTTAGCGTGCCCTGGCCACGAAGGGATTTGAAGGCGCGCTGCAGCTTATCTGTCAGATTCTCAAACATAGGTCCCCAATGAGTCTTTTCATTCTCCAGTGTACCCTGTGAGGCGCGGATGCAAGCCTTCGTCGCTCCAAAGTCTGTTTCCTCTTCCCTGATCCCTGCCGCGCGCGATTTCTGCCAGCGCCCGCTCGCTTTCAGAGTAAGATATTCGTGGCTGCCAACCCATTCCAGGAGAACGATCGTGCCCTACTACAGTCGGGTTTTAACCAGACAGGAAGAATATCCCTCCTGTGAGGATCTCGCCCAGTTGCTTCAGGCCGACCATCCCGACTTTTCGCTCTCGATCGAAGAGGGCACGGAGGAAGAGTGGGAGGTGCTACTGCTCGCCAGCGTGGACGGCGTGGAGATCGCGCTGATTGAGCGCAACCCGGTTTTTGAAGGCTCGCTGGGCCAGGATGAGATTGCCGAATTCATCGAGGATATTCAGGACTGCAAGCCGGAAAGCGCGGTGGAGTGGCTGGAAGAGTTTATGCTCTCGGTGCGCATGATCTATGCCTTCCAGCACTTGCAAGGGGCCGATCTGGTCGAGGGCGGCAACGCGCTTCATGCGCTGCGCGCAGCGCTGTGGGAGCGTGGCGAGGCCATCATCCAAGCTGACGACGAGGGCTTTACCAATGAGGATGGCTATCACATTCTCTGGCAGTTCACCGACGCGGTTTCCGGACCGTGGAATATGGGTGTGCTGCAGGACGAGACCTGGTTCCACTTCACCATGGATCTGGGTGATCCGGAACACCGCGAGGCCTTTCTGAATGGTCTGATCCCAGCCGACGTGACGGCGATTCAGGCATCGTAAAACCGCTGTGAACCGACTACGGCCTTGACAGCCGTTAACCATGGACAAGCGCACAAGTGAGCCTCATGCGAACCCCCAAGGCGTTTTAGTGACCTCAAATCCGGCAAAAAAGGGCGTTTTTGAGGCTAAAATCGGGGTTTTTGGGGTCAAAAAGGGCCCAAAATGGGCCTCTCTGTTTACTCTTCAGTAACTATGTAAAATTTACAAATAGTTGATTCCTTGCCGGTTACGTGAATTTCTAGAGGGCGGAATGCGATTTCCACAGGGGGAGGGGGTGGGGGTACGTTCATATTCAGGTTGGATTGGGCGATTCAGAGGGTTTTCCCTCATCTCTTCATTGTGCGCGTTCCATACGGAATGTTACGCAAGAAGCCGTAAAGCATTTTCCAGGAAGAAACAAACGTGAACCAGGAGGAAGGCGGGTTGCAGCCAACAGCCGATTTTTGATTGATGGTCGGATTGAGTTCTGAGGTCTCCCAGGTGCCCAAAAGCGAGGCACCTGGGGCATCCAGCTTCTGTGGTTTGATTCCTTTTCCTGGTGCCTGGGCCACGCGCCCGAGTTGATTCTATGGGCTGCCGCCAACCAATCAGCGAGAGGCGGTAATCTGCGCGGGCCGGGTGAACAGGATCGTCTCTGGGCCCACGGCGCCGCCGGTCATCAACATGCTCATGGCCTGCTCCATGCTTAGATCGGTTTCGGTGACACGCTCGTAGGGGAGAATCTGCAGGAATGCGGAGGTGGGGTTGATGGCGTTAGGCAACAGAACGGCGGCCAGCATCTCGCCGGTAGTCGCGTCATTCATGGTGCGGGTTAGAAAGCCAATGCTCTTCTGCCCCGCGATGGGGAAGTCCACCAGCACGACGCGCTGGCTGGTCTCTTTCTTGGCCATCATGGTATCCAGCAGTTGGCGCACGGAGGTATAGACCTTGGCGACAAAGGGCAGGCGCTCCAGCGCGGCCTCGAAGAGGCTGAAGGCCTGCCGGCCAATGACCAGCGAGGTGATGCGGCCCACGAAGAAGAGCAGAACCAGGGTCAGAACCACTGCCAGCAACGACTGTACCAGCGGCTGGCGCAGCCATTGCTCGGGGAAGAAGGCGGCGAAAAGCTGCACCACCGGGAGGCCGGCCTTGGCCAGCGTTCCCAAAAGAAAACTGAAGACCAGATAGGTGACAAACAACGGGCCAATGGTGATGATTCCGGCCAGAATGTTGCGTTGTAGAATCCGCAGGGTACGCAGTAGAACAGGTTTCACGAGCCTCTCCTGTTTCTCAGGATACGCGACTGGACCTGCGACTTTCTCCTCTACTGCGCGGAAATCGCGCTGACTGGCGATACGGAACAGCCGGGTCTGCACAAAAACCATATAGTAAAAGGGAAAGGAACTTCATGAACGACGCAGAGCGAATGGAACGTAGACCCCCTTTGGATCGATTCGAGGGGAGAGAGCGCTTTGCCGAAAGGCTGACGCGGCCCTCCGCCGACCACGTGCCACAAACGCAGCCCGTGGTTGATTTTCAGCGTCCCGGCTTCGCTCCTCCTCCGCGTACTTTGGCCGATGTGCCGCAGCAGCACAAGGGCTTTCAGCGCGCAGTGGGCGTGGTACGCTCGGCTCTGCCGTTGGTGCAGCGCATTCTGCCCCTGCTGGACGGCAATGTGGCTTCGGCCGTGGCCGGTCTTCTCTCTGGCCCTCCGCCCCCGCCGCCCGCGCCGGTTGATCTGCGCCCCATCGAGGCGAGCCTGGCGGAGTTGCAGAACCGCCATCGCGACCTGCACACGCTGGCTACGGAGCAAGGTTCTTCATTGCTGCGCGTGGAAGAGCAAATCGAGGCCCTGCGCGACGCGGTGGCACGGCAGAGCCAGGCTCAGGGCGAACTGCAGAGCGATCAGAAGGCACTGCGGGGCAGAACCAGATTTCTGCTTCTGATCTCGCTGCTGATCCTGTTGCTGGCCGGTGCATCCGTGGCCCTGAACGTGGTTCTGCTGCTCCACTTCCGCCACCTTCATCCTTGATCTGTGCTCTTGGGGACTGTGTTACCGCCGGGCAGAATGTAATGACCATCTTGTGTTGCAAGTGAATGAAAATAATGGGTTGTTGTCCGAAATCGCGACATTCCAAAAAGGGAATTCGATCCAAAATAAACTAAAGTTTTACTGTATCAATGTTCTTTTTCATCACACAAATGCGACATTGAGCAGATTTGCAACCTTTTTACTCAGTTCGTGATGTGAGACATTGCCAGTCCTTGTTCGCTCAGGCTAGTATGCAATTAAGTCACACGGGATTAGTTACTAAAGCCCGGATCGATTACCAATTTGTACCTGTTCCCTGGGTCGGCAATTCCTTTCTGGTTCACAGAGCTTTACCAACCCACGACGCTGCGGCGTCTGCGCATGGAGAGTCTCACATGGCATGGTATGCCTACTGTATCGGTGAAAAACCAGCTTTTCCTGACCTTGCTCGACATCGTAAACCTGTTCCGATGGAATCCGTACTTGGAGTCAGCGGCAATCAGGTCTTTCTTTATCCCGCCAGTGATCTCGCCGTTGTTGTCAGCGAGCATAACCCTCAGGACCCAATGAACCAGAAATCCGGCATGGACCACGCACGGGTCATTGCCGACTGCTTTCAACACTCGACGGTATTGCCATTTCGGTTTGGCACCGTCTTTCAGGACGACGACAGTCTGCGCAGGTCCATCCGTTCGAATCAGCGGCAGTTTCAGGGCAATATCGAGAAGCTGCGCGGCAAGACGGAGATGCATCTGAAGGTTTTCGTCGATGATAGCTCTCGTCATGCCCATTCCAAGCTCTTTCCGGCAGAGGAAAAAGGATTGCCTCTGGAAAGGGTGGGGCGCGAATACCTGTCCAACCTCCGCGAAAATGCGTTTCGGCAGCGTGAACGCCAGACCAGGGCCCGCGCGGTCAGCTTCCAGATGCATCGGCAGTTCATGCCTCTGGACGAGGAGGTCAGTTGCCGGATGACGGAAGGCGGCCGGATGCTGCTGGATATTGCGCATCTGATCGATCGCAAATGCGTTGAGCGTTACCAGAACAAATTTGCCACCACCAGCGCTTCGATGCGCGAGTGCCAGATGCAGATGTCCGGTCCCTGGCCTCCGTATCACTTCGTTCATCGTCTGACCCGCAGCGTTCATGCGCAGCCGGCACAGGCCGCAACCCCTTCAACCATTCCTCCATCTGTGCTTATGCCCGAGCCGATTCCGGCACTGGCATAAGCAACGCCTCCCTGCCATGCACACGCAAAAGCCCCGGTGATGACCGGGGCTTTTGCGTGGTGAAAAAGGAAACCTGAGGTTCTTTAATGGCGTATGGCGCAAAAATGCGCCGAGCTTTGCTCCGTATGAACACGATGGAGAGTTGAGGTTTCCCACCCTTGCGACAAAAGACAAATACGTCGCAAGGATGGGGCACCCATTCACCTGTGGTGGGGCCAGCGTTTTGTTGTGCGGAACTGGAGGGTTGAGGTTTCCCAGGTGCGTGAAAGCGAGGCACCTGGGAAACCCAACTTTTTAGTAGCGAATTGAGTGGAACTTAGTTGGAACTGGGCGAATCGGAGTTCGTGCGGCGGGTGAGTATAGAGGTCTTGCGGCGGTCCTTGGAGGCGTGGTCGATCTTCTTCCAGAAGCCCACGAAATAATCGATGGCCGAGATGGTGGAAACGAGGACGGTGAAGTAAATCGCCGCAATCGCGATCCAACGGACGGGTACGATGACGAGTCCAAACTCCCAGTGATCCCAGTGGTGAGCCAGAATGGCCGAGACCACGGAAACAATCTGAATCACGGTCTTGAGCTTGCCCAGATCGCTGGCCTGGATGGTGAAGCCTTCCGAGGAGGCGATGGAGCGCAGCCCGGAGATGAGGAACTCGCGTCCGATGATGACTACGGCGATCCACACCTTGACCACTTGCGGATTGTAGGCCACTAGGGCGATCAGCGCGCCGGTCACCATGATCTTGTCGGCCAGCGGGTCCAGCAGGATGCCCATGGTGGTAATCTGCTTGCGCTTGCGGGCCAGGTAGCCATCGATGCCATCGGTGATGGACGCCAAAATGAACAGAACCGAAGCGATGATCTCCTGCTCGCCGTGCGCGCCTTGGAAAGGGAAATGGGCCGAGAGAATCCAAAGCAGCAGCGGGATCATAACGATCCTGCTCATCGTGATGGAGTTAGGTAGATTCAAGGTTTGAGCGCCACGCAATCGGGATTTGAAGGCTTCCCTTCATTATTGCATTGTCAATCGGGTGTGAACGCAGCGCAGCGGTACTTTGCTGCTGTGATGTGCATGAGCGTGGAAGAACGGACAAGAGGCGGAAGGCGTATTCCCATTCCTGCAAAATACACAGGAATGGAAGGGGGCACCTAAACAGCATTGAGTTGCCGTATCAATAAATAGCTAATCCGCTCCGTCGTACTCAACTGAATGCAGGAAAAGTCCGCAGGCGGGAGCAGTGGGGCCGGCGGCTGAGCGGTCGCGTGCGGCGAACATGGAGGGAATCTGGGCGGCGCGCAGACGGCCTCGGCCTATATCGAGTTGGGTACCGACCAAGTTGCGGACCATGTGGTGCAGAAAGCCGCTGCCGCGTACACGATAGACGAGCAGATCGCCCTCGGAGGTCTGTCTGCGCTCCCAAACGGAAGAGAAGATGGTGCGTATGGCGGTCTCGGATTTACTTGAAGGTTTTACTTGAGGTTTTCTCTCTACTTCGTTGATGGCGTGGAGATTATCGAGGAGCGCCTGGCGGCGGGTGGCCAGATCGGGGTCGGTGGCGGCAAAGCTGAGAAAGTCGTGCTCGCCGACGAAATGGCGTGCGGCTTCGTCGAGCATATTCAGGTTCAGAGACCAGGGGCAGGCGTACACGAACGGGGCCAGGAAGGGCGGACAGATGCGGCTGGGTTGGTTGGGACTGGTTTTTTCAGGGAAGACGCGGTACTCGTAGGTCTTGGCCGCGGCGGAATGGCGCGCATGAAAGGTGCTGCGCACGGGAATGCACTCTGAGATTCGTATCGAAGCAGGTAGGGTGCGATTGAGGGCGCGCTGAAGGTTTTCCGGCGGAATGCGGACAGAGAGCGAGAAACTGGCGACCTGGGCGAGGGCGTGAACGCCGGCATCGGTGCGGCCAGAGCCTTGAGGGAGGGGGGATTGGCCGGTGATGCGGCCGAGAGCGGCTTGAATCTCGCCTTGGACGGTGCGTTCGCCGGGCTGCACCTGCCAGCCGCGGAATTCGGTACCGTCGTAGGCGATGGTGAGCTTCCAGGTTTGTTCGAAGGGCGAGGATGGAGTCGATTCTGTCACGGGGTTCCTATATGAACTCAAGGTACAGGGTATCCGAAAAATGTGGAAGGGTGCGAAAAGCGGAGTGGGATATACTCAGCTTTCCGCCTTTGCGCGGCGCGGGACGCCGCCTCTGCGCTTGGTAGAGAACGCGGAGGGGCAGGGAACCAATCGGGGGCGGCGCGCGTATTGAGGGTGGAGAGCGCGGGCAGGGCGGGCCGAGGCTGGCCTGATGATGAAAAATCCCTCGAAGAATCACAAATTTGCGTCCGAAGAGTGTTTTCGAACGTCTTTATGATTGGCACCCCACATGCCTCAACAATTCCTGAACAGGAACCAACAGGTGGAGAAAAATCATGCATTTGTACGATAAAAGTTTGTTGGAGCAGCAGGACGAGACTGTGCGCACGCGGCGCGGAGTGGCAAACGGCAAGTTGCGCGCGCTGGCGGCAGTGGTGCTGACGTTGGCGTCCGTGCCTTCTGGATTTGCGCAGCAGGCCGCGGTGGCGACCTCAAATCAAACAGCGTCCGAGTTGCCCGTAGCCCCTGCGCCGACGCCGACCGAGCCGTTGAATCTGCGCGCAACAACGCGCGATTTCTCCAAGCCTGCCGGAGGGCTTTTGGGGAATCCGATCAATGCATACAGACCGACGACTATCGCCAAGACGAGCTTTGAGAACTCGGTGCGGCTGGGCGATCTGGTGAAGGACGGCAAGATTCACCTGAGTTTGAGCGATGCGTTGGCCCTGGCGCTGGAAAACAACTACGATATTGCGATCTCGCGCTACTACATGGACCTGGCTGACCTGGATATTCTGAGAGCCAAGGCAGGGCAGGGCTTGCAAGGCTCCGGCGCTACGGTGAATGCCGGTACACTGGGCGGCTATACCTCATCAGCGAGCGCTGGCGGCGGCCCGGGAGCAACTACTGGGGGCGCGGCGACGGGCAGCGGAGGACTTACGATCAACGCCTCGAGCGCCGGACCTTCTCCGGAAGCCAATATTGATCCGTCGTTGGTTGCCAATCTCAAGTTTGATCGGAGCAGTACGCCGTCCACCAGCTTATTCAACGGAGGCGACAGCACCACCAAGACCTATGATTTTACCTACAATCAAGGGTTCGTGACCGGCACTCAGTTTCAGTTTTCCTTCAATAATCAGTCGCAAACCTCGACCAATGCATTGACCTCTTACTCGCCACTCTATAGTTCGAGCTACACCGCACAGGTCACGCAACACCTGTTGCAGGGGGCGGGCATCTGGGTGAACAAGCGCTTTGTCTATCAGGCGACGAACAATCGTCGGCTGACTGACTCGATCTTCCGGCAGCAGATCCTCTTTACGGTCAATCAGGTGGAGAACATCTACTGGGGTCTGGTGAACGACTACGAGGACGTTCAGTCCAAAGAGCGGGCACTGGAGCAGAGCAGCAAGTTGCTTGGCGATGTGCGCAAGGAACTGGAGATTGGCACGGTCGCGCCGCTGGATGTGTTGCAGGCCGAATCGAACGCCGCGTCGGACAAGCAGGCACTGGTGAGTTCTCAGAGCAATCTGAACTACCAGCAGCAGATTCTCAAGCAGGCCATTGCGCGTAACCTCAATGATCCCAAACTGATTGCGGCGGAAGTGATTCCGACAGATCGGGTGAGCATCGAGGAGATTCCGGAAGAGAAACAGCCGGTGGACGAACTGGTTCAACTGGCCTTCAAGCAAAGCCCGCAACTGGAGCAGGCTGCGTTGACACTGAAGAACGACGAGATCGGCCTGCGTGGCGCAAAGAACGGTTTGCTGCCCACGGTGGACGTGTTTGGCTATCTGAGCGGTCAGGGTGCCGCGGGTACAGGCAACGCCAATTGCAATGTGGCACTTCTTGGCACGTGCCCAAAGAGCACGGGCGGATTTGGCACGGCGCTGAGCGATACGTTCAACAATTCATCGCCGGATAAGGGCTTTGGATTCAATGTGACGATTCCGATTCGCAATCGGACGGCGCAAGCGGAACAGGCTGCGGCACAGATTCAGTACCGGCAGGCGGAACTGCATCTGGAACAGCTCTACACGCAGACCAAGATCAATGTGATGAACCAGCAACTGGCTCTGATCAATGATCGGGCGCAGGTGCTGGCGGACATTGCAGCCAAGGATTATGCGCAGCAAAACCTGGACGCGGAAGAGAAGAAGCTGAAACTGGGTGCTTCGACGACGGCGACTGTGCTGAAAACACAGCGCGATCTTGCCTCGGCGGAAAATAGCCTGATTCAGGCCAACGCCACCTACGCCAAGGATCGGGCGAATCTGTACCAGACGCTGGCCAGCACACTGGAGCACTACGGCATCAACCTTCAGGATGCGGCTACGGGCGACATCAAGGGAGCACCTGTGGTTCCAGGGCTGACTCCGGCCAGCAAGTAGTTTCTTGCAGTTGTTTGACATCAAAGGCCCGGCTCAGCGCTGGGCCTTTGATGTTTTTGCTTGGGGTTGATTCTCGTCAGACCGGCTGCGCGGGATGCGGAGACTGATTCGATTGGTTTAAGCTGGTAGCAAGATGAAAGATTCCGCCGTACTGCTGATTGATTGCCCCGACCAAAAAGGGCTTGTGGCGCGTGTAGCAACGATGCTCTACGAACGCGGCGCAAATATTCTCCATGCCGACCAGCACCAGGACCACGAACTCGGCCTGTTTTTCATGCGCGTCGAGTTCGGTCTCGGCACTGCAGCGGACAGCAGCCCCTTCCTTGCCAACGGCAGCCCGAGGCCCTCGGGAAGCAGTGCCAACCAAGTTTTTGACTTGGAGGGCTTTCGCACGGCGTTTGCGCAGATGGCAGCCGAGTTGGGGATGCGCTGGACGCTGACCTCGACCGAACAGCAGCCGAAGGTCGCCTTGTTCTGTTCGCAGTATCTGCACTGCATGGCGGACCTGTTGCACCGCTGGCGCACGGGGGAATTGCATTGCGAGATTCCTGTGATCGTCTCCAATCACCGCGCCGTGGAGAATCTGGCGGGGTTCTACGGAATCCCCTTCGAGTATGTTCCGGTGACCGCCACCACGCGCGCCGAGGCCGAGACGCGGCAGGTCGAGATTCTTCGCGCCAAAGGCATCGAGTTGGTGGTGCTGGCCCGCTATATGCAGATTCTTTCGCCCACCTTCGTCGAGCGTTACCCGGCGCGGATCATCAACGTGCATCACTCGTTTCTGCCAGCCTTCACCGGAGCCAAGCCCTACCATGCCGCTCATGCGCGCGGCGTGAAGCTGATCGGCGCAACCAGCCACTATGTCACCGAGGTGCTGGACGACGGACCGATTATTGAGCAGGATGTGGCACGCATCTCGCACCGCGATCAGGTCGAGGATTTGGTAGCGCGGGGCCGCGACCTGGAGCGTATTGTGCTCTCCAGAGCCGTGCGTTGGCACCTGGACCGGCGGATTCTTTGCTACGGAAACAAGACGGTGGTCTTCGACTAAGTCGATAACCAGATGAATGTGTCCTTGAGTCGGTGCTTTCCCTGGTCTCAAGATCGAGACCAGGGGCACACAATGTCCGTTGGCAAGTGGCTACATTCGTTTGTCGTTAGGCCGCCAGTGCTCAATCCGCATCTCCAAAGATGCTGCCGGGGTCAGTGGGATCTGTTGGGTCAGTTGGAACAGTTGGAATTATTGGATCTGTGGTCGGAGTGTCCGGGTAGTCGCTCAGTATGAGATCCGACACGCTGGAGGTGCTCGCGGCATAGGTTGGATCGCCGTCGTATGTGGCGGTGATATTGTTGTCGCCGGAGAGCAAGAAAACCTGCGACCAGGCAGCCGTTCCGGAGGAAAGCACCACACTTTGCAGAAAGCTTCCATTATCGTAAAAGTCTACCTGCCCGGTTGCGACAGGAGGATTGACGGTGGCTATCAGAGTGACCGAATCTTCGACATATCCGTAGTATTCACTGAGCGTCAGCATCGTTGTGGTTGGCGTTGATCCCGGATTGCCGACGTTCAGAGCTACGGCGCTGCTGGTGTTGGCGGCAAACGTCAAATCTCCGTTATAAACCGCCGTGAGACTTTGGGCACCGGGACTCAAGAAGTGATTCATGACCGAGGCTATACCGCCGGTGACCGTGGAAACACCTATCGCGCTCGTTCCGTCGTAAAAGGTCACAGTGCCTGTCGCAGTTGTCGGCGAGATGTTGGCCGTCAGCTCCGCAGAGTCGCCGATGACCAGCATGGTCGGCGAAACCTGCAATACAACAGCAGCGGAAGTATCACCGGTCACGAAGAGAGCCACCTGATTCGATGTGCTTGTCTCCCATGAAGCGTTTGCGGTAAAGACAGCTTGCAGCGCGAGGTGGCCCGAGTTGGCAAAACTGGTATTCAGCGTGGCGATTCCCGCATTTACATTTGCCGAGCCAATCGCGGTGGATCCGTTATAGAACGTGACCGACCCCGTGGCGGTTGCGGGAGCAAGATTGGCGGTCAACGTGACGCCGCCGCCGATTGCGACGGAACTGGTGGAGGCACTAAGTGTTGTCACAGTCACCAGCGGACCGCTGATATTCATGGAAAGGGAATTCGAGGTACTGGAAAGGTAGTTATAGTCGCCTGAATAGACTGCGCTGATTGTCGCCGTACCGCCTGCCGCGAACGAAGTGGTCAGAGTGGCCGCACCCGCTCCTACAGCGGCGCTGCCGATCTTGGTTGATCCGTTATAGAACGTGACTGTGCCCGTGGCTGTCGAGGGAGTGACTGCGGCGGTCAATGCCACATTCGTCAGGTATTGCGGCGTTGTAGTGGATGCCTGAAGCGTCACCGAAGAGGCCGCCAACTGATTGCTGTATACACCGACCGATATGGCCGAAGACGTATTGGCCGAAAAGAAATCGTCCCCGCTGTAGCGCGCGGTGATGCTTTGCGTGCCAATGGAGGTGAATGAGGTCGCAAGCAGAGCGATGCCTACACTGGATAGTCCGGTTGAACTGATTGCCGCAGACCCGATCGCGTTCGATCCATTGTAGAAAGTTACTGTTCCAGTGGCCAGCACCGGATTAACATAAGCAGTCATTATTACTGACTGGCCTACCGTCACACTGCTTGATGAAGCGATGACGGATACAATTGCTGAAGACTTGTCTTGCAAGCCAGAGCCTAAGCCGCCCATGCAACCGGAGAGCAGTGAAAGAGAGACCAATAAAAGCATCCATAGATTGCGACGGCAAGAACTCAGCATGATATTTCTCCACTCCCTCCAAGCCGGGCAGGGAACTAATTTTGATACATTCATTTATGAAAACCCTGATTTGATGGAAAGGTCGCGAAGATAATAATGACTATAGGAAAATGTGCCACTATCGAAGAAGTCCGCTCGCATATCGACCGTATTGACCGACAGATCGTCGCACTGATCGCCGAGCGCGGTGAGTTTGTCATGCAGGTCGTGAAGTTCAAAAAGAGCGTAGACGACGTACTGGCTCCGCAGCGCGTTGAACAGGTGATCGGGAAGGTGAGGGCACTCGCGTTGGAGTTTGAGGCCAGCCCCATCATCGTCGAAAGCGTCTACCGATCGATGATTGCCGGATTTATCGACGCGGAGCTGGCAGAATTTGCGGAAAAGCAGCAGGGAAGCTGACGGTCTACAGAACCGCGTCGAGCCATCCATCCCAGAAGGTTTCCGCAGCCGCCTCCAGCACAGGGCCGTAGGCTTGGGCATCGGCACGCAGGCTCGGTACCGAAATCCGGGCATGGCTCAGTTCGCAGGCGTGCCCAACGTACCAACTTTCCAGCCCATTTGCAGTCACTTCGGGGTGAAACTGCAACCCCAGCGCGAAGTTTCCTACAGTAAATGCTTGATTCGGATAGAGATCGCTGCTCGCAAGCAGCCGAGCCTTGGAGGGTAGATCAAAGGTATCCCCATGCCAATGCAAGACGCGCAGGCCGGGCGTGAGCAGCGGCTGAAACCATTTTTGGGGTACGGAACCCTCAGCCGGATGAATCTCTGACCAGCCGATTTCCTTGCCATTTTGCCCAGGGTAAACCCGAGAGCCGAGAGCCGCCGCCATCAACTGCGCCCCAAGGCAGATGCCTAGAATCGGCTTGCCAGCTTGCAGGCGTTCGCGAATGCAGCTGATTTCATCCACGAGAAACGGATATTCTTGCTGCTCGTAGACGCCGATCGGACCGCCCATCACAATCAGCAGATCGGCAGCGGCAGCCTGGGTCCATGGAAAGGGTGCCGAAGCCGCGACCACAGTGGCAATTTCGAAGTTGCGCTGCTCAAGAGGCGCTTGCAGGGAACCGAGATCCTCGAAGGCTACGTGACTGAGAATGAGAGCCTTGCGGTCGTTGGCCATAAAATTGACACCTCCAGAATTGCAGAAGTTCACTATACAGAATATCCGTTATCAGACGTTGATGGTCTGCGGATTACCGAGTGCTACTCGCCGGACCAAGGCTTGAGAGCTTCGGCCTTATAGTGGATTTCGGAAAAGGTGGCTGCTACGCCAGTTCCTGACGGAGACTGTGAGGAGAAGCCGAATTGCGTGGGTTTATCTGGTCCAAGATTGAAGGCGCGCGTCACGTTCCACTTTTTTCCGTCGCTAGAATAGAACAAAAATATCGCCTGGCCGGTCTTTGAAACCTTCAGGTAGATGGAATCGCCTTCGATGGGTGCACCGGTATTGTCGTCTGATAACCCGCGAGTGACAACCGAGACAATCGCCCCGGTCTTTCCGTCCTGGCTTTCAAATGCGAATTTTACCCAGTTTTGCTCGTCGACGTACACGATGAGTGCGCCCGCGTCGAAGAGCGATTTGAAGTTGACGGATACCTTGGCGCTGAACCAAAAATCCTTTGGTGCCGGAAACAACAGAACAGGTGTGGCAGCCACTTCATGACCACCCGTGGGCGCGACGTACCAATCGGTTTTCGCGGCAGACTGGATCGTCAGAACGCCATCCTTCTCCTTCCAGTCGACGGGCGAATTGTGCCAATGGGAGTTCGGAGGAAATCCAGCAAGAACTGGAACACTGCCGGTGTTTTGTGCAATGGCAGGGAGAAAAGATGTGACCATGAGGAGAAAACCAAGAATATTCCGCAAGAATGTTTCCTTTCAACACGCATAGCAACGACTTGGATTTGATCTATAAAAATATCAGAGTGCTGTAAAGAGATGCAAACTATGATTTTGACCTTTACCCATCACTCATGAGGACTCATTCCGATGCATTCCCTCAGGGACTGAATCCCCATAGATTAAGTCGCAGGGCCGACGGCACAATCGCCAACCGGCCCCGCGATATCAAATCAACTGTTGCGGATCTTTACCACACTGTTGCATTGATCTGGCCGCTCTTGCCGCCCCAGGCCTCACCCATGAAAATCAGTTCATTGAAGTTGCCCATACTCATTCCGAGGTTCTTCCAGTGGTTATAGTGGTTGCCCATGGTGACTGCATGGGTGCTTCCGACCGATGCGCCGCCCCAGTTGTCCAGGTACTGGTTAAAGGTTGCGGTGCCCTGGATGGAGGGCTGAT
>Ga0209415_10006774_pt1 | contig 20232 bp, 21 predicted proteins | sample PeaSoiSIISIP2007_FD_187696 | JGI IMG/M metagenome (GOLD analysis project Ga0209415, IMG submission 187696) | Peat soil microbial communities from Weissenstadt, Germany - SII-SIP-2007 (SPAdes) (version 2) | ecosystem: Environmental > Terrestrial > Soil > Wetlands > Peat | place: Germany...
CGACGGCGCTTCTGATGATGTCGAAGATCACGACGACGATGCCCCGCCGTTAGCGCTGCCGGGAATCGAGGGAGCGCTGCCCGATCGCAGCGTGGGCCCCGACGGCGGTTCGCTGGTTCCGTTCGATCCGCTGAGCCGCTATCTGGCTGAGATTCGCCGCTTTCCGTTGCTCACGCGCGAGGAAGAGACCGTAATCGCCAAGCGCTACGCCCAAATTCATGAGGCCGACGACGCTTACCGATTGGTCACCGCGAATCTGCGGCTGGTCGTCAAAATCGCCAACGAATTCGCGCGCGCAACGCGCAATCTGCTCGACCTGATCCAGGAAGGCAATATCGGCCTGATGGAAGCGGTCAAGCATTTCAATCCCGAGGTCGGCATTCGCTTTCCGTCATATGCGGTCTGGTGGGTCCGCGCGTACATCTATCGCTACCTGATCAACAACTGGCGGCTGGTGAAAATCGGTACGACCCAGGCGCAGCGCAAGCTCTTCTTCAATCTGCGCAAGGAAAGCGAACGACTCGAAGCCGAGGGCTTCAGCGCGCAGCCCAAGCTGCTCGCGCAGCGGATGGGCGTAAAGGAAAGCGAGGTGCGCGAGATGCAGGAGCGCATGTCGCATAGCGAAGTCTCGCTCGATCAGCCCGCGAGCGCCGAGGATGACACGACCCTCATCGATGCGCTTCCCGACACCTCGTACAATCCCGAAGAGGCCACCGCGCGTGCCGAATGGCGCGACTTCGCGCACGAAAAGGTCGAAGAGTTTGCCGGCACGCTCGAGGGTAAGGAGCTGGAAATCTTTCGCAGCCGCCTGCTCTCGGAAGATCCGCCGACGCTGCAGGAGGTCGGTGGCCGTTTCGGCATCAGCCGCGAGCGCGTGCGCCAAATCGAGAGCCGGCTCAAGCGTCGCTTCAAGGTCTTTCTGAATCTTGAAGCTGACGATTTCGACCGGCCCGAATCGTGACCGTCGCGCGACTTTGATTTGCTCGCGAACCGCGTTGACGCCATCCGTACTCCCCGCCGATTGCGCATGCTCTTTCGCTTGTTTCGCAAATCGATCAGTATGAAACTGGGCGTCGATTTGAGCGCTACGCCCGTCGCAGTTGTAAGCGGCGCGGGCGCCAGTTCCAACCGGAACCCAAGGAGTTGTGGCCTAATGCCTGGTAATCGAAGGCTCGAGAGCTTTCTCGTGAATGGATCGGGATCGCGCAACGGTGCGGTGGATGACGGCAGCGCGTTCCCGGAAAGTTTCGTCGCGACCAAGCTCGCCGACGCGATCAATTGGGCCCGCAAGTATTCCTTCTTCCCGTATCCGTTCGTGACCGCGTGCTGCGGCATGGAATATTTTTCCGTCGCCGGCCCGCGCTACGATATCGATCGTTTCGGCGCTGCGCTCCCGCGCTTTACCCCGCGTCAGGCCGATCTGCTCTTCGTCGTCGGTACGATCACACAACGCCAGGCGCCGATTCTCCGCCGCGTCTATGAGCAAATGGCCGAGCCAAAGTGGGTCGTCTCCTTCGGCGCGTGCACCAGTTCCGGCGGCCCTTACGATAACTACGCCGTGTTGCAAGGCATCGATCGCATTGTCCCCGTGCATCTTTATATCCCCGGATGCCCGCCACGCCCCGAGGCCGTCATCGACGGTCTGATCAAATTACAACATCGCGTACAGACCGAACGTCCCGGTCAGACTTGGCCGGGCCTCGACCTCCACGGAAGCGGACGCAAACTTGGCTAGCCCCCAGAAGACCGTCAAGGTCACGGTCGATAATCGCGTGATCGAGGCCCCCGACGGCGCGACGTTGTTGCAGGTGATGCTCGATGCGGAGATGGATATTCCGCATTATTGCTATCACCCCAAGCTCAGTATCGACGGCAGTTGCCGCCTCTGCCAGGTCAAAATCGAGGGCATGCCGAAGCTCCAGATTTCCTGCAACACGCAGGTGCGCGACGGCATGAAGGTCACCACGCTCGACCCCGAGGTTGAGAGTACCCGGCGCGGCGTGCTCGAACTCTTGCTGCTGAATCATCCGCTGGATTGCCCGATTTGCGATAAGGCCGGCGAATGCTGGCTGCAGAATTTTGCGATGCGCTTTGGCAGTGGCGCCGCCCGCACCGTCGAGCCGCGCCGCAAGCACGGCAAGCGTATGGACATCGGCGAGCAGATTCTGCTCGATCAAGAGCGCTGTATTCTCTGCCGCCGATGCGTGCGCTTTTGCCGCGAAATCAGCAAGACCGGCGAGCTCGCGGTGTTCGGTATCGGCGACCATTCGGTGCTCGATATCTATGACCGGCGCGTCGATAACGACTACTCGATGTGCGTCGCCGACGTCTGTCCGGTCGGCGCCCTCGAGACCAAGGATTTCCATCACAAGATGCGCGTGTGGTTTCTCGAAGAGACCGCCAGCGTCTGCCCGTCATGCTCCAACGGCTGCAACATCATGGTGTCCTCCGCGCGCGGAAAAATCTGGCGGCTGATCCCGCGGCGCAACGACGACGTCAACGACACCTGGATGTGCGATGCGGGCCGGCTCAACTACAAGTTCGTGGACGACCCCGACCGGCTGCGCGCGCCAATGGTCGCCGGTCCCGACGGGCTTGCCGCGTCCACCTGGCAGAGCGCGCTGGAGCAGACCGCGACCGCCATCGCTGACTTCACCAAGCGCAACGGCGGCAAGGCTTTCGGCGCGATCGTCTCGCCGCATCTCACCAATGAGGAGAACTATCGCTTCGGCGAATTGCTAGGCGCGATCGGCGCCGGGCGTGTCGCGATGGCGGTGCGGCGCGGCAAGCATGACGATTTTCTGATCAAGGCGGAGAAGGCCGCGAACGCGCGCGGCGTGCGCGAACTCGGACTGGTCAAGGGCGACGACGACGGTCTCGGCGAAATGTTGCGGGCGTGCGAGGCCGGCGAAATCAAGGCGCTGTATCTCTGCGGCGACGACCTGCTCGACGCCGTCGCCCTCGAACGGCTCGAAGGCATCCTCGCGAAAATCGAACTGCTGATCGTGCAGGACTTGAAGCTCCGTCCGCAATTCGGCCGCGCGACGATCGTACTGCCTACCACCACCTTCGCCGAGAAAGACGGCACCTTCACCAATCACGCCGGGCGCGTGCAACGGATTCAGCGCGTACTCGCCCCGCCTCCCGGATGGGTCGCGGATGGCGAGATTTTCACCGCGATTTTGAACCTCGTGGGCTCGCGACGCGATCGCTTCGAGTTGGGCGAAGTGTGGGCCGCGATGACCCGCGATGGCGGCGCTTTCGCCGGACTCAAGCTCGACGAAATCGGCCCGCATGGCACTGCGATCGTCCCCGCCGGTGGTCGCTGAGATTACCTTCGCTTGACATTCTGCCGGTGAGCGCTCATAGCCGGATTACTACACTTGGAGGTGGATCACGATGCCAACGTACATCAGACTGCTCCGCTTCAGCGAACAAAGCATGAAAGATTTGAAACATCTGCGCGATCGAGTCGCCGCCGCGAAAAAGGCGTATCGCGACGCCGGCGCGGAGTTGAAGCAGGTCTTCATGGTGATGGGGAAGTACGATGTGGTGTCGGTGGTTGAGGCTCCCAACGACGAGTGTCTCGCCAAGGTAGCGCTAGCCCAGGCCGCGCTGGGAGCATTTCGCAGTACTGAGACCATGCGCGCGTTTTCCGAAGATGAGGTCGGGAAGATCATCGATGGCCTGAAATAAGAAGAACGAGCCCGAGCGGCCGGCTTCGTAGGGCTGGCCGCTTCTGGCAGAGTCCGAATATCTGAGCGCAACGGTACGGGAGCGTGGTCTCCTTACTATCGGCCGCGAATCCAATCCGGCGGCGCGCGACCCGACGGATGACGTGCGACGGCTCCGGGGGAAAGGGCTGGCGCACTAGCTCCATCGCGCAATGACACACAGTGGTTTTGCTCGAGCTAACGCAGGGGACAGGCTCATATGGCAAACGCACCGCAGGCCCAATCCGGGGGAATCAAGGCTTACTTCGCCCAACATCGGACGCTCGATGTCTATCCGACCGGCTTTCGCCGTTGGTGGATGTTGCTGCTCACGGTGATGGCCACCATCATCTCGTTTTACGAATTCGGCTTTTCCGCGTTGCTCCCGCTATGGCTGCCCTCGCTGCATTTCACGCGCGAGCAGTTCGGCTGGTTCCTCACCGCCGCGGTTTTCCTCTCCGCCTTTTCCGCCATGTACGGCGGTCCGCTCGCCGATCGTCACGGCCGCGTCGTCGTTATCGACACCTGCCTCGCCGTGATGATCCTGTTGACCTTCTGCAACCTGCTGATGACCGGGTTCTGGTCCTTCGTGATCATCCGCGGCCTGATGAACGTGGTGGCCGGTTTCTCCTGGGGTGCGCTCGGCGGATTGACGCGCGACATGTCGCCGCGAGTCAGCCGTGGCGCCGCGTTTGGATTGTTGACGCTCGGCGCCGTCGCATGTCTCTGGCTGTGGAACGAAGTCCCCGCATGGACGCTGCCGATTTTCCATACCTGGCAATCGCAAATCGTCATCATGGGCTTGGTCGCAACTGGTCTGTTCATCCCGGTGTTTTTCTGTCTGAAGGATCTCTCGCCCAAGCTGCGCGCGATGGTGATGGATAGCGAGGCCGAGGGCGCCGCCTTCGAATCGGGCGAGCCGGCCTCTGCCGCACCCGGCGGCGCAATGGACGCGTTCAAGCAACTGCTCAGCCGCTGGGAGTCGTGGGTGCTGGTGTTCGGCGCGGTCGCATTTCTGACCACCGCGCTGACGATTCAGACCTTCGGCCCTCTGATGTTCACCGAGGCCTATCACTACACGCCGGCCCAGGCTGCTAGCGCCACCGCGAATTTCTGGCTCGTCAATCTGCTTATGCTGGTGCCCGCCGGTCTCTTTTCCGACTGGCTCCGCGTGCGCAAACCGATCACGGTCGTGCTGACCGCCGTCGGGCTGCTCCTGTTGCTCTGGTGGGTGCGCAATTTCTTTCCGCCGCTTTCACCGCACGCCCTCGGCATCATCACGGTGATCCTCGGCGCGACGCTCGCCTCCGCCTACATTCCCTGGTGCGCGTTTTTCTCCGAGTATCTCGAGGACCTCTCGCCCACTCTGCAGGCCACCGGATGGTCGTTCTTCCAGATGATCTACCGCATCTGGATCGCCTTTTCCGGTCCCCTGATGTTGTGGGTCGCCGCGCATTACGGCTGGGATACGTGGATGTGGGCGATGGTCGCGGGCACCGCGTTGTTCCTCTTGTCGCAACTCGCGATCCGTGGCCATTGGCGGCCCGTCACCGCCGCCCAGTTGCCCGCCGGTGAGCCCGCTCACGCGGCCGGTCGCTAATTCGGAAATTTTCTGCGCGGGCCTCAATGAATCGCCGTCCAAAGGGTTTACCGTCGCGTAATTCGCGCTAGACTACGCCGGATGGCTGTTCAGGTCGTAAAGGTATTGCGCCCGGCGCAATCGATGTCTTCTGCGAATCCTCTGCTCGCGATCCTCTCGGGCCTGTGGGTCTCGACGCGCCACTTCTTCCATAATCTTTCGCTCTTCGCCCGCGGCCGTCAGGACTTCGCGATTCATTTTCCGGAACAGCGCCTCGTCCAGCCGCCCGCCCTGCGCGGGATGCCCGTGCTGGTGCAGATGGACAACGGCAAGGAGCGCTGCGTCGCGTGCGGCCTCTGCGAATGGGCCTGCCCTACCACCTGCATCACGATTTACCCGGCCGAGACCGCCGATGAGGTCGAACGCTATCCCCAAATTTTCGATATCGATATGTCGCGCTGCATGTTCTGCGGCTTGTGCGAGGAAGCCTGCCCCGAGGAGGCCATCGTGATGAGCCGCCAGATCGAAATCGCGAGCTATTCGCGCGCCGGCTCGCTCTGGCACAAGCAGGACCTGCTGGTGCCCGTCAGTCAACTCAACACCCGAACCGACTACCTGCGCCGCAACTATGACCGCTGATAACAACGGCGAAACGCCGGCCGCTCCCAAGCCCGAGCTTTCACCGCTCCTGCAGAAAGTGGTTGGCCGCCTCGGCGACCTTGTGCACGAGCACAAGAGCGCGCTGGGCGACGATCGTATTCACGTCGCGCGCGAGAATATTCTCGACGCAGCGCGGGTGCTGCGCGACGATCCCGAACTCGCCTTCGACCTGCTCCTCGATGTCACCGCGATCGACTACCTCGGTCAGCCCGACGATTTCGAAACCAATTTGCAGGTCTGGGATCAGAATCGCGCGACGATGCGCCGCCAGCCTCAGCGCCGTCATGAATTGGTCTTGCCGCCGCGCGGTCCCAATCCGCGTTTCGCCGTCGTCTATCACCTGACCTCGACCGCGCATTCGCATGTCTTGCGCGTGAAGTGCCGCGTGCCTGAGGACGATCCGGTCATCCCCAGCGTGACCTCACTTTGGCCCGGCGCCAATTGGCTGGAACGCGAGACCTTCGACATGTACGGTATCCGGTTCGAGGGACACCCGGACTTGCGGCGCATCTACCTCTACGAGGAATTCGTCGGCCACCCGCTCAGAAAGGATTACGCCAAACAGGGCGAACAGCCCATCCAGGAATATGTCGGACCAGGCGCAAAAGAACCCCGTCGCCCCCATTAACGGCAACCCTCGAGCGATCGAGGAACTCGACACGCCGCCGATGCGGCTGCAGTTCGGCCCGTCGCATCCTGCCACCCATGGCACGGTCAAAATCACCCTCGACCTCGAAGGCGAGCAGGTGGTGTGGTCCGAGGTCGAGGTCGGTTACCTCCATCGCGGCTTCGAAAAGGAATGCGAGACCGGCTACTACTATCAGAACATTCCGTACACCGATCGCCTCAATTACAGTTCGCCGATCCTCAATAACATCGGCTACTGCATGGCGGTCGAAAAGCTCTTCGGCATCGTCACGCCCCCGCGATGCGATTACCTGCGCGTGATTGCCGGCGAGTTGTCGCGGCTGGCCGACCACATGCTCTGCATCGGCGCTTCCGCGATGGAGTTGGCGGCGTTCACTCCGATGCTCTACCTCATCGAGGGACGCGAGCTCATGCTCGACCTGACCGACGCGCTCTGCGGTGCTCGCGTCACTACGAATTTCGTGCGCATCGGTGGCGTCTCCGCTGACATGCCGGAAAGCTTTCGCGACTTCGCGCTGCCGCGAATCGATCGCGCGGTCAAGCTCGTTGACGACGCCCACAAGCTGCTCACCGATAACCCGGTCTTCCGCCGCCGCATGGAGGGCACCGGCTATCTCAGCCCCAAGGATCTCGTCGCGTGGGGTGTGACCGGTCCTATGTTGCGGGCGGGAGGCGTGCCTTACGATATCCGCCGCGTCCATCCATATCTCGCGTACGGCGATCTCGATTTCGAGGTTCCGGTCGGCGAGCATAGCGACAATTTCGATCGCTATCTCGTCCGCATGGCCGAAGTGAAGCAGAGTCGCGGCATGATTCTGCAATGCTTCGACAAGCTGCCCGATGGCCCCGTCAATGCCAACGATCCGCGCGTGCGCTGGCCCGCCAAGGGCCGGGTCTTCAACCGCATGGAAGAGCTGATCGACCAGTTCAAGCTGGTCACCGAGGGCGGCATGGCGCCGGTCGGCGAGGTTTATCACGCGGTCGAATCGGCCAACGGCGAGTTAGGTTTCTATGTCGTCAGCGACGGTACCGGCAAGCCGTGGAAATGCCGCTGCCGCGCCCCCAGCTTTTCCAACATGTCCCCGCTCTCGAAGATGATAACCGGAGGGCAGCTTGCTGACGTCGTGCCGACCTTCGGAATGATCAACATGATCGGCGGCGAATGCGACCGGTGACTTGATGCTACTGTCGGCTGCGACCCACGAAAAAATTCGCTCCGAGATTGCGCATTTTCCCAACGCCCGTGGCGCGCTGCTCTATGCGCTGCACATGGCCCGCGACGAACTTGGCTCACTTGACAAAGAGGTGTTCGCCGAAGTCGGCGAGTTCTTCGGCATGCGCGCGGGCGAGGTCGCCGAAGTCGCCTCGTTCTATTCGCTGTTCAATCAGCCCAAGGCACAGGCCGTAGTCCAGGTCTGCGTGGGATTGCCGTGCTGCCTCAATGACGCGCGGGGACTCGTGCGCACTGCCGAAAAAAAGCTCGGCACCAAATCCGGCACCGCGACCGCCGACGGCCGCTTCGCCATCGTCGAGGTCCAATGCCTCGGTTCGTGCGGCACCGCGCCGGTCGTTCAGGTCAATCGCAATCCCTACGTCGAGCGCGTCACGCCGGATTACCTAGCCTCGATGCTCACCTCGCCGCAAGCCGCGATCGGAGCCCTCCCGCCGCCGCCTCTCGTCTCGCAGATCGCCGACGGCGTCGAAGGCTACCTGCTGCCGCCCAACTGGCAAAAGCGCCTGACCATCGACGAGTACAAGCAGGCCGGCGGCTACCAGGCGGTGCTCAAAGCGGGCGCGATGGAACCCAAGGACATCGCGGCAGTCGTCAAAGATGCGGGCTTGCGCGGACGTGGCGGTGCCGGCTTTGCCACCGGGCTCAAGTGGACCTTCATGCCGCCTCCGGACGGCGGTCCGCGCTACCTCGCCGTCAACGCCGACGAAAGCGAGCCGGGCACCTTCAAGGACCGGCAGATCATGGAGCGCAATCCGCACCTGCCGCTCGAGGGCATCATGATCGCCGCGATGGCGATACAGGCCAACGCCGCCTTCATCTATATCCGCGGCGAGTACGTCGAAGCCTATCGCATCATGCGCACCGCCATTGCCGACTCGTATGCTGCGGGCATCCTCGGCGAGAATGCGCTCGGCTTCAACCGCCGCTTCGATATCCATATCCAGCCCGGCGCCGGCGCATATATTTGCGGCGAAGAGACCGGCATGCTAGAATCCATGGAGGGTAAAAAAGCCCAGCCGCGCAAGCGGCCTCCCTTTCCTGCCGTGCGCGGCCTCTGGCAACGGCCGACCACCGTCGAGAACATCGAAACCTGCTCACACGCGCCGATCATCATCTCGCGCGGCGCGGATTGGTACAAAGCTATCGGGATGCCCAACAGTTCCGGCCACACCCTCTTCGGCGTCAGTGGTCACGTCAAAAACCCGGGTATCTATGAGATGCCGCTCGGCGTCAAAATGCGCGACCTGATCTATAAATTCGGCGGCGGACTCGAAGGGGGGCTCACCGTCAAGGCGGTCATCCCCGGCGGCCTCTCGATGCCGGTGCTGCGCGGCGACCAGATCGACGTCGCCGTCGATCACGAATCGCTCAAAACCGTCAACTCGCTGCTCGGCACCGCCGGCGCCATCGTGATGGACGACCGCTCGTGCATGGTGCGCGCGGCTCTCGTAATCGCGCGTTTCTTCGAACACGAATCGTGCGGCCAGTGTACCCAATGCCGCGAGGGCACCGGCTGGACCTATCGCACGCTCAAACGCATCGAGGCCGGCGAGGGCCGCCCCCAGGACCTCGATACGCTCGCTGACACCTTCAACTTCATGGACGGCAAATGCATCTGCGCGCTGGCCGACGGCGCTTCATGGGCGTCCCGCGCGTTCCTCAAGCAGTTCCGCGACGATTACGAGGCACATATCAAAGCCAAAAAATGCCCCTTCCCGGAGAGCTTCGAAGTATGAGTTGGGAGCACCCGGTATGAGTACTGAAAGAGCATTCGTCCCCGCCCAGCTTCAAACCATGAGCACGGAAACAACGCTCCTTTTCGAGGGCTCCCAAGTATGAGCTCGCGCGTGACCCGCAATACCGTCGTCGCACTTCTCGGCACGCCCGACCGCACCGTCGGCAGCCTCAATAGTCCCGTCGAACTGGAAGAGTTCGGCAACACCTACAACGAAAAGTGGACCTACGAACACCTCGTGAGCGATCCAGCGGGCGTCCCGCAGCGAGCGATATACTGGCACCGGTATGACTTCGTCGCAACGATTGTCCGCGGAAGTGCGAACGAGGAATGGCGTCCCGACAGCACCCTGGCCGAAGCCGTCGCGCCGAAAGACGATCGCCTTTCTCCGCTCGACAATCGTCACGCAGCGATTACGCCGTCGGGACTGTACCAGCCCGCCTCCGAGGTCAAAGACTCAACCGATCTCGGCGGCTACATCATGGGTCAGGACCCGTCGCGCGCCGCCAAGTAAGGAAAACAATCGTACAAGACCTACTTCGACTGCGACGGTTTTTGCCATCGCATCTGAGTCCGATCGCGCCGCGCCAAGTAGCGTCACGCTCCGATTGCGCGGCGCAACGTCGCGCTCGCTTCTGCTATCGCGACCCGCGACTTCTCCACTACCGAGGGCATCCCGAAAAAGCCGTGTGTCACGCCGTCGTAGCGCTTGAGGACAGTCGCGACACCCTCCTCACGCAGGCGCGCCGCGTATGCCTCGCCCTCGTCGCGCAGCGGATCGAACTCGGCAGTGATCACCAACGCCGGTGGTAATCGCGCTAGCGACTTCGCCCGCGCCGGGCACGCATAAGGATTGGCCGCATCGGCCTCACTCGCTAGGTAATGTCCCCAGAACCATTCCATGTCGGCGCGCGACAGAATGTAGTACCCGTCGGTCGCGAATTGCTTGTGCGAAGGTGTATCCAGTTCTCTCCGGGTCGCCGGATAAACCAATAACTGGTAGGCGATTTTCGGCGCGCCGCGATCGCGCGCCATCAGGGCTGCAGCCGCCGCCAGGTTCGCGCCCGCGCTGGTGCCGCCCACCGCGATGCGCGACGCATCACAGCCGAGCGCCGCGGCGTTGTCGGAGACCCACTTCGTTGCGGCGTAGCAGTCCTCCGGCCCCGTCGGAAACTTATGCTCGGGCGCGAGCCGATAATCGACCGAAACCGTCACGCATCCGGCCGCCTTCGTGATCATCCGGCAGGGTTGGTCGGTCATCTCGATATTGCCGACCACCCATCCGCCGCCGTGAAAATAGACCAACGCGCCAAACGGCCCATTGCCGTCCGGCGTGTAGATTCGGATCGGGATTTCGCCGTTGGGCCCCGGAATTATGCGATCTTCCACGCGCCCTATCGGCACTGGATCGCCCGCCGATACGCGCCGCTTCATCTGCTCGCGCGCGGCTGCCGGCGTCATCTGATGGAACGATTGGAGTTTCGCCGCCGCCATCTGATCGAGCAATATCTTCATGTCGGGATCGAGTGCCATTAGCTATTCCTCCAGTGACGCACGCCGGCCAGTTAATTGACTATTGCAATTCATCCGAGGAACACAGCGTCACGTCTCAGACGTAAAGCGACGCCTGACGCTCGAGTTCGGTCGCGTAGTTATCGGGCCCGAGGCGATTCGCGATCATCATGATCACCAATCGATGCACGCCCAAGTCCTCGTACTGGCGCAGACCCGCCTGTACCTCAGCGCGATTTCCGCGCAGCGTCCGCATGATGGTGAGATCGAGCGTCGAGTAGTCGCGACTGGCTTTGGCGCATTCGTCGCGCAGCCTTGCCAGTTCAGCCTTCATCTGATCCGGCGAAAGTAGAATCGGGCACCAGCCGTCGCCCCATTGCGCAACCCAACGCAGGGCGTTTTTATCCTTGCTCCCGATGAGCACCGGAGGACCGCCTTTGCGCGCCGGCTTCGGATAGAGTTTCACTGTCGGGAACTTCACGTACTTGCCCTCGAACGAAGCCTCATCCTTCGTCCATAGTTCGCGCATCGCGGCAATGTATTCTTTGGTCTGCGTCCAGCGATGTGGGAAATCGGCTCCCAGCAGTTCCGATTCCTCTTTGAGCCAGCCGCCGCCGATACCGAACAGTACGCGGCCGCCCGAGAAATGATCGAGCGTCGCGATTTCGTTCGCGGTCAAGATCGGATTGCGCTCGGGCACGAGGCACACGCCGGTCGCGACGTTAAGGTGCGTGGTCGCGGCCGCCGCCATCGCCATCGCGACGAACGGATCGCACATGCGCGAGTAGTGGTCTGGTATTTCGCCCTTGCCCGGCGGCGTTTCCGGCAGCAGCGTCGTCGTATGCACCGGCATCACCGGATGGTCCGGCAGCCACAGCGACTCGAAGCCCAACGCCTCGGCCTTGCGGGCGAGCGCAGCGGGATCGACGCTATACTCATTCACCACCGCGAGCATTCCGATTTTCATAGTAGCTACCGCATCATGCCTATTCGCCGGCTTCGGCGTACGCTTAACTGACTAACCGCGAACATCTGAGTGCGCGAGTCACGACTTCTTCGGTTCGGTCACTTCGCGAAACGCGCGAATCGCCTCGACCGCCGTGGGCACGCCGCTGTACTGCGAAATGTGGATAATCATCTCTTTGATTTCCTGCTGGGTCACGCCGATGTTGAGTGCGCCGCGCATATGCAGTCGCAACTCCGGCCCGCGCCCCAGCGCCATCAGTGCGGTCATCGTAATCATCGAGCGTGTTTTGGTCTCAAGCCCGGGGCGTCCCCAGATACCGCCGAACAACTGGTCATTGAGGAACGTCGCGAAACCTTCGTCGAATGATTTCAGGAATTCGTTGCCGGCGACTGCCGCCTTCTCGCCGAATAGTTTGGTGCGAACTTCCAGGCCCTTCTTTGCCAAGTCATCAGCCATCTTGATCTCTCCAATCGGAATTAGTTTTTGCGCAGTGAGTATTTCGAGTGAGTATCTAATTCTCGCTCAAGTGATTATTTGTTTGGCGCTTAAGTCTAAATACGTACTTTCTCAAGTACGTACTTTGACGCCCGCGCGATCTTCCTGCACGGTCACCGCCGCGGTCGCATCCTTGTCGCCCAAGCCGTGCGCCATGGCCGCGAGAAAATCTTGCTCGACGGTCGCCGCGATTGGCATCGGCACGTTCAGCTCGCGGCCCACTTCGGTCGCCAGCCCAAGGTCCTTGCGCGCGAGTTTCAGCGCGAAGGTGACGCGATCGAAATTGCCGCGGAAGATCATTTTCGGCAACGCGCCCTTGAGAATCATGCCCTGACCATAGGCGCCGTCGGACACCGCCTTGAGCAATGCCTCGGGCGAGACGCCTGCCTTCACGCCCATCGTGAACGCCTCGACCAGCAACTGCGTCGAGCAGATCGCGATCATGTTATGCACCAGCTTGGCGACGGCGCCGGCGCCGATCGCGCCGATGTAGGAGACCTTGTCGCCAATCGCGTCGAGTGCCGGTTTGATCTTTTCGTACACCGCCTGATCGCCGCCGACCATCACTGCGAGCGTGGCGTTGCGCGCGCCCGGGATTCCGCCGCTGACGGGAGCGTCGAGCATCGCGATGCCCTTCTCCTTGAATACGTCATGGATGCGCCGAATCACGGTCGGCGAGTTGGTCGAGAGGTCGGCGTAAACCGCGCCCTGCGGAATCCCGCTGAGAATACCGTTTGCGCCCAACGCCACCGCCTCGACTTCCTTCGGTCCCGGCAACGAGGTCAATACCAGTTCGCTCTTTGCTGCGACCGCCCCCGGCGTGTCGGCCCATTGTGCGCCGCCCGCCAGATGCGCTTCGGCCATCGAGCGCCGGATGTCGTTCACGACCAGGCTGTGCCCCGCCTTGATCATGTTGAGCGCCATCGGCCCGCCCATGTTGCCCAATCCAATAAATCCAACTCGCATGATCGTTCTCTCCTCGTATGATGAATGGCGACGAGCCGCGTCCCCCCGTAACGTCGCCGCATGCACATCGCGCTGACGCGCCGGATCGGGAGTTACTGGGTGATGTCGTTCGCGTTCAGACTCCTTAAAGCACCCGCGCCCCGCCTCCCGCAAGGGAAAACGCGAACGGCGGGAATTCACGTGCGTCAACTTGCTGGGTCTATGCTCCAGTATGGCGCTGACCGCGTGGTCGGCGGATTGACATAGGGCGATGCTTATAGCTACTTTGGAGCTCAGTATTTGCGGCCTTATCCAGAGCGGCGGAGGGACTGGCCCGACGATGCCGCAGCAACCGGCCTTCATAATGCCGGTGCTAAGTCCTGCGGGGTTCCCGGAAGTTCATGGGAGCCTTGGTAGATAAGGCGAGAGTAGAAGTACCCTCGTCTTATCCCTCGACGAGGGTTTTTTGATCCCCCGCCAGCAGACCTTCTGCAAACGCGCCGCAGGGACGGACGCGCTGAACGTGTTGTCGGAGAAGCAAATATTGATCGTTGGAGCCGGCGGACTCGGCGTGCCCGCAGCATTGTCTCTGGTGCGCGCCGGAATCCGGAAGTTTGGCCTGGTCGATCCCGATTCAATCGAGCTTTCGAATCTGCCGCGACAGATCATCTTCGGTGAAAGTGATGCAGGCGTTCCCAAGGTGATCGCGGCGGCACGACGCGTCAATGTAATTTCGCCCGGCGTCGCAATTGAATCGATTCACGCAAGTCTCGACGCTGCCAACGCCTCGGAAATCATCTCGCGCTTCGACTTCGTGATCGACGCGACCGATAATCCGGCAACCAAATTCCTGATCAACGATGTCTGCGTTGAGCTTGGCCGGTCGTTCGTTTACGGCGGCGTACTGGGACTCACCGGCCAAGCGATGACCGTGATGCCAAGGCGCAGCGCGTGCCTGCGCTGTCTCTTCGAAGAACCGCCCGACGAGGCCGAGGTCGCGAGTTGCCGGGAAGCTGGCATTATCGGCCCGGTCGCAGGGGCAATTGGCGAGGCGCAGGCGGCCGAGGCGCTCAGTTTCGTGAACGGTCGAATGCCCGCGCTGGCGGGCAAGATGTTGACCCTGGAAGGCTCTAATACCGGGCGAATTCGCCTGACCCCAATAGCGGCGCGTATCGGATGCCGATGCGGCGCCGCAGAATCGAACGCTGCGGCCAGACCCGCAGCGTCGCCGGCCAGTTAACGAGGATGCGATGAGTTACGTCACCAATCTCAAGTGTCGCGAGTGCGGCCAGGAATACCCGATCAGCCCGCTCCACGTTTGCGAGACCTGCTTCGGTCCGCTTGAAGTAGGCTACGACTATGCGAAAATCCGCGCCGCGATCTCGCGCGCGACGATCGAACGCCGGCCGCACAATCTGTGGCGTTATCGCGAGCTGTTGCCGGTCGAAGGCGAGCCACAAATCGGTCCGTGTTCGGGGTTCACCCCGCTGCTGCGCGCCGAACGCCTCGGCGCCGAACTCGGCATCAAGAAGCTCTATATCAAGGACGACACGGTCAACCATCCGACGCTGTCGTACAAGGATCGGGTGGTCTCGGTCGCGATTAGCAAGGCGCGCGAATTCGGCTTCACGACGGTCTCATGCGCCTCGACCGGAAATCTCGCGACTGCGGTCGCCGCCCACTCGGCGCGAGCAGGACTCAATTGTGTGATCTTCATGCCCGAGGGCGTCGAGATGGGAAAGATCGTCGGCTCAACCATTTATGGGGCGCGCGTGATCACGATTCGCGGGAATTACGACGACGTCAATCGGCTGTGCAGCGAGATTGCCGACAAATACGGATGGGCGTTCGTCAATATCAACTTGCGCCCGTATTACACCGAGGGCGCCAAGACCTTCGGTTTCGAGGTCGCCGAACAACTCGGATGGCGCACGCCCGACCATATCGTGCTGCCGACGGCCGGTGGTACGATCCTGCCGAAGGTCGCCAAGGGCTTCAAAGAATTCAAAGAGGTCGGACTGCTGCGAGAGAGTGAATTCAAAATCCATTGCGCGCAGGCCGCCGGCGCCGCCCCGGTCGTCCATGCGCTGCACAAAGGCACCGACCTGATCACACCGGTGAAGCCCGACACCATCGCCAAATCGATCGCGATCGGCAACCCGGCCGACGGCTTCTATGTACTGAAGGCGGTTCGGGAATCCGGCGGATGGGGCGACGTCGCGACCGACCCAGAGATCATCGACGCGATCAAGCTGCTAGCCTGCACCGAGGGTATTTTCGCCGAACCGGCGGGGGGCACGACGCTCGCAGTGACGATGAAATTGATTGCGCAAAAGCGCATCAAGCCCGATGAGAGCGTGGTGATCGCGATTACCGGAAATGGCTACAAAACGGTTGAGGCCGTGGCGCAATCGATCGAGCAGCCGTTTATCATCGAGGCCCGCCTGCGGGAATTCGACGCGCTCTACGAGCGACTCGGTGGAACTCGTCGCGCACTCGCGGGAGCCGCATGACCTTGCGAGCGTCGCGTCCAAGGCATAAGCATCGAAGTTCGCTCTTGCTACTTTTTCAGGAGGTGTGATTCACCGTCATGGCTGTCAGGGTTAGAGTACCCACCCCACTGCGCCGCTTTACCGCCGGCGTCGACGAAGTAACCGCCGAAGGCGATTCAATCAAGGCCGTGCTCGAGGATCTCGAACGGCGTCATCCGGGAATGCGCGAGCGACTGCTCGACGACAGCGGCGAACTGCGCCGCTTCGTTAACGTCTATCTGAACGGAGACGACATCCGCTTCCTCAACCAGCTCAACTCCAAGGTCAAGGATGGCGACGATATCTCAATCGTCCCGGCGATCGCAGGCGGACGTTAACCGCGAGAGCATGCCGGTCGCACGCGCGATGAGCGTGCTCGATCTGATCGGCAATACCCCGCTGCTCGAGATCACCCGGCTGACTGAGGGCTTGCTCCGTCCGGGCGTGCGCATTTTCGCCAAGCTCGAGGGCTTCAATCCCGGCGGTTCGGTGAAAGATCGTGCGGCGCGCAAGATGATCGAACTGGGCCTTGCGCGCGGCGACCTGCGGCCGGGTAAAATCATCCTCGATTCGACCTCCGGCAACACGGGTATCGCGCTGGCGATGGTCGGTGCGGCGTTAGGTTATCCGGTCGAACTGGTGATGGCGTCGAACGTCAGTCGGGAGCGCAAGAAGATCATCGAGGCCTTTGGCGCCAAGCCGATCTATTCCGATCCGCTCGAAGGTTCCGACGGCGCAATCGTTCTATGCCGCAAGATTATCGACGCCGATCCCGACCGTTACTTCAAACCGGATCAGTACAACAACGAGGCTAATCCGCTGGCCCATTTCGAGACCACGGGTCCTGAGATCTGGCGCCAGACTGAGGGCGAGGTGACGCATTTTCTCGCCGGCATCGGCACCAGTGGCACCATTATGGGCACCGGCCGTTACCTCAAGTCACGCAAACCGGGCGTTAAAGTGATCGCGGTCGAGCCCGACGACGCGATGCACGGGCTCGAGGGTCTCAAGCACATGGCGTCGTCGATCGTCCCGGGCATCTATCATCAGCAGGAACTCGACGACAAAATGCAGGTCAGCACCGAGGACGCCTACGAGATGGTCTATGCGCTTGGGCAATTCGAGGGCATCCTCGTGGGCCAGTCGTCGGGTGCCGCGATGGTGGCAGCACTCAAACTCGCGAGTTCGTTGCGCGAGGGCACCGTCGTCACGATTTTCTCCGACTTCGGCGAAAAATATCTCTCCACTAATCTCTGGATCGGATGGCAGGAGTGGCGCCGCGAGCATCTGCAGCGCCTGGTTCGTAAATGGAACGTATCCGCGAACGCTACTACCTGAGCTACCCGCGCGCGCTCATCCGGGAGCCGATTCTTTACCAGTTGGTCAAGAAATTCGACCTCGTTTTCAACATCCGCGGCGCCAGCGTCTCCGAGGATATGGGCCTCGTCGCGGTCGAGTTCGAAGGCACCAACGATCAGATCGAACGCGCGATCGCATGGCTGCGCGCGACCGGCGTCACGGTCGAGCCAATTGAGAAGAACGTCATCGAGTAGTGTGCGCAGCGAGTCTGCTCGTGCCGAACCAATGCCGTGGCGCTGACCAATCGCCAGATCGAACGCTACAGCCGGCAGATTATCGTTGAGGGATTCGGCGGTGTCGCCCAGGAGCGCTTACTCGCTTCACGTGTTTTGATGATCTCGAATTATGCCGATGCGGAAGCGGTGCTCGCTTATCTGGTGGGCGCGGGAGTTGGAAATATACACTTGCGCTCGGATCTCGACGTCGCGCCGCGCGACACGATTATCGCCCGGATGCGTGATCTCAATTCCGATTCCGCCGTCGTCATCGAAGACGCCGCAGCAACCGATATAGCGAACATTGATCTCGCGATCGCGATCGTCGGCGATGACACCACGCTCGCTCGGGTCCGCGCGCTCTGCGATCTCCCGTCGAATATCGCGCTCGTTCTTGCGCGCCTCGACGCCCCCGCGAAACTGGCCGTCATCCCTTCGCGACCGCCGTGCCTCCAATGTGCGAACGCCGGAGAACTCCTCGCTCCCGTGGGTCCGCCTACCGATAACGCCGGCTTCGTCGCGATGCTGGCCGCGCTCGAAGCCATCAAATTTCTCACGCGCCACGCCCCCACATTGAAGCCGACGCTGATCGAGTTTAGCGGCTACGAAGCCTCGACGCGGACTCTCGATTCGATTGGGGGATTCGCATGCGGTTGCGGCGGGGCGCGCACAGCGAAAGTGTCCGAATGAATCCGCCGAATCCTGACGCCCGCTTGTGGCTCTTCGATTTCGACAACACCCTTGCAGCGCTCGAGCGTGAAGTCGATTGGCCGGGCAGCCGTCGCGAACTCGAGGCGTTTCTGCGCGACGAAGGTGTCGACGAGAAAATCTTCGCCGAGATTCCCAAGGGCAACCTACCGCTGTACGCCGCCCTTCATACCCGCTGGATGCGCGCGCCGTCCACCGAAGCGAACATCGGACGACCGCCGCGCGAAACTGCGAAAGCGCTCATGCGACGCTCCTCGGAGATAATCGAACGCCACGAACTGATCGGTGTGGAACGCGCGCGGCCAACCGCTGGTGCGATCGATTTGCTTGAAGCGCTCGTCGCCCGGGCCGCCATCGTCGTCATTGTCACCTCGAACTCCTCGCGCACGGTCGCCCGATGGCTCGGACTTCACGGCATCAGCGATCTGGTGCGCGCGATCGTCGGCCGCGACAGCCTGCTAGCACTCAAACCTTCGCCCGAGATGGTCGTGCGAGCGCTCAACCTTGCCGCGACGTTCGCACCTGCCGCTCAACCTGAGACATCCGTCGCCGATGCGGTCTTCGTGGGCGACAGCGAAGCGGACTTCGGCTCGGCTAGCGCCGCTGGCCTTGGGTTTTACGGTATCGCCATCAGCCACGCCGCTCGCGACCGCCTAATCGCCGCGGGCGCAACCGAGGTTTTCGCGTCGCCCGCCGCCATGCGAATTCATCTGAACCTCGCGCCACCAGAACCCGCGCACGCTAAATCGAATTAGGAATACGCCCGGTTGCGTTGACTAGGGAATTTATATAACTTATGCGACCAACCAAGTAATCTATCTCGGAGCATCCAATCGTAATATGAGCGAAGGTTTTACCCTGTGGTTCACCGGCCTGTCGGGTGCCGGCAAGTCAACGATGGCTAATCTAGTGGCCGAGGTACTGCGCGACCGCGGCCATCGCGTCGAAATCCTCGACGGTGACGAGGTTCGCACCAACCTGTCGAAGGGCTTGGGCTTTTCCAAGGAGGATCGCGATACCAACATTCGCCGCATCGGATGGGTTTGCCGTCTGCTTGCGCGCAACGGCGTAATCGCGATTTCGGCGGCGATTTCCCCGTATCGCGAGATTCGCGATGAGGTCCGCGTGACGCACGACCGCTTCTTCGAGGTCTTCGTGCAATGCCCGGTTCCGACCCTCGCCGAGCGCGACGTCAAGGGCCTGTACAAGAAGGCGCTCGCCGGCGAGATCAAGAACTTTACCGGGGTCTCCGATCCTTACGAGGAGCCGCTGCAACCGGAACTCACCCTGAATTCGGACACCGAGAAGGTGGAAGAAAGCCTCGCCCGTCTGCTCGCCGCTCTCGAAGCGCAGAAATTCATCTATCCCGCAGGAGGCGCACGATGAGCAGTGTCGCCCACGATCCGGTCAACGATCCGATTTCCGCGCACGGTGGCGGCGAACTCGTCGATTTGAAGGCGCCGGTCGCTGAGCAGTCCGGCCTTCGCGCTCACGCCGAAAAGCTCCCGGTGGTTACGCTCGGCGCACGCGAAATTGCCGACCTCGAGATGCTCGCGTCGGGCGCGTTCTCGCCGCTCACCGGCTTCATGGGCGAGGCCGATTACATTCGCAGCCGAGACGAAATGCGCCTCGCGTCAGGGATTCCCTGGTCGATTCCGATTACCCTGGGCGTGGACGAGGCGACTGCGCGATCACTCGCCGCAGGAAAAGATGTTGCGTTGGCGAACGAGGCGGGCGTCCGTCTCGCGATTCTCAAGCTCACCGAGATCTACAAGGTCGATCGACAACGGGAAGCGGCAGCGGTCTTCGGCACCGCCGAGGACGCGCATCCCGGCGCCAAGAACGTTACGTCCACGCCGCCATACTGTCTCGGCGGCAAGGTCATTTTGTTTGCCGACATCCCCGGCCGCACCTTCCTCGAATATCGGCTC
>Ga0209415_10006775_pt1 | contig 20230 bp, 17 predicted proteins | sample PeaSoiSIISIP2007_FD_187696 | JGI IMG/M metagenome (GOLD analysis project Ga0209415, IMG submission 187696) | Peat soil microbial communities from Weissenstadt, Germany - SII-SIP-2007 (SPAdes) (version 2) | ecosystem: Environmental > Terrestrial > Soil > Wetlands > Peat | place: Germany...
CGCCGAGGCGCTGCTCACGGGGGTGCTGCCGTGACCCTCGACATGCCCTCCGATCCCCCGCGCGCCACGTCGCCCGCCGCCCGCCGCCGCCTCGGCCTCTGCGCCTGGGTCTACGCATACCGCGCGCTCGCGGGCGCCCTCGTCGCCCTGCCCGCCGCGGCCGCCGTCGGCGCGTCCGCGGCCGCCGCGAGCCGGGCGTCCGCGCCCGGCGCCGCCGCGCCGGCCGCCGCCGCCGAGACTCCCGCGGCGCCGGAGCAGCCGGGCGCGAAGGAGGCGGCCGCGACGCCGGAGCAGCCCGCGCCGGCGTCCGTCTCGAAGGCGCCCGCCGAGAGCGCCGCGACGCCCGCGCCGAAACAAGGAGCGGCCCCCGGCGACGTCAACTTCGACGGCGCCGGACAGCCGCGCACGGACGACGTCGTTCTTCCCGCGTCCGGCGCGCAGGTCGAGCCGCAGCGGGGGCCGAAGGGCGCCCGCCTCCAGCCCTCGACGCCGCGCGACGAGACGGCCGCCGACCACGGCGGCGCGGTGCCGCAGGCGGACTCCGCGGCGACCCCCGCCGCGACCGCGTCCGCGCCCGCCGCGCCGCGCAAAGGCTTCGCGCAGTACGCCGTCCAAGCCGTCGTCATGCTGGCGGCGCCGCTGGTCTTCCTCAAGTTCCACGGCGGCGTGACCGCGGCGAACGCGCTGACCGTGATCGGCTCGTTCCAGCACACCGCCATCATCGGCTCCGCCGTGATGGGCGCGCTCACCGGCTTCCTGACGAAGAAGAAGGCCGGCGCGAGCACGGCCTCGGCGCTGGGCGCGGCCGCGAGCGGCGCGCTCGCGGGCGCGGCGTCCACGCACGTGATGCTCAACGTCGCGACGATGGCGCTCAACGGCTTCTCCGTCATGGGCCTGAACCCCGTGCTGACCGCGCTCGCCGCGGTCGTGCTCGCGCGCACCGCGATCTCGCGCTTGAAGGACCCGACTTTGTCGCGCGGCGCGCGCGTGCGCGCGGTCCTCCCCGCGGCCGCCGCGGCGCTCCTGCTCGCGACGCAGGCGATCCTGACCCTCTCTCTGGGCAGCCTCCCCCACGTGATCGCCGCGGGCGCGATCGCGGCGACCGCGCTGCTCGCGGTCATTCAGGCCGCGCGCTCGCAGGCGGGCCAGCCGACGGCCGGAGCGTCCTTGATGTCCTGGGGCCTCGCGCTCCAGGCGCTGATGCTCGGCGCCGCCATCGCCGTGATCCTGCCCTCGATCGCCTGGCCCTTCGTCGCCGCCGGCGGCGTCGGCTTCCTGCTCTCGCTCGCGGGCGCCGCGCGCGCGATCTTCGCGCGCCGCGCGCCCTCCGCGCCGCCGGTCCAGCCGCCGACCGAGCCGGCCGCCCCGGCCGCGAAGGACCAGCCCGCCGCGCCTGCCGCGTCTCCCGAGGCCGCAGCGAAGGATCAGCCTGCCGCGCCGAGCGCGCAGACGCCGACTCCCGCGAAGGAGCCCGCGGCTCCGATTCCGGCGGAGAAGCCGAAGAAGGCGAAGCTCCCCGACGACGCGCCGTACGACGCGCGCGTCACGCCGCTGGCGCCCGACGACGCGCAGTCGATGATCATCACCGGCCACCGCTTCGACGAGGCGTCCGGCGCCATCCTCGAGCCGAACGGCGGCAAGGCCATGACCGTCAAGCAGGTGCGCGAGCTCGAGAACGGCCTGCGCGAGATCCGCTCGCGCACCGCCCTGCTCCGCCTCGGCCGCGAGGCCGCCGCGGGAGCCGTCGGCGGCGAGCGCTGGAGCGCGCTCGTCGCCGCCAACCGCGACATCCTGGCGCCGGACATCCTCCGCGCCTCGGCCGACGACCCGCAGGCCGCCCAGCGCGCCGTCGTCCGGCGCCTCATGAGCCTCTATCGCCGCTGGCTCGACAAGCCGGTCCAAAACCCTCCGTCGGCGGTCAGGCCCGTCGGCGGCGAGCTCGAGGAGAAGCTCGGCGCCGTCCTCGCCGACGCCGCCGTCGACCAGCTCTCCGAGGACCCGGAGGGGCGGCGCCTCCTCGACGAGCTCCGCGAGGAGTCCGGCGCCCTGCGCCTGCCGACGATGCGCGTGCTCAAGCTCGACGAGCGCTCGGGCGCGCTCTACTCCTCGTACGGCCGCCAGCTGATCGTCAGCCTCGACTACCTCCGCGCCCGGCTCGTCGCGCGCCTGCCCGAGGCCGAGCGCGCCGAGGCCGCCTCGCGCATGTCCAACGAGAAGGACGCGCTCGACTATCTGACCGAGAAGCCGGAGCGCGCGGCCCTGATCGCCGCGGCCGTCGACACGACGATCTTCCACGAGCTCGTGCACTTCAAGCAGGACCTCACGCGGTCGCTGATGGGCGCGATGCTGCGCCAGCAGGTGCCCGGCGTCTTCACCCTCCAGCACGAGTTCGAGGCGATCTACCGCCAGGACCTCTACATCCACAGCCGCCTCTCCCGCCCCGGCGCGGCGCTGGAGATCGACCGCGCCGAAGACTATCTGCGCCTGATCGACGACTTCGACGGCTGGCGCGCGCACGTGCAGGACTACTACACGACGCGCCTGATCAACGGCTACGGCGACGTCGACGAGATCGTCGAGCTCCAGGCCCAGTCCCGCGCGCTGATCGAGGCGCTGTCGGCCTCGTCCCCCTCCGCCGCGGCGCAGGCCAAGCGCGCCGGCGCGGCGGCCGGGACGGACGCCGCCGCGCGCGAGAAGGAGGCCGCCGAAGGCCAGATCGAGGGCTACCGCCAGGACTGGGAGAAGCTCGCGCGCGCGGGCCTGGAGCGCTGGGTCGAGCTCAACGCCGCGCGCGGGCGCTGGCCGCAGGAGGCGCTCGCCTACGAGCGGCTCGCGCGCCTGGCCGACGCGCGCGCGGACAAGGCCCGGAAAGCCCACAAGGCCTCGCAGCCCGACGCGATCATGGCCGATTCCTACCGCCGCTCCGCCGGGTACGCGCGCGACGCGGCGCTGATGCAGGTCCTCTCGGGCGAGGGCCTCGCGCTCGACGAGCGGCTCGACTGGATCAACGCCCTCGCCGCCGACGCGCGCGAGCGCGGGACCCCGTGGCCTCAGGAGCTCTGGGTCGCGGCCCTGCGCGACCAAAGCGCCAAGGTCGATCTCCTGCGCGCGGAGGCCGTCGCGGCCGCGAGCGAGGCCGAGAAGAAGAACCTGGAAGCCCTCGCCCGGCATTTCGAGGACACCTTGAAGGCCAACCGCTCGAACCTGCTCAGCTACGCGGAGAACGCCCTGCCGTCGATCTTCGACGAGGCGGCGCCGGAGCGCGCGGCGTTCCGGAGCGTCTGGGCCGAGACCAGCGCGGAGCTGGGGCGCTGGCCGCAGGCCGCGCAGGCCTACGAGCGCCTCGCGGCGCGCGCGACCGACGACGCGTCCGCCGCGGCCCTGCGCGCGAAAGCCGAGGACGCGCGCAACCGGGCCCTGCTGCGGCTCGCGGCGCCCAAAGGCATGAGCCTCGACGAGCGCCTCGTCTGGATCGCGATCCTCGCGGCGGACTACAACGGCCGCGGCGCGGCCTGGAAGCGGGAGCTGTGGCTCGCGTCCCAGCGCGACTACGAGCTGAAGATCGGCCAGCTCAAGGACGAGGCGGCCCGCGCGAAGCCGCGCGCGCGCGCCGCGCTCGAGCGCCAGGCCGCCCAGTTCGCGGGCATCCTGGGCGCGAACCGCGCCGCCCTGCGCGGCTTCGCGACGACGAACCTGTCCGCGGCCCGCGCCGAGAAGGACGCCGACCGCCGCCGCCGCGCGCTCGAGTGGGGCGCGATGCAGGCCGAGATGCTCGGCGACGCCGCGCTCATCGCCGAGTTCAAGGCGCTCGCGCCGGCGCCGGCCGCCCCCGCCCCCGCCGCCGTCCCCGCCGCGCCGACTCCCGCCAAGTCTTGACGGCCGCCGGGCCCCGCGCTACACTCAAGCGGCCATGGCGATGAAAGAGTCGACGACCGTCCGCTTCCTCATCACGAGCGCGACGCTGAGCGCCGTCGAGGTCCAGAACCGCCTGGGCCTGGCCCCGGACGAGTCCTGGAAGGCGGGCGACAAGCGCGGGCCGTTCGCGGCCGTCGAGAAGTTTCACGGCTTCGTTCTCGAGTCCAAGGCGCCGATGAACGCGTCGTTCGACGAGCACGTCAAGATCATGCTCAAGCGCGTCGCGCCCTACGCGCAGAAGATCGGCGCCCTGAGCGGCGAGGCCGTGATCGAGCTGCTCTGCAAGGTCCACCGCAAGACGGGCCCGATGCTGCGCTTCGAGCGCGACGACCTGCGCTGGCTCGGCGTCATGGGCGCGCGCCTCGACGTCGACGTGTTCATCCTCGTCGAGCCGCCGGCGGCCAAGCCCGCGACGCCCCCGAAGCCCGGCTCCTGACGCCGGCGCGTCCGCGCTCCGCGGCCAGCCAGACGGCGATCGCGTTGTCCCAGCGCCGCACGCCGAGGCTGTCTTCCAGGAAAATCTCGAGGGCGCGCCCGGGGCCCTCCTTCTCCGCCGCCGGCGCCAGCCGCCGGCGCGCGTAGTCGGCGAGGGAGTCCGTTCGGACGATCCGCTCGCAGACCTTCGCGAGCTCCTCGCCGCGGCCGAGCGCGGCGCGCGCGAGCGCGCCCAAGACGCTCAGGTACATGTCCCTCTCGCGGACGGCCTCGGGCGCGCGCGCCAGAGCCTCTCGCGCCGCGGCGGGCCGTCCGAGCTTCAGCAGCGTCTCCGCCTTCCAGGCGATCGACTCGTAGTCGTCGGGAGCCAGGAGCAGGGCCCGGTCGAGATAGTGGAGGGCCTCGCGGCGCTTCCCGAGCGCCGACAAGGCCGCGCCCTTCCAGCCCACGGCGTAGCGCGCGCCGGTGTCGAGCGCCGCGTCGAGCTCCGCGAGCGCCTCGCCGTAGCGCCCCAGCCACAGCAGGAACTCTCCTTTCCAAGCGCGCACGCCCGCCGCGTCCGCGGGCGAAAGGCCGGCCGCGGCGCGGTCGGCGGTCGCGAGCGCCTCCGGCGCGCGTCCGGCGCAGAGGAGAGCCTCCGCCTCCTGGCATCGCGACACCCAGCTGCTGGCGCCGCCGAAATCCGCGGCCGCCGCGAAGTCCGCGGCGGCGGCGGCGAACTCGTGCCGCCCGAGACGATCCCGCCCGGACTCCTGGCCGACCCAGCTGTAGCGGCCCCGCGCGTGCCGGGCGAGCGCGCGGATGTCGTCGCCCGGGCCGTCGACCTGGAAGGTCCGGCGCAGGACCCAATGGAAGAGCGGCCCCCACGGCTGGCGCGGCCGGCGCCGCGCCAGCCGCAGCGCGGAGGCGAGGCGGGCGCGCACGAGCGCGCGCGGCGCGGCGCGGCCCAGGGCGTGATGCATCGGCAGCGGATCCAGGAACATCTTCGTGCGCCGGTAGTCGCGCGTCTGGTCCAGGATGCGTTCTCCCGCGTCGGCCGCCCGGGCCAGCCGCCCGCGCGCGAACTCGACGCGGAATCGGTCCACCAGGCCGTCGAGGCCCTCGCTGCGCGCCGCGCTGCGCGCCGCGCGCGCGAGGGCACCCTGCATGAGCTCCGGCCGGCCCTGGAGGAGCCGGTCGACGGCCAGGGAGATCAGCGTCGCGGGCCTGTCCCCGTTCGCGCGCGCCGCGCGCTCGAAGCAGCGGGCGGCGTCGGCGTAGCGCTCGAGCGTCATCAGCGCCGCGCCGGTCTCGGCCAGCAGCGTCTCGTCGCCGGGCCGGCGGCGCAGCAGGCGGCGGTAGAGGGCGAGCGCCTCGCCGAACTCGCCGCGCTCGACGAGCCGAGCGGCGCGGTCGCGCAGGCCCGCGAGCCCGGCCGGCCATTTTCCCGGCTCCGGAGCCCGGAGCCGCTCGAGCAGCCTCGCGGCCCAGTCGCCGGAGCCGGCCCGGCGCGCCGCGCGCGAGGCGAGCCGCGCCGCCGCCGCGCGGCGGCCGCGCTTGAGCTCGGTCTCCGCCAAAGAGAGCAGGGCGTCCGAATCGTCGGGGCGGCGGCGCAGGACGGCCCGCGCCAGCGCCCGCGTCCGGCTCCACGCGGAGCTCGCCGCGGCGCGGCGGCCCGCGTCGTCGAGCGCGAGCGCCGCGTGGAACGAGACGACGGGATCGGTCAGCCGGCGGAGGAGCGGCTCGAGCCACTCCGCGGCCGGCGCGCGGCGGCGCAGGCGCCGCAGGCGGCTCTCCGTCTCCCGCGACCGCCCTTCCGTCATGTCGATCAGCGCGAGGAGCGCCTCCGCGGCCGCGGCCGGAGGCGGCGCCGCGGACGACGCGAGCCGGCTCAGGCGCCCGCGCGCCGCCTCGCCGTCGCCCAGGGCCTGCTCGGCGCAGGCGAGATGGAAGGCCGCCCAATCCCGCGACGGGTCCGCGGCCAGCGCCGCCGCGGCGTCCGCGCGGGCGCCCGCGGCGTCGCCCTCCGCGAGCCTCTCTTCCGCCCGCCAGGAAAGAGCGAGCGCGCCCGGCCCGCGGCGCAGGGCCTCGTCGAGAGCCGCGCGCGCCGCGCGGCCGCGGCCGAGAAGCGCGAGGGCGCGGCCTTCCCGAACGCCGTCGCGGGCGGCCCGCGCCCGCCTCAGCTCGCGGCGCCAGAGAGGCCGTAAAGACGACGGCGGCGCCACGACGCACCGGAAGTTCGCCTCCGGGGCGTCGAGCGGATCGCCGCCGTCCTCGGTCTTCCTAGTTGCTCGAACCGCCGTTGCTCGAACCGCCGCTGTCGTCGTCGTCCGTCTTCGGCTTGGGCTTGGGCTTCGGCTTGGGCTTCGACTTCGAGGCCGTCTTCTTCTTGCTCGAGTCCTTCTTCGCCGTCTTGCTCGACTTGGAGGACTTCGAGCTCTTCGACTTGTCGCCCTTGCTGGACTTGGACTTCGACTTCGACTTCGACTTCGCGGGCGCGGGCTTGTCGGCGTCCGCTGCCGTGTCGGCGCTCGCCATGCTCGGAGCGGGCAGCTTCGGGGCCTCCGCCACGACCGGAGCCGGAGCGACGGGAGCCGCCGCGGGAGCCGCTACGGGAACGGGCGCCGCGACGGGAGCCGGCACGGCGACGATCTTCGCCGGTTCCGGAGCGGCCGGAGCGGCGGCCGCGGCCTTCGGGGCCTCGGCTTCGGACGCGTGCGCGGCGGGCGTCTCGTTCTCGATGCTGTCGAGGCGCGGCGCCTTGTCCACCGTGTCGCGGAAGTACTGCTTCTTCGAGTCGTACTGGCGCGAGTCGAAGGTGGCGCGCTCCTTGTTCTGCTTGTCCTCGAAGTCGCCCATCGTCTTCTTGCGGTCGACGTCCTGGACCGACTTCAAGTAGCCGTAGAACGACTTGCGCTCGTCGGTCAGGTAGCGCTCGAAGTCGAGCCGCTCCTTGACCAGGCGCTGCTCGAACGCGATCTTCTTGTCGAGGTCCGACTTGATCTTGTCCTGGCGCGAGGCGAGCTTGGCGTCCAAGTCGTTGCGCCGCTGGTCGATCTCCTCGTCGGTGACGGCGTCCTTGACCGGCTTGTTGTCCGCGCGGACGACGGCGGCGCCCACGCAGACGAGCGTGAGCACGGCGGCCGCGACGCGCTTGCGGTTTGCGAGCATGATGGCCTCCTCTCGGCGAACAGCCCAGAGTATAAGAGGTGTCGATTTATCGCGCAAGGGGTCTGTAACGTCCCGTTCATCGCCGGCGCCAGGGACGCCGCCCGCGAGGCCGCCGTTAATGTCGAGTACGGCGAGGCGGAGCGCCGATCCGGCGCGTGAAATTCTCGACTGAGGAGCGCAGTTCGCTGCGGGCGCTGTCGATGACCTTCGCCGTCGCCGCGTCCTTCTCCGCCGCGTACGCCGCGTCCAAAACGGACAGATCCTCCTGGACGTCGCCGTGGACGCCCCAGTCCATGGCGATATTGTCCGCCGCGCGCATGCGCGTCACGGCGTCGGGAGAGCGCAGCCAGGCGTAGGCCGTCTGATAGGTAATTCGTAGGTAGTGCGTCGTGACGGTATGTATCACGAGGGGTCCAATCGGCGAGGCCACGGTTTTCAGCTCGACCGGCGAAGCCTGAGCGGCGGCCGCGATCAGCACCTTTCTTCGGAAGCGCTCGTACCCGGGGTCCTCCGGATAATTCTTCAGAAAGAACTCGCCGTCGTTGATGAGCTCGCCGCTGTCGCCCATGGTGTCGGCGCTGATGACGGCGTAGGACGCCGCGTCCTTTCGCAGTTCGGGAGACAGCTGAGGCGAATGATCGAGAACTTGGCGGCATAACGCGTGGAGTTTCGCCGTCTGCCCGATCCTGTAGGTCACGAAGGCTTGGTAAAGCTGGCCTTTCGTCAGAGTCCCGTTTTGCAGATTCTCATAGAGCGCCGGGTCCGGGAGGCGCGAGGCCTTGATGTCCTCAATCTCCTGGTGACGCTGATCGTATCGCTGAAGCCTGTCGAGCAGCTGCGCGTAGCTCCCTTCCGCCGCCATCAGCTTCTGCTCGATCTGCTGATGTGCGACGCGGACGGAGATGTCGTGCTTGATGTCGACGATCTGCTTGTTCAAGGACTCGCGGTCCGGGCCGGCGTCGGCGACGGCGGCGGGATTCCGGCCGGCGAGGTTCGCCAAGGCGCTCTCCAGCTTCTCGACTCGCCGCTGCTCGCTCTCGAACGAGGCTTTGAGCTCGGCGATGTTCTTCTCGGCCTTTTCGACGCGGCCGGCGAGGCTTTGCAGGAGGTCGTCCTTGAACTTGCGATTCTCCTTGATGAACTTCCGGACCGCCCCCTTCTCGATCCGGACGAGGACGTAGCTGTAGCCGCCGCAGCGCGCGAAATCATCTTGCTCCCAGCCGGCCAGAAGAGTGCTGCTCGGCAGGAGCCTGCCGACGCTTTGCTCGACCGCCGCGCGATCACGACCGGCTCCGGCGAGCTGGTCGACGTCGGCCTCCGTCCAGCCGTCGATATCTCCGCTGGCCTGCCTTCCGAGGTTCCGGATGGCGTGCTCGCGCGCCTTGTCGGTGTCGGGATCCTTCGCGGTGCCGTAGAACCATTCGGCGTCTCTCGGCAAGCTGGCGTAGAAACCGGGCGGAGTGCAATCCTCTTTGCCGGAAGAAGCCGTCGGTACGAGCGAAAGGCTCGCGAGCACGAGCCCCATCGCCGGCGGAATCTTGCTACGCATCAGGTCAGGCGGCGGACGACGCGGCCAGGTCCCAGCATTCGTTCGCGTGCCGGAGCAGAGCAGGGTCCGTTTGGGCGCGGCTCACGAAGTCCTGGACTTCCTTGGACTTCCAAGCGGCGCCGATCTTGGGCCAGGCGGACGCGAGACTCTCTTTCTTGAGGTCGGCGACAGCGAAAGGAAGCGCGTTGAGGAGCTTCGCGCGCCCGTTGGGCACGACGAGAACCATCGACTGCGGGCTCTCGGCGCGCGTCTTCATCTCGTGCTGGATGCCCCACGGGTAGATCGCCAGGCGCGGGCCCTTGAGCGCCGCGGCCGCGGCCTTGAGGCCCAGAACGGCCTCGGACCAGTCCTCGTCCGAGCACGCCAGCGAGTCCCAGGCCTGCGCGGCGCGGCCGAGCCGCATCATGGGACCGGTGACGAAGGTGCGCACTTTCCGTTTGGTCGCCTGTTCATAAACGGCCACGGCTTCTTTGACGTTGAACTTCGTCGGGATGAAGACGAGCTCCGGCTCGAGGCCTCGAGCGACGAGACGATCGATGGCGTCCCAGGCGGGCCGATAGCCGGAACCGGGACGGATTTTTTCGTGCGTTCCGGCGACCGCCCCGTCGATGCTGATCTGCACGCAGGCGATCTTCAGATCGCGCAGTCGGTCGCACGCCTTCTCGTCGAGGTCCAAACCGTTGGTCTCGATCTTGATCTCGACGCCGCCCTGCGCCAGCGTCTCGAATATCTCCCAGACGTGCGGGGAGCCCATCGGCTCGCCGCCGCCGAAGGCGACGTAGGCGATGCCGTTCTCCACGATCTGGCGCGCGAGCGACAGGCACTGCGCGCGGTCCATCTCGTCGGGCCAGGCCTTGTCGGGCCCGGACTCCTCGCAGCAGTGCAGGCAGCGCCCGGTGCAGCGGTTCGTCAGCTGCCACGCAAGAAAGAGGGGGGCGCCGTAGTCGCCCACGGACGCCCCCCTCCGGTGCGTCACGTGAACCGAATGTAGGGCTGAGCCATCACGCGCTCGGAGACTTCCTCCAGGGAGGGCGTCTCCCAAGCGAGCTTCGGCTGAGCCTTCGCATCGGTCACGGTCTTCTGGTCGTTCATGACTACTCCTTGTCGCCGGTCAGACCACGGCCGGCAAATCGCGAGAGATCGAGTCCAGCGGGACCCACGAATTGGCCTTCGCCGAGAACGCGGGGTCCGCGGCGAGGCGCTCGAGGGCGCCGCGGACGCGCGGATCGCTCCAGGCCTTGCGATACGCGTCCCACGCCTCGAGAAACGGATGGCGCGTCACGTCGAAGCAGGTGTACGGCAGCGGCGCGGCCACCTTGACGCGGCCGTCGGGCAGGATCAGCAAGGTCCCCGACGGCTCCAGGCGGCGGCCCAGCATCTCCTCCTCCATCGAGAACGGGCGGAAGCAGAGCTCGAGGCGGCCGGCGAGCTCGCGCTCGCGGCGCTCGAGCAGGGCGACGAACTCCGCGTACTGCGCGGCCGAGGGCTCGAGGCGATCCCAGAGCTTCGCGGCGGTGCCCAGGCGCATCAGCTTGCCGGTGTTGAAGCGGAAGGCGCCGAGCGACAGCGCGAGGTCGATGACGGCGGAGGCCTCGTGCAGGTTCAGCCGCGTCGGCGCGAACGTGACCTCGAGCGGCAGGCCCGCCGCGCGCGTCGCGCGGCAGGAGGCCAGCACTTTCGCCAGCTCGCCTCCGGGGCGCTGAGCCGCGTACGTCTCCTGCGTCGCGCCGTCGAGGGAGATCTGCACCGAGCGCACCTGAAGGCCCTCGAGCGCGGACACGTCGAAGCCGATGCCGTTCGTCTCGACCTTGATCAGCACGCCGCCGTCGGAGAGCGTCCGGCAGACCTCGGCGAAGTGCGGGACGAGCGTGGGCTCGCCGCCGACGATCATCGCGTAGGGCACGCCCGCGGCCGCGATCTCGCGCGCCAGAGACAGCGCGCGCTCGCGGGGCAGCTCGTGCGGCAGGGCCTTGCCCGGCGCGGAGTCGGTGCAGCAGTGCAGGCAGGCGAGGTTGCAGTCCCGCGTGAGCTGCCAGGTCACCATCGTCGGGGCGCCGAAGGAGTCGATCCTCATCGTCCCCCTCCGAAGGCCACGGCGAGAGCGAACACCGAGGTCACGACGGCGTAGCATTGAACGATGCGCTTGACGGCCGGGACGAACAGACGCGGCGTGTCCCAGGTGTCGCGGCCGGCGCGCAGACTGGCGAGCCACAACGGCAAACCACAGAGAACGGCGACCATAGAGAGGCGCGGGAAGAATCCGGTCGAGACGCCGAGAACGACGACGGAGAGGCCTAAGGCGGACAAGAGAAGATAGAGATAACGGCCGTTCTTGCGGCCCAAGCGGACGACGAGATTTTTCTTGCCGACGAGGCGGTCCTGGTGAAAGTCGGGGATATTGTTCACGACGGCGAGAGACATGATCAGGAGTCCCGGCACCAGCGACGCGAGCAAGGCGCCCCACGAGAACCGGTGCGTGTGCAGATGGACCGAGCCGAGCGTCATCCAAGGACCGTACGACAGGCCGATCACGGTCTCGCCGAGGCCGCGGTACACCCAGCGGACCGGCGGGCCGACGTACCAGACGGCGGCGGCGCCGCCGAGCAAGGTGTACAGCACGATGGGCCAGCCGCCCCGCCACGCCAGGAAGAAGCCGATGAGAGCCGCGGCGGCGAAGGCCGCGACGCCCAAGGAAAACATCCACTCGGGGATGTGCTCGTCGGCGTCCGGGTTGAACACGCGGTCGGTTCCCATCTTCGCGTCGAAGTACTCGTTGAAGCTCTCCACGCCGACGACGGACAGGAAGATGCCGAAGAGCCCCAGCCAGAAAACTCCGGGACGGAACGTCTTCTCCACGCCGTACGCCCAGCCCGCGCCAAGCAGGTACGGCAAGAGCCCCGCGTACAGGAAGAAGCGATAGCGCACGACCGAGGCGACCTTCATCACGAGGGTCTGGTCCTGCGGCGCGTGCGGCGCGGAGAAGACGTCGGGCATGCCTTGGCTCACGGCTTCACCATCCCGAGCCTGGCCGCGACGGGGGCGATCCGATCCACGCGCGTCCGGAGGTCGTCGGACGTCGTCGATTCGAAGCCCGTCGCCGCCCAGTTCAGCTTGCCGCGGGCGTCGAGCAGAAAAGCGGTCGGGACGCCGGACATGCCCAGCGACGGAAGGACCTTGTCCTTCTCGTCCAGCAGCACGCGCAGGGTCGTCGGATGAGTCTTGAGGAATCTCGCGGCGAGCTCCGCGCTCTCGCCTTCGTCCACGGACAAGATGACGAGATCCCTGTCCGCGTGATCGGCCGCAAGCCTCTCCAGGAAAGGCTTCACGGCCCGGCACGGGACGCACGTCGTCTGCCACAGCTCGACGAGAACGGCCTGGTCCTTGAAGTCCGCCAGCGAGACTTTTTTTCCCGTGGCCAGATCCGTCAGCGGGAACCCGTAGCGCTCGGCCGCCGCGGCGACGGAGAGGACGGCCAAGAGGCCGCCCGTCGCCAGCGCGCGCGCCGCGGCCGAAGGCTTCATCAGACCGCCTCCTCCCACTGATGCAGGCGCGAGACGATGGTCGGGTCCTCGGCCAGGCGCTCGACGAAGGCGGACACGCGCGGGCTCTTCCAGGCGAGCGAGAAATTCTGCCAGACCTTCCCGAGAGTGTCGCGGCGCAGGTCGCCGCACGTGAAGGGGAGCGCGTTGATGAGCTTGACCTTGCCGTTCGGGAGCACGATGAACAGGGCGGCGGGGTTCTCCAGCCGGTAGCGGAGCTCGTCCAACAGCCCCATCTCGTGATAGTACACGCGCATGCGGCCCTCGTACTCCTTCGCCTTCTCCTTGAGCGTCGCGAAGTACCGCGGGTAGTCGTTTTCGTCGGGCGCGGTGATGGCCCACGTGCGCACCGCGTTGCCGGTGAACATCAGCTTTCCCGTGTAAAAAGAATACGCGCCGATCTCGTGCGCGAGGTCGACGGCCGCGCCGATCTCCGTGATGTTGAACTTCGCGGGCACGAAGTTGATCTCGATGGGCACGCCCGCCTCGCGCAGGTTCGAGATGCCGCCCAGCGCGGCGTCGAAGCGGCCGTGCACGCGCATCTTGTTGAAAGAGGCCGGAGTCGCGCCGTCGAGCGAGACCTGGACCGCCTTGACCCCGAGCTCCTTGAATCGCGCGCAGTTCTCGGGCGTCAGGTAGTGGCCGTTGGTCTCGATCTTGAGGCCGACGCCGCCCTTCGTGATGCGCTCGACCATGCCGAAGAAATCCGGGCGGACCATCGGCTCGCCGCCGGAGAACGAAACGTAAGGAACCTCGGCCTTCACGAGCTGGTCGATGACGCCGTAGGCCTCCTCGGTGGACAATTCGTCCTTGAACGCCTTGCCCGGTCCCGACTCCTCGATGCAGTGCAGGCAGGCGAGGTTGCACTCGTTGGTGATCTGCCAGGCGACGTAGAGCGGCGCGCCGAGGTCCTCGGTGGCCTTCTCTTCGCGCGCGGCGGCGGTCTGCGTGGTCATGTCGGTCCCTTCTACTCGACGACGAGGCCTTTTTCCTTCAGCGAGGCGAGGAAGCTCGTCGCCTCCCCGGCCATCTTCCCGGACGGGTCCTCGTACTTCTCTTGGAGCTTCGCGACCAGGTTCGACGCGTCGGCGCCGGCGACGACCTCGCGCACGACGGCAGCGCCGGTCGGGCTCAGCGTGTACACCTTCTCGGAGCGCGTCTCGAACAGCACCGCGCCGAACTTCTCTTCGCGGAACTTCACGAACGGGGCGAGTTTCATGATTCCCTCTTTATGTGCGGCAAAGCAGGACCCGGCATCCCAGGTCTCCCTCTCCGCGATCTGTTCCATCTCGAGGCGCACGGCGCGGCGGCTCAGAGCCGCGGCGGGGTCCGCTTTCGCGGCCTCCGCCTCGTCGAGCGAGTAGGCCCCGCTCGTCCACGCCTTCTTGATCAGCGCCTCGTACGACATAGCCTTAGAACTCCCTCTTGGCGAGAAGCTCGACGAAGAACGCGAGCTCGGCCGCTTCGGCCTTGCACGGCAGCTTGCGCACCAGCGCGGCCATCGAGTCGACGAGCTCCCGTCCCTTCTCGCGCGCCTTCTGCACGAAGCCGCCGTCCTTGAGGAACTTCGAGATCTTGGCCGCGGCCCGGGCGTCCGTCGCGGCGGAATTCCAGAGCTGGAGGAACGCCTCGCGCGCCTTCGGGTCCTGCAGCGCGTACAGGCACGGCAAGGTGAGGCGGCGGTTCTTGAGGTCCTGGCCCTCGTCCTTGCCCGACGCGCGCTCGGGGAGCGTGTAGTCGTGGATGTCGTCGACGATCTGGAGCAGGATGCCGGCCGCGCAGGCCAGCCGCGGCGGATCGGCCTGCTCGTGCGGGAAGGGCGAAAGCTCGGAGAGGACCGCGCCGGCCCACTCGAAGAGCGCTCCGGTCTTGCGCGAGCAGATGCCCATGTACGACTCGACGCTCAGGTCGACCGCGCCCTTGAGGAATTCTTCCTGCAGCTCCCCCACCGTCATCTCGCGCACGGCCGTCACGAGCAGCCGCGCCGCGTTCGGCGAGATGTCCACGGCCTCCTCGAGGCCCTGCGAGAAGGCGAGGTCGCCGAGCAGGAGCGCGGTCGGGATGTTGAAGACCGCGTTCGGCGTCGGATGGCTGCGGCGCAAGGACGCCTCGTCGACGCAGTCGTCGTGGAGCAGGCTCGCGTTGTGCACCAGCTCGAGGGCCCGTGAGGCGGCCTCGGACTTCTCCTCGGGCACGCCGAGCGCCGCGCCGAGCAGCAGGCAGAAGCGCGAGCGCAGCATCTTGCCCGGGCGCGAGACGAAGGCCGCGAGCTCCTGGCCGACGCGGCCCTCGATGCGGCGCGCGCGGCCCTCCAGGCCCGCGCGGACTCGGGCCAGCGAGTCCTCTACTTTCAGCAGCGAGATCGGCATGAGGGTCTCCGATTATACCAAGTCACGCCATGGCCTTCAGAAGGGTCAGAACCTTCGGCATCACGGCGTTCTTTTCCTGCAAAGCCAGCTTGCCCAGAACAAAGTCCAGCGTGCGCACGAGCTCCAAAAGCTCCTTCGTCCGGTGCCGGAACGCCGCCGCGTCGTGCCCCGTCCCCGCCTCGCGCAAGCATTCCTCCAGGGCCCCGATCACCGGCTCGATCTCCCTCTTCTTGCGCTCGCGCGCGATCCGGCAGCACATGTGCCAGACGTCCTTGTCGCTCTGGAAAAACTCGCGGCGCTCGCTCCCGACGGAGACGCGCCGCACCAGACCCCAATCCATCAGCGCGCGCAGGTTCATGCTCGCGTTGCCGCGGCTGATCGACAGAGCCTTCATGATCTCGTCGACCGAGAGCGCCGCGTCCGAGGCCATCAGCAGCGCGTGGATGCGGGCCATCGTCTTGTTGATGCCCCACTGCGAGGCCATCTCGCCCCAGGTCGAGACGAACCGCGCCCGCGCTTTTTTAAGCCCCTCGCTCATCGTGATTCCGTACTTTCAATTAATTCTGAAAGTATGATACACCACGAGCCCCCTTCTGTCAAGGGGCCGCCGCCCTCGGCGAGTCGAACGCCGCGTCAGGGCTGGAAAGCCATGCCGTCGGGGACATGGCCGGTCGGGATCGTCTTCTCGATCTTTCCCGTCCGGAGATCGACGACGGAAATCGTGTCGTCGTTCATGTTCGACGAGAACCCGTAATCGGCGGACGCGGCGATGCCGATGTTTTGCCGTCCGACCTTGATTTTCCTTATCACGCTGAGGTCGTCGGAATTCAACAAGAGCATGGCGTCCGCCCTGTCGGTGTTCACCAAGACCTGGGCCGGGTTCGACGGGATGGGGATGATCCGGATCGGCTCGCTGCCCTTGTCGAGCGCGCGGCGCTGCGCGACCTCGAGGCTGCGCGTGTCGATGCGGACGACCTCGTCGGTCTCATCGATCGTCACGAAGAGGGAACGGTCGTCTTCGGACAGGCTCAACCCCTCGCACGACCTGCCGACGGCGATTTGCTTGATCAACCCGCCGCTCTTCAGGTCGATGACGCTGACGGTCCCGTGGAAGAAGTTCACGGCATAGAGGCGCGACTCGTCGGAAGAGACGGCGACCAGATGCGTCCCCGCCTGATTGGTCGCGAGCATGCGCGCGATTCGCCGAGTCGGCAAATCCACCTCGGCGATCGCGTACCCCGCTTCGCAGGTGACGAAGAGATGGTGCCCGTTTTTCGAGACGGCCATGCCGTGCGGAGCGCAGCGCGCGGGTCCCATGTCGATTTCCGAAACCGCGCGGGGCTCCGCCAACGCGATGACGGAGAGGGTGTTCCCGGGACGATTGCTCAGGCTGCTGCTCCGAATGTGGGCGCTCCCGTAGTTGCTGACGACGGCGATGCCGTTTCCAAAGACGATCTCATGGGGGAGATAACCGACTTTGAAGGTCTCGGTCTTGCCCGTGGCGAGGTGGATGATGGAAGCCGTCGCGTCGCCTTTGTTCACGACGCCGACGGTGCCCGTCATCGCCGCCCCGCTCGCTGAAGCGGCGAGAATCACGAAGAAGAAGGCGCGCAGCATGGTCATCGGTTGATCAGGCCCAGCTCGCGCCCGACCTTGCCGAACTTCTCGAGCGCGAAATCGAGGTCCTTGGTCGAGTGGCCCGAGGAGACGATCGTGCGCAGGCGGTCCTTGCCGCGCGCGACGATCGGGAAGGTGATCGCGAGCGCGAAGACGCCCTCGGCGAACAATCGCGCGGAGAACTCCTGGGCCTTCTTCGTGTCGCCGACGATGACGGGCGTGATCGGCGTCGCGGAGACGCCGGTGTCGAAGCCGAGCTTCTTGAGACCTTCCTTGAAATGCCGCGCGTTGTCCCAGAGCTTTTGGATGCGCTCGGGCTCCTTCATCATCACGTCGACGGCGGCCGCGCAGGTCGCGATGATCGACGGCGGGTGCGAGGACGAGAACGTGAACGGACGAGCCACCGAGATCAGGTAGTCGATCAGGCGGCGCTGGCCGGCGACGTAGCCGCCGACGGAGCCGACGGCCTTGGACAGCGTGCCGATCTGGACCTGCACGCGGTCGGAGAGGCCGAAGTGCGCGGGCGTGCCGCGGCCGCTGGGGCCCATGACGCCGGAGGCGTGCGCGTCGTCGACCATCACGAAGGCGCCGTGGCGGTCGGCGAGGTCCATGATCTCGGGCAAGGGCGCGACGTCGCCGTCCATGGAGAAGACGCCGTCCGTGACGATCATCTTGCGGCGCGCCCCGCGCGCCTCCGGGCTCTCGAGGATCGCCTTCAGCGCCTTCATGTCCGCGTGCGGGTAGATCTTGCGCGCGGCCTTGGACAGGCGCGCGCCGTCGATGATGGACGCATGATTCAGTTCGTCGGAGATCAGCAGGTCCTTCTCGCTCGACATCAGGCTCTGGCAGCAGGCGACGTTGACGGTGAAGCCGGACTGGAAGACGAGGCAGGCCTCGGTGCCCTTGAAGCGCGCGAGCTTCTCCTCGAGCGCCAAGTGGATGTCCATCGTGCCGATGATCGGACGCACGGCCGCCGTGCCGACGCCGTGCGTGTCGATCGCGGCCTTCGCCGCGGCCTTCAGCGCCGGGTGCTCGGTCAGATCGAGATAGTTGTTCGAGGTGAGGTTGACGACCTTCTTGCCGTCGACGATCGAGACCGGGGCCTGGTGTCCGGAGAGCACGCGCAGGCGCACGAGGCGGCCCTCCTTCTTCAAGAGAGCGATTTCCTCGTCGAGGAAGTCCATCGAGACGGCGGTCGGGGAGGTCATGCCGCGATTATAGCGAACGATAGGCTAAAATGTCCGCGCATGCGCCGCCTCGACGCCGCGACGCTCGTCCTCCTCGCGCTCTGCGCGGCGGGCCTGTTCGCGGGACTCGCGCGCTTCCCGGCGCTGACCTCGGACGAGGCCTGGATGGGGCTCTACGCGATCCGCCTCGCCGCGCGCGGGCTGTTCACGCCGCACGAGATGAACACGTACACCGGCCCGCTGTTCGGGCTCGCGCTCGTCCGCGTGCGCGCCCTCCTCGGCGACGGCGTCGGCTCCCTGCGCCTGTTCGGCGCGGCGGCCAACGCGCTCGCCTTCGTCCTCGTCGCGGTCTCCCTGCGCCGGCGCGCCGCGCAGTCCGCCGCCGCCTGGTGGGCGCTCCTGCTGACGGCGAGCGCCTATCTTCTGCTGAAGTCGCGCCTGGCCTGGGACGTCTACGCGCTCCAGCCTCTCCTGCTCTCGGCGACCGTCCTCGTCCTCGACGGCCCCGCGACGACGGCGCGCGCCTTCGCGCTGGCCGCGCTGACCGTCGTCGGCGCGCAGAACCACTTCATCTTCCTGTCGATCCCGCTGAGCCTCGTCGTCCTCTTCGGCGCGCGCGCCGCGCGCGGCGAGGACGACGCCGGCCCGCCCCTGCGCGCGGCCCTCTCCGCGCTCGCGGCCGGGGCGGTCCTCTTCCTCGTCAAGCCGCGGCTGACCGAGGCCGCCTGGCCGGCGGAGCGCGCGTGGGCCCTGCCCTTATTCTTCGCCCTCCCCGCGCTCTCCGCCGCGGTGTTCGCGGCGGGTCCCTGGGAGAAGCCGCTCCTGCGCCTGGTCCCGCGCCGCGCCGCGGCCGCGGTCCTGGCGCTCGGCCTGCTCGCGTTCGCGGCCTGGCACGGCGTCGCCCTCTGGCAGGCGCTCGCGGGACCGATCGTCTGGAAGCGCGTGCTGTCCTGGACCGCCCCGTGGGAGCTCGACGCGCTCGCGGGGACCTGGGCCGCGGTGCTGCTCGCGGTCGTCGCGTGGCGCGCGGCGCGCGCCTGGCACGGCCGCGAGGCGCTGAGCCCCCTCGAGCGCACGCTCGCGCTCTGGCCCGCCGCGTACGCCTCGATCTTCATCCTGTTCCGCAACACGTCCTCGCTGCGCTACTACTCCCTCGTGCAATTCCTGACTTTGATCTCCGCGGCCGCGGGCCTGGCGCGCCTCCCGCGGCCGGACCGCCGCTGGGCCTTGGGGCTCGGCGCCGTCGCGGCGCTCGCGGCGCAGGGCGTGCTGTGGCGCGAGATCCGCGCGCCGGCCGAACGCCCGGCTCTCTACTTCCGCATCGGCTGGCACGCCGAGAACTCCGAGGACTTCGCGCGCAAGGACGCGCTCTTCGCGGCCTATGACGCCTCGGGCGCCTGCGGCGTCGCGCACCCCGAGAACAGCTTCGTCGCCGTCCCCCTCATCTACCATCGGGACTCCACGGCCCCGGTCCCGTGCGACGCCGCCGAGCTGTTCGACGCCTCCTTCTGCCGCGACTGCGGCGCCCCCCCGTTCTACCGCTGGCGGGTCGTCCCGCGCTGAAAACGCGCGAACTCCGGCCCTCTCCGGCCGTATGACAGGAAGACGCGGACGGGGCCGGACAAGCTTCAAGGGGGTCTCGAACATGATCATCGTCAAAGCGGCTGCGGTCGCGCTGATTTTGACCGCCACGGGCGCTTTCGCCCAGCCTGCTTCGGGCGGCTCGACGGGCGGCGGGGCCGCCGCTCACTCGACGTCCGGCGGCAGCGTCGGAGAGCAGGGCGGGGGCCAGGGAGGCGGACAAGGGGGCGGGCAGGGCGAATCGATCCGGCAGCAGCTCCGGCAGCTCAACGAGCAGGAGCGCCAGGAACTTCGCCAGCTGAGACAGCAGTTCGAGCAGCAGGCCCGCCAGATCCACGAGAAGTACCGCTCCCAGCGCGAGGCTCTGCGTCAGCAGCTCCAGCAGCTGCGCCAGCAGCGCCGCCAGCAGTGGCAGCAGAACCAGCAGGGTCAGGGCCAGGGCCAGCAGGGTCAGGGCCAGCAGGGCCAAAATCAGCAGCAGCGCCGCCAGTGGCGTCAGAACCGCCAGGGCGGACAGCAGGGCGCCGAGGGCGGGGGCTCCGCTCCGGCCGGGCCCACCACGACGTCGACGCACTGACGCGCCGCAGGCTTTGGGACGACGCCCTCCCTCTCCGGGAGGGCGTCCTTTTTTAGGGCACAAATGTTGTGTACGCGCATATGTTGACGCGCGACTGAAAACGCTCCTCCTTCCTGCGTTTTCTCTGGCCTTGACGCAACATATTTCCACTGCTACGTGCTTGAGCATCCCCACAAAAGGAGGCTCAATCATGTTCGAACAGATTTACAAATACCCGTCGACGGTCAGGCGCCATCGAAGATCTGCGCTCGCCAAGGAACGCGAGGCATTCCTCGAGCACCTGGCAAAGCAGGGCTATCCGAAATCGACGC
>Ga0209415_10006776_pt1 | contig 20230 bp, 17 predicted proteins | sample PeaSoiSIISIP2007_FD_187696 | JGI IMG/M metagenome (GOLD analysis project Ga0209415, IMG submission 187696) | Peat soil microbial communities from Weissenstadt, Germany - SII-SIP-2007 (SPAdes) (version 2) | ecosystem: Environmental > Terrestrial > Soil > Wetlands > Peat | place: Germany...
TTGGAGCGCTTTTCGCGCTCGGCTTCGGCCTGCTTGGCCATGGCGCGCAGCATGGATTCCGGCATGTCGACCTGCTTGACCTCGACGTTGGTCACTTTCACGCCCCAGGGTGAGGTGTGCTGGTCGAGAATACTCTGCAGGCGCAGGTTGATCTTTTCGCGGTGGGCGAGCAGTTCGTCGAGTTCCTGCTCGCCGAGCACGGAGCGCAGCGTGGTCTGGGCGAATTGCGAGGTCTGGTAGACGTAGTTGGAAACTTCGTTCACCGCCTTGTTGGGATCGATTACGCGCAGAAAAATGACGGCATTCACTTTGAGCGTAACGTTGTCGCGGGTGATGATGTCCTGCGGAGGAACTTCGAGCGCTTCCTGTCGAAGCGAAACCCGCACTATGCGGTCGATCGGAACAAACACGAGCACCACTCCCGGACCCTTGGCGGTGGTCAACAGGCGGCCGAGACGGAAGATGACTCCGCGTTCGTACTCGGCCAGGATTTTGATTGAGTTGAGCAGGTAGATGACGAGGATGATAACGGCGATGATGCCGAATGTAGTAGCACCGAGTTCCATGCGTACACCTCCGCGCCTGAAACAGACAAGGCGCTGCTGAGGCGGATTGTAACGCAATGGAGCGGCGAGGGCGCGGAATTCGGATGCGGGCGGTTGCTTGCGCTGGTGCGCGCCGATCTACCTGGTGATGGCCGGCGCGGCCGCTGGTTGCGTTACGGCTATTGGCTCGACTTGAAGGAGGAGTCCGTCGATGCGCCGCACGACCACGGGCTGGCCCGCAGACACATCGGCGGAGGAGACGGCGTCCCAGAGTTCGCCGTGGACGAAGATCTTGCCGCGCGGGGAAAGAGGGGTTTGCGCAATTCCTGTTTCGCCGATAATTCCTTGCGCGCCGGAGACCATCTTGTTGCGGCGCGCCTTGAGAGCGATGCTCATTAGAAATGCGGTGATCAAGCCGAGAGGAATGCTGACCGCGAGCGCGGTGAGCAGGTGGACGCGCATTTCAGGGATGGGCGAGTCGACGAGGAGCAGGCCTCCGAGGGTGAGTAGCGCGATGCCGCCGACGGTGAGCACGCCGTGGCTGGCGAATTTGGCTTCGGCGGCGAAAAGAGCGAAGGCGGCGAGAATGAGGCCCAGAGCGGCAAAGCGCGTGGGCAGCAGGTTGAGGGCGAAGGCCGCGATCAGGATGAAGACGACGCCCACGGTTCCGGGAACGACCGCGCCGGGATGGTTGAATTCAGCATAGAGGGCCAGGGCGCCGATGGCGAGCAGGATGAAGGCCATGTTCGGGTCCATCAGATAGCCGAGGATGTGTTCTTTCAGCGTCATGCCGAAAGGCGCGATGGGCTGGCCGGTGAGCTTGAGAGTGACTTCCTGGCCGTTGAAGCGCTTGACGCTTTTGCTGTCGATCTGGCGGAAGAGATCGTCTTCGCTGGATGCGATGTAGTCGATTAAGTGCTGCGCGAGGGCTTCCTGGTCGGTGAAGGACTTGGATTCGCGTACGGCGCTTTCGGCGAGCTCGACGTTGCGGCCGCGCCGGGAAACGACCGAACGCATGAGAGCTGCGGTATCGTTCTCGATTTTTCGCTTCATCTCGTCGTCAATCTTGGGGGTGAACGGGCCAATCTCCAGAACGGGATGCGCCGCCCCGGCGTTGGTTCCGGGAGCCATGGCCGCTACGTCGGCCGCTTCGAGGATGAAGATACCAGCCGAGCCGGCGCGGCTGCCGCTGGGGGCCACATATACGATGACGGGGACCTGCGAATTCGTGATCTTCTCGATGATGTGGCGGGTGGATTCGACGAGGCCTCCGGGGGTGGTGATCTCGATCAATACGGCTTGATCGTTGCGGCGCTGGGCTTCGTCGATGGCGCGGGCGATGTATTCCTCAGTGATGGGCTGAATGGTGTCGTTGACGACGATCTTGAGGACTTCGGCGGAAGAGATAGAAGAGAGAGCTAGAGCCGCCACGAGGCTGAGAAGAAGTCGCGAGATGGGAATGCTTTTCATGAGCCGCCTACAACAATATTCTTACTCTTATTTGCGAGTCACGGCGGAGATTTCTTCGGCCTCGCCGGGGTTGGGAATCCCGGAGTTGGCGCCGCTCCAGCCCGGGAGACTGGTACTGCCGGTGATGAGGCGAGCGCTGCGCTCGTAGGTGAAATACGACCACGCCCACTGGATAAAGACCAGCACGCGGTTGCGGAAGCCAATCAGAAAAAGAATGTGGATGAACAGCCATGCCAGCCACGCAATGAATCCCGAGATGTGGATCTTGCCGAACTGGGCGATTGCGGCGGAGCGGCCGATGGTGGCTAAACTCCCTTTGTCGTGGTAGTGGAATACGGGCCGAGGATCAGAACCCCCGCCCTTCGACAGGCTCAGGGCAGGCTCCTCTCGCAAAGAACGCGAGAAGGATGGGGCACCCGATTCTAATTCTCGACGAATTAACTTGGCTACATAGCGGCCTTCGAGGATGGCTACTGGCGCTACGCCTGGTAACAGCTTGCCTGACGCGTCTTTCAGCGCGGCTAGGTCTCCGATGACGAAGACTTCGGGATGGTTGGGAAGGCTGAGATCGGGATTGACCAGCACGCGTCCGGCGCGATCGACGGGCACTCCGAGCTTTTTGCCGAGCGGCGAAGCGGCGACGCCTGCGGCCCAGAGGATGACGGCCGCATTCATCTTTTTTGTTTCGGCCATGGTGTCGCCCATGTAAATTACGCCGGGCTCGACGTTCGTGACCATGGTGGAGGTGAGTACCTCGACACCGAGGCGCTGCAGCTGCTCGAGGGCGCTGCGCGAAAGATCTTCGGGATAGGCGGGGAGCACGTGCGGGCCGCCTTCAACGAGATGAATGCGGGCGCGGCGGGGATCGATGGCGCGGAAATCGTGGGCGAGGGCGTGGCGGCAGATTTCGGCGAGGGTTCCGGCGAGTTCGACACCGGTGGGTCCGGCTCCGACTACCACGAAGTTTAGCGGGTCGTGATTCAAAGTATCGTGGTTCTCGCTGGCGGAGGCACGGCGTTCGGCTAGTTCGAAGGCGAGCAGAACGCGGCGGCGGATTTCGAGCGCGTCTTCGATGGTTTTGAGACCGGGCGCAAAGGCTTCCCACTCGTCGTGGCCGAAATAGGCGTGGCTGGCGCCGGCGGCGACGATGAGGGAATCGTAGGGAATTTCCTGGAGGTCGGCGTGCGCGTCATTTTGCAAATCGGTTTGTACTGCGGTCTGCACCATGCGGTGTTCGAGGTCGAAGCCCGTCACCTCGGCCATTAACACTTCGACGTTCTTGTGACGGTGAAGAATGGAGCGGATGGGCGCGGCGATCTCTCCAGGAGAGAGACCGGCCGTGGCTACCTGATAGAGCAGCGGCTGGAAGGTGTGATGATTTTTGCGGTCGATGATCGTGATGCTGACGGGTGCGCTGGCCAGCGACTGGGCCGCGTTCAGGCCGCCGAAGCCTGCGCCCACGATCACGACGCGATGTGTCGTCTTGCCGTCCATTCTCTTGCTGATCATCTTCTTGCTGATCGAGCTCCTACTCTATAAGATTCAGCGCGATGGCACTTGGCTCCACAAGATCGACTGAGCGAAGTTCGTCTGTGGACCTGCGTCCAGCGTGGGTGCGGTGGGTTGTACCCTCGGGGGGTGACTTGATTTTCAGTGCGCTGCTGGGCTTGCTGGCGTTTACCGCTTTATCGGTGCGGTTGCTGGGCGACGCTGGGATCGGCTGGCACATTCGCACCGGGCAAATCATTTCGGCGACGCACGCGATTCCCCGCGTCGATCCATTTTCCGCCACCATGAGCGGCCAAGCCTGGTTTGCCTGGGAGTGGCTGTACGACCTGCTGGTGGGGTGGCTCGACAGTGCGGCGGGACTGAACGGCGTGGTGCTGTTTACGGCTCTGGTGATTGCGACCGTGTATGCGTGGACCTTCCGGTTGCTGCTGCGGCGAGGCACGAATATTTTGGTGGCTCTAATTCTGGTGCTGCTGGCGGCGTCAGCGGCAATGATTCATTTTCTGGCGCGGCCGCATGTGGTGAGTTGGTTGTTCACGGTGGCGTGGTTTGGGATTCTGGAGTCGTCGGAGAAAAGTTGCTGGGCTTCTGATTCCGATTCCTCTGCGACCTCAGAGTCCAATGGGCGGCACGGTTGGATCCTGTGGCTGCTGCCGCCGCTTATGCTGGTGTGGGTGAATTTGCATGGCGGATTTCTGGTGGGCTTCGCGCTGCTGGCGATTTACTGGTGCAGCGCAGCCTGGCAGTGGCTGAGGCCGTCGGGAGAGCGGTTCGACGATGTCTTGAGGAAGATCCGCGCCGGGCGGTTCGTTCGGGTCTTGACTCTGACCGGCATCGTGAGCGGGCTGGCGACGTTGGCGAATCCTTACTGCGTTCAGTTGCACATTCATATCTATCGCTATCTTACGAACCGCTTTCTGATGGATCACATTAACGAGTTTCAATCTCCGAATTTTCATTATGTGGCGCAGAAGTGTTTCGCCGGAATATTGCTACTGACGCTGGTGGGGTTGGCGGCGAAAGGGCGCGAGGCGGGCCAAGCTCGCGCGAGCCAGACACTTGTGGTGTTGTTCGCGGTGTATTCGGGGCTGTATGCGTCGCGGAACATTCCCGTGTCGTCGTTGCTGCTAATCCTGGTGATCGGGCCTTGGTTGTCTGAGGCGATGAAGAGATTTGGGGATCGACGGCTGGCGGCGCGAGGGTTCGCCTCCACACGGTTTCTGCAACGGATGAAGGCGATCGAGTTCAGCTTGCGGGGGCATCTTTGGCCAATCGCGATGGTCGTGCTGAGCTTTTGGATTGCGGCGCATGGCGGCAAACTGGGTGCGAAGCCGTTGATGGACGCGCACTTTGACACGAAACGATTCCCGGTGGCCGCGGTGAACTCTCTTGAGGCACATGACTTGCAGGGACCACTCGTGAGTCCCGACGATTGGGGTGGATATTTGATTTACCGGCTTTATCCGCGGGTGCGCATGGTGGTCGATGACCGGCACGATTTCTACGGAGAGGAATTCTTAAAGTCTTACTTGAAGTTGGTGCAGGTGGAGCCGGGCTGGGAAGATTTTCTTCGGCAGCACCGGGCTCAGTGCGTGGTTGTGCCCAGGGATTCTCCCGTGGCTAACATTTTAGGAGAAACCGGCGGCTGGAAGGCGATCTACAGCGATGACGTGTCGACCGTCTTTGCGCGAACAGCGGCCGCGCATAAGTAACTTCGCGAATGCCTCCTGGATTAGCTGGCGCGTCATCAATGCCAGAGCGCCCTCACGCCTGATAAACTCTCAGCGTGTCGCGCCTTACTCACCTGGAATGCACGCGTTGCCACGAGCAGTACCCCGCCGACCGTCCACAAACTGTTTGTCCGAAAGATGGCGGCATTTTGTATGCGCGCTACGATCTGGCGAGCATCAAGAAAAGTTTCTCACCGTCCTCGCTGCTGCCGCTGGCGCCTACCATGTGGCGCTACGATGCCGTCCTTCCTGAAGCTGTGCCGGTCTCGCTGGGCGAGGGTTTCACTCCCATGCTGCGCAGCCGCGAATATCCTGGCGTCTTTATCAAGGACGAAGGCCTGAATCCTACCGGATCGTTCAAAGCTCGCGGACTCTCCGCCGCGGTCACCATGGCCCGCCATTTCGGCTTGAAGAAGCTGGCCATCCCTTCTGCCGGAAACGCTGCGGGAGCCCTTGCCGCCTATGCTGCTGCCGCGTCCATCGAAGCTCACATCTTCATGCCTAAAGATGTTCCCATGGCCAACCGCGTCGAGTGCGACTACTACGGCGCGCGGGTCACGCTGGTGGACGGACTCATCTCCGATTGCGCCGGTAAAGTCACGCAGCTCAAAGACACGCTCGCCTGGTCGACCGAAGGATGGTTTGACGTTTCCACCACCAAAGAGCCTTATCGCGTGGAAGGCAAGAAGACCATGGGCTACGAAGTTGCCGAACAACTGGGGTGGAAACTTCCGGATGGCATCATCTATCCCACGGGCGGGGGAGTCGGACTGCTGGGCATGTGGAAGGCTTTCGATGAGATGGAGAAGCTGGGTTTCATCGGGCCCGAACGTCCGAATATGATCAGCGTGCAATCTTCGGGATGCGCTCCAATTGTTAAAGCATGGGATGAAGGCCGGGTTGAAGCGGAAATGTGGCCGAACGCTGCGACATTGGCTTCCGGCCTGCGGGTGCCGAAGCCCTATGGCGACTACCTGATTCTCGACATTCTGAAGAAGAGTGGAGGCCTTGCCATCGCTGCCACCGACGCGGAAATTCTTCAGGCTACCCGCCACTGGGCAAAGGTGGAAGGCATTTTTGCCGCGCCCGAGGGCGCTGCGTCGCTGGTCGCTTACCAGAAATTGCTGGCCAGCGGATTCTTCGGCGGCGACGATACGGTTGTGCTCTTCAACACTGGTTTAGGCCTGAAGTATCTAGATGTGCTGGACACGAAAGAGGCTGAAGTGGCGGTGCCTCCGGCGGCCCGCGCTATGGCCGGCATCATCGGCCCTTATTAGGGATCCTCACTGCTCAACTTTGGAGGACTTCAGGTTCACGGCCTGGGTTGTGCCGGGGTCAACCTTGACGTGCTCTGCGATGTCGGCATGGTTCTCGGGAAAATCGATGGCGAAATAGGCGTCGTCTGCGCTCGGTGGAATGGCAAACAACAGATACTCTCCGGGGATTACGCCTGCGATTTTGTACTGACCGGCGACATCCGTGCGGGCCGTGAGGGTGTAGCGCGGAATCCGGCGAAGCTCCTTTCACTCGGGGATCAAAGCGACGACCAGCCCGCGCGCCGGGTTCTCACCGTCTGTTACTTTTCCTTGAATTGTGCCGGTGTCGTTGGCCAACGTGACATCGCAGTCGAGGGTGCTCTCAACCGCCAACGTCAACTCGCGGGACGCGTAGTCGCGGGCTGCAGATCGCCTTCTTGACGTAAGTGGATTCTTCTTCCTGGGCATCTGAAACAGTAAAGATGAATTCACCGGGCGGTATGTTGGTGATGACGAATCGTCCGCCAGGATCGACACCCGGAGCTTGATGCAGAAGATAGAAACCCGACCAGAAGGTTTCCAGCGTGATGCGTTTTCCTGCCGGCGAAAGACCCTCGGGTGTCTCGACACTCCCGCGCACTTCGGCAGCGCGACCGACTTCGATGTTGGCGTGCAGATTGGAGTCCACGACACGAACCGATGCATAACCCAGATCCCTTACGACGCCGCCCGCGTCGACTGTTTTCACGCTGAGCGTGTAGTCACCCGGGGAAAGAGACGAAAACTTGAAGGAATGATCGGATTCCAGTTGGACGGTTTCGCCGCCAGATCCAAATGTGTACCCCGCTGCATCCACTCTCTCGCAGCTGACCTCGGCATCTTTAAGCGCCGGTCGCGCCATTGCGGAGATCACCTTGCCTGTGATCGCGTAGTTTCTCTCGGTTGGGACGGTGAATCGGACGTCGTTGGTGGTCGCCTCGGGGCCGACTCTCACGACCTGCGCTTCGTCCAGCGCCGACGTTCCGGGATAAAAAGTGTTGCGATACTGCACGCCACCTGCCGGACCCTGCTTGAGTCCCACTGCCCCCATCGGATGCTCGATCAAACCTCCCGCGCTCACGTAGTAGGAACCGGGCGGAAGATTCGGCATGCGGAAGTTGCCCAGATCGTCAGTGACGGTCTGACCGGCTGCGGAAATCTGTTGTCGTCCCCCAGGCTGAAACTTGATGCGCAGAGCGAAGACCTCAAGGCCCTGAACTGCCTCCCGGTCTTCGTCGGAGACTTGCCCGGCGATCACTCCGGTGGGGCGAAGGCGCAGGGTCAAACTCTCCAGCTTTTGTCCGGGCCGGAGGGTGACGAATCGACCATGGTCAACTTCTTGCGAAGAGAATTCTGAAAATCCGTTGCGCCAAACCGAAACCCCGAAAGTACCGGCAGGAAGATCAGGAAACACAAACGTACCGTCCGGGCCGGTGCGGATGATGCGCTCAGGACCGGCGGCTTTCGCGGTGTCGGGATCGGCAGGGTAGAGTTCGACTTGCGCCTTGGGGATGGGTTCGTCGGTGTCGGAGCGGCTAACGCGTCCGGAAATCTGTCCCAGCGCCGACTTGGAGGGTTGGGAAGAGTCTGTCGTTTGGGCGGCTGAGACCGCGCCTGGAGTCAGCAAGAGGAGTGTGCACACAGAAGCAGCGATGCGAAACTCAAAACGCGCAGACTTGCGATCAAGTTCTAAGTTCATCGCCCTGCCCAAACCAGCATCATACCCCCTGCCTGGATGCATTGTGCTTTCTCCACCCGAGAACGAACTGGGAACATGCTCCTTTTACAGGCGCCGGTGCGTGTAACCGAGATGGCCATCGACAAGTGGGCGCGCGAGAGCGAAAACAGAGAGGATGAGGAAAGCTGGACTGCCCGGGGATCACTGAAACTCCGTGCCGATGCTTCAGGTACCGCCAAGACGCTGGTCAAGCCGGGCATCTCCTTCTTGATATTTCCTTTATTTACGCGTACAACCCTGCTAAAGATGAGACGAGTACTCTTGTGCATCGGCTTCGTGTTGGCGCTTGCGGCATCGCTGATTGCCGACTCCAACCTTCGCATAGTCGACGTCGGCTTGCACGGCTACTCGGGTACTACCTCTGCCGTCCGCCTAATCGTACGCAATCCTTCCTCGGAAGCGCAGACGATTCATCTGCAGGTCGCAGCCGCGGGCGAGAATAATAATAACGGCACGAACACCGTTACATCAGACGTTAGCCTGAGCGGCGGGGAGCAGCGCGAACTGGAGCTGCCGGTCCTGATACCGGGCGGAAATGCTGTCATCACGGCTGACGCGACGACGACGGGCGCCGTTTTCGGCCATGACAAGCAGGAAGCTCCTTTGCGCCAAGCCAATTTGATCGTGCTGATGTGCGCCAGCGACAGCATCTGCAAAACCGCGCAGTCGCAGATACAGTTCAGCGGGACGATTGAGGAACGAGCCGACAAAAACCGCCAGGCTAAATTCGAAGTAGTTAACGACCCGCGTGACCATTGGTGGGCCTATTCGGCCAGCAGGGCAATTGTGCTGGCAAGGCCGACGGCAGAGTTTACACAGGCGCAGCGAGATGCCCTGGAAGGATTTCTGCGCAGCGGCGGACGCCTGGTTCTGCTCGAGCGCGAGATCGCGGATCCCGGCTTTCTCTCCGCTTATCGCAAAGGGCCGGCATCCCCGAACGGGGAACGCGTGGGCAAAGGCACGCTCTTTCGAGTTTCCGAGCTAAGCGCGAACGAACTCGGCAATGTCTTTGCAGCCCGGAATCTGCCGGGTTTTCTCGGCCAACCTTACGCGTGGAACTCGAACCAGACGGGCTGGCTGAGCCGCCGGTTCGCCACCGCGTTCGATTTTCCGCGGTTGGGCTGGCTGCTGATCTGGCTGACGGTTTACATAGTCATGATCGGTTTGCTGAACTTTGCCGTGCTGCGGCGCTTGCGCCGTTTAGACCTCGGCTGGATCAGCATGTGCGGGCTGGCGCTGCTGTTTGCCGCGGGCTTCTACTTCTCCAGCGCCAGCCGGCGGCCGAGGAATTTTCGTTTGGACAATCTCGCGAGCTATTACCTCGACTCGCGAAGCCCGATGGCGGTGGCCGACTACAATCTGCGCGTCTCCGCTCCTGACAGGCGGGACGTCCTGGTTTCGATTGCCGACCCCGCCGTGTTCACGTCCTCCAATTTCGAGCCCGATGAAGTGAACAGCCAAATCTGGTCAGAGATGAACCGGCAGGGGATTCAGGAGCGCCGCACCTACGACATTCGCCTGGGTCCGCCAAGCCAGATTGAATTGCCGATGCTGAAATGGTCGTTCCAAGACCTGAACTTGCAGGGTTTGCATGAATTCTCAGGAACGGTACACTTCGTGGCGCCCAACCGCCTGCGCAACGATACGGGTCAGCGTTTTGAGGATGCGGTGTACCTGGACTACCCGGCAAACGCGTTATACGCGCTGCCCGCGCTGGCGCCCGGCGAAGAAATTGAATTGGACACGATCACGCCGAAACGAATCCGCGCGGAAGACGGGAAGCAGCAAGCTTTGATCCTTTCGGGCGTTGATCCCAGCAAACAAACGTTGCAGGAAGTGGCACTCACGGTCGGCTTGCCACTCGCCGGCCGGGGGCGGGTGTTTGCCGGGCTCAGCGACGGTCCAGCGCTGCCGGTCGAGTTGAACGTTTCCCACCAGGGAAGCGTCCATGCGCTCATTATCGTTGCGCTGGAGCAGCCATGATCGATGTCGAACAAGTGCGCAAGAGTTTTAACGGCACGCGCGCGCTCGACGGCTTCACTCTGCATGTAGGCGCCGGAGAACTGTTCGGACTGGTCGGCCCGAACGGCGCCGGCAAGACCACGCTGATGAAAGTGCTTTCGACGTTAGTACCGATGGATAGCGGCACGGCTGAGATCGGCGGCCTGAACGTGAACCTGCAGGCGCGCGAGGTAAAACGCCTGATTGGCTACTTGCCCGATCAGCCCGGAGTGTACCAGGACATGAGCGTGCGCGAATTCCTGGAGTTCTTCGCTGACGCGTTCCAACTCAAGGGGGCGCGCAACCGGGTTGCAGTGGAGCGAGCGCTGGAACGCTCGGGATTGGCGGATCGCAGCGAGACCTCCGTGGAGCAACTCTCGTTCGGCATGAAGCAGCGGCTGGTTCTGGCCAAAACCCTGCTGCACGACCCCAAGGTGTTGTTACTGGATGAGCCGGCCACCGGGCTCGACCCGCTGGCTCGCATCGAGCTGCGCGAGCAACTCAAGCGATTGCAGGCAGAAGGCATCACCATCCTGATCTCCTCGCATATTCTCAGCGATCTGGAAGACATCTGCACGCAGATCGCTCTGATTGGGGGAGGGCGCAATGCGACCGATGGCGAGGGGCACTCGGTTCTGCAATTGCGCGCGCCGCAAGATCCGGTGCGGATCTACGAAATTGAACTGATCGGCGACAGCGCTCCGGCGGTGGCAATCGTGAACGCGCACGCGGGCGCGCGGACGCTCGAATCCAGTGCCGGCCGCCTGTTGGTGGAGATAACCGGCGCAGACGAGCAGGTGGTCGCGCTCCTGCGGGCGCTGGTGGTGGCCGGCGTGAATGTGCTCCGCTTCGATCATCGCGCGCTCGGTCTGGAGGAACGATATCGGATGGTTTTCCGGGAGAGACGCCCATGAACCCGATGATCCGAAAGGAACTGCGGCAACGCATGCGGGAACGGCGCGGGTGGCTGCTGCCCTCGCTCTACCTGGTTGTTCTCGGCGCTGTCGTAACCTTCGCCTACTTCCTGACCACGAACGAGCGCGGCGCGTCCGGCATTCAGGGATCAACGGTGGGCGTGGTTTTGTTTCTAACCCTCGCGTATTCCCAGTTGAGTCTGTTGCTGCTGCTGGTGCCCATCTTCAGCGCCGGCTCCATCACTATTGAAAAGGAGCAACGAACCCTCTCCGGCCTGCTCACTTCGTTGCTGACTTCCGGGCAGATCTGGTGGGGCAAGTTTGTCTCTTCGCTGCTGTTCGTCCTGCTGCTGCTGGTCACGAGCCTGCCGGTGCTGAGCATGGCCTTTGCGTTTGGCGGGATCGGCCCGTGGGAAGTCTTCAGCGCCACGTTGACAACCGTTATCATCCTGGCCTGCATGAGCGCGATCGGTCTTTATTGCTCGTCGGCGTTCCAGCGCAGTGTCCATGCCACTGCGGTGACTTATGCTACGGTGATTGCCATCAGCGTGGTGACCGCCATAGTCTTCTTTGTGCGCCTGACGATGTATGAATCCGGGCATCGCGGCCAGGCAGTTGCCACTGGGGGCGGTTGGTACCATATCCCGCTGAGCATCCGCGTTCCGATGTATCTGAACCCGTTTTTTTTCCTGACGGCGTCCTTCGCTCCGCCCAAACAGTTGTACCCGGCATGGATCACCAGCGCCTGCGTGTTTATGGCAGTCGGTGCCCTGGCCGTAGTACTGACTTTGCGCAACCTGCGGCGCAGGGGTGATTTGTAGGGCTTCGCGGTGGCCACTCAAGGAGGTAAAATGGATCGAGGTCCTCGTTCTTTCGGAGCGATGGTAAGGAAACCAAGCGCCTTTCTTCCAATCATGATGTCGCTCACCGCCCTGGCGCTGGTGCTTGGTCACGTTGCAATGTTCGGCGTCGTCCACGAGGCCGATGAGGGACCCACCGCCCATCTTTGGCAGCTACTCATGGCTGGACAGCTGCCGCTACTGACGTTCTTCGCGATCAAGTGGCTGCCCCGCGCTCCAAGACAGACCATGTATGTACTCTCGCTGCAAGCCGGAGCTGCCCTCGCTTCCATGGCCCCTGTCTTTTTTCTCAACCTGTGAATCGGGATTCTTGGACGTGTAACCAAGATTGCCATCGACAAGCGAACGCGCGAGAGCGAAAACAGAGAGCATGAGGAAAGTTGGCCTGGCGCTTTGCCTGCTTCTGGCCGGTTGCGCGGCGAAGAAGCAGCCGGTGGCGGCGACCCCGCCTCCCATCCGGAGCCAGCTTCCGCCACCCACTGCCGAACTCATCGAACACTGCGTCGTAATCGAGCAGGAAAATGCCAACACCGTGACCTGCAGTTGTGTGCCCGTGAAAACCGTGATCGATTCGAAAACCGGGCACACCACGCTCGTCTGCAAGGCCATGAAAGAAGAAAAGTGAGGCTAGACCGAGAGACGGTAAGTAAAAAATGCTAAAGTTCCCGACGACAGAGCCATCCCGATATACCACCATTTGGAGCCGCGAATCGCGGCAATGAATGAAAACACCGTAGACAATAAGGCTGCACCGAGGACGATCTTGTATTCGTGTTGTGGCCCGGCGAGGCTGTCTACGAAATGGTCGGCCTTTGGCGGATTGAGCAGAGAAAGCCAGAGCAGCATAGTGAGCAGCGTTCCGGTCGCCCCGAGCAAGTGGGAGAACGCACGCCCCATGCTGCAAATATACGCCGGGGCGAAATTCTCAGTGAGCGTTGAGACCCGCCTGCGCTGCTGTTACCTCGGTTACTTTCGAACCCACACAGCACACCGCTAACATTCTTGCTGAACCCTGGGCTGTTAGGGATGCCGCCGAATAGGAGCAAAATCAGGCGGGGAGAAGCTCCGTAAGTCGGAGTGGCCTGCGAGAATCCTTCGCTCGAGCGGAAACAGCCCACTTCACTTTTAAGCCACGTTCGTTTCACGTTTTATCCCTACAATTCATTGACTTGCCGCCGCTTCGTCCCTAAGATGGTCGCGCACGGGAGCGGCCTTTTTTCATTGATCGGCAAGACCATCTCGCACTACCGCATTGTTGAGAAGCTGGGCGGCGGCGGCATGGGTGTGGTCTATCGCGCTGAGGATGTCAAACTCGGCCGCTTCGTTGCGCTCAAGTTCCTGCCCGAAGAACTCGCCAAGGATCGCCAGGCCCTCGACCGTTTTCAGAGGGAAGCACGCGCCGCCTCGGCGCTGAACCATCCCAACATCTGCACGATCCATGAGATTGACGAGGAAGACGGCCAGGCTTTCATCGTCATGGAGTTCCTGGAAGGGATGACGCTGAAGCACCGCATCGACGGCCGTCCCATGGACACCGAGACGCTGCTGCAACTGGCGATTGAGATTGCCGACGCGCTCGATGCGGCGCACTCCAGAGGAATCATTCATCGCGACATCAAGCCGGCGAACATTTTCGTGACCAAGCGGGGGCAGGCGAAGCTGCTGGATTTCGGTTTAGCCAAGCTGTCGCCCGAAAACCGGCACGGCAGTTCGGAATCCGCGCTGCAAACGGCTACTGAAGGCGCTCTGATGACCACGCCAGGCTCCACGATTGGAACGGTGGCCTATATGTCGCCGGAGCAGGTTCGCGCCGAGGAGCTTGATCCGCGCACCGATCTGTTCGCTTTCGGTTCGGTGCTCTACGAAATGTCCACAGGAAGCCTGGCATTTCCCGGAAGCAGCAGCGGTGTAATCTCCGAGGCTATTCTGAACCGCACGCCGCCACCCGCGTCGGGTGCGAATCCAGCAATCCCTCCGAAGCTTGAGGAAGTGATTTTCAAGGCGATTGAGAAGGAGCGCGAGTTTCGCTATCAGACGGCGGCCGAGCTGCGGGGAGACCTGAAGCGCATCAAGCGCTCGCTGGATACGTCACGAGTGCGGGCAGGAAGCACGCCGGTGTCCGCCGGTTCCTCCGAGGTGGCTCCGGCCCCAGTCGCCAAGCCTTCAGGGCCGCGAAGAGGCGTGCTGATCACGACGCTGGCAGCGGCAGCCATCGCACTGCTTGCCGGCTTGGGCGCGGGAAAGTTCTTGCTGCAACGCCCGCTGGTGCAGGCCGCGCTGCCGGTCTACCATCCGCTCACGTTCCGCCGGGGCATGGTGCACGCTGCGCGTTTTGCTCCTGACGGCAAGACCATCATCTACAGCGCGGCTTGGGAAGGAAAGTCGTTACAGCTTTTCACCACGCGGCCGGAGAGCCCCGAGTCGCATGAGTTGGAGCCGGCGGGAGCCGACATCCTGGCCGTCTCTTCGTCGGGCGAGATGGCGCTTTCGCTGCGCAGCCATCCCGTCGCGCAATTCCTTTATTCCGGCACGCTGGCGCGCGTGCCTTTGGTCGGCGGCGCGCCCCGCGAGGTCTTGGAAAATGTCGAGTGGGCAGATTGGTCTCCCGATGGAAGCGCGCTGGCGATTGTTCGGCAGGATCAAGGCCGGCACCGCCTGGAGTTTCCTCCGGGAAAGCTGCTCTACGAAGCCGATGGCTGGATTGGGCATCTTCGCATTTCCACAAAAGCGGACATCATCGCCTTCATTGACCATCCTCAACTAGGCGACGATGGTGGGGCGGTTGCTGTAGTTGATCTGGCCGGCAAGAAGACAACTCTTTGTACCGGCTGGGATAGCATTCAGGGAATCGCGTGGTCTCCCATCGGCGACGAGATCTGGTTTACGGCGACGCGCACTGGTGGCGACCGGTCTCTTTATGCGGTCAATCTCTCGGGTTCCGTAAGATTGCTGGCGCGGGTCCCGGGAGAGCTGACGTTGCTCGATGTTGACCGCGATGGGAACGTGCTGCTGACCCGCGGCAACGACCGGGCCGGAATGATCGGTGTGACTCCGGGCGAGGCCAAAGAGCGTGACTTATCGTGGCTCGATTGGTCCGTGCCGGGCGACTTATCCGCCGATGGCCGCACCGTCCTTTTCGGAGAAACCGGGGAGGGCGGAGGACCGAAGTATGCGGTGTACCTGCGCAAGACCGATGGTTCTCCGGCGATTCGACTGAGTGAAGGAATTGGAACTGCATTATCGCCTGACGGGAAATGGGCGCTGGCGCGGCCCAATTCCACGCCGTCACCGCTGATTCTGTTGCCGACCGGAGTCGGCGAAGCCGAGCCTTTGACCCACGATTCGATCAATCACCTCTGGGGGCGCTGGCTGCCCGATGGCAAGCGGATCGTGTTCTCGGGCAACGAGGCTGGACACGGTTTCCGCCTCTATGTGGAATCTCCCCAGGAAGGCAAGCCGCGCGCGATCAGCCCCGAGGGAGTGAACCCGTCGTTTGTGATCTCTCCGAAAGGAGATTATGCAGCCAGCGTCGGTCCCGATCACAAGGTGTACCTCTATCCCATCGCCGGCGGTGAGGCTGTGGCCGTCTCCGGCGCCAACCCGGACGAGGAGCCAACCGGCTGGTCGTTAGTTGGAAGATCCCTCTACGTTTTCCGTTTTGGAGAGATTCCCGCCAAAGTGTTTGAGCTTGAGTTGTCCACTGGAAAAAGGAAGCTGTGGAAGGAACTGGTGCCGGCGGACGCCGCGGGAATCGACACCATACGAAGAATAACCATCACTCCCGATGCCAAGGCTTACGTGTACGGCTACATCCGGACCCTTTCCGATCTGTACGTGGTCGAAGGCTTGAAGTAAGAAAAACGGTGGAGGAGGCCTTCCAGGCCTGCGTTCAGGCAATATCTTCGATTCGGGCTTTAAGCCCCTGAGGGACGACTCCCCGGCCTAACCTTCACGGCATCCGTGTCTAGACGCGATTAGAGTTCTTCCTCAGGGAACAACTTTATCCTTCAAGTCCCGCGCGGCCTGCGCCATGTTCTCCGGCCGGCCGAGATCGCGCCAATAATATTCATCGCCGCGAAACGCGACGACCCCTTCTCCCTGGGCCGCGAGACGCAGATAGGACGTGATGATGGAGAAAGCGCCGTCTTCCGTCATCAGCGAAAAGATCCGAGGCGAAAGCACGTGGATGCCGGAAAAGGCCAGCGCCTGCGTCGGGCGTGTGGCTCGAACCATTTCAGGAGCCTGATCGCGCCCCGCTCGCCGCCCGCACAGCTGAAGCTGCTGATCGAACAGCAGATATCGGGAAGTCTCGCGGTCCTGCACTGCTAAAGTCGCTAAAGCCTTATTTTCGGCATGAGACTGCATCATGCGCCCCAGATCAATCGTGCTGATGACGTCGACATTGTGCAGAATGAAGGGCTCATCCAAAGGTGTCGAGGTCTCGAGAAAGAAAGGTGCGGCCTTTTTCAATCCGCCGCCGGTATCGAGCAAGACCTCTTCACGCGAGATTTCAATGCGCATGCCGAAGTTGTCGTTGGCTTTCAGATAATCGACGATCATGTCGGCAAAGTGATGCACATTGATGATCACCTCGCGAACGCCACACACGCGCAGGCGCGAAAGCGTGATCTCCAGCAGCGTCCGGCCGCCAACTTCCACCAGCGCCTTGGGACGATCGTCCGTGAGGGGCCGCAGACGTGTGCCCAGGCCCGCAGCCAGAATCATGGCTTTCATTGCGTCGGCGTCTCCAGTTCGCGATGCCGCACCACGACATCCACTCCGTTTCGGCCGCGCAGGCGTTTCGCTAACTGCTCGGCCAGATAAACCGAGCGATGCTGGCCGCCGGTGCAGCCGAACGACACCATCAGGTGTTTGAAGCCGCGTTGCTGATAATTGGTAACGCTGGCATCCACTAGCGACAGGACGCTGGCGAGAAACTGGTGCACGCTTTCCTGCTGATTGAGATAGTCGATCACCGGCGCGTCCTTGCCCGTGAGCGCCTTGAACCGATCTTCGCGGCCGGGATTCGGCAGGCTGCGGCCATCGAAGACGAACCCGCCGCCGTGTCCATTCTCATCTTTAGGCCAGCCGCGGTGAAAGGAGAAACTGAAAATCCGCACCGTAAGATTTTCCGCCTCGGAGGCTAGACCCTGCAGTTTTTCCGAAGCCAGCATGCTGTTGAAAGCTTCCATCAACGTCGGCAGCGCGATCGGCACCTTCACGTTGTGGAGCAGCCAGCGCAGGTTCTTCAGAGCGTAGGGCACGCTCTGCAGGAAATGAGCCTTGCGCTCGTAAAAGCCGCGAAAGCCGTACGCTCCCAACGCCTGCAGGATGCGGGCGTAGACGTAGGCGTAGTAATGATGCATGAACACTTCGCGACTTACGTCGATGAAGCCGCCAAGCCTTTCGATGTAGAGATCGAGCAGTTGCTGGCGTAGTTCCGGCGGCAGGTCGGCCTTGGCATCATAGAGAAGGGAAGCGATGTCATAGTGGAGCGCGCCTTTGCGGCCGCCTTGATAGTCCAGAAAAAACGGCTGGCCGCTGCAAAGCATGATGTTGCGGGATTGGAAGTCGCGGTAGAGAAAGTAATCGCAGTTGGCGCTCAACAGGAAATTCGTCAAACTGTCGAAATCGTCTTCCAGCGCCTGCTCGTTGAAAGGAACACCCGCGAGCCGGAGGAAGTAATATTTGAAATAATTCAGGTCCCAGGAGATGGATTGGCGATCGAAGCGGGCGCGTGGATAACACACGTTGTAATTCAAGTCGCGTCCGGCTTCGATCTGAAAGCGCGGCAGAACGGCTACAACTTTGCGATAGGCTTCCACTACGTCGGGGGCGATGTTCTCACCCGTCCGATGCTTCGAGAGAAACTCGAAGAGCGTGGTATCGCCCAGATCTTCTTCGAGATAAACGCCCTGGTTCAAATCCTCCGCATAAATTTCAGGCACGGGCAAACCATGCCGGCGAAAGTGCCTGGAAAACTCGAGGAAAGCGACGTTCTCTTCACGCACGTTGTACAGAATGCCAATCGCGCTTTGTTGCCCGGCGGAAAGCCGGATGATATTGCGTCCGGAGCCGCCGAGCTGGCCTTGCAGCGGCTGTATCCGCGCTGCTGGTACGTGAAAATGCTGCTCAAATAGTTTTTGGAGAACGTCCATAAGAAGTGATCAGGTCAGCGCTACTGCACGGAACCGCTATCGCACGAAACAAAGATAACATCGAGGCTCGGTCGAAAGGCGGTCGAGTCAACGCGGGGAGCACTGACTTGATAACCCTCGGCTCCATCTCTATGCTGAAGCAAGCATGACCGACCGCCTCTATTACCACGATTCCTTTCTTTACAACTTCGACGCCGAAGTGCGCTCGGTGGTTGAAACGCCGCGCCCGGGGCTCATCCTCGACCGCACGGCTTTCTATCCCACGAGCGGCGGCCAGGTCCACGACACGGGCTGGTTAGTCTCTCCCGATGCCAGGCTCCGCGTCGCCGAAGTTGCCGACACCGAGGACGGTCATGTCGTCCACTACCTGGACGCGCCACTTAAAGACGTGCAGCCTGGCACTCGCGTTCGTGGCGAGATCGACGCCGCTCGCCGCCGTGATCACATGCAGCAACACTCAGCGCAACACGTGCTGTCCTCGGCCTTCGTGCGCCTTTTTGGTATGCCCACCGTCTCTTTCCACATGGCGGACGATTACTGTTCCATCGATCTCGACACGCCGTCGCTCACTAAAGATCAAGTTGAATCCGTCGAACGCCGGGCCAACGAAATCATGATTGAGGATCGTCCCGTAGACGTGCGCTATGTGACGCGCGATGAGGCAGAAAAGCTCGGTCTGCGAAAACTTCCGCCGGCGGAGCGCGATCAGCTTCGCTTAATCGACATCCGCGACTGGGACCTTACGGCTTGCGGCGGCACGCACGTGAGCAGCACAGGGCAGATTGGCGGCATCTTGCTGCGCAAGACCGAGAAAGTTCGCCGGGGATACCGCGTGGAATTCGTGGCCGGCCAGCGCGCTGTCTCGACCGCGCGCCGCGATTTCTCCACCCTCACAGAAACCGCCGCGCTGTTTTCCGCGGGCATTTACGACGTGCCGCAGCAAGCCCGCAAGTCGCTGGATGAAATCAAGTCGCTGCGCAAACAACGCGAGCAATCGCAGGACGAACTCGCGGCGGCGCAGGCCGCGACGTTGCTCGCCGAAACTCCCGAGAATCATGGCCGCAAGCTGGTGGTGCGCACTTTCTCCGACCGCGACCTCACCTTCCTCAAGCTGCTGGCCCAGAAACTGACCCGGCAATCTCCCGCGATCGCTCTGCTTGCCACCGAATCGCCGCAGCCCGCGCTGGTCTTCGCTCAGTCTGCCGGGCAGCCCTACGACATGGGCACGCTGCTGAAAGAGACCATGGCGAAACTGGGCGGGCGCGGCGGCGGAAGCAGAGATCTCGCCCAGGGCGGCGTTCCACGCTCTGAGGGAATCGCCGCCGCGCTCGCGGCCGTCGCTCAGAAGCTCACGGTCTGAGCTCGAAGCTCAAAAACAAAGCCTCCAAAGACCGAAGTCCCTTGGAGGCTCATCGAATGCAGAACTCTTACCTGCTGCTAGGCGACGCGATTCCGCCGGCCGCCCTTTTCCCACCACACTCGTGGATCCTCGGGGCGATTCAGCATCTGCGACAGTTCCTTCTTGATCTCGAGCAGGCGGTTGGCGCGCATCTCCACCGCTGATTGGTCGATCTGGCTATCCGCGGTCCGGGCTGCGGAGCGAGCGTTCATGTTCCGTAAATCCGTGATTTCCTGACGAAGGCTGGTAAGGTGTTCCAGGATATAAGGCATGTCTTGATCATACCCCAGATTCCGCGCCCAGCCGGTTTATTAATTCCCCATTAAAATCAGGGTTTTGGACGCCATTTCCTCCCCATCATCACCCACCAGGCCTCCCGCCACTTCTCAAACATAGCTCCCTTCTTGCTCCCATCCGGATAGAACCACAAATTCTTCCGTGGAACAAACGCCCGCACCGGCACCACATACCAGATGTCCCGCGACACAATGTAACCAATCAGCACATCAATATCTTTCTCCGTCAGCCCAACAATCTGCCGTCCCACATACACCGACGCATGCACCGCATATCCCCGCGCCCCAAACCGATCCTCCGTCGACCGCACCTGC
>Ga0209415_10006777_pt1 | contig 20229 bp, 12 predicted proteins | sample PeaSoiSIISIP2007_FD_187696 | JGI IMG/M metagenome (GOLD analysis project Ga0209415, IMG submission 187696) | Peat soil microbial communities from Weissenstadt, Germany - SII-SIP-2007 (SPAdes) (version 2) | ecosystem: Environmental > Terrestrial > Soil > Wetlands > Peat | place: Germany...
GAGTCGCCGTAGACGAGCCAGCGGGGCTGGGCGGGGGCCGGCCCGATCGAGCCGCCGACGGCGGTGATCGACCGGACGTCGGGGCGCATGCCCTCGGGCAGGTAGACGATGCAGGGACCGTCGCCCTCGCCTGTGGTGAGCCGGGCCACGCCCGCACCGAGCACCGCCTCCACCGACGAGACGCACGCGCCGTCGCGCCACAGCTCGAAGCTGCGGCCGGCGCCGTCGCCGCGGTAGCCCATGTCCGATGTCGCGGTGCCGTACTCGATGTCGACGGCGGGCGCGTCGCCGGTGAACTCGACGCGCACACCCACGGGGAGCTGCGCCGTCGCCCACGTGTCGGCGGGGAGGCGCGCGGCGTCGAGCGGGTCGGCGCGCGGGTAGGCCACGTCGGGGGTCCCCTCCCACGCGCAGCCGCGGATGTAGGTGTCCATTCCTACTGCGCCTCCCGCTCCCGGCCGCTCGGGCCGCTCGCTCCGCTCACAGGCGCATCGGGTACGGGAACTTGATGCCGACACCCCCGTCGACGACGAGGGTCTGCCCGCTGATGTACGCCGCCAGGTCGGAGACGAGGAACAGCAGCGCGGCGGCGATGTCGTGGGGCTGGGCGACCGTGCCGAGCGGTGCGTTGGCCGACTGCTCGGCCCGTCCCTCCTCGCCGAGGTAGCCCGACACGCGCGGCGTCCACACCACGCCCGGGGCGACCGCGTTGACGCGGATGCCGAGCGGCCCGAGCTCGACCGCGGCGGAGCGCACGAGGCTCATGAGGCCGGCCTTGGCCACGCCGTACGCGGCGTGTCGCGGCGCCGAGCTGATGCCCGAGACGCTCGCCACGAACGCCATCGAACCGCCGCCGCCGGCGCGCAGCGCCCGCCCGCCCGCCTGCAGCACGTGCAGCGCCTGCCGGACGCAGATGTCGTGGTGCCAGTCCCAGTTCTCGTCGTCGAGCTCCAGGATGTCGGCGTACTGCGCCATGCCGACGATGTCGACGACGTGCTGCACCCGCCCGAACGCGGAGACGGCCTCGCCGACGAGCCGGTCGGTGGTGGCCCGGTCCGTGACGTCGCCGATCCCGGCGAGGCCGCCCACCTCGGCCGCGATCTCGACCGCGAGGTCGGGTTCCTTGTCGATGCAGAACACCCGCCCGCCGACCGAGGCGAGGGCGTGCGCGGCCTGCCGCCCGATGCCCTGCCCGGCGCCCACGAGGACGACGCCGCGCCCGTCGAGCCGAAGCCGGTCGGCGAACGCCGGCACCGCCGTGTTGTCCGTCCTCGTCACGTGCGGCCCCCTCCCACCGGTGAGCGAACACCGGTTCGGGCCCGGAGCTTCGCAGTCGGCGTCCCGCGGGCGCAACCGGGCCGCACATCGGGGTGGTCGGGGTCGGACCCTATGCTCGTCGCCCGTGCAGCTGGCCTATTCGGAGTCCGAACGGCATCTCGCCACGGAGGTGCGCGCCTGGCTCGCCGACGCCCTGCCCCGGTTGCCGCCGCGGCCGGCCCGCGACGACTGGGACGGTCGCCGCCGCTTCGACACGGGGTGGCAGCGGATGCTCTTCGACGCCGGCTACGCCGGCATCCACTGGCCGCGCGCCTACGGCGGGCGCGAGGCGTCGCCGACCGAGCAGCTGGTGTTCCTCGAGGAGCTCGACCGGGCCGGGGCGCCCGACGTCGGCGTCAACTTCGTCGGCACGCTGCACGCCGGCCCGACCATCCTCGCCGAGGGCACCGCCGACCAGCGCAGCCGCTACCTGCCCGCGATCCTGCGTGGGGAGGAGATCTGGTGCCAGGGGTTCTCCGAGCCGGAGGCGGGATCGGACCTCGCGTCGCTGCGGACCCGGGCCCAGCGCGACGGCGAGGAGTACGTCATCAACGGGCAGAAGGTGTGGAGCACGTACGCGCACGTCGCCGACTACCAGGAGCTGCTCGTCCGCACCGATCCCGACGCCGCGAAGCACAAGGGCATCTCCTGGCTGATCGTCCCGATGTCGACTCCGGGGATCACGGTGCGCCCGCTGCGCACCATCGGCGGGCCGTCGGAGTTCTGCGAGGTGTTCTACGACGACGTGCGCGTGCCCGTCGCCAACCGCGTCGGTGCCGAGAACGACGGGTGGCGGGTGGCGATGGTCACGTTCGCCTTCGAACGGGGCACGGGGTTCGTGGGCGAGATCACCGAGGGGATGCGGCTCTGCCGCCAGATCGCGGACATCGCCAAGCACGTCCGGCACGGTGACGGCACCGCGTGGGACGACGTCGAGCTGCGTCGCGGGATCGGGCGGGCGGCGGCGTCGTTCGACGCGCTGTGGTCGCTCACCGTGTGGAACGTCTCCGAGGCGGCGCGCAGCGGCGTTCCCGGGACGGGGGCGTCGGCGCTGAAGCTCCGCGTCGGTGAGGCGTTCCAGGAGCTCGCCGACGTCGGCCTGCGTGTGCTCGGCCGAGGCGTGCTCGCGATCGAGGACATCGACGGGATGCACTCGGCCCGGGTGATCGAGGAGTACCTGCGTGGCTTCGGGCTCACCATCGGCGGCGGCACCTCGCAGATCCAGCGCAACATCATCGCCGAGCGGGTGCTCGGCCTGCCGAGGGAGCCGCAGTGGACGTCGTGACGGGGCGGGCGTGGACTTCCAGCTGACACCGCTGCAGGAGGAGCTGCGCGACACCACGCGCAAGTTGTGCGCGGGGCGGTTGCCGGTCGCGTCGTCACGCGCCGCCGAGGGACGGGTCGACGCGGCCGCGTGGCGCGACCTCACCGACGCCGGTGTGTTCGGCCTGCGCGTGCCCGAGGAGGCCGGCGGTCTCGGCCTCGGGACGACCGACGCCGCTGTCGTGTTCGAGGAGCTCGGTCGCGGGCTCGTCCCCGGTCCGCTCGTGTGGACGCACATCTCCGCCGGCTGGGACCTCGGCGCCGACGTGGTCGCGGGCGTCGAGCGCCCGGCACCGGGAGCACCGCTGATCGTCGAGCACCTCGGGGATGCCGGCGTGCTCGTCGTGCTCGACGATGCCGGCGTCTGGGCCGTGGAGCCCGCCGCCCTCGACCCCCGTCCGCTGCGGCCGTTCGACCCGCTCACGCCCGTCTGGCAGGTCGGCGCCGTGCCGCAGGGCACCCGTGTGGCGTCGGCCGAGGCGGCGGCGCGCGCCCGGCTCGACGGGGCCGCGCTCACCGCGGCCCTGCTCGCCGGCCTCGCCGGCGGCGTCTGCGAGCTGACGGTGGCCTACGCCAAGCAACGCCATCAGTTCGGTCGCCCGGTCGGCTCGTTCCAGGCCGTGAAGCACGCGCTCGCGGACATGGTCGTGCGCGCCGAGGTGGCGCGGGTGCAGGCGTTAGCCGCCGCCGCCCACCTCGACGAGTCGTCGGGGAGCGACGCGGCCCGCGCCGTGTCGGCGGCGAAGGTCGTGGCCTCGGACGCCGCCTACGCCAACGGCAAGGTCGCCATCCAGCTGCACGGCGGCATGGGCATGACGTGGGAGGTCGACGCCCATCTGTACCTGAAGCGGGCGCGCGTCCTCGACGAGGCGTTCGGCAACGGCGACGCGCACGCCGAGCTGGTCGCGGCACGCGTCGGCTGATCAGGCCAGCGTCTCCGCCGCGATCGTCGCGAGGTTCGTGACGAGCTCCCACGTCGTCGCCCTGCGCTCGTCCGACTGGTCGGTCATCCGGTGCATCGATCCGGCGCAGATCACCGCCAGCTTGGCCGTCGCCATCGCCTCGAAGAACGGCAGGTCGGTGGCCGCCGCCCCGCTCGCCGCTTCGTAGCGGTCGACCAGCTCCGCCGCCGAGGCCATGCCGGGGTTGGCGTCGGGTAGGTGCCCGCCCCGGCGGGCGAACAGCAGTCGGCCCGCCGCGCCCCAGTACGCGAGCAGGGCGCCGAGGTCGGCGAGCGCGTCGCCGAGCGCGGCGAGCTCCCAGTCGAGGACCGCGGCGACGGTGCCCGCGTCCTCGGCGGAGAACATGACGTTGGCGAGGTTGTAGTCCCCGTGCACGATGCGGGCCTGTGTGGGCTCGGGCCGCCGGCGCTGCAGGGAGGAGAACACCTCGTCGAGCACCGGCAGGTCGGTGAGCCGCGACCGCTCCCACTGGCCCTCCCAGCGGCGCAGCTGGCGGTCGACGAACGGCTCGGGTCGTGCCATCGCCCCGAGGCCGATGGCGACGGGGTCCACGGTGTGGAGCGCGGCCAGCGTGTCCGCCATCGCCAGGCTCATCCGCCCCGCGTCGTCGGCCGCCAGTGCCGCGACCGACTCGGCGGTGGCGTAGATGGTGCCGTCGACCCGCTCCATGAGATAGAAGGGCGCGCCGATCACCTCGTGGTCCTCGCACACCGCCACCATGCGCGCCACCGGGACCGCGGTCGCGCCGAGCGCGAGCTGGATGTCGTGCTCGCGCACCATGTCGTGTGCGGTCGGGAGCACCCCCGTGGCCGGCGGCCGCCGGAGCACCCAGTCGTGGGCGCCGCTGCGGACCCGGAAGGTGAGGTTGGACGACCCTCCCGCGAGCTGTTCGATCTCGACCGTGGCGTCCTCGGTCAGCCCGCGATCGGCGAGCCAGCGCCCCAGGCGGGCGGGCGGGGCGACCAGGTCGACGTCCGCGATCACGGCAGTAGTGTACGGAGGCAACTAAAGGGGGGCAGCGGCAGGGATGGGCAACAGTCAGCGTGGATGATCTCCCCGGAGGCTGGGGTCCGACGCTCGCCGATCTCACCGACCGCCGCGTGGCCGCGCGGGCGATGGGCGGCCCGGAGCGTCTCGCCCGCCATCGCGGCGCGGGGAAGCTCGACGCCCGCGCCCGGGTCGACGCGTTGCTCGATCCGGGGTCGTTCGCCGAGATCGGCACGCTCGTCGGCGAGGTGCCCTCCGACGGCATCGTCGCCGGTGCCGGCCGCATCGACGGGCGGCCCGTCATGGTCGGCGCGGAGGACTTCACCACCGTCGCCGGCACCATCGGCAGCGGGAGCAACGCCAAGCGCTATCGCATCGCCGAGCTGGCGTTGCGCGACCGCCTCCCGCTGATCATGCTGCTCGAGGGTGCGGGGTACCGGCCCGAGGACCGCCCGCACGGCCGCGCGCCGACCGACCTGATCATGCAGGCGCAGTGCTCGGGCCGCGTGCCGGTCGTCACCGGCGTGATGGGCGCGTCGGCCGGTCACGGGGCGTTGATCGCGCCGATGTCGGACTTCGCGGTGATGACCGAGCTGGCGTCGATCTTCACGGCCGGACCGCCGGTCGTGCGCGAGTCGATCGGCGAGGAGGTCACCAAGGAGGCGCTGGGCGGCCCCGCGGTCGCGGTGGGGAGCGGTCTCGTCCACAACGTGGTGCCCGACGACCACGCCGCCGTCGACACCATCCGGCACTACCTGTCGTTCTTCCCCTCCAGCGCCTGGTCGTACCCGCCGAGCCGGCCGGGTGCCGACAGCGGGCCCCGCCGCGTCGACGAGCTGCTCTCGATCGTGCCGCGCGACAACCGCCGGGTCTACGACATGCGCGCCGTCCTCGACGTTCTGGTCGACGACGGGCACTGGTTCGAGGTCCAGCCGACGTTCGGCCCCGCGATCGTGTGCGGTCTGGCCCACCTCGGTGGTGAGGCGGTCGCGATCGTCGCCAACCAGCCCACCGTGCTGGCCGGGTCGGTGGATGTCGACGCCGCCGACAAGGCGGCGCATTTCATCATGGTCGCCGATTCCTTCCACCTCCCCCTGGTGTTCCTGGCCGACAACCCCGGCGTCCTGCCGGGGACCGCGTCCGAGCGTGAGGGGATCCTGCGCAGCGGGGCGCGCATGTTCGCCGCCCAGACCGTCGCCACCACGCCCAAGTTGCACATCACCCTCCGCAAGGCCTATGGCTTCGGGTCCATGGTGATGGCGATGGTCGGGTTCGACGGGCAGTCGGCGACGTTCGCGTTCCCCGGCGCCACCCTCGGCGCGATGGGCGCGGCGGCGTCGAGCCGGGCCCTCGGGGCCGACACCGATCGCGCCGCCGCCCTGCGACAGGCAGAGCTCGACGCGTCGTACCGCTCTGCGGCCGGGCTCGGCTTCGACGAGCTCATCGATCCCCGCGAGGCGCGTGACAAGTTGCTGGGCGCGATCGGGCGGATACGCTCCCGGCGCCAGGAGGCACCGTCGCCGGCGGCACGCGTCGCCATCACCCCATGACGTCCACCCCGAGGAGCCCGTATGCCTGATCTCGATATCGAGTTCACCCTCGAGTACCCGTACACACGCACGACCGGCCCGGTCCTCGGGCCGTTCCTCACCGGCCTGCGCGACGGGCGGATCCTCGGTGTGCGCTGCGGCTCCCGCGTCCTGTGCCCGCCCCTCGAGTACGACCCGGATACCTTCGCCACGCTCGATCCCGACTTCGTCGAGGTCGGCCCCGGCGGGGTCGTGACCGGGTGGACCTGGGTGTCGTCGCCGACGACCAAGCATCCCTTCGACCATCCGTTCGCGTTCGCGCTGATCCGGCTCGACGGCGCCGACACGCCGATCGCCCACGCCGTCGACGCGGGCTCGCCCGACGCCGTGTCGACCGGCATGCGCGTGGTCGCCCGGTACCGGGGCGAGCGGGTCGGCGCGATCACCGACGTGTACTTCGTCCCCGAGGCGTCGGCCGGGCCGGCGCAGGTGATCGAGCCCGGCACCGAGCCGGTGCGGCTCACGACGCATCTCATCGGGCTGCAGATCAGCGAACCGCTCCAACCAGCGCGGAAGCGCTTCGCCCTCGGCCTGCTCGACGGCAAGATCATCGGTCAGCGCTCGCCGGCGACGGGGAAGGTGTACGTGCCCAGCCGCGGGTACGACCATATGGCCCGCGTCGAGATGACCGAGGCCGACGACGTCGAGATCCCCGCCCTGGGCGCGGTGAGCTCGTTCACGGTGATCACGCCGGTGCGCTACTACGGGCAGATGGAGACCGAGCCCTACATCCGGGCGTCGATCCTCCTCGACGGCGCCGACTCACCGATCTACGGCGTCGACGTCCGCGACACGCCGGTCGAGGCGTTCCGCGTCGGACTGCGCGTGCGGGCCGTGTGGCGACCGGTGGGGGAGCGCGACGTCACCGGTTTCGACAACCGGCAGGGCGGCAACTGGGAGCAGGTCATCGAACGCTGGGAGCCGACGGGCGAGCCCGACGTCGACCCGGCCCGTCTGCAGGAGTACGTGTTTTGAGCACACACCGCACACCCAACCGCGACGTCGCCGTGATCGCCACGTCGCAGACCCCGAGCTACCGCCACTTCGACGGCCCCGAGCCGGTGATGATCATGCGGTGCGTCAACGACCTGCTCGCCGAGACCGGCCTCGAGCGCAAGGACCTCGAGTTCACCATCGCCGGCAGCTGTGACTACCTGTCGGGGCTCCCGTTCGCCTTCGTCTCCAACATCGACGGGGTCGGCGCGTGGCCGCCGGTGTACGAGAGCCACGTCGAGATGGACGGCGCGTGGGCGCTGTTCGAGGCATGGCTGCGGCTCCAGCTCGGCGACATCGACGTCGCTCTCGTGATCGGCTCGGGCAAGTCGTCGCCGGGCCGGCCCCGGGAGGTGTTCCCGCTGCAGACCGATCCCTACGTGATGGCGCCGCTCGGCCTCGATCCGGTCTCGCTGGCCGGGATCCAGGCGCGCGGCCTCATCGAGGCGGGGAAGGGCAGCGAGCGGGCGTTCGCCGAGGTGGTCTCGCGCAGCCGCCGTGATGCGCTGGCCAATCCGAACGCGCAGGTGGCCGTCGACCGGTCCGTCGACTCGCTGCTGGCCGAGCCCTACTTCTCCTCCCCGCTGCGCCTCCACGACCTGCCCCCGATCTCGGACGGGGCGGCGGCGCTCATCCTCGCCGCCGGCGACCGTGCCCGCGAGCTGACGAGCCATCCGGTGTGGATCCGGGGCATGGACCACCGCATCGAGTCGCATCATCCCGGCCTGCGGGACCTGACGACGTCGGTGTCGACTGCGGCCGCGGCGGCGGGCGCAGGGGTGCAGGATGGCCCGGTGGACGTGGCGGAGCTCTCCGTGACCTACAGCCACGAGGAGCTCATCCTGCGGGCCGCGCTCGGTCTCGGCGACGACGTCAGCGTCAACCCGTCGGGCGGCCCGCTCGCCGGCCATCCGATCATGGCGACCGGCCTCGTGCGCGTCATCGAGGTCGCCGACCGGATCATGGCGGGCGGCGCGGGGCGCGGCGTGGCCCACGCGTCCAGCGGGCCCGTGTTGCAACAGAACCTTGTGTGCGTCCTGGAAGGAGCGGCGTGATGGCCCGGCCCTGTGCAGTGATTGGCATCGGCCAGACCGACTACCGCAAGCAGCTCGAGCTCACGCTCGACGGATTGGTGCGGTGGGCGGCGCTGGAGGCGTTGGAGGATGCGGGCCTGACGTTCGCCGACATCGACGCGGTCGTGATCGGCAAGGCCCCGGACGCGCTCGAGGGCGTGATGATGCCGGAGCTGTCGCTGTGCGACGCGCTCGGCGCGGTGGGCAAGCCGATCCATCGCGTCCACACCGCCGGGTCGGTCGGTGCGTCGACGGCGATCACCGGGGCGACGCTCGTCGAGTCCGGCCGCTACGACCGCGTGCTGGTGGTCTGCTACGAGAAGCAGTCGGAGGGCAACGCCACCTGGGCTCTCTCCGGCGGGCGCTCCGGCGGTCAGGGCGCGGGCGGGACGTTCGCGCCGTGGATCCGCGAGTACATCCGCCGCTCCGGCGCCCCCGAGCACATCGGATGGATGGTCGCGGTGAAGGACAGGCTGAACGCGATGAAGAACCCGCACGCCCACCTCCACCTGCCGGACATCACGATCGACAAGGTCAAGGAGTCCCCGATGCTGTGGGACCCGCTGCACTTCCTCGAGTCGTGCCCGTCGTCGGACGGCGCGGCCGCGGTGGTGATCGCGAGCGAGGACGCCGCCCGCAGCGCTCCGCACCCGCCGGCGTGGATCGTGGCCCACGCGAAGCGGACCGAGTTCGGCTCGTTCCCGGGCCGCGACACCGTCTACATCCAGGCCGGCGTCGACTGCGCCACCGCGCTCTACAAGAAGGCGGGGATCACCAACCCGCTCGAGCAGATCGACTGTGCCGAGATCTACGTGCCCTTCAGCTGGTACGAGCCGATGTGGCTCGAGGGACACCTGATCACGCCCGTGGGGGAGGGGTGGAAGCTGACCGAGGCCGGCGAGACCGAGCTCGACGGCCGCTTCCCCGTCAACATGAGCGGCGGCGTCCTGTCGTCGAACCCGATCGGCGCGTCCGGGCTGATCCGCTGCCTCGAGGCCGCCAACCAGGTGCGGGGCACCGCGGGCGACTACCAGGTCGACGGGGCCCGGGTCGCCCTCGGGCACGCCTACGGTGGCGCGGCGCAGTACTTCGCGATGTGGATCGTGAGCTCGGAGGTGCACCCCACGTTCTGACGGGCCGTCGCCGGGACCCGTCCGTTCGGCGGGCCGCTGACTGACCTTCGGCCGTGGTCGGGACGACCACCTCGATTCAGGCTGATCCGGTGACGACGTTACCGGCCCGCGCCCACTCCGCCGACGCCCGGCGCCGCCCGGTGCGCGCCGCCGTGTCGACGGTCCTTGCCGTCGTCGTGCTCGGCGCGCCATTGATACTCGCCGCCACGGGGGTCATGGTCACGCCTGCCGGCGCCGTGGCACGCGGACCCGCACCGGTCGTGGGCATGGCCGCGACAGCCGACGGCGACGGGTACTGGTTGGTCGGCAGCGACGGTGGGGTGTCCACGTTCGGCGACGCGGTGTTCGCCGGGTCGATGGCGGGTCGGCCGCACAACGCGCCCGTGGTCGGCATGGCCGCGACGGCCGACGGCGGCGGGTACTGGCTGGTCGGCGCGGACGGTGGGGTGTTCACGTTCGGCGACGCGACGTTCGCCGGGTCGATGGCGGGGCGGCCGCACAACGCGCCGGTGGTCGGCATCGCTGCGACGCCCGACGGCCGCGGGTACTGGCTGGTCGGCGCGGACGGTGGGGTGTTCACGTTCGGCGACGCGACGTCCGCCGGGTCGATGGCGGAGCGGCTGCAGAACGCGCCCGTGGTGGGCATGGCCGCGACGCCCGACGGCCGCGGGTACTGGCTGGTCGGCGCCGACGGCCGCGTGTACCCGTTCGGGGACGCCGCCTTCGCCGGCTCGCTCGCCGGGAGACCTCTCGCGGGACCGGTCACGGCCATCGCCGCCCCTGGTGAGCCGCCGGAGTCGCCCGCCCCGGCTGCGGACCAGGGGTACTGGCTGGTCAGTCGGGGTGGGCAGGTGTCCGGCTTCGGCGACACGGCCACGACGCCCGCGTCCCCGGCCTCCGCCCGTCCGCGGATCGCGCTCTACGGCGACTCGCTGTTGTGGGAGGCGGAGAACGTCTTCGAGTACTTCGCCACCACCGCCGGGGCCGACGTCGAGGACGCGACCGCGGGGGGAACGGCCATCTGCGACCGACTGGCCCTCATGGCGCGCGACGCCGCGACGTGGCGCCCTGAGGCTGCCGTCGTCCAGTTCAGCGGCAACGCCTTCACACCCTGCATGGCGGGCTACGCGGCGGGCACCCCGCAGTACTACGCCAAGTACCGGCAGGACGCGGAGGCGGCTGTCCGCATTCTGACCGCGGCCGGCGCGCACGTGTACCTCGTGAGCGCGCCGCCCGCCGCCACCGCCGAGCAGAGCATGAACCTGACCGAGATCAACCAGATGTACGCCGCGCTGGCCGCGGCGGACCCCGGGGTCTCCTTCGTCGATGCTGGGCGGGCGCTCACGGTCGACCAGGAGTTCACGTGGACGATGCCGTGCCTGCCCTTCGAGCCGTGCACCGGCATCGACGGCACCAACGTCGTGCGGGCGCCCGACGGTGTGCACTTCTGCCCCGTCGGCTACGGCTCCGGCGGCGCGGTCGGCTGTGCCGTCTACTCGTCGGGAGCATTGCGCTATGCGCTGGCCATGCTCGGGCCGGTGCTCAACGGGCTCGGGCTGGCCTGACGCCGCCGGCGGAGCGTGCCCACGGCGCGTCGCCGGTTGGAGCGTCGTCTGCGGGCGCCCGCGGCCTGCCGCGCCGGCCCTGACCGGTTCCGGGGCGCGCCCCGGACCAACGGGTACCGTGGCTGGCCGTGCGCAGCGACACGGGAGCCGGCCGCCCCGTGCGCCTCGCCGAGGAAGGGCCCTCCGGGCCGGGACGACCTGACCATCCGCCTGACGACGGCTCGGACCGCGGCTGGCGCGTGCAGCTGCTCGCACTCGGCCTGATCGCCCTCGCCGTCCGCCTCGGCTACCTGCTGGTCTTCAAGCACCCCGACTACGTCGGTGGTGACGCGTACTTCTACCACCACGGCGCCAACCTCCTCGTCGACGGCAAGGGTTTCATCGACCCGTACCGGTACAAGAACGGGGTGGTGGCCCAGACCGCCGACCACCCGCCCGGCACCATCCTCGTGCTCGCCGCCGCGTCGTTGCTCGGGATGCGCAGCTTCTTCTGGCATCAGCTCGAGATGACGCTCCTCGGCAGCGCCACGGTCGTCGTGGTCGCGGTGATCGCACGCGACCTGGCCGGAAGGACCGCCGGCCTGCTCGCCGGCGTCGCCGCCGCCGTCTACCCGAACCTCTGGTTCAACGACTCGATGGTGATGTCGGAGACGCTGGTGCAGTTCACGACGGCCGTCGCCGTGCTGATCGCCTACCGCTGGTGGCGCAACCCCTCACGGCGGATGGCGGTGTGGCTGGGCGTGGCCGTCGCCGCGTGCGCGCTGTCACGCGCCGAGGCCGTGTTGTTCGTCCCGCTGCTCGTCGCCCCGCTGATCCTCCTCGACCGCCGCCACGAGTGGCGTGAGCGCCTCCGTCAGCTGGTGATCGCTGCCGTCGCGTGCGGGGTCGTCATCGCACCCTGGGTCGGCTACAACCTGACCCGCTTCAACGAGGTGGTGACCATCTCCACGGGGTTCGACCCCACGTTCGCCGTCTCGAACTGCAACGACGTCTACTACGGCCCCCAGACGGGGTACTGGTCGCGGCCGTGCATCCTGTCGATCCCCGCCCCGACCACGGGCGACGTGCCGGCCCAGGAGGCGGTCTACCGGCGGGTGGCGTGGAAGTACATGATGTCGCAGAAGTCCCGCCTCCCCACCGTGGTGATCGCCCGGGTGGCCCGGACGTTCGGGTTCTTCCAGGCGTTCACGCAGCTCAAGAACGACCAGATCGAGACGCGCGAGCTGCTGTTCTCGCAGATCGGCCTCGGCATGTACTACGTGCTTCTCGTGGGGACCGCTCTGGGTCTCTGGGCCATGCGGCGGCGCAAGATCCCGATCGCGCCGGTGATCGCCACCGTCGCCACCGTCGCCTTCGCCGTGGCGATCACGTTCGGCCAGACGCGCTACCGCGCGTCGGCCGAGCCCGTGCTCGTCGTCGCCGCCGCGGTCGGGTTCGTCGAGCTGGTCCGCGCCCTGCACTCCCGGGGTGACGAACCCGTCGCGCCGGCCATCGTCGAGGAGCTGGCGGAGGTGACGCCCGCGCTGGCCGGAACCCTGCCCGCCCAGCACCGGGAGTTCCCGTGCTTCGACGGACTGCGCGCCATCGCCGCGCTGGCCGTCATCATCGTGCACACCTCGTTCCCCACGGGCTTCACGACCCGCCAGCACTTCTGGGGTGCGTACACGGCGCGCGGCGAGATCGGCGTCTCGGTGTTCTTCCTGATCTCAGGGTTCCTGCTGTACCGCCCGTTCGTGTCGGCGCACCTCGACGGGCGGCCCGGCCCGGCGATCCGGCAGTACCTCAAACGCCGCGTCCTGCGCATCGTGCCCGCCTACTGGGTGGCGCTGTTCTTCGCCGCCTACGTGCTGCACACCGTCAGCCCGCCGATCCACTCGGTGCGCGCGGTCGTGATCTACTTCGGCTTCCTCCAGATCTACTTCAGCCACTACGTCCTGCACGGCATCAGCGCGGCCTGGACGCTGTGTGTCGAGATGAGCTTCTACCTCTTCCTGCCGCTGTACGCGGCCGCGGTATCGGCGTTCGCGCGGCGCGGGCGCGACCGCGTGCGTACGGAGCTGGTCGGGCTGGTCGTGCTGGTGGTGGTGAGCGAGGCGTGGAAGGTCGCGGTCTTCGCACATCCGTCGGGGCAGCAGACGGGAGCGGGGACCTGGCTGCCGGCGCAGCTCGACCTGTTCGCGGCCGGCATGCTGTTCGCCCTCGCCAGCGCGCACTGGTCGGGCCCGCGTCGCGAGCCGGCGGTCCTCGGGCGGTCGTGGGTGCCGGCGGCATCGTGGGTGGCGGCCGCGGTGTGCTACTGGGCGGTCAGCACCCGGATCGGTCTGCCGCGCGTCCCGGTGTACCAGTCGTCACTCGGCGAGGCGCTCGGGCGGCAGGTGCTCTACGGGGCGTTCGCCTTCTTCCTGCTGATCCCGGCCGTGTTCGGCCCGCAGGATCGCGGGCTGATCCGGCGCGTGCTGCGGTCGCGGCCCGCGGTCGCGCTCGGGGTCATCTCCTACGGGATCTACCTGTGGCACGAGACGTGGATGCTGAAGATCCTCGACTGGCTGCACCGGCCGCTGTTCACGACGTCGTTCGTGAAGCTGACGCTCGGGGTGACCGTCCTCGCCGTCGGCAGCGCGGCGTTGAGCTACGTCCTCGTCGAGCAACCGTTCCAACGCCTTGGTCGACGCCGTCCCGCGCCGCCGGCACCCACGGAGCCGCCCGTCCCCGAGCTGGTCGAGGCCGCCGACTAGGAGCGCCGCGTCGCGCCTCACGCCCCGCCGGTTTGTCGCTGGGGCCGGCCGCGTCGTGTGGCGCGTTCCTCACTACGCGCGGGTCCGCGGCCCAAGGTTCGGGGGGATCCGGCGCGAAAATCGCGCCACTTGGTCGACTTGTCGCGCGTCGCGCCATTTTCCGCGACGGAGCTGCCAGGTGGCGCGAATATCGCGCCCCGTCAGGAAGCAGCGCCGGCGAAAAGCGTCGGCCGCCGTCGCCCGGACACCGCCCGCGGTCACCGACGGTCCCGCGAGCGGCCGCCGTCGCCCGGACCTGCCGAACGGTCCCACGGTCGGCCCGCCGGGACGGGCGGGGCTCTCAGGGCGACCGGCTCCGCCGGCGCGACCACAGCTCCACCGCCGCGTCCGCGACCAGCAACGCGAGCGCGGCCCACGGCACGAGCGCGACCCGGTCGAAGTGCTCGGGCCACTCGATCTTGGTGGGGAAGCGGTAGCGCATCTGCAGCTGCAGCACGTACAGCACCGACCCGCCGAGGAGCACGACCGACCCGATGCTCAGCAGCGCGCGCCACCGGGGCCGCCACAGCACGAGCCCGAGCGCGACCGCGATGCCGACCCCGACGAGCGGGGCGATGACGACGCCGCCGACGAGCCCGGTGGCGACCACGACGAGAAGCGCGATCCCCGCCCGCGGCCGCCATCCGACCGCGTCGACCGGCGAGGCGATCACCGCCTCCGCGGGAAGGTCGATCGCATCGGTGCGCGCGGCCGCGACCATCCATCCCCGTCGCGGTCGCGCCAACGCGAGCAACAGGCATGCGACGATCGCGAGCGCGGACACCACCAAGGCGCCGTCCACGACCCGCTGCGGCGTGAACGTCAGCGACACCGTCACCGGCCCGCCCGCGGCCGGCGGGGTGACGAGCCACCCGTTGGCGTAGCCGTTGACGAGCACCGACGGCCCGAGCGAGTGCCCGCGGACGGTTGCCTTCCACCCCGAGTCCCTGCTCTGCCCGAACACCAGCCAGAACGGGCCCTCACCCGGGGTCGTGACGACCCGGGCCGTCACCGACGTGGCCGTCTGGTGTGTCACACGCACCGGGGGCGCGGCCGCGACCGAAGGCGGCGGCGCGAGTGCGGGCGAGGACAACACGAGTCTGTCCACGTTGATCCCGAAGTCCCGACCGATGGCCGTCTCGACGACGTGGTCCCCGGGCGAGAGCGTGATCGGTCCGTCGCAGGGCGTGATCGACATCGGTGCCAGCGTCCTCGCCTGTGCGGCCGTACCGTTCACCCGCAGCGGCACGGCCTGGCCGTCGATGCTGAGCAGGTCGCTGCGGCACCCCCCCGGCAGTGGGCCGGTCGGTTGCGCCTGGTCGAGGCCGGGGATGCCGAGCTCGGCCATGCCGATGGGCAGGTCCTGGGACACCTTGTTGAAGTAGTTGATCGTGCTCTCGGCCCGGACCGACACGACGGTCAGCCGGATGTCGGTGCCGGTCACGCGCGTGAGGGGCACGTGCACCGTGACCGTCGAGCCGGGTGCCTTCCCGTCGGTGATCGGCGGAAGGGTCACGACCTGGCCGGGTGCCTGCCCGTTCACGTTGACCTGGATCTGCGTTGGCACGGAGTGCTGGCCGTCGGCGACGACGGTCAGGTCCATGTGGTCGAGGGTGATCGGGTGCGGCGTGGTGAAGTCGATCCAGTTGCCGGGCTGGGGGCCGAATCCCGTCGTCCATGCGGTGGTCGGATCCCCGTCGATCGCCGAGTACGGCCGTGAGTCGATGTTGCCCGGGAGGTGGCTCGACGCCTGGGCGATGATCGCGCCCTGCGCCGGTGTCGGGCGCCCGAGGGTCGCATCGATCGCGGGGTCCGACGCGGCGGACGCCAGCCGCACCTCACCCGTCAGCATGAAGGTCCGCGCCGTGGGCAGGGAGAACGTGCGGCTGATGTTCAGCTCCGGGTCGGTGATGTAGGACTCCTGCGGGTTGGCACGCAGCCGGGTCAGCTCGATCGTCAGGTTGTGCTGGAGCGACGCCGCCCCCGCCGCCGACAGCAGGTCCGTGGGGAGGCGGACGACCTCCTGCATGGAGACGCCCGGTATCCGCACCTCGGCGAGGCCGACGCCGCTGCCGCCGCTGTAGTCCGCCCGCCGCCCGAAGTTGATGTCGTCGATGGTGAAGTCGACGCGCTGGAACGTCCGTGTCGGGAAGTTGATCGTCTGGCCGATCGCGGTCCGCGACAGGCCGTTCATCGAGAACGTGATGGGCGACCCGCCGTCGAAGGTGAGCGTCGCCTTGGTGATGTAGCGCTCGGTGGCACCCGTGAGGGGCTGCACGAGGTTGATCCAGCTGGTCGTGACCGGGTGGGCGAGGTCGATCTCGAGCCGGGCCCCGGTGGGGTCGCTGAACGCGCCGGCCTCCCACGCGGTGGTGGTGTCACCGTCGATCGCCTGGTCAGGGCGGACGCTCGGGTCGTAGGAGACGGGGTCGCCGTATTCGGTCGCGCGGATGCCCGTGATGCCACGCTGCTCCGAGACGGTGTACGCGTCGTCACCGGCGCCGGGGAACACGGGCAGGCGCGCGTCGGTGAGGTCGGTCGCGAGCGGTTGTTCGCCGGCCTGCTCGGTGTAGCCGAGGGTGTCGCGGATGCTCCCCCAGCGCTGCGCCTGCTTGCGGTTGGTGTCGGTCACCACCAGGTCGGCGCCCTGCGACATCGCGGCGTTCAACTGCGTGGGGTCGAGGGCGGCGGAATAGAGGAGCGGTCCCTGGGTCTGCGACCCGTCGATCAGGCCGGCCGCGGCCATGTCGACGATGCCCGAGCCGCTGCCGGCGAGGATCGTCGGATGCTGCACGGGCTGGGTGTGCACGATCGGGGTGGCATCGGTGACGCCGAAGGTCGCGACCGCGGGAGGGTCCGTCGCGTCCGGTGGCGTGTCGAGCGTGACCTCGTCGACCAGGGGTACCTGGGTGGCACCGAGCGGCACGGGGCCCCCGAACGTCTTCGGCGCGGTGAGCCCGGAGGGCGGCGGGCTGAACAGGGCCCACGTGGGCTGGGGTCGGGGGGTGAGGAACCGCTCATACTGGACGTCCGAGCGCAGCAGCACGTCGCCGACGCCCATCAGCCGGGCGACCGGTGCCAGCTCCGCGGGCTCGAACTCGCCGTCCTGGAGGCTCTCGTCCAACGCCCGCACCAGGTCGGCGGACGGCGCCGTGCCGTAGGGGATGAGCTCGCGCCCGACGAACGGCCGTGTCATGAGACCCGGTGTGACCGGATCGAGTGTGGTGCCCCATCGGTAGTGCGAGAAGTCGGCGCCGGGCAGCTCCAGCACACGCGTGCCGGGGTTCAGCGGATTGAGGTAGGACGCGGCCTGGGGCCAGTACGCGGGCAGCGTGTTGGGGCGCTGCAGGTTGTCGTCGACGAACTGTCCCGTGAACAGCGGGGCCATGTTCAACACGATGAGCAGGCACAGACCGCCGACGGCGTAGGCCGCGACCCGTCCACGTCCGGCCAAATGGGCGCACACCGCGTCGGCCGCCCCTCCGAGGAGCACCGCGGAGCCGATCGCGACGAGCGGTGCCGCGCGCCCGACGCTCCGCAGTGCGAGGCCCGCGCTGGAGGTTGTCGCGAAGGACTTGAACAGGGATCCGAGCGGTGTCGGGTGCGAATACGGGTGCATGCCGACGATCAGGACCGTGCCGACGACCATCAGCGTGACGAAGTAGAGCTTGGTCCGCCAACGGGTGATGATCGCGCCCACGAACGCGAGCACGGGGAGCAGGTAGCTGATGAGGAGATGCCACAGCTGCTGCGTGTACTCGGTCGCGGGCGCCAGCCAGGGCCCGATGGCGTCGCGCCCGTAGAAGTACCAGTTGCCGAGACCGCGCAACGCCTCGATGGCGAACCCGGTCGAGGCCACGACCTGCACGGTCTCGGTGTAGCGGAGCACGTCGAGTCCGTAGCCGGCCTGGACCCAGAGACCTGACATCCACCACACGTTGGTCAGGAGCGTGAGCACGCCGACGCGCAGGAACGTCGCGACCGCGTCGGCGAGGCGGACCTCCTGGTACACCCACACCGCGAACGGGAACCAGAGCACGGGCGCGAGGCCGGCGAAGATGAGGCTGGTCGCGTTCACGCCTCCGCACAACGCGACGACGAGGGCGAAGAGCGCCGGATGCCGCCACGACCCGGTCCGCAGGGCGCGCATGACGAGCGCGACCATCCACGGCAGCGCCGCCCACGGCATGAGGATGGCCGAAATGCGCGCCACGTACTCGAGCACGTACGGGGTGAGCATGTAGGAGAGGCTGGCGACGGCGATGCCGGCGCCCAGGTAGCGCCCACGCGGGCCGCTCGCGCCCCAGCCGATCGTCCGGCACAGCATGCGGGTGCCCATGCCCGCGGCGAAGAGGAGCGTGCCGGTCCAGAGACGTTGCGCGATCCAGGTGGGCACGTGGAGCAGGTGCAGCGCCCAGTACCACGGTCCCATGGGGAGGAGGTAGCCGATGTTCTGGTGGGTGACGGTGCCCATGCCGACGCTCGGGTCCCACATCGAACGGGCCTGATCGAGCATGCGCCCGGGATCGAGGTAGAGGTACTGCTTGGTGTCGGCGCCCACCATCCCGCGGTGGGTCAGGAGGAGCGGGACGTAGGCGATGACCGCGAGTGCGAGCGGCAGCCACCGGTCGAGATCACGCACACCCGCGTCGCGGGCGGTGGATCTCACTCCTTCGGGAGGTCCAGCACAGGCACCTGCGGGCGGCGGCGCCGCGCCTCCACGCAGAGCGCCTGGAGCGTGCCGCGTGCCGACGCCTCCCACGTGAACTTCGACGCGTGCGCGATCGCCCCCGCGGAAAGCTTCTCGCGGCACCGGTCGTCGCGCACTACGTCGTCGAGGGCGTCGGTGAGCGCCTTGCCGCACTCGACCGGTACGAGCAGGCCCGACACGCCGGGGTTGATCGCGTCATGGTGACCGGCGATGTCGGTGACCACCGCGGGCGTCCCGCACGCCGCCGCCTCGGTGATGGTCATGCCCCAGCCCTCGCGCCGCGACGTGGACGTGAGCACCCACGCCCGGCGGTACAGGCCGAGAAGCTCCGCGTCGCCGACCCGCCCCGGCATGTGCAGCCACGACTCGGCGCCGGCGCCGCGGATCTGCGCTTCCAGCGCGCCCCGCTCGTACCCTTCGCCGGCGATCACCGCCTCGAGCGTGGGGTGACGGCGCCGGAGGTCGACCAGGGCGTCGACGAGCAGGTGGAACCGCTTGACCGGCACGAGCCGGCCGACGGCGACGACCAGCGGGTGTGGTGACCGTGCGCCTCCGGGCGAGAACGACGGCGAGATGCCGGGGGGGACGACGTCGATGTGGTCGGCGGGGATGCCGAGCAGCTCGACGATCTCGCGCTTCGAGGACGGCGACAGGGTGAGGAGGTGCGACCGGCGGTAGAAGCGCGGCGCGACGCGGAACTCGATCAGCTCGCCGACGCGGGCGAGCGCCTCCGGCTTCAGCACCATCCGCCACATCTCGGCGTGGACATGGTGGAGCAGCACGATGCTGGGGGAGCGGCTCCAGACGGGGGAGAAGAACGGCATCCCGTTCCAGATCTCGACCAGGCCGTCACCGGACCCGGTGCGCCCGAGGAGACCGGAGGCCGCGGTGCGCCCGAAGACCGAGTAGCGGCCGGACTTGCGCACGGTCCGGTAGCCGTCGCGCATGCCGAACTTCGGGTGACCGGCGGCTCGGGACGTGCGCATCGTCACGTCGAGGCCGGCCTCGGCCCACGCCTTGGCGATGTGCGCGGCATGGACCTCGGACCCGCCGGCCTCGGGGTCGTCGAGGTCCCGCCACGCGATCATGTGGATCCGCTCCAGGCCCACCGCGGCCGCCATCTCCCCGAGCGGTGTGGATCCGTCAGGCAGGTCGGGCCGGAGGTGGGCGGCGGTGGAGGTCACGGGAGGGGAGCGTCGCCACGACGCGGGCGTCGCCACGACGCGGGCGGAGCGGCAACCAACGCTAACGGGCTGCCGGGGCGAACCAGCGGACCGGCTCGCCGCAGGGCTGCGGCGGACAGGCGATCATGGCACGTAGGCGTTGAGGAAGGCCAACAGGGCGTAACCCTCCAGGGCGGCCGCGCTGAGGGCCACCCACGCCGTCTCGAGCCGGTCGTCGGTCACGAAGGAGGCGAGCGCCAGCACCAGGGGGAACGCGCCGAGCCCGTAGCGCTCGAGGGAGTCGAGGTTCTTCGAGGTCAGGGCCACCACCAGCACGGCCGTGGCGAACGCGCCGTACGAGGCCGGCCACCGCCGGAAGGCCACCACCGCGAGGACCACGAACGCGATGGCCCAGGGGACGTGGAGCGCGCTGCCCACGTGCTGGCCGTGCAGGATGCCGCGGGCTTCGTGGAACAGCGCGGTGACCGGATCGACGGCCTGGCCGCGGTGGGTCGACGCCGTCTGGACCCGCAGGGGCAGCCAGAAGTCTCCGTAGCGCCGCCACGACCACACGAGGAAGACGAGCAGCCCCGCCGGCGCGCCGGCGACGGCCGCCCCCCAGGCGAGGAGGTCGCGCCC
>Ga0209415_10006778_pt1 | contig 20226 bp, 20 predicted proteins | sample PeaSoiSIISIP2007_FD_187696 | JGI IMG/M metagenome (GOLD analysis project Ga0209415, IMG submission 187696) | Peat soil microbial communities from Weissenstadt, Germany - SII-SIP-2007 (SPAdes) (version 2) | ecosystem: Environmental > Terrestrial > Soil > Wetlands > Peat | place: Germany...
CCGATGATCCTCTGCGTCTACTGCGGCACCAGTTTCGGCGCCGACCCGGCCTACCTCGCCGCGGCGACCGCCGCCGCCACCCTGTTCGCCGAGCAGGGCATCGACATCGTCTACGGCGGGGCGACCGTCGGGCTGATGGGGGCGGTGGCCGACGCCGCCCTGGCCGCGGGCGGCAGGGTGATCGGGGTGATGCCGCAGGCGCTGGTCGACCGCGAGATCGCCCACCTCGGTCTCACCGAAATGCACGTCACCCAGACCATGCACGAGCGCAAGGCGTTGATGGAGCAGCTTTCCACCGGCTTCGTCGCCCTGCCCGGCGGCCCGGGCACGCTGGACGAGATGATCGAGCAGTGGACGTGGGGATTGCTCGGCATCCACGCCAAGCCGTGCGGCTTCCTCAATGTGAACGGCTACTTCGACCCGTTGCAGGCGATGACCCGGCGCATGGCGGCCGACGGGTTCGTGCAGCAGAAGTACGCCGACATGCTGATCTTCACTGACGACCCCGCCGAACTGGTGGACCGCTTCCGCAACTACGTCGCGCCGGCTCCGAAATGGGCGCAGCCGTCGGCGGCGGAGGCCTAGGCGTCAAAACCAGCTGTGCACGCCTATGTGAGGTTGGAAGCGACTACCCCGGCCGCATAATGCGCACGCAGGAAACTGGGGAGGCCGCCAATGCCTCATGGATTTCAGCAGCAGTCCGCCGCGCAGAACCTCAACTTCTTCAAATCCGCCCCGACGCCGCAGCACGGCGCGAAGGGCGACCGCGAGACGCTGAAACGCGAGGAGCAGCGCACCTTCTCGCCGGAGATCCCGCCGCAGCACTGAGCGGACTGCGAGACGCCCTATCGCCTCGCCGCCGCGATGCGCTCCTTGGCCATCTGCACGGCGATCCGGTCCGCCGGGCGGCGCTCGGCGAGCGAGCGGTCGAGCACTTCGCCCAGCGTGCCGATCATCGCCGCCACCTTGCCCTCGACCCAGGCCGGATCGAACGCTTCGCCGCGATCGAGCGCGCGGATCTCGCCGGCGACATTGATGATGCCGCCGCCGTTGATGACGAAGTCCGGCGCATAGACCAGGCCGGCGTCGAACAGCGCCTGACCGACCGCCGCGTCCGCGAGCTGGTTGTTGGCCCCGCCGGCGACGATCCTGGCTTTCAGCCGTGGCAGTGTCGCCGCTGAGATCGCGCCGCCGAGCGCACACGGTGCGAAGACATCGGCCGCTTCGTCGAAGATGGCCTCGGGCGCGACCACCTTGGCCCCGGTGCGCGCCGCGACCGCCGCCACGGTCTCGGCGCCGACGTCGCAGATCACCAGCTTCGCGCCGGCGGCCGCCAGCTTGCCCGCCAGAAGCGCGCCGACATGGCCGACGCCCTGGATCGCCACCGTCACCTCCGACAACGGCCGGCCAAGCGCGCGGCGCACGCACAGTTCGATGCCGCGCTTCACGCCCTCGGCGGTCACCGGGCTGGGATCGCCGGACGCGGCCGGGTGACCCTCGAGGCCGGCGACGAACCGGGTCTGGGTGCGGGCGTAGGCCAGGTCCGCCGGGCTGATGCCGACGTCCTCCGCCGCCCAGTAGCGCCCGCCCAGGCTCTCCACCGCCCGGCCCAGCGCCTCGAACATCGCCGCCGTCTTGGCGGTGCGCGAGTCGCCGATGATCACGGTCTTGCCGCCGCCCAGCTCGATGCCGGCCATGGCGTTCTTGTGCGACATCGCCCGCGACAGCCGCAGCGCATCGTCGATCGCCGCCTGGTCGTCGGCGTAGGGCCACATGCGCACGCCGCCGCCGGCGGGCCCGAGCGCGGTGGAGTGGATCGCGATCAGGCAGTTCAGGCCGGACGGTGCGTCATGGAACGCGTGCAGGCCTTCGTGGTCCTCGAAGGCGGGCGACGAGAAGATGGTCATGCGGTGGATGGCGGCCTGGAACGGGGAGGCGCGCGCTCTACCTCGCGGCGCTCCCGGCCACAAGGGCGCCGCTCGCCGCGGCGGTTCCGGGGATCGCCGGCGCGCCTGACGGCAGCGGCGCGGCCGGATCGCGGACAAAGGCCGCGACGTCGGCCAAGACGTTGTGGGCCTGCCTGTCGCGCATGAGCAGGTGCCAGCCTTCGGCGTATTCGGCGGTGCGGTCGCCGGCCGGCAGGCGGCGGGCGGCCTGCAGCGCCGGCTCGTGCGGGATGATCTGGTCCTTGTCGCCCAGCAGGTACAGCGTCGGCGCCCTCACCTGACCGATCTCGCGCCAGCCGCGCTCCATGGTGGTGACGAGGCCGTACAGCGCGTCCGAGCGCGCGCCCCACAGCATCAGCGGATCGCGGCCCATGGCGATCAGCTCCTCGGTGTTGTCGCTGGGCGAGATATGCTCGGTGACGAAGCCTGGCGGGTCGAACACCTTGGCCGGCGCGAGGCGGGCGGCGAGGGTCAGCGCCAGCTTGTAGGCCAGCGGCTGGCTCGACCAGCCCCAGACCGCCGGCGCCAGCAGCACCAGCCGGTCGGCGTCGGGCGGCCGGTCGGAGGCGAACGCCTCGATCGCCACCGCCCCGCCCAGGCTCTCGCCGGCGACGGCGATCACGGCGTGCGGATACTTGGCGCGGACCAGGGCGGTGATCGTGCGCAGGTCCTCGGTCATCAGCGCATCGCCGGCCCAGACGCCGCGCTGCGGCGAGCGGCCGAAGCCGCGCTGGTCGTAGGCGTAGGTGGCGATGCCGCGGCTGGCCCAATAGGGCGCGGCGAGGTGGAAGGCGTTGGCGTAGTCGTCCATGCCATGGACGCCGACAATCACCGCCCACGGCTCGCCGCCGGCCGCGTCCCAGTGGATGAGCCCGAGCTTTGCGCCATCGAAGCTGACGAAGCGGTCGGCCTCCAGCCGCGGCCCGGTGAACGTGGGCTCGGGCGTCAGCGGCCTTTGCACCGTCATCTGGGCGCAGGCGCCGAGCAGGGCGACGAAAGCAAGGACGATGAGGCGATTCATGAGCCGATGATCTGCGAAACCCGCTCGCGCAGATAGGGCGCGACTTCGACCTCGAACCAGGGATTGCGCTTCAGCCAACCGGTGTTGCGCCAGGAGGGATGCGGCATGGGCAGCACGGCCGGCGGATAGTCGCGCCACGCCCGCACGGTCTCGGTGACCGAGCGCTTGGCGGCCTTGCCGAGCGTCCAGGCCTGGGCATGGCTGCCGACCAGCAGCGTCAGTTCGACGTTCGGCAGCTCGGCCAGCAACGGCTGGCGCCACAGCACCGCGCAGCGCGGCATCGGCGGATAGTCCGCGCCGTTCGGATCGGTCCCTGGGTAGCAGAACGCCATGCCCGCGACGCCGATCTTCGCATCGCCGTAGAAGGTTTCGCGATCCACGCCCATCCAGCGGCGCAGCCGATCGCCGGACGGATCGTCGAACGGCAGCCCGCTCTCATGCACCCGCCGGCCGGGCGCGTGACCGGCGACCAGGATCCGGGTCTGGGGACCGACCCACACCACCGGCCGCGGCTCGTGCGGCAGCTCCGCGGCGCAGGCCCGGCAGGCGCGGATCTCGGCAAGAAGGGGATCGAGGGACATCCGGCCCAAGATAGGGATCAGAAGCTCTTCGTCACCCCGGCGAAGAAGCCGCGCCGCGGGCCCCACTGCGGCGCGCCGACGCCAACGCCGGTGCCGTCGCGGATCTGGTACTTCTCATCGCCGACGTTGATGATGTCGAAGCGCAGATCGAGCGGGCCGGCCTTGCCGAGCGTCAGATGGTAGTTGGCCGCCAAGTTGACCTGGACGTAGCCGGGCACGTGGCCGCCGTTGGGGATATCGACGCCGCCCGGAAGCGTATCGGTGCGGCGAAGGCCGCTGCCGTAGAGCAGGTCGGTCGAGAGCTTCAGGTCGCCGAGCTTGTAGGAGGCGCCGGCGGAGGCGGTGAAGGTCTGGTCGTGGTCCAGATAGATGAAGTGGCTGGTGATGTAGTCGAGGTCCGCCTGGCTGAAGTTGAACTGGCTGGAGACGATGTCCTTGCCCTGCGCCTTGGAGATCGAGACGTTCGCCCAGGCCGAGATCGGTCCGTGGGCATAGGTTCCGCTGAACTCGATCCCGCGGATGCGGCCCTGGGCGTAGTTGAACGGGGTCAGGATGATCGGCGCGCCGAACTGGCCCTCGTCGATCAGATTGGTCGCATCGCGCCAGTAGCCGTCGACGCCCAGCGTGAGATGGCCGAGCCGCTGCTGCGCGCCGAGGTCGTAGTAGTTGTCGCGCTCCGAGCGGGGCAGGTCGTCCTGGGTGACCGGTGACGCTGCGGTGGTGCCGGCGAACTTCGCCAGCGTCTCGCCGGCCACCAGTTCGAACGGCGGCGGGGTGAAATAGCGGGCGTAGCCGGCGTGCAGCGTCGTGGAAGCGGTCGGCGTCCACACCAGGTTCACCCGCGGGCTGACCTGGTTCTCGTTGCGATAGGCGTCAACCTGGTCGAAGCGCAGGCCGTAGTTCAGCGTGACGCCATCGATCGGCTTCCACTCGTCCTCGAGATAGACGCTCGCCTCCAGCTCGGTCTTGGCGCTGTTGTCGATGATCGTCAGGGGCTGGTCGGTGGTCTGCACGCCCGCCGCATCGACCGGCAGCAACTGCGATGCCGTGTCGCTGACCGAACGATCGACCTGGACGATCACGCCGCCGCGCAACGTGTGCTGCGGCGTCAGGTCGTAAACGCCCTCGGCCTGCACGCCGGTGGCGAGGTCGGTCTTCGCGGCGTTCTGCGAGATGCCGTCGAACAGCAGGTCGCCGAGGCCCGAGGGTGTGAAGGTCAGCGTCGAGTAGCGCGAATAGACCGACAGCTGCACCGTCGTGCGATCGGTGGTGTGCAGATAGCTCAGCGCGCCGAACTGGGTGTTCTCGCGCTGCCGCTGGTTCAGGTCCTCGCTCGGAAAGCTGGTGACGCCCTGCACCGTCAGGCCAAGGCCGCCCGGGTCGGCGGCGTTGAGGCCGCGGCGGTTGGGGATCTGGAAGCTCTCGTCCGACGTGCCGAACATGAATGAGATGCTGCTCTGCGCGTCGATGATGTGGTCGAGGAAAGCGAAGCCCTGGATCTGGTCGGTGTGGTCGTGCAGCGGATTGCTGCTGCCGTCCGGCGACTCGATGCCGAGGTCGTCGCGCAGATAGCTGCCCGAAACGAAGTAGTTGGTGGCCCCGCTGGAGCCGCCGTACTCGAAGCTCGGCTCGAACTCGCCGTGGCTGCCGCCGTACACGCCGACCTCGCCGCCGGGCGTGTAGATGCCGCTTTTCGTAGTGATGTTGACGATGCCGGCGGTGGTGATGCCGTACTGGGCCGGCACCGCGCCGGTGATCAGCTCGGTCTTGTCCGCCAGGCGCGGGCTCAGCACCTGGCCGAACGCCGACAGTCCCTCGGGCAGGATCACGTTGTTGATGCGGTATTGGATGTTGCCGTGGTCGCCGCGGATATGCAGCTGGCCGAACGAGTCCTGCACCACGCCCGGCGCCTGCAACAGCACCTGGTTCAGCGCGGTGTTCTCGCCCCCGGGCAAGGTCAGCACGGTCTGGCTCGACATGCTGTAGGTCGAGGCGCCGAGGCTGGGCTCGATCGCCGAGCGCGCGACATCCAGCTTCTGCGCGGTGACGACGATCTCCGAGACCGACGCGCTCGGGTCCGCCGTGGAATCGGCCGCCAGGGCCACGGTGGGCGCCGCGACCAGCACCACCCCGGAGAATAACCACGCTCGCCGGCGGGTGCGGCTCATTACTGATTCCGATGCTGCAGTGCAGCAGGCTTTGGCGGAACCGGGCGCGAAAGCCCAGGTGCGCGATTCCCGTTGGCGTCGGGAAAAATTCCCGATCTGCGTTTCTTCTTGGCGGCGTGGCCGACCGGGTACAGACCTAGACCATGTCCTTGCGCTTGAGGATTGTTGCGGCTGTCGTCCTGGTGCTGGTGTTCGGCTCCGGCTTCGGCCTGGCGCTGGCGGGCCAGCATGCGCGGCACTGGCTGCGCGACGAGATGACCAGCGCTCAGGAGAGCGGCCGGCTGGAGACCGTGCGCGCGGTGGCCGAGATGCCGCTGACCGACTACCCGGACCGCGAACTGGTGCCGCTGATCGCCGATTTCGACGGCAACCGCCACCTGCAGGCTTGGCTGGTCACCGCGCAGGGCGAGGTGCTGGCCACCTCCAAGCCGGCGCCGGCCGAGCCGCCGCCGGACTGGTTCTACTACCTGCTGCGCCAGGATGTGCCGCCGGTGCGGCTGGCGGCGCCGGCGGGCGGGATCATCGAGCTGTGGCCGGTCTATTCGAACGACATGGCGGCGGTCTGGGACGAGTTCCTCGACCTGGTGCTGGTGCTGACCTTGGCCTCCATCGGCGGCGCGGCGCTGGTGTTCGTGGTGGTGGGCCAGGCGCTGCGGCCATTGCGGACGGTCGGCGAGGTGCTGCCGCGGATCGGCCGCGGCGACTACGCGGCCCGCGCGCCGCTGGAAGGTCCGCCGGAGCTGGTGCGCCTCGGCCGCGGCGTCAACGAGATGGCGACGCGGCTGGCGGCGATGCGCGAGCGCAACCGCACGCTGGAGGAGCAACTGCTAACCTTGCAGGACGAAGAGCGCGCCGACATCGCCCGCGACCTGCACGACGAGATCGGGCCGCAGCTGTTCGCCGCCAACATCGACGCCGCCACCGCCGCCAGCCTGATCGGGGCCGGCCGCGGCGAGGCGGCGCTGGAGCAGGTGCGCTCGATCGCCGCCGCCATCGGCCACATCCAGCGCCTGGTGCGCGACATCCTGCAGCGGCTGCGCCCGACGCACCTGGCCGAGCTCGGCCTGTCCAGCGCCATCCTCGACCTGGTCGCGTTCTGGAAGGCTCGGAGGCCCGAGATCGAATTCCAGACCGCGCTGGCCGACGACCGCGAGCTGCCCGAGGCCGTGCAGGAGACACTGTACCGCATCGTCCAAGAGAGCCTGAGCAACGCGGTGCGCCACGGGTCGCCGAAGACAATCCAGGTGGCGATCGAGTGGTCGGCCAGCGACGCCCGGGTGCGGGTGATCAACGACGGCGCCCCTGACGCCTCCGCCGCGCCCGGCTATGGCCTGACCGGCATGGCCGAGCGGGTGGCGGCGGCCGGGGGCGCGCTCTCGGCCGGGCCGGCCGCAGGCGGCGCCTGGAGCGTCGAGGCGACGCTGCCCCTGGCCGCGGCGGCGCGCGAGGAAGCGGCATGAAGATCCTGATCGTCGACGACCACGCGATCGTCCGCGATGGTCTGTCGCGCCTGCTGGCGACTGACGGCGATCACGAGGTGAAGCTGGCGGCGAGCGGGCGCGAGGCGCTGCTGCTGGCGCGCAGCTTCCGCCCCGCGCTGGTGATCCTGGACCTCAACCTGCCCGGCCTAGGCGGGCTGGAGCTGCTGCGCCGCCTGGTGGCGATCGAGGCCGGGCGGATTTTGGTGCTCTCGATGCACGCCGAGCCGCTCTACGCGCGCCGCTCGCTTGAGGCCGGCGCCCACGGCTACGTCAGCAAGAACGCCGCGCCGGACGAACTCCTGACCGCCGTGCGCCGCGTCGCCGCCGGCGGCCGCTACGTCGAGGCCGAGATCGCCCAGGCGCTGGCGCTGGGAGAAGGCGCCGAGACCCTGAACGCGCTCAGCCCGCGCGAGCTGGAGATCATGCGCCTGCTCGCCGCCGGGTCGAGCCTGGCCGAGATCGCCGATGCGCTCGGCGCCTCGTACAAGACCATCGCCAACACCTGCACCCTGATCAAATCCAAGCTCGGCGTCGCCCGCACCGCCGACCTCGTGCGCCTGGCGATCGAGACTGGGGTGTCTTAGCGAACGTCACACCAGCGCGACCGCCCCGCCATACTCGACCAATCTTCGATCGTGGGTCACGAGTGTCATTCCCTCAGCCATGGCCTGGGCCACCAGCAGGCGATCGAAAGGATCCGAGTGGATCAACGGCAGGGCGCGCACGCGCCACACATGGTCGACTGTCGCCGCCAAGATAGCGAAGTCGGGATCATCCTCGATCCGCTCCGGGAGATCGTCGGGCGCGACGAGTTTACCTTGCCGCATCTTTATCGCGATCTCCCACAGCGACGCGACGCTGACAAAGCTATCGTTATCCTCGGAGCGGATCATGCGCTCGGTTCCCGCCGACAACCGCCGGTCGCCGGCTATTCCCCAGAGCAAAACGTGTGTGTCGAGGAGTAACCTCAAGGTTTCTCGTCATCGAACGGGAAGATTTCGCTCTCCTCGAACTCGCGAGCAATTTCGGCATCCACGGCGTCCATGTCCGGGGCCATCCAAATCTGGCCTTTCAACGAGCCGATCCAAGAGCCCTTTTGCCGCTTTGGCTGCTCAGCCGGTTTGTCGACAGGGGCCAACCGCACCGCCGGCTTGCCGTTGCGCGCGATGACGACCTCTTCGCCGGCTTCGGCGCGCTCGATCAGCTTGGAGAGGTTGGTTTTGGCGGCGTGGATGTTCACGATCATGGCTTAGCTAAGCTAAGCTCATGCATCCACCGTTTCAACCCCCGCGCTTGAGTGTCTCGCGGGCGATCACCACCTGCTGGATCTGGCTGGTGCCCTCGTAGATGCGGAAGATGCGCACGTCGCGGTAGAGCCGCTCGATGCCGTGGTCGGCGACATAGCCCGAGCCGCCGAAGATCTGCACCGCGCGGTCGGCGACGCGGCCGACCATCTCCGAGGCGAAGTACTTCGCGGCCGCCGCCTCCAGGGTGACGCCCTCGCCGGCGTCACGCTTGCGGGCGGTCTCCAGGGTCAGCGCCCGAGCGGCCATCGCTTCGGTCTTAGAGTCGGCGATCATGCCTTGGACCAGCTGGAAGCTGGCGATCGGTTGGCCGAACTGCTTGCGCTCCGAGGCGTAGGCGACGCAGTCGGTGATCAGCCGCTCGGCGACGCCGACACAGACGGCCGAGATGTGCAGCCGGCCGCGATCCAGCACCTGCATCGCCACCTTGAACCCCTCACCCTCCGACCCCAGACGGTTTTCGATCGGCACCCGGACGTTGTCGAAGATCACGTCGCAGATGTGGGCGCCGTGCTGGCCCATCTTCTTCTCGGGCTTGCCCACCGAAAGCCCCGGCAGCTCGCGCGGCACGAGGAAGGCGGTGACGCCGGCCGCACCCTTCTTGTCCGGGTCGCTGCGGGTCATCACCGTGAACAGGCTGGCCTTGTTGGCGTTGGTGATGAACCGCTTCATCCCGTTCAAGACGTAGACGTCGCCGTCGCGGGTGGCCTTGGTCTGCACCGCGGCGGAATCGGAGCCGGCCTCGGGTTCGGTCAGCGCAAAGGAGGTGATGATCTCGCCCGAGGCGATGCCCGGCAGGTAGCGCCGCTTCTGCTCGGGCGTGCCGAACATGACCAGGCCCTGGCTGCCGATGCCGACGTTGGTGCCGAACGCCGAGCGGAACGCCGGGCTGGTGCGGCCGAGCTCGACCGCCACCAGGCACTCATCTTCCATCGAAAGATCGAGCCCGCCGTACTCCTCCGGAATCGAAAGCCCGTAGAGGCCGAGCTCGCGCATTTCGGCGATGACGTCGTCCGGCACCGCGTCGTTCTCCGCCACCTGGGCTTCCAGCGGCCGCAGCCGCTCGGCGACGAACCGGCGCACGGTGTCGATCAACTGTCCGCGGGTCTCGAGATCGAGCGCCATCGGTGACTCTCCAGGTTTGCTAATCCAGCGGTCTCAGGCGCCGCGAGGCCCTGCCGACGACGAGTGAGACCGCGCGTCCTTGCATGATCCCTCCCGAGCGGGCTTAAGGCGGCGCTGAACCTAGTCGCCGGGGATTGGCCCGGCAAACCCTAAGGAGCGCGTATGGACGGTAGCGAAGCCCAGAACCCCTGGACGCCGCAGCTCGTGGTCGATGGCGAGTGGGCCGGGTGGGGTCGCTACGACACCGATCCGTACGAGGCCCTGACCGGCCCGTTCTATTCCCGGCGCGATGAGACCGGGCAGATGGTCTGCGCGTTCAAGGCCGAGCGGAAACACATGAACGGGAGCGGCGCCATGCACGGCGGCTGCATGGCCACCTTCGCCGACTATGCCCTGTTCATGATCGCCGACGAGGCGTTGGCGAACTCGGGCTCGGTGACCGCGTCGCTGAACTGCGAGTTCGTCGACAGCGCCCAGGAGGGCGACCTGATCGAAGCCAGGGGCGAGGTGGTCCGCGCGGGCGGCTCGATGGTGTTCGTCCGTGGCCTGATCACCACGGGAGATCGCCCGATCGCGAACTTCTCGGCCATCGTCAAGAAGATCCGCCGCAAGGACTAGACCGATGTCCGAGACGCCCGCCTGGCTCGCCCCCGCCCTCGCCTACATCCCGCAATGGCTGGGCTACCAGATGCGCACGACCGAGCAGCCCGGCTGCGCGCTCGCCGTCGTCTACAAGGGCGAGGTCGTCCTCGACGTCGCGTTCGGCTGGGCCGATCAGGTCGCCGGCGAGGCGCTGACGCCACGCCACCGCTTCCGCGTCGCCTCGCACTCGAAGTCGTTCACCGCAACGGCGATCATGAAGCTGCGCGAACAGGGCCGCCTGAAGCTCGATGACACGGCCGGCCAATACGTCGGCGGCCTGCACCCGGACATCGCCACGACCACGCTCGCACAGTTGCTTTCGCACACCGCCGGCGTCCTGCGCGATGGGCCCGACGCGGCCTACTGGGTCGACCGCAAGCCGTTCCTCGACGCGGCGGCGCTGCGCGCCGAGCTGGCGCTGCCGCCGGCGATCGAGGCAGGGACGCGGCTGAAATACTCCAACCACGGCTTTGGCCTGCTGGGCCTGGTGATAGAAGCGGTCACCGGCGAGCCATGGGGCGCGTGGCTGCAGCGCGAAGTTGTGGACGCCGCCGGCCTCGCCGAGACTACACCCGACGTCCCGGCCAGCGGGCCGCTGGCGCGCGGCCACTCCGGCAAGGCGCTGCTCGGGCGCCGGTTGATCTTTCCGGGCGACCAATCCACCGCCGCCCTCGCCCCCGCAACCGGCTTCGTCAGCACCGCGGCCGATCTGGCGCGGTTCTTCGCTCAGTTGTCGCCAAGCGCCGAGACCAGCGTGCTCTCCGTCGCCAGCCGCCGCGAGATGAGCCGCTCGCAGTGGGAGGACCCGTGGTCGGTCGCGCCGATGAAGTACGGGCTCGGCACGATCAGCGGCGCCTTCAGCGGATGGGAGTGGTTCGGCCACAGTGGCGGCTTCCTGGGTTACATTACCCGTACGGCGGTGATCCCCGACCACGACCTCGCACTCTCCTGCCTGACCAACGCCGTCGACGGCCCATCGCATTTCTGGCTCGACGGCGCGCTGTCGATCCTCAAGCGCTTCAAGGAGGACGGCGCCCCGAACCCCGATCTAGCCGACTGGTCCGGACGCTGGTGGAGCGTCTGGCGCCCGACTGACTTGGTGCCGATCGGCGACAAAGTGATGCTGAGTCTGCCGGGTCTGCTCAGTCCGATCGCCAAGGCTCCGGAGTTGACCGTCACCGGCCCGGACGAGGCTCGCATCAGCCAGGCCGGCGCCTTTGCCAACTACGGTGAACCGGTGCAGCTGATCCGCAATGCGGCGGGCGCGGTCACCGCCGTGCGACTCGCCGGGGAGGACATGGTCGGCGAGGCGGATATCGCCGAGGAACTCACCGGCCGATACGAGCGCTAGCCGGGCCTGACATGCGGCATTGGCGATGGCGAGCTTAGCCGCCATATCGGCCCGATGACCCCGCTTTCCATCCTCGATCTATCCCCCGTCTCCCCCGGCGGCACCCAGGCCCAGGGGGTGCGCGACACCATCGAGATCGCCAAGACGGCCGAGCGGCTGGGCTACAGGCGGATCTGGATGGCCGAGCACCACTCGATCCCGCATCTCTCCAGCGCCGCCCCCGAAGTGCTGATCGCGGCGATCAGCCAGGTGACCTCGACCATCCGCCTCGGGTCCGGCGGCGTCATGCTGCCCAACTATTCGCCGCTGAAGGTGGCCGAGACCTTCATGGAGCTGGAGGCGCTGGCCCCGGGTCGGATCGACCTCGGCCTCGGCCGCGCGCTCGGCGCCGACGGCGTCACCGGCCGCGCGCTGGGATCGCAGATGTCGGACGTGTTCCCGCAGTATTTCGCGCTGCTCTCGGCCTGGCTGTTGGACGCGTCAGGGGTCGAGCCGTTCCCGACCCCGCACCCGTTCGCCAACGTCAAGGCCAGCCCCAGCGGGCCATCGCACCCGGACCTGTTCCTGCTCTGCTCGTCGGCCGACAGCGCCCGCTTCGCCGGCATGGTCGGCGTCGGCATGGTGTTCGCCGAGTTCATCGCCCGCAGCGACGGCGCGCCGGCGGTGGCGGCCTACCGCGAGGCGTTCCAGCCCTCGGTCTATCGCGCCGAGCCATTCGCCGGCGTCGCCACCATCGCGCTCGCCGCCGACACCGCCGAGGAGGCCGACCGCCTCGCCGCCCTGGTCCCTCGCCCGCCGCAGCGCCCCGGTGAGCCGCCCGAGGGCCAGGGCTTCGTCCGTCGCTTCCGCGGCGACGGCGCGGCGGTGCGGGCCTTTCTGGCGGAGAAGGCGGCGCATACCGGGGCCGACGAGATCTTCGTCCTGAACGGCGGCCCGACGCTAGCCTCGCGGCTGCGCTCGATGGAGCTGATCGCGCCGATGCTGGGGTGAGGCTCGGTCCGACCGGGCGCGCACCTCCCCTTCCCCTTGCGAGAAGGGGTCAGGGGTTGGGGTATCGGCTGTGCGTTGCCGATTGGCCCAAAGCGGCGAAAATCCAGCGGACACCCCCACCCCCGACCCCTCCCCGCAGGGGGGAGGGGAGTTTAAGGCAGCACCTTCACCTCGATCTTGGTCACCGCATAAACGCTGCGGGCCGGTTTCTGGTCGCCGTCGACGACGATGCGGTAAGGCGCGTCGTGGGCCAACAGGGGGGCGCCGTCCATCTTGTCGGCCAGGATCACCGCGTGGCGCTGCACGCTGCCGTCGGTCTCGGCCAGCGAAAACACCGCGCGAAAGCCATCGCCGCCGGTGACCACCAGGTAGTCGCGGTCGGCGTCGGCGTGGATGCGGGCGCCGGTCGGGGCATCGACCAGCCGCAGCAGCTCTGTCAGGCGGACGCCCTCGTAAGTGTGGGGAACCGAGTGGTTGATCATGGTCGCCTCGGCCCGGTCGAGGTCGGCCAGCACCGCCGGCGTGACCACCAGCGTCTTGCCGGTCGGGCCGACGATCACGGTCTGCTTCGGCGGCGAAGGCGCGAGAGCCGCTGGGGCGCTTGCAACCGAGGTGGACGGCGGCGGGTCGGCGAGGGCCGGCGCCGAGAGCAGCGCCAGGACGAGGGCGAGCGCTCTGCGCATCACGTCCCCGCCGTGGCCGAGGCGCGCGCCCGCATCGCCGTCTGCCAGCGGGTGAGGTTGGTCAGTTCCTCGGGCACGGCGAAACGCACGAGGCGAGCGAACTCCATGCCGATATAGAGCACGCCGTCGGCGATAGTGACGCGGTCAGCGCCGAGCCATTCGCTCTCAGCCAGCCGCCGATCGAACAGCGCCAGCGAACGATCGGCCTGCTGGCGGTTGTTGGCCGCCACCTCTGGAACCTGGGTCTCGAGCGCGGCGAGCGCCGGGTGGCCGTGGCGGACTGCGAGCATCAGCGGGACGGCGGCCAGGTGTTCGGCGCGGCGCGTCCACATCTCGATCACCGCCGTCTCCTTCGAATCGCGGCCGAACATGTTCGGCCCGGGATGCAACGCCTCCAGATAGCGGCAGATGGCGAGCGACTCGGTGATGGTGGTCCCATCTTCCAGCGTCAGCGACGGCAGCTGGGCGATGCCGGCGCGGGCGACGTACTCGGGCGACTTGTGCACACCGGCCCGGATGTCGAGGTCGACGATCTCGATATCGTCGATGCCCTTCTCGACCATGAACCAGCGCACACGGCGGGGATTAGGGGCCAGGCGGCTGTCGTAGAGCTGCATCGAGTGTCCTCCGCCTGACGATTGCAATTAGAAACCCTGTCTATTGCGAGAACAGGGCGCCCGGCAAGGCGCCAACCACCGAGGCGGTCATGCACGTGGCCAGGAACCCGGTCAGCATCGCTTTCCAGACCATGCCCATGATCTCCTTCTGCCGCGTCGGCGCCAGGATGGTGTAGCCGGCGACGTTGATCCCGACCGAGGCGATGTTGGCGAAGCCGCACAGCGCATAGGTCATGATGATCCGGGTGCGCTCGGAGATCACGCCCGGGGCCAGGTTGGCCATGTCGATGAAGGCGGTGAACTCGGTCAGCATCAGCTTCACGCCCAGCAGCGAGCCGGCCGCCTGCGCTTCCTTCCAAGGCACACCCAGGCACCAGGCCAGCGGCGAGAAGGCGACGCCGAACATGCGCTCCAGGCTGAGCGGCGCGCCGCCGACCGGCGCCAGCAGGCCGAGCGCGCCGTCGATCATGGCCACGATCGAGACGAACACGATCAGGGTGGCGCCGATCTTCAGGCAGATCTCCAGGCCCATGCCGATGCCCTTGATCAGGGCGTCGATCGAACTTTCGTACATCGCGTCGGCGCCGAGGTCGGTCTCGCCGCCCTGCTCCACAGCCGCGTCGCGCGGCACCATGATCCGGGCCAGCAGCACACCGGCCGGGGCCGAGATCACCGAGGCTGTCAGCACGTGCGCGGCGGCGTTGGGCAGGACACCTTTCAGGATGGTCGCATACGCCACCATGGTCGAGCCGGAGACGCAGCTCATGCCGACGCTGAGCAGCAGGAACAGCTCGGAGCGCGAGAGCGCCGGCAGGTAACTGCGGATGAAGATCGGGCCTTCGACCTGGCCCATGAACACCGTGGCGGCGGTCGCCAGGGCCGGTGGCCCGCGCAGCCCCATGGTGCGCTCGAACAGGGCGCCGAAGCCCTGGATCACCCACTTCAGGATCCGCCAGTGCCACAGCAGCGCCGAGAGCGCGCAGATCACCAGGATCACCGGCAGCACCCGGAAGGCGAAGGTGAAGAGGCCGGCGGGGTTGGTCACCGAATAGGGCTGGCCGTCGGCGCCCGCCAGGAAGCCGAACACGAACTTCACCCCGGCCTGGGTGCTGCCGGAAAGCCCGTCCACCACCGTGCCGGCGCCGGCCAGCACCGATCGCGCGGCCGGCAGCCCGAACAACAGCAGCACCAGCCCCGCCTGCACGGCGACGGCGCCGATCGCCAGCTTCCACGGAAACGCCGAGCGCCTCTCCGAGAGCGCCCAGCAGATGGCCATGGTCACGAAGACGCCGACGAGGCTCTGCACATTCTCCAGCCCGAACATCCGCCGCCCTCACCGCCCCGCAGCGCAGATTGGGCATGAGCCGGGGCGGCGGCGCAAGCGGACGGGACGGATGCCGGAGACGGGCGCCGATCCATTGTGCCCCATCCCCAATCTCGGTCATCACCGGCCGTCAGCGCCGGTGACCCATGAACGCGGGCCGGCGGGTAGCCGTGCGGGCACGGCTACGGCGCAGTCGGTGTTCTTGGGTGGCCCGGACTTACGCCCGGCCAGGACCAGGAACAGGGGCACTCGAAGCCTTCCACGGCGGCAGCAGGATCAGGATCGAGACGTCGCTGGTGGGGGTGAAGCTGGTGTGGCGCACCTCGAACTGGGTCGGCGAGATCTTGCGCACGCCCTCGCCGCAGAAGCTGACCAGGTTGGCAGCGGCCCCCTTGTCGACCACCATGCGGAAGTCGCCGATCGGCGACTTCCAGTTGGCGCCGGAGGAGAGGATGTACTCGAGCCGCTGCTCGCTCATCTGGGAGTATTGCTCGCCCGGCTTGATGGTCTTGCGCACCGAGGCGAGGAAGTCGTTGTCGACGCAGTAGTGCGCCCGCTTCTCGGCGTACTCGGCCTCCTTGGCGTAGGCGTCCGAGCCCCAGGAGGTGCCGGCGCTCTCGCCGAGCGAGGGCGTGTAGCGGTGCTGGACGTCGAGCACCCGGCCGGCCGGGAAGGTCTGGCGCCAGAAGTAGGTGGTCTTCAGCGTCCAGGTCGCCTCCCAGTGCTTCTCCAACGGCTTGTTGGCGTCCGTACCGTATTCGTCGATCACCGCCAGCTGCTTGGCGACCAGGGCGTCCTTGGTCGCCTGCGGCAGCCGATCGAGCGCTGCGTTGGTGGAGGCCAGGTGCGGCGCGAGCGGGATTCCGAGCGACGTCAGATAGGCGGTCTGGTCGACGCCGTCCTTGAGCGCTTTTTGCTCGACCTGCGCGACCACGGGCTTGCCGTCGACCAGAGTCGAGAAACCGAGGATGTTTTGCGGGTTCTGGGTCGGGATCGACAGCATGTCGTCGACGCCCTGGGTGGTGATGTCGGGCATCGGGAACGCCACCGTGACGGTAACATCGCTCGCCGAGGTGTTGGCGAACTTGTAGTGCACCTTGACCAGGCTCGGCGAGATGAACAGGTCTTCCGAGCGCATCTCGATCGCCGGGCTCTTGGTCAGCACGAGCCCGCCGGCGGCGAGTTCCGCGGTCGAGTCGTTGCCGGATGCGGTGCTGGCGATCAGCAGCGCGATCGCGCCCGCCGCCGAGCCGAACGCCTTGGTTGGATTGATCATATTGCGCCCCCGATCGGCGTGAGCTTAGCGCCTAAGCTCGTCGGGGCGAAGCGGTCGGTTCTAGGCGGTGACCGCGGTGATCGGAGCGGCCGCACCGCCCTGTCCAGCGAGGTCGCTGGCGGCGCTCGCGGCCGCCTTGTAGCTGCCGGCGCCGTGGTGATGGTGATGGCCGTGGACGGCCTCGCCCTGCATGTTCAGCAGCGTGCTGGTGAGACTGGCGGCCAGGCTCGAAGCGGCGGACGGCTGGGCGGAACTGGCCGGGGCCGACGACGAGGCGCTAGGCACATTCTGCCCTGAGGCGCTGCTCTTGGGCGGGGCGAACAGGGCTGACGCGGCGTTGCCGACGCGGGTCGCGAGGTCCTGTTCTACCTTCTGAATCAAAGGCATGGCGAGCATGGCGGCTGCGATCAATCGGGTCTCTCCGGCGAAGTTCGGCGTCGCGACGACGCGCGTCCCTCGCCAGAATCGGGCCAAGTCCTATTGGTTCGCCAGTTCCTTGGCCAAGGCGGCGTCGCCGTAGACCTTGTCCAGCGCCTGGCTGATCGCCACCGTCGAGACCGCGATGGTGCGGTTCAGCGCCCCGTCGTAGGCGAAGTCGCCGGCGATGGAGTGGATGTTGCCGTCGAACGCGGTGCCGACGATCTGGCCCTTCGCGTTGACCACCGGCGAGCCCGAACTGCCGCCGGTGATGTCGTTGGTGGTGGCGAAATCGAGCACGGTGGTGGGATCGAGCTTGGTCTGGCCGGTGGTCCAGCGGCCCGGCAGACGGTAGGGCGGCGCGCCGGTGGCCCGGGTGAACAAACCGGCGAAGGTGGTGAAAGCCGCGGTCTCCTGGCCCTGGTCGGTCCAGCCGGCGACCTTGCCGTAGCTGAGCCGCAGCGAGAACGTCGCGTCGGGGTACATCGCGGCGCCTTCAAAGCCGTAGCGGACCCGCGAGATGCGCTCGCCGGCGTCCTGCAGCGGACCCACCACCTCTTCCTCCCAGACCTGCCGGGCGGCGCGCGACAGCGGGTCGGTGGCGATGACGAACTGGATCATCGGGTCGTTCGAGGCGGCCACCGCGGTCATGCCGCCGTCCCACAGCGCGCGGCGAAAGGCCGGCTCGGCGAGACGGGTGCCGGTGACCAGACGGTCGGCCATTTCTTCCGGGCTCTCCTTGCCGAGCAGCATGGTCACCGCCTGGGCGTCGGGGCCGAGCAGCTCGCGGGTCTTGGAAAGCCAGAACTCCAGATACAGCTTCTCCAGCACCGGCTCGACCGGCTTGGAGTCGAGCAACAGCTTCTCGTCCAGCGGCAGGCGGCTGTCGGCGTATTCGGGCAGGCGCAGGCCAGTCGGCTTCACCCGCTCGGCGGCGCCGCGCACGATCTCGCGGGCGTAGCGATAGAGGTCCGACCCGCCGCCGGCGCCCGACTCCAGCTCGTGCCAGACCGCGAACTGCAGCGCGTAGGTCCTCTGCGCGTTGTCGATCTGGGCCCAGGGGTCGCCGATCTGGGCGGCGAGCTTGGGGTCGGTGGCGAGCTTGGCCTTGAGGTCGTCTTCGTCATGCTGGCGCGCGGCGATCAGCACCGGATCGCGCAACGCCGCCAGGCGTCCCTGCAGCATCTTGTAGCTGTTCTCGTCCTCGAACAGGGCGCCTGAGATCAGCCGGCGCATCCGCGGGCCCTGTTCGCCGAGCTCGATCAGGCGGCCGCGCAGCTCCGCCGCCTGCACCGACAACAGCGGCAGCGAGATGTCGCGCAAGGTGGCGAGCTGGCTCACCGTCAGCTGCCGCTCGGTGCTGGCGGGATTGCCGGAGACGAACACCGGATCGCCCGCCTGCGGCGCCGCGGTGGCCCAGGCCAGGAACTCGGGCGTCTGCGCCGGCTTGCCGTCCTCGTAGAGGCGCAGGAACGCGCAATCGAGGTCGTAGCGCGGGAAGTTGTAGTTGTCCGGATCGCCGCCAAACCAGGCCGCGTCGAGCTCGGGCGAGAACACCAGCCGCACGTCGGCGTAGCGCCGGTAGCGGTAAACCTTGAACTGGCCGCCCTGGTAGAAGCTGATCACCTGGCAGCGATAGCGGGCATCGCCGGCGCAGGCGGTCTGCTCGGCGGCGGCGATGGCGCCTTCGCGGGCGGCGGCGTATTCCTCGCCGATCTTGCCGGCGCCGGCGGCGAAGATCGGCGCCGTGACGTCGGTGATGCCGACCAGCACTTCGGCCTGGACGCCGGGGCAACTGCGCTCGTCGCTCCTGGCGTCCGCGAGGTAGCCCTCGTTGACGTAGTCGCGGTCCGGCGGCGACAGCTGCTGGGCGCAGGTGACGATGCAGTGCTGATTGGTCAGCACCAGCCCCTCGTGCGAGACGATCGAGGCCGAGCAGCCGTTGGTCAGCCGCACCGAGGCGTCGCGCAGGTGTTGCAGCCAGTGGCTGTCGATCGAGACGCCGAGCGCGTCCTTCACCCGCGACAGCGGGGCCTCGTCGAAGGGCCACATCCCCTCGTCCGCCCGCGCCGCGCCCCCGGCGACCAATACCAGCGCCGCGGCCGACGCAGCGAAAGCCTTCCCGAACATGCTAGCGTGAGTTTATGCCGCGTCGGCGAGCGCGTCCACGCGGCCATCGTGAAGGAACTGTCATGAACCAGCAGTCCGTCGACGCCGCCATGAAATGCCTCGATGACTTCATGTCCGCGTTCAACGCCCGCGACATCGCCGCCTGGCAGAAGACCTTCAACTTCCCGAGCGTGCGGCTGGCGTCGAACACACTGGTGATCATCGACGCCGACTACCACCAGCCCGACATGTTCGGCCGCGGCGCGCTGGCGGAGTGGGACCACTCCGCCTGGGCCCGGCGGGCGGTGATCCACGCCGGCGACGACAAGGTGCACATCGACACCCGCTTCGTCCGCTACCGCGCCGACGGCAGCGTGATCGGCGGCTTCGATTCGATTTACGTGGTGACCTGCGAGAACGGTCACTGGGGCGTCAAAGCGCGCTCGAGCTTCGCGCCCTGATGGCGTTCCGCACCTCCTACGCGGCCTTCGCCAGCGAGGCCGATCCGCCGCTGACCATCGCCGGCAAGCTGTCGACGCCCGTGGAAGGCGAGCCGACGGCCGCGGTGCTGATCTGCCACGGCTCCGATGGCGTCGATCCGCGCGGCGCGTTCCATACCGCCGCGCTGAACGCCGCCGGCTTCGCGACCTTCGAGATCGACATGTGGGCGGCCAGGGGCGTGAAGCGCGGCGCGCTGGCCAGGCCCAGGTCGGTGCCGGAGACCCTGCCGGACGCCTTCGCCGCCCTCGCCTTCATGGCCCGGCAGCCGGAGATCGATCCGGAGCGGCTCGGCATCCTCGGCTTCTCGTGGGGCGGGGTGGTTTCGCTGCTGACGGCGACGCCGCGCTGGCGGCGCGAGCTGGGCGCGGGCGCGCCGCCGATCCGGGCCCACGCCGCGCTCTATCCGGTCTGCTGGGCCTACGAGACCGTGCCCGGCCTGTCGCTGGCGGAGCTGACCGGCGCGCCGATCCTGATCCAGGCGGGCGATGCGGACGCCTACGACGATCCGGACGGCCTTGATCAGCTCCTGGCCCGCCTGCCGCCGGCGTCCCGCGCCTTGATCCGCGGCATCACCCATGCCGGCGCCGGCCACGGCTTCGACCGCGATGCGCCGGCCCGCACCATCGTCGACCCGTTCGCGCACAAGGGTCAGGGCGGACCGGTGCTGATGGCCTTTCACCCCGAGGCGGC